>Ga0193751_1002123_pt1 | contig 12209 bp, 12 predicted proteins | sample L1c2metaG_FD_143050 | JGI IMG/M metagenome (GOLD analysis project Ga0193751, IMG submission 143050) | Soil microbial communities from a riparian zone of the East river system, Colorado, United States - L1c2 | ecosystem: Environmental > Terrestrial > Soil > Riparian zone | place: USA: East River... | reverse complement strand
TGATTGATCACGTGGTCGATGCCAGTCGTACCAAGAAATTCAGCGTACCGGTCGAGCGTGACCGCGAGTGGTTCTTCGATCCGCACGTAGAACTTTCTCGTCGGGATTTGGGGATCAGGTGGTCTCAGCAAGGGCATCAGGATTCTCCCTGGGGAAATGCGAAAACGTTGATCAGTCTGTCTGCTGCGAATGGCTTGGCAAAAACTGTTGGACGATCCAGCAACGAGTCCAAAGGTGGCCGGGAGCGACCCCGACAGGCCGAAGGGATTTTGGTCGCGCAAAGCGCGGAGAAAATGGGGTCGCTCCCGGCCACTTACCGGTTTTTGCCATGTCGAATTTGGTTGCTAGTCTCATGGGTTCTCAGTGCAATTTCAAAGAGTTAGGCGGCACAGTGGGGAAAGCGGGAGAGGAGCGAACTTTGGAGCCATGATTTCGGGAAATGGCTCCACGCCCTTGGGCGGAATAATCCTTGGAAAGGCGTTCAAAGATGTCATAGGAATCGGGAAGGATGCAGGTTGAAAACAGCCTTCTTTCCTCAGCGCTAGCTCTGCGCAAGGCCTCGTTTATGTCAGTTGCGGAAAGCCTGATTGCGGTCCATCGTTCATACAGATCGTAGAAGACTTGGCCCCGAAAGCGCCTGTCTCCTTCACGGAGCAGTTGCCGATCAGCTCGTGTCAAGGAACTGGTTTTGTGGACTTCCCACAGCTGACGGATTTCGAAATAGCGGATGAGCCGGTCTGTGTCGATACGGGTGTCATAGCTGAACATACGGGCAAAGAATTTGCCGGCGCGTTTGAATTTGGCATCACCGGGAGCTGCATATACGAAGTTAAAAGCGGTCAGTTGATTCAGCAGGTTTTCGTAGGTCCGAAGATGGCCGATGAATCGCAGGAGCCTAGGTTCAGCGGAGTCGCAGTAAACAAAAGTAGGCGCCAGTGGAAGCAGCAAAGAGTCGGGGCCACAAGAAATAAAGATGGGAAAGCGATCGACGAAATAACGTTTCGTATGGGAATTGGACTTAATTCCCTTGTATATCCGGTAGGGAAGAACCGGCAACGGAACTCGAAGTTTGTGGTGGAAGAACGCGACTTTGTGCGCTTCGGTTTCGAGATATTCATGTTCAGGGTGGTCGAGAACAAAATCCAGAATCATGAGACGGGTTCGAATGAGATCGTTCGAAAGCCGCCGGCGATTTCGAAGATTATCTTTGTCGATGGACCCGTAAATCAGCCGGGAGTAGAGGTTGTAAATGAATGTGTGATACCCGTAGCGAGTGGTGCGGCCATGTCGGAACCGGAGAAGCTTCTCCGTGAATCGGCTCGCCACGCCGCCGCTTTCGACGTGTGCAAAGCGGAGAAACTGGCGCTGAGTGAAGTACCCCGAATGAGTGGCAACGAGGTAGAGGAACTCGGCCTCGGTTCGGGTATACCCATAGCCTTGAATCGTGTTGAGATGTTCCGGCGCGATGTTCATAGGGACAAGATGTCCTGCATGATTTCTGGGTCTTGCATGGCAGGGCGGAGCCGCGCCGCATCCTCCGCGAAGGCGTACATGGCAAAGCCGGCCTTAGCTTTTGCGATCAAGTTTCCGCGGTGATAGTGTTCAGTAACCAGTTCCAGATCCACCTTGGCTAGTTGCTGGTCAGGCCCTTCATACTCCAAGCGAAGATCGGGCAGAGGGATTTTGCCGTGGACCACTCGCAAGCCATGCTCTTGCGCAATTCGACGTCTCTCGTGGACCTGCTCTGCGCGAGACAATGAGTTCAATTTGGCCAGCTTTCGATTGATGGACTGCTTCAGCTCGAAGTCAAGAATCACTCGCTGGACTCTTCCACCAGTGTGTTCAATGCGGCCGACTGCCTGGCTACAGAGGCGATAAAGCGCGGCATCGTGGCGGGCTTCGCGGGTCTTGACAAAGCCGTGATAGAGCTTCTGCTTGGGGTTTTCCCGGTCGCGATTCGCGGCGAGGAGTCGATGGCCGACTGGTGTGAGAGTTAGGTAAATGGTGCGTTCGGGATAGCTGATACGCGATCGAACCAGGCCTGCCCTGCAGAGCTTGCCTAAGTGTTTTCTGGCGTCAGTCGGATCGCCACTGTAGCGATAGTGGGCGAGGTCGTTGAACTCTAACGCGCGAAAGGTGCCGATATCGGTCAACGTTTTTATGTCTGATTGGTTTAAGAAATGAGAATGCTCGCGTTCTAGAGCGCGATCGATAATTTGGTCGTCGGGAGTCTCGTCGTCGCGATTCTCGGCGACTGCTCGCTGGGCGGAGTGGGAAGGATATCCAGCTTTGATGTCACGCCGTAAAGGGGAAACGGATGAGGATTCCAGGCGTTCATCATGGCTATTCTCGCGGCTGGAGCGGGACACTAGTTGAGTTCCTCGCGATGGAGATGGGGCGGCATCGCAGTCCGCCCGGCATTGAGCTCACGGTCGAAATGGGCGAGCTTGCTGCCCGTGTCCTTCAGGAAAAATCGCCTGCTCAGGGTAAAGAATGCGGCGGTCAGATTTATGAACAGGATCGTGATCGAGATGAAGATCGCTGGAAGGTAGTGGTGCACGATGAGGAACCGGTACGGTGTAAGAAAGCGAAGCTTGTCTGACAGAAAGAAAAGGACCGCCAAAGTTACGACTGCCGCGGCAAAAAACGCATTTGCGATCATCTCGTCGTCTCGCTGGTAAAAGCCTGATCGTCACGGAAATACGTAATTGTCATTCCAAGTGGATTCACCGGGATCAGTTCGTTAGGGACTTCGTCTTTGAAAAGGAAAACGAAATTCGCTGTGTAGAGGGTTTTGCTTAGAACCGAGTGGTCCGCAGGCGCGTATTCGACTCGGTAGAAATCCACGGCAGCACGGTAAGGTGCCTTCTCCATAGTCTCCAGAGCCACTTTTTGGATCTCGATATCGACTTCGGGGGAAGAGGGATTGGTCAGGAACTTGTCGACGGTATCCTCTTTCTTGTGCTGTTCCATGGTGTCATTGGCCAGCTTGCCGTCGAGAAAATACAGGGCGCTCGTGAAATCGTCGTGTATTGTGTAGCGGTTCCGGCGGTAGTAGAGCCGGCAAAATTCGGACAGGAAATACTTGGCCTCCCGGTCTCCGGGTAGGTACTCAAGGCTCCTATAATCGACCGCCTGGGCGCGTCCGAGTTGGTCAATCCGAATGACCAGCGGCCGGAAATTCTGGAAGATCCGAATGGTCCGGAGGTTTAGAAAGACCAGAGCCAGCGCGGCGAGACACAATAAGACAAGGGCGATCTTGAGGTAGTTGTTGGTGACGATCGCGTCGCCGTACTTCTCAAGATACAGCTGTTTGGCTTCGTTGAATTCTTTATCGCTCATGACAAGAAGTACTCGATGACGGCTCCGGAAGAAAGCCCGGACATGCCGCTGAAGATGTGACTGGTGAGAGCTGGGACTTTAAGCAGCGCGTACACGCCGCCGAGAAAAACAACGATCAACAGAGTGAGCAGGCTGGCGGGATCGGGAATGGGCAAGAATGGAGGCTGAGTCAGAACGAAAATGACAAGGTTGCCCATCACGAACATGGTTGCGGCGGCGATGACTTGGTAGAAGGCATATTGCATGAAGCACTTGAGCCAGCCCCAGAAGAGCCATTCGAGCTTGGGCACAATGAAAAAAGGTATGAAGACCGGTCCGATGAGAATGCAGATGGCTTGGGCAACGAAGCCATAGGCAGTGATGATGATGGCCACGGCCTCCCACAGCGCCAGGATGGCCTGGTCAAGGATGTAAGCGATGCTTCCCGAGAAATCGGTTAGGCCGGGTGACTGAATTTGGCCCTCGTATTGGTTGATGGCATTGGAGGCATTCTGCAGCTGCGTGCCGGCGATGAGATTGCTGAGATAGGAGGTCTGGTCAATGATGAGGTGGTAAAAGCTGCGCCCGAATCCGGGAATGGGAGTGGCATAATACTGGGTCATGGCAAAGCCGAACGCAATCATCATCACTAATCCCGCAAAGTTGCCGAACTGAAATCCTCCACCGCTATCCGCGGAGCTGAGAGCGGCTTTGGCGCCAAACCAAACGATCATGATGGTGGCGAAGGAAAGGAACATGCCTTGGCCGAGAAACGCGAATTGGCCAATGTGCTGAGTGAGCAGCTGGGTGATGAAGCCGGTGATGGAGTTCAGCTGACCCATAGGGATGTTCCTCTCCTTCTTTCGGCGGTAGGGGTTAGGGCAGGCGATAGTTGTTGAGAGTCTGGCCGATACCTCCGGCGAGTTGCTGGCCAAAGCCGGTGCTGTTCAAGCGGCGGCTGATATCGGCGTTCGTGATGTTGGTGGCGGAATCGCGGGCTTGCTTGGCTAGTATGGTCTGCTGTTCGAGCAGGGAGACTAGCAGTTTGTTGGTGTCCTGAGCGTTCTCAAGAGCCAGAACGTTCGTGGCATTCACCTTGTTCAAAACAGAGACTTCGCTGTTAAGGTTCGGAGTATTCGAGAGAGAGTCATTCTGAATGTTGCTGATCGTCTGGGTTGTGCTTAACGCATTAGCTCGGATAGTACCGATCATTTGCATGGCACTCTGAGCCGCTCCGTCAACGAGTTGGACGGTAGCGGCGTCGGACTGTACGCGTTGGACCTCGTTGGGCGGCATCGAGGACAGCAGCGCCGGAGTGTAGGGCACAAAAGTGTTCGTGGCTCTCTGATATCCACCGACTACGGTGGGCAGGACTCCCGAGTTGACGCCATTGATCCACGGCGTGGTATTGCCATAAGCGTCCTGCGCGTTCGCGTACCTCCATGGCGCCCACGTGGTGGCGTAACGGGCGGTCATATTGGGGATGTTGCGGGACATTTGCAGCGCTAGGTTGTACTGGTTGAGGATCTGGCTGTAGGTCGCGCGCAACTGACTCAATTGCTGCACTAGTTGCGCGTAGCGCAGCACAGCATTCGTGTAGTTGGTTGGGTCGTAGACAACGCTAAAGCCGAACTGGGCGTGTGCCCGGTTGGGAGCGAGGGCGATTGCGAAGGCAATGAGCGCGATGGGCAGAAGTTTCTTCATAGTTTGGTCTCCTTGCGGTTCAGAGGTTTGACGGCACGGTGTGGGCGTTGTAGTCGGGGAGCAGAAGGTCGTTGGACAGGAAGATCTTTATCCGCGTACCTTCGCGGATGGTTATGGTGGGAAAGATGTTGAGGAAGCGATCAAGAATGTGCTCTCCGGCATTGGCCGTGCCGACGCCGAACCCTTCACGGACGCGGTCAGAAGAATCCGCGTTGAGCACACTCCCGGTGCCAAGCTGGGCAACGCCGCCCAGGACACCGAGGGCAACCGAAGCTCCAAATATTTTGGCGTAGTGGTTGTTGACCTTATCGCTGAGAGCAGTCGCACCCTGCTGATCGAGCCCTTTGAACTGGTCAAGATTGACCGCGTAGCCATCGGGCATGATCAGCCGATGAAAGGCGACCGCCAGGCGTGCCTGTCCGAAGGTATCAACCTTGCTGGCTTCTCCGAGGATCTTACTGCCTGCAGGAATAAGCAGGTGTTGACGGTCGTGGGAATAGACGTTGCTAGATAGCAGGCAGCTGACGGGTCCGGCGAAAGTGCCGTCCAGCCGGTTGATCAGCAGGGCTTCGAGGACAGTGCCTTCGAATAGCACGTAGTCTTTTCCGTCATGAGACGCGGGCACCGCTGACCTCTCAGCTTCGACAAGCGGCTTGGATTTAGAAGACTCGGACTGGTTTTGGTCAAGCATGGCTCGCGGCACAGCCGCCTTGGGCGCGGCCTGTGTGCCGCTAGGGATCGGCAATTGCGGCATGAGGCCTGCCTGTTCTGCCTGAGCCAGCAGTTGACTTTCGCGCGCGAACTCCGCACCTGCTTGCGTCACCATCGGGTCTTGCATACCGAAGGCTTCAGGCGACGCGGCTGCGCGCGGAGCTTGTCCATTGATTGCCAGGCTGGACGCTGGCGAACGGGCTTCGTTGCGCAGTTCCTTCCGGTATGTGAGCGCCACATTATCCGAGAACAAGGAAAGGTATGCGCGTTTTTTCTGTTCATCCCGAATCGGGTCGGTCGGAGCCTGATTCTCCGCAGTTTGAGGCAGCGTGGCCGCGTAAGCACCGGGCGGGTATGCGCCACTGGGATCGGAGGCGGTGACCGGGGTCCCGTAAGGGCTGGACGGGAAAGGCTGGGCCGGCCGTGCCGCCTGCGATGCCAACTGCCTCTGTTGCTGAAGCAATGCTGCCTCCACTTGCGGAGCGGATTCGCGTTGGGTTTGCTCAATATTTTTCTGGAAATCGGTGACCTTCTGGGAATTCACTGGAATGAGACTTGGCAGTGAAGGCGCTGCCGCTGTGCTTGGCGGGGCCGGCCGTTTGTGGCCGGTGACCGCCATGATGGTGACCATCAGCAGCGCCAAACCGACGATGATGAAGGCCTGAAGGTTCTTGGGAACCAGGCCTGCCGGTTTGGGAGCCTTGTCTTTGATAGGTTGGTCCATGGGAGCTCACCTCGAAATCGTGGTCAATTGCCTCGGCGGTTGAAGGTCACCCGTTTCTTGCCAATCACCAGATAGCCACTGTCGATGATCTTGGGCACAACGTAGACGCCGTCTTCCAGACTGAAGTTGACGAGGTTCGGCTTCTTGTCCTTGATCTCGTAAATCGTGGGCTTCTCGCGCGCGGCGGACTTGAGGTAGGTAAAACTGTCGTCGTGGTAGATGGCGGAAACCAAGAATGGAGCAAGCTGCGCTTTTTTGTCAATTTTGTAGTCGAATTCGAGCTTGGCCGGAAAGTTTCGCTTGAACTCATCCACCTGCCTGGTTGCCTGGGCCTGCGCTCGCTGCGAATCCTGCGTGACCTGATTGCGGAGCTGCGTCACTTCTTCTTTGTAAGCTTCGACTTCGCTGGCGCGAATATACCTGGCTGGGTTTGGGTTTCCGGCAACGCTGGACTGATCATTGGGTGTGACGAAAACCTTCAGATCTGGTTCGCCATCCGATTCTTTGCTGATCTCGGTCAGCAGGAATGAATACACATGGCCGCTTGAGGTCACCAGATTCATGTTGCTGCGGATACCGGTTTGCGCGGGATGCAAATAGCACAAGTTGTGGGTGCCGTTGATGATCCAGAAATCCTTGTCGCCGGTGGTGAAGTCGAGGATTTCTTCGTCCGCGGGGAGAACGATGAGGGTGGAAAAGCGTACTTTTGCGCGGATCGGAATGATGTCGGTCTCGGAGTATTTGACAGTCCGAGCTGCCTCCTGAGCGTGAAGCGGTGCGAGAGGACAAACTAAGATGAGTACGCAGAGGCCGCGGTGAATGAGAGATTTCATGGTTAGTCTCCTGAAAGTGTGGGGATATTCTTCGAACCCGAACGTGCACTCGCCAGAACTTCGAGTCCTTTCTCGAAGCCATACGCAGCGAACGCGTCGTCGCGTTGGCGGTTGTCAAAGGGATCGTTGGTGTAGAGCCAATAGCTCCTGGCATCCACGTTGAGGTTGGCAACTTTGGAAGTGTCGGGGGTCTTGATCAGCATTTGCTGCTTGGGAACCAGGCCGGTAATTAGTTCGATCTCGTGGTCATTGAGATGGAATTGCCGCCGATACAGCTCGCGATCCATGTCGGGGTTGGCGAGGAAAATCTTGGTGACGCAGCTTTCGAGAATCACGTCGAGAATGTCTGATTTGCGCAATTCATCGAGAGACTGGGTGGAGAGCACCAGGGCGGCATTGTGCTTTCGCCATGTCTTCAGCGCTTCGATGATGTAGGAGCGAACGCTCGGGTTCTTGAGGAACACCCACGCCTCGTCGACGAAGAAAGCCTTAAAGACGTGGCTGATTTTCGGGTCGCGGATGATGGCATCGGCGCGGTGCAGCACGTAGAACAGCAGAGGTTCTAACAGCTGCGGGTATTCCCGCATACCCTGAAAATCAAAGCATTGAAATCGGGAAAAGCTGATGTTGTCTTCGGGGTTGTCGAACAGAAAGCCGAATTGGCCGCCTTGTTTCCACTTGTGCAGGCGGTTGTCCAGATCGCGGCGCAAAGTATTACCGAGAGTGCTGAGCGTATGGAGAGCAGTGTCGTCGAGTTCATAGAGATTCTGAATCTGCTCGAATAGTTCCCGCTCCTGCAAGCTGCTGATGCCTTCCGCACCCTGGGATTCGGCCAGAACCCGAACAAATACGCTGAGGAAATCCAGATTCCGTTTCGACCGAGGCAAGGCGAACGGGTTAATCCTGAAGTCGCGGGATTCAAGCCCGAGCCGGAGATACGAACCTTGGAAGAGGCGGGTAAGGCTCTCGAAGCTTCCGCCTAAATCGAAGATGAAGGTGTACGGGTCGTACTTTTGAAGATTGGTGATTAGGAAATTCAGCAGGAATGATTTTCCCGAGCCGGTGCGGCCTAGAATGACGGTGTGCGCGATGTCGCGATGGTGCAGGTTTAGGAAGTAGGGGGTCTGATGGCTGGTTTCAAGGACCGCCAGATATTCCTGCTTGAGGTGATGGTTCTGGGGCTCGCCGGCGTGGAGAGTAAATAAGAACGAGTAGTCGGCGTGGTTGGCGCTGGTGATGTAGAGCCGTCGCAAATTGAAAGCGGAGTTGCCCGGCACAGTGGCCAAATAGGCGTTCAGCAGGTTGTAGCGCTCGTCGTAGAGTTGGGCGTCGTGAACGCTAAATACTTTGTAGAACTCCGCGCAGGCAGCTTCGACCTTGGCTAAGTCGAGGTCATAAGCGACCACGGTCAAGGAAAATTCACCAAAGTAGTTGCCATTGACCTCCAACTCTTTCAGCGCCTGGCCGAGGCTCTGGATTTGGGCTTCCTTCGAGTCGTCTACTAGGATGTCCTGGGCGGCCGCGGGCGCGTCGGAAGTATTCAGATAGCTGACGAGCGAACGTTTGGTGTTATGGAAGTGGCGTCTGCGGGAATGAATCCGCGCCTTCGTTTTGTCCGGCTCTTCTTTTCTCCACTCGGTGACGACAAAGAAATTGGCTCGAACCTCCAGCACCTTCTGAAAAATGAGCGGGAAGCTCTGCGCCGAGGGCTCCTTTAGCGTGAGCACTTTCACGTAAAAATCGTCGACCCGCAGAAAGCCGCGATGGCATTCGAGCTGAGATTCACAGAGGTAGTAGTCGACGAAGGTATCGTGCTTGAGTTGGGCAAATTGCAGTTTGTGAGGTGCGAAGTTCAGAACTTGCTTCAAGAACCGGAACGCGTCCTGTTTGCCCAGAAGCTCGACAGATAGGAAGTCATTGACCTGCAGGAGGAAGCTGGAGACTTTTTGACCGAGAGCGGCCTGAGCATGATGAATCTCATTACCCAAGAGGAGAACCTGCTTCTGGGTTGACAGGAACGCTTTCAGTTCACGCCAGGTACGTTGTTTTTTGGAGCCCGCTGCGGCGAAGGTGCGGAGGAAAGCTTTTTTACCGGGTGAGTTTTCAAAAATAACCACGTAGTAGATGGACAGCCCATAAAGACTCTCAACCTTGGCTTTCAGGTAAGTGATCCGATTCTCGATGGCAGCGGACACGACCGGATTGGAATAAGCACGGTGCGGGAGTTCGGGAGCATTGTGCTTGAAAAGATACTGGTAGATGCGGCAGCGACCGTCAAAGAGTTTGAGGGCGGACTCCAGCCGTTTTGTGCAGTTGTCGATTTCGTTCGCGTCCAGGCATTCGTAATCAACTCCTCTAACTGCCAAGACAACGCCTACATCGCCGCTCTTGGTCAAGAACGTGTGATCGTCAACGAAGCCAAAAAGGTTGATGTGGTCGTTCAACGACCCAGTTTCGCGATAAGGCTTGAGAGTGCGCGCAAGTCTAAGCATGGTGCATCTTCTGAAATCGGATGGGAGCGAATTTCATCGGATCGTATTGAGCGCGGGTCTTCGCGGAATTCAGCAAGAAACGCAAGATCTGCGGATCCGTCTTAGTGGCCCAGCGGGCGAAGTAATAAAGCAGGCCAAACATCAACAACCCGCCTAGGAAGGTGTGCAGCAGATTGAAAACAGCTGCGCCCATCACCATGGCGAAGAAGAAGAGTCTTCTTTCCGCTCCCATGAGAGTCAGGGGAGCATTCAGCGAACGGAAAACGGGATTGAGTCTGCGCTGCATAATTACTGAGAAACTGAAGTGTCCGATTTATGGAAAGAGCCAAGACATGAAATTGACGGCACCCACGGCCATACCGACGCCAAATATCACTCCCGACAAGGTGCGCTTGGCCGCGCCTTCGCCAAAGGCAAACATGAGACCTCCGACTACGATGGAAACCAGGGCCAGGCCGGTGGCAATGGGACCAGTGAAAGCTGTTTGCAGCGCCTGCACCGCTTGAGTCCAGGGATTTGAGCTGGTCTGGGCAAAGACCTCATCCGCGAGAGCCAAACAGGTTGCCAAGGTGAGCGCACCTTTTCGAACTGCCCGCTGTCTGCCAAAGGTGGTGCGCTTATAGTGCGGCGAAGGGGAGTTGTGCATAACGAAGAGACCTCCTAAATAGAAACCAAGAATCATGAGTCTCGCCGGGTTGCGTGGGGTTCGAACGATTCGGGAAACGGCCAAACTGTGCGTGCTAGTTTCTGGCAACTGTCAGAAGATCCAATGAAGCGAGAGCTTCGGTCACAGAGCCGCTTCCCGACCCGTTGGTTTCACGCTATGAAGCCGGCGAGAACTGCTTCTCTTACCTAATCTGCCGAGAAGACAGAAAACAGACCGCGAGTGAAAAACAAATTTATTGTGCGACATCGTTAGGCGACGGCATCGTCGATCTGCTCCCTCGATATCGAAGGGGCCCGTGCGGCTCGCCGCAGTTTCTCAATCACCCTCTGCATGCGGTGCCGAAACGCCACATCAGAGATATCTTGTCGTGCGGCCAAACTTTCTGATGAAACCCCTTGAATTTTGAACAGCACCAACAGCTCGTGCTCCGAAGGACTCAGCAGGCCGCACGAAAGGCATCGTGCCAGAAACTCACTGAGAACAATTTTGATTTCAAAGTTGTCTCCAGCATTCGCCGGCAGTTCGCTCAATACGGTCTCTTGCGTGTTTGCGGCCCCCGCGAAGTCGGCTTCACGCAAGGCCCAGCGAAAGGTACTCCGTCGCATCGCTCGAATGATCGTGAACGCAAAGTGCGATCTTTTTGCTTGCAGTGTTTGCGAATGCACAATCTCCAACACGGAGGTCACGAGATGCTGTGCGATGTCATCGCGCGTGAGTGAGGGGAAGCCCGCGGCTATCTGGCTACTTGTCTTGTGAATCGCGGGCATAAGGATCAAAAGCACAAGGTGGCGCCAGATCTCTTGTTGCGGATTGCGACTCATGAGCAGCAATTCGCTTATGACTTCATCCGCCCTGGACGCGTGGCTTTCCGTCTTTTGGGACTCCCGCAAGTGCAATAGAAGCTCATTCGAGGTCGGAAAGGCTGACATAACGGAACTCTGTAAGGCAAGAGTCCGGTATTCGTTCTCGGCGCGTCCACTCTTGAGCTCACCAAGAAGCGCGTGCTCCAATTCGCACAACGGGCAACAGCAGATGGGGCGGCCACTCATGTTCATGCTCCTGTCTCGTTGACCTGAGGTCTTCGTCTGAAGGACTGGAGACTGGGTTGTGTCGCGCGCTATCGGGTCAGTGTTGGGGAACTGAGTTAGCCTGCAATGCTGCCTCACGGCTGCGTGCGTGGAGTAATGTTTCTTGGATGTGGTCGCGATTCCGAACAGCAAGTATGTTGGGAGGCGTCAGTTACGACGCCAATAGCGCGAGGCTGGGGGATCGTTCTAGTTGAAACGCTTCGTAGGCAAGTTGCTGGTTTTGCCAACTCTTGCCAGCGCACTCTGTGCTTGCCGGAGATCGGCAAGGCGCTTTTCAAGTTCCTCGCTGTAAATCTCAGCTCGCTCGTACAGTCTTGCATTTTGAATGGCGGCGGCGGCTGGAATTGCGAGCAACTGGGCAATTCGAAGCTGCTCGGAGGTAAGTGTGCCTGGTATGCTGTGGCCTAAAGAAAGCAGACCCAAGGTCTGATGCGACGCAATCAGCGGAACGCAAAGCCAAGAGCGCAGATGCGGATGGCTCTTGAAAATGCGCCATTCGTCGTCCTGATTTGTATCAGAAATAAGAACGCTGTCTTGGCTTCTCAGAATACGCTGGAGAATCGGATAGTCGCTGGCTTCAAGGGCCGCGGGATGTTTCGAAGTGGGGATCGCGGAGTCGTTGTGTGGAAATTCCCGCGCAAGAAACAGCCGAGAATCGGCTTCGAGCAG
>Ga0193751_1002122_pt1 | contig 12212 bp, 7 predicted proteins | sample L1c2metaG_FD_143050 | JGI IMG/M metagenome (GOLD analysis project Ga0193751, IMG submission 143050) | Soil microbial communities from a riparian zone of the East river system, Colorado, United States - L1c2 | ecosystem: Environmental > Terrestrial > Soil > Riparian zone | place: USA: East River... | reverse complement strand
GCTCCGGAGGATCGGAAGCCGGCCTTCCGATCAGCGATGACTACCCCGGTCTCCTCGATGGCCTCATCATGGGATGCAGCTTCCCGGAAGTCACCGCGGCGAACATACTCAACGTCTTCGAGGCGGACTTGTTTCTGCACTATATTCAGCGCACGAGCCTGACGTGGACCAATGCGCAGCAGGTCGCGGCCACGGGCTACGCGACGGCCACCACACCGGCGACAATCGGTCCGAGCAACGCGGTGCGGCTGAAGGCCCAGGGAGGGAGCTGCAACGCGGCCATTCCGGTCAGCACGAGGTTCGACCAGAACACCAATCCCACCGGCGTGCGCTGCGATGTTTATGACCACATGGTCAATATATTCGGACGGGACCCCGTTACCGGCTACGCCCGCCGGCCGCTCGACAACGTCGGCGTTCAATACGGACTTGCGGCGCTCAACTCGGGCGCCATCAGCAAACAGCAGTTTCTCGAGTTGAACCAGAACATCGGCGGATATGACAACAACGGCAACTTCATCGCCGGCCGCACAGTCGGAGATGTCAACGCTATCAACATCGCCTACAGCACTGGGCGGGTAACCTACGGCAATCAGGGGATGAAAGCGACGCCGATCATCGACTACCGCGGTTACGTCGATCAGCCGGAAAATAGCCAAGAGGTACACCAACGCTACCACTCCTTTTCGATGCGCGAGCGGCTAGTGAGGGCGAATGGCAACTTCGACAACCAGGTCATGCTCGTCGAAGATGGCGTCTCGGCGGGGACGACCGGCCTTTTCGGGGATACCAGCCCGGTGTTGAGCCATGCCCTCACCCAGATGGACCAGTGGCTCACGAGCTTGTTTGCAGACACGACAAATGCGCCAATCCACGACAAGATAGTCAACGCAAAGCCGGCGGATCTGGTCGATGCGTGCTACACCAACAACGGTACGGTGAAGATCGCCGAGCTCCAGGTCTTTCAGGGTGCGACAGTGTGTAATCAGCTCTACCCCTCGCATTCGTCGCCGCGGAACGTCGCTGGAGAGCCTGTGGCAAACGACGTTCTGAAATGTCAGCTCAAGACCATCAATGCCGGCGACTATGCGGTGATGTTTACACCGACGGAATCGATGCAGCTGGGTGCAGTATTTCCGCAAGGTGTGTGCGATTTCTCGAAGCCCGGCGTCGGGCAGGTGCCGCTCCAGAATACGTGGGAGTTCTTCTAAGAGATGACGCCGGCTTCCGTAAGGGGGCCGGGCCTAGATCGCCGTATTGCCCCGATCGTTCGGTCGACGCTGTTACACCGCGTTGGGGCAATAGAAGTCAAGGAACCTGTCGACAGTTGACAATGCGCTCGAATGACCCAGGCCGGCGCACATAGTGCCAGATACCGCAATTCACGTGATTCATCAGGCAAGGAGGAGACAGATGCAAAGCAACAGGAATTTTTGCGGCGTGCCGACGAAGCCATTGTGCTTTGGTTTTTCAGCGGCGTTGTTCATGATCGCACTTTCGCTCGCATCGGTTGCGGAAGCGCGCATCACGCAGCTCCAGATCGTGCGCCTCGAGTCGCCGACGTTCGACGGCATGACGTTCGGAGCGGTCGGTGCGTACGAGAAAATCACCGCGCGGGCGCTCGGAGAAGTCGATCCGACGCTTCCCGGCAATGCGCTGATCACCGACATCCAGTTCGCGCCGCGCAATGCGCGGGGCATGGTCGAATACTCGATGGACGTGTTCATATTGAAGCCGATCGATCCGTCGAAGGGCAGCGGCAAGATCTTCTACGACGTCGTCAATCGCGGTAGCAAGGGCTCCTACACGACCTTCAACCAGGCGGCGGCGCCCTCTAGCGTTGCCAACACGCCTGCCTCGGGCGCCGGCACAGGTCTTCTGATGCGCCGTGGCTATACGATCGTGTGGTCCGGCTGGGAGGATGCGTCGCTCATTGGAACGGGTGCGAACACGCTCACCGCGTCGCTGCCGGTCGCGCACAATCCAGACGGAAGCTCGATCGTCACCAGGACAATCACCGAGCAGATCTTCGACAACGCCACGGGCACCGACGTCCCGTTGACGTATGCCGCGGCAAATCTCGATCAGAGCCAGGCGTACATGGTCGTGCACAACCATACCCAGTTCGTCGGCGGACCGCTCGTGAACCGTGTAACCGTGCCGACGAGCGTGTGGTCGTACGTCAACAATTTAACGGTACGGATCAATCGCGCGGACCCGTTCCTCGCGCCTTACGACCAAGGCGCGGCGTTCGAGTTCGTATACCCTGCGAAGGATCCGATCGTGCTTGCGCTCGGCTTCGCGGCCACTCGCGACCTGATGTCGTTCTTGAAGCACGATACTTCCACGCAGAATCCGGTGCGCAACGCGATCCAGTGGGCGCTCGGACGCGGAGACTCAGAGAGCGGGCGCTACCTCAAAGGCCTTCTGTACTGGGGCTTCAACGCCGATGAAAACGGCCAGATCGTGTTCGACGGCATGAGCCCTCACATCTCCGGCTCGCACTTTATCGCATCGAATGATCGCTTCGGCGATGCCAATGCGACCGGCCGCAGCTATCAGCGGCACTTGAGCGCTAAGATGGTGTTCCCGTTCACTTACGAGGCGCGCACCAATCCGTTCACGGGCGCATTCGACGGCATCCTGAAGCGCTGCAGCATGCCCAACAACAACAATACGTGTCCTAAGATCATGCACACCGACAGCGGCAACGAGCCGTACCTCAAGCCGGTGTCGCTGATCACGACGGACGGGCCCGGCAACGGCGCCATACCGACCGACCTCGTGCTTCCCGCCAACGTGCGCGTCTATACGATTGGCAACTCGCAGCATGCGCCGCAAGGGTCCGTCACCACGACGCCGAGTGGCACCTGCCAGCAGCCCGGCAACCCGAATCAGTGGGGGCCGCACGTGAGGGCGCTCGGCATCGCGCTGGACGACTGGGTCACCGCAGGCATCGCGCCGCCGACGAGCCGCTACGCGCGCGTGGACGACGGCACGCTGGTGCATTCGCTCCCGCAATCCGAGCTGGGATTCCCGGTCATCCCGGGCGTGACCTACACCGGCTGGTACAACCCCGTTGCCGAGCTCGACACGAGCGTCTTGCCGAACATGCCGATCCCCGGCGAGGAGTACACCATCCTCGTGCCGAAGACAGATAGCGACGGCAACAGCATCTCTGGCATCCGTACACCGGACGTCCAGGTGCCCATCGCGACGTACACGGGCTGGGCCTTGCGCCGTGCGCCGTTTGCCGGCAACGAGGATTGCGCGCTCACGGGGCAGTACATTCCTTTCCCTGTCACAAAAGCGCAGCGCCTCGCGACCGGCGATCCGCGGCTGTCAGTCGAAGAGCGCTACGGAAGCATAGGCAACTACAACTATCGCTACGCCGTCGCCGTGAAGCAGATGATGGCGGACAGGACGCTGCTGGTGGAGGACGGAGCGGCGATGGTGACTGCCGCGGTCGCGCGGGTTCGCCCGCTATTGCCCCTCCAGCTCACGAATCTAGCCGCTTGCCAGGCGCTTGCGACGGTGCAGATGTCCCCCTCGCAGTTCTCGTTGCCGACGAACGGCGCGGTCGTGACGTCTGCGACGTTCGTGCAGGCGACCGATGCAGGTAATGCGAATGGCGAGTACTGCAGGGTGATGGGCAGCATCAAGCCGGTCGATACGTCCGCGCCCGACATCAAGTTCCAGGTGAATCTGCCATCAGCCTGGAACTCAAAGGCGCTCGCGTTCGGCGGCGGCGGATACGACGGCAGGATTCCGAACGCCTTGACGTATCCCGACCTGGGCTCGCGGACGATCAAGACGCCTCTCGCACTCGGCTACATCACTTACGCGGACGACTCCGGGCACCAGACAAGCGATACGAACGACGCCTCGTTCGCGGTGAACGACGAAGCGCTCAACAACTTTGCGTACATGCACGTGAAGAAGGCGCGCGATGCTATGGCCGCGCTTTCGCAGACGCGCTATGGGATCGCGCCCAAGCGCGTGTACTGGAACGGCGGCTCGACGGGCGGTCGCGAGGGACTCACGGCTGCGCTGCGGTTCCCGGAAGCGTTCGACGGCATCATCTCGAACTATCCCACCGCGAATTTCATGGGCTTGCGCCTGTGGGGTGCGGTGCTCGCGCACGCAGTGTACGACAACACGTCAGCGGGCTGGATTCCACCGAGCATGGTTAACAAGATCGCGTCGGATACGCTTGGCGCATGCGACACGCTCGACGGTGCTGCCGACAGCTTGGTGAGTAATATGGCAGCATGTCGTGTCATTTCGCCGGTGTATCGCGCTGCGATTGCCTGCCAAAACGGCGAGACGGGATATCCGGCAAACTGTCTGACTCAGGCGCAGCTCGGCACCATCGCCGTGTATCACGAGGGCTACTCGCTCCCGTACTCGCTCGCGAACAACATCTCCAGCTACACCGGCTACAACGCGCTGGAGGGAATTACGATGGAGCTGGGTTCGCAAGCGGCTTACACCAATCCTGTTATCGACGGCCTGAACGCGCATCACGTCGCTCGTGCCGATCAATTCGTAAAATATTTCGTCACGCGTGATCCGAATTTCAACCTGCTCAACTTCGATGCGATCCACCCGGGAGTGTGGCAGGACCGGATCGTGAGCCTCTCGAACACGATCGACGCGACGAATCCGGACCTGTCAGCGTTCAGGGCGAAAGGCGGAAAGGTGTTGCTGATGCAAGGACTGGACGATCCGAGCGTGAGCCCGTACGCGAACGAGCGCGTGTACCTGAACATCCGCGCCACGATGGGGCAGGCGGCGACCGACAGCTTCATGCGGTTCTACTTCGTGCCGGGACTCGCGCACGGCAACGGAAAGTATCTGATCAACTGGGACAATCTCAACATTCTCGACAGCTGGGTCGACAACGGCGTCGCGCCTCCGGCTGTGCCGATCAGCGTCGACGGCAACACCGGCGCCAGTCGTTCGCGTCCAGTGTGCGTGTACCCGACGTGGCCAAAATACGTCGGGCCGGGATCGATCAACGACGCCGCGAACTACGGCTGCGTGAGCAGCTGATCCCGTAACGTCATGCGTATTGCGCCCGTCCGCGAAAATCGCGGATGGGCGCAGCCGCGACCAACGTCACACGTCGAGGTCGATCGTGCGCGCGCCTCTTATCAGCTTGCGCGTCGAAGCGCGCCAACATCGATCAACGGCTCGCAGTGGTTGCTCTCGGCTTCGTAGACCGACGCACCGGGACTTCGCGCACCGTAGCTTCGAGCCGCCGGGCGAGCATGTCGTAAAAGATCTGTGTTGCCGGCGATAAGTACCCGTTCTTCCGTCGAACGAGCACGATGGTTCGGCTGATCACCGGACGCACCAGCGGGATGCGGCGCACCATCGGGTTAGTGCCCTCCTGGATCGTCGAAAAAGGAAGGACCGCTGCGCCGACGCCAGCAGACACGAGTCCGATGGCCGTGGAGAGATGGTCCACCTCGTACGTGCCCGTCAGACCCAGGTGCTTACGCGCCAATTGATGATCGAGAAGTGCGCGGTTGCCGCTCAATCGGCTTACGACGATGAGATCGGTCTGGGACAATTCCCTCCAGGAGACTGCCGTTTTCGAGCTATAGGGATGTTCCTCGCGGCAGAAGAACATGAACGGCTCGCGCAAGATCACTTGTTCAACGAGCTCGGCACGCCGCTCGAGCTGGATGGTGATGCCGAACTCGGCAAGGTCGCTAAGCACGGCCGGACCAACTTCCGAGGCGCTGCAGTCTATTATCCGGATCCTGTTGCCGGGATATTTCGTCGCATATTCACGCATCACGGCCGGCAACGCATAATGCGCCATCGTTGGAATGCTCGCTACAGTGATGTTGCCTTTGCCCAGGCGTGACATATCCCGGAGTCGCGCCGCCGCCGACATCATCTCGTCGACCAATCGACGAGCCTGAGGCAGGAACTCCCGTCCTACGGCCGTTAAATGCACGGATCGCGTCGTGCGGTCGAGCAGTCGCACGCCGAGATAACTTTCCAATCGCTGGACACGGCGAGTGAGCGCGGTCTGGGTGACATGCAATTGAGTCGCAGCTTTGCTGAAACCGCCCAATTCAGCTACGAGCACAAAGCCACGGAGGCCGTCGAAATCGATTTTCACGGTCCTGAAATCCGCGAATCAAGTCAAGTTCTGCAAGCTCGACGCACGACGCGGCGATCGCATCGATGACATCGCCGGGATCGCGACACGACCGGAAGAAGCGGGGATGCTGCGGGTTGTACGCAATCCAACGGACAGCGAGGGCGGCTCGTTGCGAGGCCAAGCCAATGGTGCGACGAAAGCGTTGACATCGCAAGTGACCGCCGAGCGCATCCAGCCGGTGGAGGTGGAGACCGTGACCGAGCGGTGCGAGAGAAGATCAATAGGTTGCGCGAACACATGGGGCGGATGAATCAGATCAGGAAGCGATTGGAGCGGCTTTGTGGAGGTTGAGCAGCGTTGCCGGCGGTGCCGCACGCCCCGCTAATCCGTCGAGAGCGTTCCCCGCAGTCCCGCTCGCTCGACGGCTCGCGCCACCGCGCCGTTGGCCTTGGCTTCGCCGACGAAGGCGCTGACGAGGGGGAGCGCCGCCTCGCGCCCCTTCGGAATGCCGATGGCGAAGCTTTCCAGCCCCCAACGGCCGTCAAGCACACGCGAGCCGGGCAGTTCGTCGGACATCTCGAATAGTGTGGCCTTGTTGGTGGCAAAAGCCTCCAGCTTTCCCACAGCCAGCATGTCGATCGCAGCCTTCAGCGAGGCCGTTCGAACCACAGTCGCGTTGCGGAACTCGCGAGACAGCGTCGCTTCGGACGTGCTCCCTTCGCTCACGCCGACGCGTACGGCGGCGCGGTCGAGCTGGTCAAGTGCGCGGATCGGCGATCCGGCTGGAACGAGGTACCCTTGCTCGACCTGCAGGACCGCAGGCGAGAAATCCAGGTCGTTCCTGCGCGTGGGTGTGGCGTTGGTGAACACCATGTCCACCGATCCCGCCTTCGCGGCCGCGAGCACTTCGGCGTTCTTCGTGAAGAGGATGGGCTCGAACGGGACGCCGGCCCGCTGCGCTAATTCCCGGCCCAGATCGAATCCGACTCCCTTCGCGTTGCCGGAGGTCGGATCGCCGATGATCGATGTCGGGGTGCCGGGATACAGGCCGACGCGCAGCTTTCCGGTCGGTGCAAGCGCCTGCACGGCCGCCGGGTTCCGAGCAGTTGAAAAGCTCGCGCAGCCGGCCAGCAACGCGGGCGACAGCACAACGACGTGCAGGATGCAGCGACGAAGTGTGTCGATGGTCATGCTTTCTGCGATCGTTCGTTTCAATCAGTCAGGCTTGATTCCGGCGGCCTTGACGACGCCGGCCCAGAGCTCGGTCTGGGACTTCATGAACGCGGCGAACTCGTCGGGCGTACCCGGCGTGACGACGACTCCGAGTTCGCTCAACTTGTTCGCGATCGCGGGATTCGCCAGCGCCTTGTTCGTCTCCGCGTTGAGTTGTCGGACGATCTCCGGAGGCGTTTTGGCCGGCGCGACCAGGCCCCACCAGACGGACGCCTCGTAACCGGCGAGACCGGCCTCGGTGACCGTTGGCACATCGGGCAGCAAAGGGAACCGCTTGTCACTCGCGACGGCAAGCGCGCGCAGTCGGCCGCCGCGAATATGCGCCATCACTTCGACCGGATTGATGGGCATGAACGAAATGCGCTCGCCCAGCAGGTCGGTAATGGCGGGCGCGCCTCCCTTGTATGGGACGTGCAGAACGTCGACCTTCGCCGTCGATTTGAGCAGTTCGCCTGCGAGGTGTCCTGAACTGCCATTTCCGGCGGACGCGTAGGTGAGCTTGCCCGGTTCCGCTTTCGCCATCGCGATCAGATCCTTCAGCGACTTCGCCGGCGACGAAGCAGGCGCGACGATCACCAGCGGCGCGTAACCGATCTTCGCGATGGGCACGAAATCGCGCCGACCGTCGAACGCGAGCTGCGGGAACAGCGCCATGTTAGTGGCGATCCCATTGGAGGCCATCAGCAGGGTGTAGCCATCGGGCGTTGCCTTGGCGACCATCTCCATGCCGATGTTCGCGGACGCACCCGGGCGGTTGTCGACGATGACCGGTTGTTTCAATGCTTCTGCAAGCGGCTGTCCGATGGTCCTCGCGACGATGTCTACGGCGCCGCCGGCGGCATACGGAACGATGATCTTGATTGGCCGGTTGGGATAAGACTGCGCATGCACGGCCGATGGAGCGAGCAGCGCCGTACCCAACATCAGCACGCCAATCACATCTCGGACCCGTGCCACACACTTTTCGAACATGAGTTCCTCCGGAAGAAACACTTGGGTCACGACGACCGAGCCTCAGGGTCGGTGCTCATTGGTGTCCCCCCACGCGAGCCTTTCGACGGCTGAGTGCGATGGTCGTCGCGGAAGGGCTTTGGCTGTGTCATGACTCATCGAAATGACGACGCGAAGCCAAACAGCCTGCGCGGCGTGTCCCACAGAAGCTTGCGCCGATCGGACGCGTCGGGAAAAAGCGTGAGCGCGAGGTGCAGCAGCACGCCGTAGTCGACGTGTACGGGCGCGCGAAGGTAGGGCCAGTCCGACGCCCACAGGCAATGGTCGAGCGTAAAGGCGTCGATCAGCGCCGCGACGAAGGTCCATGTATCGTCGTACAGCGCGGGCTTGCGCGAGAACTTCACGAACCCCGAGAGCTTGACGAAGGCGCGCCTCGTTTTACCGAGCTCGAGCAGCGCCCGAAAGCCAGGCTGGTCGAGCCCGTCATCTACCGTGGGACGGCCGGAGTGGTCGACGAGGATTCGAACACCGGAATTGGCAAGCATCGGCATCATCGGCACGAGCTGGTCGTGCTCGACCTGGATATCGACGAACATGTCGAGCGCGACGAGCTTCTGCAGGAGCGCCTTCGCGTCGCGGTAGTAGTCGAGGCCGTAATGCGTGACGTTCCATGCCGCGCCGACGACACCCTCGCGCTTGAGCACCTGCAGCTCGTCCACGGTCACGTCGTTTGCGACCACGGCGATACCCTTGTAACGTCCCGCACCGCGCGCAATCGTATCCAGCATGCAGGCATTGTCGAGGCCATAGCCGGAGTTCGGGCCGACCAACAGCGCGTGGCGCGTCCCATACGCATCCATCACCCGGGCCAGCTGCGCCGGCGTGCCGATCTCCTGGCCCATCGGCGCGTAATGCGTGTCGGCGCGATAGGGAAAGTGTGTGGGATCGAGGACGTGCACATGGCAGTCGATCTTCGGCTCCTCGAAGATTCGGGTATCCAAGACTAAGGAACCAAGCGTCTAGAAAGTAGCGGCGATCGCCTGGCGCAGCGCCGGCGTGATTTCGGGCATGACTCCGAACCATGCATTGAACGCGGGGCGCGCCTGATTGAGCAGCAAACCAAGGCCGTTGACGGTGATGTTTCCGCGTGCGCCTGCCGCCGCAAGCAGCGGCGTCTCGGGCGGGATGTAGATGAGGTCGCCGACCAGCGCGTTCTTGGGAAGGCGATCGAGCGAGATCTCGAGCGGCGGCTTGCCGGCCATGCCAAGGCTCGTCGCGTTGGCGAGAAGCGCGATGTCGTCCAGTGCATCCGCGCGCTGGTCCCAGGGCAGCACCTTCACTACCGGACCGACGGCATCGGCGATATCCCGCGCCCTGTCGAGCGTGCGATTGGCAACGCGAATCTCCTTCGCACCTTGCGCCGCGAGGCTTGCCACCACCGCACGCGCCGCACCGCCCGCGCCCAGCACCACGATGGGCCCGCTGTCGGGACCCCACTTCGGATCGGCGTCACGCAGGCTCTGGATGAACCCGTTGCCGTCGTTGTTGAATCCGGTAAGCGTTCCATCCTTCTCGACAACGACCGTGTTGACCGCGCCGATTTTGCGCGCGAGGTCGTCGACGCGGTCGAGCAGCGGAAAGATCGCCTGCTTGTGCGGCGTGGTGACGTTGCAGCCGCGCAGACCCAGAGCGGCGATGCCGCGTACCGCCGCTTCGAGCTTCTCCGGCGGCACAGGAAACAGCACGTAGCGTCCCGGAATGCCGTAGTGCGCAAGCCAATGGTTGTGGATGACGGGCGAGCGCGAGTGCGCCACCGGCCACCCCAGAAGGCCCGCAACGCCGAAAGTGTTTTGATCTGCCATCGCTTAGTCTTCCCGTTTCATTGACCTTGATTTTTGCAGCCGTCCCGGTACTTTCTGCGGGCCCATGGCGCCTGTGCCTGGATTCATCCACGTTCCGGACCGCAGCGGCGCGATGCAGCGGTCCGGGCTGGCGGAGTTTTGACGGGACTCGCCGTTACTTGCCGGCAGACAGCGGCGGCAATGTTGCGATCACCTCCTGCTTGCCGTTCGCGACCTTCGTCATGAAGCTCTCGCGATCGAGATCGCCATTCTTATCGAAGCTCACGTCCATCAGGATGCCCGGGTACTCCTTCGCGGACAGCCTGATGCCGTGCATGGCATCCGCGAAAGCCTTGGGATCGAACTTGCCGACCTTCTCGGTGACTGCCTTGACGATGTACATCCCACTGTAGCCCTTCAGGCCGTTGTGGTCCGGCTTGTAGTTGTACTCCTTCTGAAACTTCGCTGCGAAAGCGCGGATGCCGGGATCGGGCGCGTCCGCGGTGAGGCCGACGTGCGCGACGGCGCCGTTCGCCGCCTCGCCCGCGAGCTCGATCACCTTCTGGCTCGTGAGGACGGTCTCGCCGACGATCGGTTTATCGTAGCCCTGCTTGCGCAGCTCCCGCAGCGCCCGCGCCGCTTCCTCCTCGTTGGTGTAGACGAACAACGCATCGGCGTTCGCCTGCTTCGCCTTCAACACTGCCCCGGAGAAATCGACCTGACCGGGATCGGTCGAGATGTCGGCCACGACCTTGATGCCGTGCGGCTCGAGGGCCTTCATGAACACGTCGCGCCCACCCTTGCCGAAGTCGTTGTTGGTGTAGATGATCGCGACCGTCTTCGCCTTCACGTTGTCTTTTAGATAGCGCGCTACCTTAGGCATGGACGTGGTCTGCGTGAAGGCCGTTCGAAAGACATAAGGGTTGCCTTGCTGAGTGATAGCTGCCGCTTCGCCGCCGGTGAAATTCGGGATCTCAGCGCGACGCGTCTCCGCCATGCTCACCAGGATCGAACCGGAGAAGACGGGCCCCATCACGACGTACGCGCTTTCGTCGATGGCTTTCACGGCGAGGGCTTTCGCGACCTGCGGCTGCGACTGCGTATCGCTGGACGTGTACTCGACCTTGCGGCCCAGGATGCCGCCCGTGGCATTGATCTCCTTCACCGCGAGCTTTACGCCGTCATTGAAGTTGGTGCCTGACGTGGCGCCGGTGCCCGACAGCTCAACCAGTCCGACGATCTTGACCGGTGGGGTCTGGGCGAGCAGCGGCTGCGCCAGTGCCAGGCTTACGAGGAAGGCAGAAATACGAGTGATGGAGCGCATGGGACTGATGACCTCCGGTATCCGAATAATTTATGGGTGCAACGGGAACGAGCCAGCCCGAATTCTCTCTCGGATATGGCCCCAGAGGTACAAGTATTAGACCGTCACGCGCCGGCTCATGCCGGCTCCATGCCATGGCGGCGCTTCGTCGCATCGGCTTCCGGTGAAGCAAGGAAGGAGAGCAACGCCTCCGCAGCCGCGGGACAGTTCGATGCGGTGCATACCGCCGCAGAGAACACGGTTGCCACCTGGATCTCCGGTGGAAGCAGGCCGATGACGTCGATGCCCGGCAGGTGCATCAATTCGCTCAACTGCTGGAAGCCGAGCTCGACATCGCCGCGTGCCACGAGCGTGCCCACGGGAAGGCCGGGCGGAGCTTGCACGATGCGCGACGCAATAGCGTCAGCGATGCCCCAGCGCTCGAACAAGCGGACGAGGTGCGCACCGCTCGGACCCGTCGAATATCCGATGCTGCGGGCGCGCACGACGGCGTCGCGAACCGCCGACTCACTGGAGACGTCGGGTCGCGTCGCGCCGGCGGCTACCGCTATCGCTACGGCGGAACGAGCGAGATCAGTTCGGCTCCCCGAATCGACGCGGCCGCCGGCTGCCAACTGCTCGATCGCATCGGCCGCCAGCACGACGAAGTCGAACGCTTCACCATCGTCGACCCGGCGGGCCACATCGACGCCGCCCACCGAAACGATAATGACCGGTTGCCCTGACTGTCGCTCGTATGCAT
>Ga0193751_1002121_pt1 | contig 12222 bp, 10 predicted proteins | sample L1c2metaG_FD_143050 | JGI IMG/M metagenome (GOLD analysis project Ga0193751, IMG submission 143050) | Soil microbial communities from a riparian zone of the East river system, Colorado, United States - L1c2 | ecosystem: Environmental > Terrestrial > Soil > Riparian zone | place: USA: East River... | reverse complement strand
CCTGAGCCGAAACGGCAGGCCAGGAGGGCCAGGGGAGGGCGGTCTCAGTACTCCGACAACCTGTACGAGGAGTTCGGCGTAGTCGTGGAACTCGATGGGCGTGCGGCTCACCTGGTCGAGGATCGCTGGCGGGATATCCACCGAGACAACTTCAGCGCCAGGTCGGGCATCATCACGCTCCGCTTCAGCTGGGCCGACGTCACCCGCCGACCCTGCCAGACGGCAGCTGAAATCTGCGACGTGCTCCGGCTCAGGGGCTGGGACGACTTTGCGCGCAGCTGTGGCCCGCGCTGTGCCATGGCTGCGTCACTGGGACCGGCGAGCATCGGGCAGGCGATTTAGCCGGGACGCCTTTCCCCGAATATGGGGGAAAAGCGTCCCGGCTAAATCTGGACAGCACATCGGGCAGCGGGGCCGGGCGGGCCGGGGCCAGGCCGGAGCCAGGGCCAGGCCGGAGCCAGGGCCAGGCCGGAGCCGGAGCCAGGCCGGGAGGGTCCTGGAACGAGAGCCGCGCGGCTAGAGGTCGGTGAGCGGGACGTCGGGGTCGGTGAGACGGGCCTGGTCGACCAGCGTGCCTGACCGGATCAGCGTCTGGATGTCGTCGTTCACGTCCCAGACGTTGACATTCATCCCCGCCACCACTGCCCCCTCGGACAGCCAGAACGCGACGAACTCCAGGGCCTGGACATTGCCCCGGTAGACGACCTGGTCGTAGTTGCCCGGCTCCGGCAGGCCGGCCGCCTCCATGCCGAGGTCGTACTGGTCGCTGTAGAAGTACGGCACCAGGTCGTGGGATGCGTCCTGCCCCAGCATCGACCGGGCCGCGACCGGGCCTCCCGCCAGCGCGTTTCCCCAGTGCTCGACCCGGATCCGGCGGCCGAGCAGCGGGTTGAAGGCATTCGCGACGTCGCCGGCGGCGAAGATGTCGGGGTCGGAGCTGCGCAGCGCCTCGTCGACCAGGATCCCGTTGTCCACATCCAGGCCGGCCTCGGCGGCCAGGCCGGCGTTGGGCACCGCGCCGATCCCGATCACGACCAGGTCGGCCGGAAGCTCGGCGTCCGCCGACGTCACGACGGCGCTGACCTTGCCGCCCGAGCCGCGCAGCTCGCTGACGCCTTCGCCGAATCGGAACGTCACGCCATGGCTGCGGTGCAGGCCGGCGAATACCTCGCCGAGCTCGGGACCGACCGAGCGGTGCAGCGCGCCGGGCTCCGGCTCCACGACGGTCACCTCGCAGCCGTACTCGCGCGCGGCGGCGGCGGTCTCCAGCCCGATCCAGCCGGACCCGGCGATCACCACCCGGCCGCCGGCCGCCAGCGCGGCTCCCAGCCGCTCGGAATCGGCGACCGAGCGCAGGTACAGCACCCCGTCAAGGTCGGCGCCTGGCACCCTGATACGGCGCGGCGAGGCGCCCGTGCTGATCAGCAGCTTGTCGTAGCCGACCGTCTCGCCGCTGTCGAGCGTGACCCGCCGCGCGGCCCGGTCGATCGCGGCCACGGTGGTCCCGAGCCGCAGGTCGACGTCGTGCTCGGCGTACCAGCCCGCTTCATGCACGAAGATCGAGTCCCTGGCCTCCTTGCCGAGCAGGTAGCCCTTGGACAGCGGCGGCCGCTCGTAGGGACGCTCATTCTCGTCTCCGATCAGCACGACGGCGCCGCCGAATCCCTCCTCGCGCAGGGTCTCGGCGGCCTTGGCCCCGGCCAGGCTGGCTCCCACGATGACGAAGGCGGGTTCTGCAGGCATCGAGTGCTCCTTCCAATCGGCGTATCCGCAAAAGAAATGACGGGCGCGGGGCTGCATAGGTTCGGCTGGAGCCGACAATCCGCGGCGGACCGCATTGCGGTGCCTAGCCAGCGGTTACTGGCACAGACGGCCGTGCCAGGCGATGGCTGAAGTATCCGTGAGCGACGATATCTGATCGACCACGACGCGCAGCCTGATGGTGTCAGATTCGGCCGCCAGGTAGCCGGGACGGAACATGGGATCCAGCGCCGCGGGCGCGCTCGCCAGCAGGGCCGTAGCGAGCTCGGCGATCAGCTCCCGCTCCCTGGCCTGGACCGCGGCCGCGCCGGCCCGGCTCAGCACGTAGTGCGCGGTGACTCCCTTGAGCAGCGCGCACTCCAGCCGCTGCCGCCGGGGGACCACGAGGTCGGCGGCGTACCTGGTCAGCGGCGCCTGCCCGGCCGGGCGGGTGGACTCCTGCGCGGCGCCGCAGAACCGGCCGATCAGCTCGCTGGTCAGGTTCTTGACCGCGGCCGCCGAATCGGGCCCGCCGTCGTAGCGCGGCGGCCAGCAGGCCAGCTCGAGCAGGCCGGCGAAGACCTCGCACAGCTCGTCCAGCGTGACCGAGCCGGGCGCGCAGTACTCTGCCGCCGTGAGCCGCGCCACCGTCTCGCGCTCGGCCGGGTCGCGGAGCTGGCCCAGGGTGACCAGGCCCGCGTGCAGCCCGTCCTCCAGGTCATGCACCGAGTAGGCCACGTCGTCGGCCCAGTCCATGACCTGCGCTTCCAGGCACGGCCGGCCGTCAGGGGCGCCGTCGCGGATCCAGCTGAACGCCGCCGCGTCGTCGGCATAGGCACCGTACTTGCCCCCGGCGGCCGGCCGCAGCCACGGGTACTTCAGCGTGGCGTCCAGGGTTGCCCTGGTCAGGTTCAGGCCGGCCCCCGGCACCTTCGCCTCCAGCCGGGTCAGCAGCCGCAGGCTCTGCGCGTTCCCCTCGAATCCGCCGCAGCCAGCGGCCAGCTCGTCCAGGGCTGACTCGCCATTATGACCAAACGGAGGGTGCCCAAGATCATGTGCCAGGCACGCGGCATCGACGAGGTCGGGATCGCATCCGAGCGCCGCCCCGAGTTCTCTGCCTATCTGAGCGCACTCTAGCGAGTGCGTAAGCCTCGTCCGCGTGAAGTCACCCGAGCCCACCTCGACCACCTGCGTCTTGGCGGCCAGCCGGCGCAGCGCGGCGCTGTGCAGCACCCGGGCGCGGTCCCGCTCGAAGGGACCGCGCCGGACATTGCGCGTGTTTTTTGGCGGCTCTGCGGCGTACCTGGCCGTCGCCTCGTCGTCGTAGCCGGCCGTCACCGGCTGTCGCTGCCTCCCGATCCTTCCAGCACGGCGGCGCGGCCGGCTTCCAGCCGCGCCACCGGGACCCGGAACGGCGAGCAGGAAACGTAGTCCAGGCCCGCATGGTGGAAGAAGTGCACGGACTCCGGATCGCCGCCGTGCTCACCGCAGACGCCGATCTGCAGGTCTGGCCGGGCCGCCCGGCCTTCCTCGACGGCCATCTTGACCAGGCGGCCGATGCCGTCAGCGTCCAGCGTCTCGAACGGCGAGACGCCGAACACCCCGAGGTCGATGTAGCGGCCGAAGAACGAGCCCTCCACGTCATCGCGGGAGAAGCCCCAGCCCATCTGGGTCAGGTCGTTGGTGCCGAACGAGAAGAACTCGGCGGCCTGCGCGATCTGCCCCGCGGTGAGCGCGGCGCGCGGCACCTCGATCATCGTGCCGATCAGCGTGTGTACCTTGGTGCCCGTCTCGGCGGCCACCTCGGCCAGCACCTTCTCGGCCTCCTCGCGGGCGGCCTCGAGTTCCTGCACCGCGCCGACCAGCGGGATCATGATCTCCGGCCGCGGGTCGCCGCCCGCGGCGACCCGATCGGCGGCGGCGTGGGCGATGGCGCGCACCTGCATCGCGTACAGGCCGGGGATGACCAGGCCGAGGCGGACGCCGCGCAGGCCGAGCATCGGGTTCTGCTCGTGCAGCCTGCGCACGGCCTCCAGGAGCTTGTGGTCCTGTTCGGTGGCCTTCTCGCCGGCCAGGGCGACCTTCACCGACAGCTCGGTCAGGTCGGGCAGGAACTCGTGCAGCGGCGGGTCGAGCAGCCGGATCGTCACCGGCAGCCCGTCCATCGCCGTGAGGATCTCCACGAAGTCACCGCGCTGCAAGGGCTCGAGCGCGTCGAGCGCCGCCGTGCGGGTAGCGTCGTCGTCGGCCAGGATCAGCCGCTCGACAAGCTGGCGGCGCTCGCCGAGGAACATGTGCTCGGTCCGGGTCAGCCCGATGCCCTGGGCGCCGAACCTGACCGCCCTGGCCGAGTCCTCGCCGGTATCGGAGTTGGCCCACACGCCAAGCCGCCGCCGCTCGTCCGCGTGCGTCATGAGCCGGTGCACCGCGCTGACCAGCTCGTCGGACTCCGGGTCCAGGCTGCCCTCGAAGTACTCGACCACCGGGGAGGCGACCACGGGCACCTCGCCCAGGTAGACGATGCCGGAGGTGCCGTCGATGGAGATCACGTCACCCGCCCGGACGGTCACCCCGCCGGGCGCGGTGAACTGGCCCGCGGCCACGTCCACCTCTAGCTCCTCGGCACCGCATACGCAGGTCTTGCCCATCCCCCTGGCCACCACGGCGGCGTGACTGGTCTTGCCGCCCCGGCTGGTCAGGATGCCGCGTGCGGCGATCATGCCGTGCAGGTCATCCGGGTTGGTCTCGCGCCGGACCAGGATGACGTCCTCGCCCGCGGCCGCCTGCTGCACCGCGGCGGCGGAGTCGAAGACCGCCTTGCCGACCGCGGCGCCCGGCGACGCGCTGACCGCCTTGGTGATCTTGGTCGCGTCGGCGCCCGCGTCGAACCTGGGGAACATGAGGTGGGCGAGCTGGCTGCCGGTGACGCGGGTCAGTGCCTCGTCCATATCGATCAGGCCCTGGTCGACCAGCTGGGTGGCGATCCGGAACGCGGCCGCCGCGGTGCGCTTGCCCACCCGGGTCTGCAGCATCCACAGCTTGCCGCGCTCGATGGTGAACTCGATGTCGCACAGGTCCTTGTAGTGGTTCTCCAGGGTCTGCATGATCTGCATCAGCTCGGCGTAGCAGCCGGGGTTGATCTGCTCGAGATCCTGCAGCGGGACGGTGTTGCGGATCCCGGCGACGACGTCCTCGCCCTGGGCGTTCTGCAGGTAGTCGCCGTAGACGCCCGGCTGCCCGCTGCCGGGATCACGGGTGAAGGCGACACCGGTCCCCGAGTCCATGCCCAGGTTGCCGAACACCATCGTCACGATGTTGACCGCCGTGCCCAGGTCGGTCGGGATCCGCTCCTGGCGCCGGTACAGGATCGCCCGGTCGGCGTTCCATGAGTCGAAGACGGCGTTCACCGCCAGGTCCATCTGCTCGCGCGGGTCCTGCGGGAAGTCACGCCCGGTGTGCTTGCGGACGATCTCCTTGAAAGAGTCGACGATGCCGCGCAGGTCATCGGCGTCCAGATCGAGGTCGTTCTTCGTGCCCTTGGCCTCCTTGGCCGCGTCGATCGCATGCTCGAAGTCGCCGCCCTCGATGTCGAGCACCGTCTTGCCGAACATCTGGATCAGCCGGCGGTAGGAGTCCCAGGCGAAGCGCTCGCTGCCCGCCTGCTTGGCCAGGCCGTGCACGGACTCGTCGGACAGGCCGATGTTCAGGACGGTCTCCATCATTCCCGGCATCGAGAACTTGGCCCCGGACCTGACGCTGACCAGCAGCGGGTCGGCGTGGTCGCCCAGCCGCCTGCCCATCTTCTCCTCGAGCTGGCGCAGGTGCTCACTCACCTCCGCGTCGAGACCGTCGGGAATCGATCCGTTGTGCAGGTAATAACGGCAGGCATCGGTGGTGATGATGAATCCGGGCGGGACCGGCAGCCCCAGGTTGGTCATCTCCGCCAGGTTGGCGCCCTTGCCGCCCAGCAGGTCCTTCAGGTCCTTGTTTCCCTCGGTGAAGTCATAGACGAGCTTCGGCACTGCACGCACTCCTCGCGATGCCGCGCGCCCGGCACGACGGCCTGGACGCAGGGCGGCTGTGTGATGGACGGCCCCACGGGCTTTTGTAGTTTCGCGGGCCTCACGGCCCTTATAGTCTCGCGGCCTCACGGCCCTTCTCTCCGGACTCTATCGAGCGTGACCGACTACCGGGGACACGGTCACCTGACGTAGTGCCGGGCAAAGTTCCCCGTGCCCGTCAGCAGCGGCCCGGATGTGCGGCATCTACGGCCGCCGCACCGGGCGCGCACCCCTCCCGTCCGCTGCATACGACGAGCCCGGCAGCGTGACAGACTCAGCCATGGACATGCCGAGCGCGAGCGTGATCGGGCTGCTGCATCCGGGCGAGATGGGCGCTGCCGTGGGACGGTGCCTGACCGACGCGGGACACGTCGTGCTGTGGGCGTCGCAGGGGCGCGGGCCGGAGACGGCGGCGCGGGCCAGGGCCGCGAGCCTGGAGGATGTCGGGACCACGGACGAGCTGGCCGGGCGCGCGGAGATCGTCCTGTCGATCTGCCCGCCGCATACGGCGCTCGACGTGGCCTGGGCGGTGCAGGGATTCGGCGGCCTGTTCGTCGATGCGAACGCGATCTCCCCGGCCACGGCTCGCGAGGTCGCGCAGCTGGTGGAGGACGGCGGCGCCGCCTACGTCGACGGCGGGATCATCGGCCTGCCGCCGACGACGCCGGGCAGCACCCGGCTGTACCTCTCCGGCCCGCAGGCCGAGACCGTGCGCGGGCTGTTCGACGGCACTGCCCTGGACGCGAGGGTCGTTGCCGGGGGAACCTGGTCGGCCTCCGCGGTCAAGATGGCCTACGCGGCGTGGACGAAAGGCACCAGCGCGCTGCTCCTCGCGGTGCGAGCGCTCGCGCGGGCAGAGGGCGTAGAGGACACGCTGCTCGATGAATGGAAGCTGTCCCAGCCATCTCTCGCGGACCGCTCGCGCGGCTCCGCCCGCTCGGCCACGGTCAAGGGCTGGCGGTGGGTGGCCGAGATGGAGGAGATCGCCGCGACGATGGCCGGGGCCGGCCTTCCTGACGGGTTCCACCAGGCCGCGGCCGAGATCTTCCGGCGCGCGCCGGAGGCCAGGGCCGGGACATCTTCCGGGGAGGAAGTCGACCGGGTCCTCGCCGCGCTGACCGGCGAAGGGCGAGAGTAGCCAGGCGACCCAGCCTCAGCGGCGCCTGTCTGACGGCACCATGATCGCGGAGATCTCCTGACGGCCAGCCGAGCTGCCAGTGATCGCCAATGCGGTGACCAGGGATGTGATCGAGGTGCCCCCGTTGGTGCTCGCCGGAGATAGGTTCGGGAGCCGCTGGAGCATACGAGCCCGGCAGCGCGCGCCTTCCCCAGGTATGACGGTTACCCGGGGCAGATGATCAGCAGCCTGCCAGCCGTTCGGAAAGGTAGGAGACGAGGCTGTCGATGCCGACCCGCTGCTGCCGCATCGAATCGCGCTCCCGTACCGTGACCGCCTGATCGTCGAGCGTGTCGAAGTCGACAGTCACGCAGTACGGCGTCCCGATCTCATCTTGCCGCCGGTAGCGGCGGCCGATCGCGCTGGCGTCGTCGAAGTCGGTATTCCACAGCCCGCGCAGCTTCGCGGCCACGTCCCTGGCCTTCGGGGACAGGTCGGCGTTGCGCGATAGCGGCAGCACCGCCACCTTGACCGGCGCGATGCGGTGGTCGAACCGCAGCACGGTGCGTTTCTCCATATTGCCCTTGGCGTCGGGGGCCTCGTCCTCGGTATAGGAGTCGAGCAGGTGGACCAGCAGGGTCCGGTCGGCGCCGAGGGCCGGCTCGATCACGTACGGCACGTACCGCTCGCCTGACTCCGGATCGAGATAGGACATGTCCTGGCCGGAGGCCTTCGCGTGGGTGCTCAGGTCGAAATCGGTACGGTTCGCGATCCCCTCAAGCTCGCCCCACTCGCTGCCCTGGAAATCAAACCTGTACTCGATGTCGACCGTGCGCTTGGCGTAGTGCGAGAGCTTGTCCTTCGGGTGCTCGTACAACCGCAGGTTGTCCTTGCTGACCCCGAGGTCGATATGCCAGGCCAGCCGGTCGTCGATCCACCGCTGGTGCCAGTCCTCGTCCGTGCCCGGCTTGACGAAGAACTCCATCTCCATCTGCTCGAACTCGCGGGTGCGGAAGATGAAGTTGCCGGGGGTGATCTCGTTCCGGAACGACTTGCCGATCTGGCCGATCCCGAACGGGACCTTCCGGCGCGAGGTCTGCAGCACGTTGCGGTAGTTGATGAAGATGCCCTGAGCGGTTTCCGGCCGCAGGTAGGCCAGGCCCGAGTCATCCTCGACCGCGCCGAGATAGGTGCGCAGCATGGTGTTGAACATCCGCGGCGGCGACAGTGCGCCCCTGGTGCCGCAGTTAGGGCAGGCCAGGCTGGCCAGGCCGTCGGCGGGCTCGTGGCCATGCTTTTCTGCGTAGGCCTCGATCAGGTGATCGGCGCGAAACCGCTTGTGGCAGGACTGGCACTCGGTGAGCGAGTCGACGAACTCGGTGACGTGGCCGCTGGCCCGCCACACCTCGGGAGCCAGGATCACGCTGGAATCCAGGCCGACGATGTCGTCGCGCAGCTGGACCATCGAGCGCCACCACTGGCGCTTGATGTTGTTCTTCATCTCGACGCCGAGCGGGCCGTAGTCCCACGCCGCGCGCAGGCCGCCGTAGATCTCGCTCGACGGGAAGACGATCCCCCGCCGCTTGCAGAGGCTGACGAGGGTATCCATGCGATCATTGCGTCGTGCCATTAAGGACTCCATCCGGCTGGCGGTCGGCGGCTTGTCGGCGGTTCTGCCTGCGCGCACGATCGGTGAGGTGCGCGGGGGCCCAATGCTAGCCGCGATGCGGCACTGAGTCGTGCGGTTATCGTGGACCATGGCCTGGGACTGGGGTGCGGCAGGCCGTATCTTTGCCGGGGACAGGACAGTCAACGATCGGCACGCCAGCTGACGCTGGCCGGAGGGACCCGACGAGTGCGCACGAACCGCCCCAGCCGAGCGCAGCCCCGGCCGCTGCCCGGCGGCGAGAGCCTCTACACCCCTGGTGCCTCACGTACCCGCCGGTCCGTGGAGCGGCGAAGCGCGGCTCTGCTCGCCTACCTGCATCAGCTTCCCGCCATCCTGCCGCCGCTGGTCCTGGCCGCCCTGCTGGTGACCGGCCTGGCCGCGCGCGGCTGGATCGGGGCGGCGGCACTGTGCGTGCTGGCGGCCGTGCTCGGGTGGCTTGCGTTCGTGTCATGGCCCGGACTGACCGGCCGGGGACGGGCCGGGCGGGCGGCGGCGATCGCCTGCCTGCTCGCGCTTGGCGTACTGCAGGCCACTCGCTAGAGCCGCCCGCGCGCTGCACGGCGGCCGGATAGACGATCGGAACACATAGCGAGTCTTTTTTGACATTAAGGCCCTCAACCAGGACGATCCCGATCATGGCAAAGACTGTGAACGTGGTTATCACCGACGACCTGGACGGATCGCCCGATGCCGAGACGGTGACCTTTACCTTCGACGGCCAGAGCTACGAGATCGATCTCGGCAAGGAGAATATCGCCGCATTCTCCAAGTCGCTCCAGCCTTTTACGGATGCCGGGCGCAGGACTGCGCACCGCAGCGCAGCCAAGGCGGGCCGCGGCGGCACCAGGTCAAGGAACGACAACGCGGCGGTGCGCGCGTGGGCCGCCGAGCAGGGCCTCAAGGTGTCAGAGCGGGGCCGCATCAGCGCCGAGACAGTGAGCAAGTACGACGCCGCTCACTAAGCTCAGCGAGGCGGGCAGGCGAGAGCGGCCGGCCTGGGCGAGCCAGCACCGCCGGGCCAGCACGGGCGAGCCAGCACCGCCGGGCCAGCACGGGCGAGCCAGCACCGCCGGGCCAGCACGGGCGCTGGCCGGTCAGGGCGAGGCGGGCACCGGGTTCGGCTCGGCGCCGCCGTAACGGCGGTCCCTGCTCGCGTAGATCTCGCAGGCGTGCCACAGGTGACGGCGGTCGAAGTCGGGGAAGAGCGTGTCAAGAAACACCAGCTCGGCGTAGGCGGACTGCCAGAGCAGGAAGTTAGAGGTCCGCTGCTCGCCTGATGACCGCACGAACAGGTCGACGTCGGGGATGCCTGGCTCGTCGAGATAGCGGGCGAACACCCTCTCGTCGATCTTGTCGGGCCGCAGCCGGCCCGCCACGCAGTCGGCCGCCATGGCCGCGGCCGCGTCGGCGATCTCGGCGCGGCCGCCGTAGTTGACGCAGAACTGCAAGGTCAGCACCGAGTTGCGCGCGGTCATGCGCTCGGCATCCTCCAGCTCCCTGATGACGCTGCGCCACAGCCGGGGCCGCCGGCCCGCCCACCGGACCCGCACCCCCATCTCGTTCAGCTGATCGCGGCGCCTGCGGATCACGTCCCTGTTGAAGCCCATCAGGAAGCGGACCTCGTCGGGCGAGCGGCGCCAGTTCTCGGTCGAGAACGCGTACGCGGACAGGTAAGGGATGCCGATCTCGATCGCGCCCATGATCACGTCGAACAGCGAGTACTCGCCGCGCCGGTGGCCCTCGGTCCGCGGCAGGCCGCGCTGCTTGGCCCAGCGCCCGTTGCCGTCCATCACCAGCGCGACATGCCGCGGCAGGAACTCGGCCGGGATGGCAGGCGGCCGGGCCCCGTCACGGTGCGGGTCCGGCGGCCTGAACTGTCCGCTCACGAGCCTCCCGCCCGCCTGGTCCGATCTGCTCCGATCACGCATGCTCCACATGGCGCAGCGAGCGGATGGAGTGCTCCAGATGCCACTGCACGTAGGCGGCGACCAGACCGCTGCATTCCACCTGATGGCGGCGCTCGCTGGCGTCCGCCTGGGCCCAGTCGCCCCGCAGCAGCGCGCTCATCAGGGCGATCGTCTGCGCGGCCGCGGTGGCCGCGCCCGGCGCCCGGCAGGACCGGCAGACCACGCCACCCGCGGCGACGCCGAAGGTGCGCAGGCCCGATGCGCGCCGCCGCGCCGCCCTTGCCGCCCCGCCGCCGGGCGGACCGTCATCCAGGCTGTCCCCAGGGTGGTCACCAGGTTTGTCACCCCTCCTGTCACCCCTCCTGTCAGCCGGACTGTCAGCCGGCCTGTCAGCCGGGCCGTCAGCCGGGCCGTCTGGCCGGCCATCGTGCGGGCCAGCGGAGGGCGCACGCGTGCCGCAGATCGCGCACTCCTCGATGGCCGGCGCGTACCCGGCAACCGCCAGTGACCGGAGCAGGTAGGCGTCAAGGACGAGGCGCGGGTCATGCCGGCCCTCGCCCAGCGCCCGAAGTCCGCCGACCAGCAGCAGAAACTGGCGCAGCGCCGGCTCCTTCTCGACCGGGGTGAACCGCTCGGCCGTCTCGAGCATCGCGGTTCCCGTGGTGTACCGCGGATAGTCGCTGACCAGCGGTTTCCCGTACGGCCGCACCGTCTCGGCCTGCGTGATCACATCCAGTGACCGCCCGGTGTACAGCAGCAGATCGACGTGCGTGAACGGCTCGAGCCTGGCGCCGAAACGCGATTTGGTGCGGCGCACCCCCTTGGCCACGGCGCGGACTCGGCCGGACCGGCGGGCCAGCAGCGTGACGATGCGGTCGGCCTCGCCCAGCTTGTGGGTGCGCAGCACGATGCCATCGTCACGGTAGAGGCTCACCTGACCATTGTCGCGCACGGCGGGGCGCGACCCTGCGCTCCCGCGCGGGCAGGCCGGGCGCTACTCGGCGGTGGCGCTTTCCTCGGTCATCGAGATGACGCCGTGCGCCTGGGCCACGGTCATCCCGAGGTTCGCGGCGATCTGCCTGGCCGCCTGCCGCTCTTGCTCGCTCAGCGGGCCGTCCGCCAGCCCGATCCGGACCACATCGGCCAGGAACCACTCCCTGGCGTGCACCGCCAGCTGCAGCGCCAGCCTGTTCAGCGAGTCCGTCAGGTCCTCGTCCTGGCCTGCCGGGCTGGCCAGATCACCGTCCAGCGCGGCGTCGTCGTAGCCGGGCAGGCCGCCCCTCCTGATCGCCTCAATGGCCCGCCTGCGGGCCGCCAGGCTGCCGGCCTCGCCCGCGCGGAGCATCGCGGTGGCCGCCGCCCGCAGCCCGGCCGGCAGCGCGGCCTGCATCTGGGCCGCGGTCGGCAGGGCGAGCACGCCGACGTGGTAGGCCGTACGGCACGTGCCGCACATCACGTGCCCACCGACGCTGACCAGCGGGATGAGCGGGATGAAGAAGAGATGGAACCAGCGCCGCCCGGCGCGCTCCCGGTACCTGCGGTCGCCGCCGCAGCGCTGGCAGTGGAACATCCCCTGCCCGATGGTCCGGAAGTACACCCGAAGCCCGAAGATCAGCAACATTGCTTCCCCTTATGCCCGCTTCCGCGGGCAGCCCCGGCAGTTCCCGGGCAGCCCCGGCAGTTCCCGGGCAGCCCCGGCAGTTCCCGGGCAGCCCCGGCAGTTCCCGG
>Ga0193751_1002120_pt1 | contig 12223 bp, 14 predicted proteins | sample L1c2metaG_FD_143050 | JGI IMG/M metagenome (GOLD analysis project Ga0193751, IMG submission 143050) | Soil microbial communities from a riparian zone of the East river system, Colorado, United States - L1c2 | ecosystem: Environmental > Terrestrial > Soil > Riparian zone | place: USA: East River... | reverse complement strand
GCAGTCACTCGGGTCGCGGATGTCGCGCGGGGCTACTCGAACCTCGAGTACGACCTGGCCGAGGGCGCCCGCGGCTCGCGGCAGGACCACGCGGCCGCGATCCTGCGCCGGCTCACCGGAGCCGAGGCGGCGCTCGTCGTCAACAACAACGCCGCCGCCGTCCTCCTGGCGCTCGCGGCGCTTGCCGAGGGGCGCGAGGTGATCGTCTCGCGCGGCGAGCTGATCGAGATCGGCGACGGCTTCCGGATACCTGAGGTGCTCGTGCGGTCGGGTGCTCGGCTGGTCGAGGTGGGGACGACGAACCGCACGCGGGCCGCCGACTACGAGCGCGCGATTGGAGAAGGGACGGCGCTCCTCCTCCGCGTCCACCAGTCGAACTTCCGGGTCGTCGGCTTCGAGGAGCGGCCGAGGCTCGAGGAGGTCGCCGCCGTCGCGCGCCGGCACGGCCTCCCGCTCGTCGACGACCTGGGCTCTGGACATGTCTCCGCTAGTAACAGACTGTTACTAGGTCAGGAGGAGCCGACCGCGCGGGAGTCGCTCGCGGCCGGCGCCGACCTCGTCTGTTTCTCCGGCGACAAGCTCCTCGGCGGGCCGCAGGCGGGGATCGTGGTCGGCCGGGCCGAGCTCGTCGAGCGGCTGCGCCGCCATCCGCTCCAGCGGGCGCTGCGGATCGACAAGCTCTCGCTCGCGGCACTCGAGGGGACGCTGCTCCTCCACCTCGAAGCGCCGGAGCGGATTCCCGTGCTGCGCACGCTCGCGCAGGAGACGGGCACGGTGCGTGCGCGCGCGGAACAGCTCGCGGAAGCGACGGGTGGCGAGGTCGAGGAGACGGTCGGCCGCGTCGGCGGCGGCGCGCTCCCGCTCGCCGAGCTGCCGAGCTTCGCGTGCGCGCTCGAGGAGTCGCTCGCCGAGCCGTTGCGGGCCGGCGAGCCTCCGATCGTGGGCGTCGTCCGCGACGGCCGGCTCCTGCTCGACTGCCTGACGCTGACGGACGAGGAGGCCGACGAGGCCGCCGCAGCCGTCCGCTCCGTCCGGCCGTGAGCGAGCACCCGCCGGAGGCCGTGCTCTGGGACGCGCTGCGCGGTGGGCTCGTCACGCGCACGCTCGCGCTCGTCGCGGAGCTCGACGTCGCGCGGAAGCTCGAAGCCGGGCCACGGCCGGTCGCGGAGCTCGGGGCCGCCACCGGCGCCGACCCCGACACGCTGCACCGGCTCCTGCGGGCGCTCGCGAGCGACGGCATCTTCGAGGAGGAGGAGCCGGGCGTCTTCCGCAACACGCCGGCCTCGCAGCTCCTCACGGTCGACGGCTGGGACGACTTCGCGCGCCTCTTCGGCGGCACGTGGCTGCAGGCGGTCGGCGGGCTCGACGCGAGCGGCGAAGCGTCCTTCCCACGCGTCCTCGGCGACGAGTTCTGGTCGTGGTTCGCCTCGCATCCTGAGGAGCGCGCCGCTTTCGACCGCGCGATGGCGCAGGGCTGGCAGGGCCGGCTCGAGCGGCTCGCGAGCGTCGCGTGGCGCGGCGACGAGACGGTGGTCGACGTCGGCGGCGGCAACGGCTCGCTCCTCCTCGCGCTCCTCGACGAGTTCCCGCTGATGCGCGGGATCGTCTTCGACCTGCCCGAGACCGTGCGGGACGAGTCGCGCTTCGGCGACCGCTGCACGTTCGTCGCGGGGAGCTTCTTCGAGTCGGTGCCGCCGGGCGACGCGCACGTCCTCTCGACGATCATCCACGACTGGGACGACGAGGCCGCGGCGCGCATTCTGCGCACGGTGCGCGCCTCCGCGGGCGAACGGCTCGTGCTGCTCGAGTCGGTGATCGAGCCCGGCAACGAGCCGATGAGCGCGAAGTGGCTCGACCTTCTGATGCTCGTCATCGCGCGGGGCCGCGAGCGGACGGAGGCGGAGTGGCGGGCGCTGCTCGAAGCGGCCGGCTGGGAGCCGACTCGCTTCGGCAAGGGCGTGATCGAGGCTCAGCCCGGTTAGTGCCCTGCGCCCATGGAGAACGCGGTGAAGATCAAGAGGACGAGAACGGCCGCGCTCTCGACAGGCGCCGTGCGCCGCCAGAGCTGCGTCGTGATTCCCGCCAAGAGCGCCAGCCCGAGCAGGACGAAGATCCATACGGGCGGGAAGATGCCGCCGTCTCCGTAGGCCCGGAAGGTCGGCTGGTAGTACGGGTCGCCCGTGTAGAAGCGCGCGGTCACAAAGAACGCAGCCGCCGGCGCGAACACGCCCGCGGGTGGACGCGGCGGAAGACGAGCACCGCGCCGGCGAGCATCGCGACGAGCGCGATGAGCAGGACGAAGCCTTCGCCATGCGGGCTGATCGCATGCCGGAGAGCGAGCGAAAGCTCGTACGCTGCAGCGGCGACCAGCGTCCCGATCACGAGCCATCCAGCCCAGCGGAGCATCCAGCGATGGATAGCAAACTTGCTATGGGGAAGCAATGCCTCTGACCGTCGGCACCGCCGGTCATATCGACCACGGCAAGACAGCGCTCGTCGAGGCGCTGACGGGCAAGAACACCGACCGGATGCCGGAAGAGCATGAGCGCGGCATCTCGATCGACCTCGGCTATGCGCCGCTCGAGCTGCCCGACGGCACGAGCCTGTCCGTCGTCGACGTCCCGGGGCACGAGCGCTTCGTCCGCACGATGGTCGCGGGCGCGAGCGGCATCGACCTCTTCCTCCTCGTGATCGACGCCGGCGAGGGAGCGCGGCCGCAGACGCACGAGCACCTCGCGATCCTCCGCCTGCTCGGGATCGAGCACGGGGTCGTCGCGCTGACGAAGGCCGACCTGGTCGACGAGGAGACGCTCGAGCTCGCGCGCGTCGAGGCGGAGGAGCTAGTGCCCGGCGCGCCCGTCGTGGTGACGAGCGCGCGCACCCGCGACGGGCTCGAGAAGCTGCGGGCGGCGCTCGCGGAGGTGGCGGCCGGCGTCGCACGCCCCGAGGCCGACGGCCCGGCCCGCCTCCACGTCGACCGCTCCTTCTCGCTCCGCGGCATCGGGACGGTCGCGACCGGGACGCTCTGGTCGGGGAGCATCGGGGACGGAGACGAGCTCCGCGTCGAGCCGCGCGGCCGGAGCGTGCGGGTGCGCAGCGTGCAGGTGCACGACCGGCCGGTCGAGCGCGCCGAGGCAGGGCAGCGCGTCGCAGTCTCTCTCCCCGGCGTCGAGCGCCGGGAGCTGCGCCGCGGGGACGTCCTCGTCACGCCGGGAGCGTTCAGGCCGAGCTTCCGGGTCGACGTGGCGCTCGAGCCGCTGGGCGAGATCCCGCCGCGCGTGATGCTGCACCACGGCACCGCGGAGACCCCGGCCCGCGTCGCCCGGGTGGGCGACCGGTTCGCGCAGCTGCGGCTGTCGCGGCCGGTCGTCGCGGGGCGCGGCGACCGCGTCGTCCTGCGCGCCGGGACGACGGTCGGCGGCGGAGTCGTGCTCGATCCCGCCCCGCCGCGGCACGCCGACCCCGCGCGCTTCGCCGCGCTCGAGCGCGGCGACGTGCTCGTCCACGCGCCCGTGCCCGCGAGCGACCTGCGGCGGGTCGGGGTCGACGTGGAGGGCGAGTGGGCGTGGTCGCAGGAGTGGCTCGACGAGGTCCGCGCCTCCCTCGACGCGGCCCTCGACGTTGCGGATCCGCTCGATCCGGGCGTGCCGGTGCCCTCCGAGCCGTGGGCGGACGCGATCGTCCCCCACCTCGGCCTCGAGCGCCGCGGCGCGAAGCTCTACCGGCCCGGCGCGACGGCGGAGCTCGGCGAGCGGGCCGAGGCCGCCGAGGCGCTCGCCGCGCAGCTCGGCCTCGAGCCGGTCAAGGTCGAGGACGCGCAGCTCGCGCGCTTCCTCGAGGAGCAGGGCCGCCTCGTGCGGGTCGGCGACGGCTACGCGATCTCGCCGGCGGCCTACGAGCAGGCGCGCGAGGCCCTCTTCGACGGGATCACGCTCGCCCAGCTCCGCGACGCGCTCGGCGTCGGCCGGAAGACCGCACAGCTCTATCTCGAGCGCTTCGATGCCGACGGCGTGACACGGCGCGTCGGAGATGGGAGAGTCTTACGTCGACGATGAACGTACGGGACCTGATCGAGCGCTACAACGCCGCCTGGAACGCGCAGGACCTCGAGACGATCGACGCGCATCATCATCCGGAGATCGTGTTCCAAAACCACACGGCGGCCGAGCGCGCCGAGGGGGCCGCCGCGGTGCGCGAGCACATCGCCCAAATCTTCCGCAACAACCCGACGCTGCGCTTCACGACCCGCTCGCTCCGCGTCGGCGACGACTTCGCCGTCTGTGAGTGGACGGCGTCGACCGACTCGAAGGAGTGGGACGGCGTCGACGTCTTCCCGCTCAGGGACGGGAAGATCGCGCGGAAGGACGTGTACTCGGCGTCGCACCGTCCGCGCGAACGGTGAGCTGAAAGACGTCCGGCCGGCTGTAGTGGCCGACGGGGTCGAAGCGCTGCCGCTCGGCGAGCACCCGCGCCGGGTCGAGCTCCGCGTAGAGGATCCCCTCCTCGTCGTAGAGCGGCCCCGCGAGGTATGAGCCGTCGGGCGCGAGGATCGCGCTGCCGCCGCGGCCGATCGTCCCTGCCCCCTCGATCTCGGCGGCGAGCGGGAAGTCCTCCGGGTACGCCGACTCCCGCTGAAAGTGCGCGGGGGAGACGACGTACGCGCGGCTCTCGCGCGCGATGTGGACAAGCGTCGGCTGCCAGGCGTCGCCGTCGTCCGCGGTCGACGCGACGTAGATCTCCACGCCGGACTCGTAGAGCGCGACGCGCGCGAGCGGCATGTAGTTCTCCCAGCAGATCAGGCCGCCGAGGCGGCCGAAGCCGGTCTCGACGGCGTTGAGGCCGCGGCCGTCGCCCTGGCCCCAGACGAGCCGCTCGTGGTTCGTCGGCACGAGCTTGCGGTGGTGGAGGGCGAGCTCGCCGGCCGGCGAGTGGTAGAGGAGCGAGTTGTAGATCGTCCCGGGGCGTTCGGGCTCGACCTCGTTGACGCCGGTGACGATCCAGATGCCGAGCTCCTGTGCCGCCGCGGCGATCCGCCGCTCAGCCGGCGAGCCGACGGCCACCGACTCCTGGGCGAGGCGCGCGAACGTCTCCTTCGCTCCCTCGTTCGCCCAGCCCGCGAACGCCTTCGCCCAGAGGGACGACGGATAGACGGGCACGAACGTCTCCGGGAAGACGACGAGCTCGGCCCCGTTGCCCGCGGCCTCGGCGGCGACCTGCTCGAGCTTGTCAAGCGTTGCCTCGCGGTCGAGCACGACGGGCTCAACCTGCACGCAGGCGACCTTGACCCGGCGCTCCATCTCCGGAGCCTACTCGGGGCTACCGAGCCCGCCGCCGCCGGGCGTCTCGACTCGGACGACGTCGCCCGCGCGGAGTTGCCGCGTCAGCTTCGGCGGCTGCTCCTCGCCGTTCACGAGGGTCCGGCCGCGCGCGCCGTCCTCTCCGCCGCCGCGACCGGGCGGGGCGTGACGCCGCCGCTCGGCGAGCACCGAGAGCCGGCAGTCCTCGAGCACGCCCAGCTCGCGCACGACACCGTCGCCGCCTTGGTGCGCGCCCGCACCGCCCGAGCCGAGCCGCAGCTCCCAGCGCTCGACCCGGAGCGGATACTCCAGCTCGATCGCCTCCGCCGGCGTGGCGAGCGTGTTCGACATCGCGACGTGGACGCCGCTCGGCCCGTCGGCGTCCGGACACGCCCCCTGGCCACCGCCGACCGTCTCGTAATACGTGAACCGGTCGTTGCCGAACGCGAGGTTGTTCATCGTCCCCTGGCCCGCCGCCGGCACCGGCACGAGCTCCCCGAGCGCGGCGAAGACGACGTCGACGATGCGCGACGACGTCTCGGTGTTGCCGGCCGCGACGGCGGCCGGAGGGCGCGCGTTGAGGAGGCAGCCCTCCGGCGCGGTCACGGCAACCGGAGCGAAGGCGCCCCCGGAGGCCGGCAGGTCGGGCTCTGTGAGGCAGCGGACGACGAAGTAACAGGCCGACTTCGTCACCGCGAGCGGGCAGTTGAGGTTGCCGTCGTATTGCAGCGCCGTCCCGGCGAAGTCGATCCGGATCCCGTCGCCGGCGATCTCGACCGCGCAGCGGATCGGCAGGTCGCCCTCGACCGCCTCGACGACGTCCTCGGCCTCACCCCGACCGTCCGGAAGCCGGGCGAGCGCCGCCCGCACCATGCGCTCGGAGTAGACGTAGAGCTCGTCCATCGCGTCGGCGACGCGGTCGCGGCCTCGCCGTGCGCACAGCTCGTCGAGCCGCCGCTCGGCGAGACGGTGGGCGGCGAGCTGGGCGCGGAGGTCGCCTCGCCGCTCCTCCGGCCGGCGGGTCGCCTCGGCGAAGCGCTCGAGCACATCGTCGGTCAGGAGCTGCGGCGGCAGGATCACGCCCTCCTCCTCCAGCGTGCGCGAGAAGGCCGGCAGGCTGGCCGGCTCGATGCCGCCGACGTCGGCGTGGTGAGCGCGCGAGACCGCGACACCGAGATCGGTGCGCGAGACGAGCGTCACGTCGGGCAGGTGCGTGCCGCCCGCGTACGGGTCGTTGAGGATCGCGACCTGTCCCGGCTCGAGCCCGAGCTTCATCACGGCCGCGACCGCATCTGGCATCGCGCCGAGGTGAACCGGGATGTGCTCCGCCTGCGCGATCATCCGGCCGCGGTGGTCGAACAGCGCGGTCGAGCAGTCGCGTCTCTCCTTGATGTTGGCGGAGAAGGAGGAGCGGATCAGGACGGCGCCCATCTCCTCCGCCACGGCGCGTAGCGCGCTGCCGATCACCTGGAGCTCGACGTTCATCGCCTCAGCACCAGCGTCCCGTCGTCGTTCGTCTCGCCGCACCAGCCGTCCGGCACCCAGCACGTCGAGCCCTCGAGCTCGACCAGGGCCGGCCCCTCCACCAAGTAACAGTCTGTTACTTGGAAAGACAGGTCCGGGCCGGGCACGACCTGCGCGGTGCGGACGACGACGAGCTCGACTTCCCGCCCACGGTCGGCGTAGCCGTACCGCTCCTCGTGCGCCCGGTGGAAGCGCTCCGCGAGATCCTCGCCGAGCAGCACGGTCAGCTCGAAGGACTGGCCCCTGTAGCGGAGATCCGCCTCGCCTTCCGGCGGCAAGTCGCCCACCTCCCCGAGCGGCCGGACGTGCGAGACGACGCGGTCACGCCGCTCGTCGCCCGCCGCGAGGCCGAGCGCAGACAGAACGCCCGCTGCCGCCGGCACGAGCACGGCCTCCATCCCGAGCTCCTCGGCGAGCGCGCAGGCGTGGAGCGGGCCGGCGCCACCGTAGGCGACGAGCGCGAAGTCGCGTGGGTCGTGGCCGCGCTCGACCGAGACGACGCGCAGCGCGCGCAGCATCTCGGCGTTCACGACCTCGACCACCGCCGCCGGATCGATCCCGTCCAGCGCAGCCGCTGCGGCGTCGCGGTCGAGGACGAGGCCGCCCGGCAGCTCCCCGGGCAGCCGGTCGAGCAGGAGGTTCGCGTCAGTGACGGTCGGGCCGCCGCCGCGGCCGTAGCAGGCTGGGCCGGGATCCGCCCCCGCAGACTCCGGCCCGACTCGCAGCGCGCCGCCCGTGTCCCGCCGCACAAGCGAGCCCCCGCCGGCGCCCACCGTGTGCACGTCCACTGACGGCAGCCGGATCGGCAGTCCGCCGACCTCCCGCTCGGGGACGCGCGCGGCTCGGGCGCCCGGGAGAAGGCAGACGTCCGTTGACGTGCCGCCCATGTCGAAGGCGATCGCGTCCTCGAAGCCGGCGCGGCGCGCAACGAGGCCCGCGCCGACGACGCCGCCGGCAGGGCCCGAGACGAGCAGCCGTGCCGGATGCGCCGCCGCTTCCTCGGCCGAGACGACGCCGCCGGAGGAGAGCATCACCACCGGCTCCGGAAGCCCGCTCTCGGCCGCAGCCGCCGCGATCGCGCGCAGGTAACGCGCCGCGACGGGTGCGAGGTAGGCGTCCGCCGCGGTCGTCGAGGCCCGTTCGTACTCGCGGAACTCGGGCGCGAGCTCGTGCGAGGCGACTACGTGGACGTCCGGGTGGCGCCGCCGTAGCTCCGCCGCAACGGCGTGCTCGTGGGACGGCTCACGGAACGCGAACAGAAAGCAGATGGCGATCGCCTCCGGGTCGCCGAGGTCGGGGATGGAGTCGAGATCGAGCGGCTCGAGCTCTCCCTCGGGCCCGAGCCGGCCGCCGACGCCGTGGCAGCGCTCGAGCGGCACGAGCGGCGCGGGATGGTCCGCGCAAAGGCGATACAGGTGCGCGCGCGTCTGGCGGCGCAGGTGGAGGAGATGCTCGAAGCCGGCGTTGCCGACGTACGCGGTACGTGCGCCCCGCCGCTCGAGGAGCGCGTTCGTGGCGACGGTCGTCCCGTGCGCGAAACGGGTCAGCTCGTCGCCCGCGCCGACCGCGCGTGCAGCGGCGAGCACCGACTCCTCCTGCCGCGCCGCTGTAGGCACCTTCGCCGTCCGGATGCGCCCGTCCTCGACGAGCACGGCGTCGGTGAACGTGCCGCCGACGTCGACGCCCAGGATCGCCACGAGCGTACTCTGCAGCGCCTTGGCCATCCGCGCCTTCCTGTTCGACTTCGACGGCCTCATCCTCGACACGGAGCTCGCCTCGCGGGCCGGCTGGGAGCTCCTCTACCGCGAACACGGGCACGAGCTGCCGGCCGACCTGTGGGCGACGCTCGTCGGCACGACGCACGCGCCCTGGAATCCGATGGCGCACCTCGAGGAGCTCGTCGGCGAGCCTCTCGAGCGCGAGGCGCTGAACGAGCGCCGCTACGCGCACGAGATCGCGCTGATCGAGGCGGAGGAGCTACGCCCCGGCATCGAGGACTACCTCGCCGTCGCCCAGCGGCTCGGCCTGAAGCGCGCGATCGTGTCGAGCTCGTCCCGGCGCTGGGTCGACATGCACCTGAAGCGGCTCGAGGAGGCGGTCGGCTGGGACGCGATCTGCACCGCCGACGGCGATCCCGCCCGCGCGAAGCCGGCGCCCGTCCTTTACCGCGAGGCGCTCGAGCTGCTCGACGTCCCTCCCGGCGAGGCGGTCGCCTTCGAGGACTCGCCGAACGGCGTGCTGGCGGCGAAGGCGGCCGGCGTCTTCTGCGTCGCCGTCCCGAACGAGGTCACGCGCGGGCTCGGCCTCGAAGAAGCCGGCGCCGACCTCGTCCTCGAATCGCTCGCCGACCTGCCGCCCGACGAATTGCTCAGGCGCTTCCCGGAGGAATAGGGTCCGCGACATGGCTACCTATGAGAAGGCCCACATCGACGAGATCGCCTCGAAGCAATGGCCGCACTGGATCCCAGTCCGCCACCACTTCGGGATCGAGACCTTCGGCGTCAACCTCTGGCGCGGACGCGACGACGGGACGCTCATCCCGGAGCACAATCACTCTGAGGACGGCGAGCCGGAGCTCTACTACACGGTCGAAGGCCACGCGACCTTCGCGATCGGGGGCGAGGAGGTCGACGCGCCCGTCGGGACGTGCTTGTGGATCGGCCCGTCGTCGACGCGAGCTGCGACGGCCCGTGAGCCCGGGACGCTCGTCCTCTCGGTCGGCGCGGGGCCGCCCGGCACGGGCTACGCCCCCGCCGGCTGGGATTCGCACTACCTCGAAGGCGACAAGTAGCGGACTAGGCTCAGGGCGGAGCGGCCGGGCCCGGTGGCCCAGCGGGTCTTCAAAACCCGTACGGTCGTGCAGCCCACGGCTAGGTCGGTTCGACTCCGGCGCCGCTCCGTTAAGCCAAACCCCGCATGGATGGCTGCATTGCAGCCTCTATGACGTCTCGACGTGAATCCCGCCACGTCCCGCCGAATCCCGTAGTTTCGCGTATTGACTGTCCCGCAACTGTCCCGCAGTCTGCCTCCACCGACGCGCTGAACGGTAGGCTCGGGCGCTAGCGTGCCGGAGCTCGACTACGCCTTTCTCGCCGATTACGTCCGCCTAGAAGGCGCATGGGCGCACGTCCTCGCAGCGGGAGTCGACACCATCCTCGCGCCAAGCGTGCCGACCGGCCAGAACGTCGGCTTCGTCTTCCGCCTCGCGTTCACGCGCCAGGAGTGCGGGCGGCCTCACCGGGTAGAGATTCTCTTCCAGGACGAGGACGGGGTGAGGCTTGCCCAGCTTTCCGCCGTCGTAACGCCAGAGTGGACCGAGGGGCTACCGCCGCATTGGCGGCAGGGATACCCAGGGGGCTTCAACATCGGCGTGCCACTGCCTCAGTACGGGCTCTACTCGTTCGAGCTACTGGTCAACGATGAGAACCGGAAGACTCTGCACCTCCGGGTGCTACCGCCCGCGGGGCAAGCCGAAGCTGGCGGCGAGGGCGCTCCGGACGACGAGCCGGCCGAGCAGTGAGGACCCGTTGGATTTACGCTACTCCGATCACGCGCGCCGGCGGATGGCTAGGAGAGCCATCTCTGAGCGAGACGTCGAACTCGCCCTCCGAAGGAGGGCCGGCGCCCCAGGCCCCGGTGAGCCGGGCACAATCTGGATCCGAGGACTTGCAGTTGGCGGGAGAATGCTTAAGGTGTGCGTGAACACCGCCGATCAGACATATGTCGTGACCGCCGCGTGGCCCGACGAGTAGAGAGTACCCTCAGGAGCCCCATGACCCTCGAGTACGACAAGACGGCAGATGCTTTGGAGATCCTGCTCGCGGACGGAATCGTGGCTCGCACCGTGGAGCTCGACCCCGGCACGCTCGTCGACGTCGACGAGCACGGCGACCCCCTCTCAATCGAGATCATCCACCCGATGCGCCGGTGGCCCCTCGAGGAGATCCTCGACCGGTTCGAAGTCGAGGAGCATGACGCGGAGATCCTCAGCGCTCTCTGGAACGAGCGCAGCCGCTACCCCTTCGCTGAGCCGCTCGTCGCCGCCTAGGTAGTCGCGGCTCGGCGGCTAGCGACGCTCTTCGCCTCGCCGGTCGGTTCCCTGCTGGATTCGCCACACGTGCGTCTTGCTCAGGCTGGCCGCCTCCGCGGCCGCCTCCAGCGTTAAGACCCCGTCGGCCGCTCGAATCAGTTTGCGCCATTCCCGGTCGGCCTCTTCCCGATCGGCGGTCGCCCGACGAATCTTCTCGACCAGCTTCTTGGGATCCGGCCACGCTAACCGCGCTGCTTCGCGGAGAGCCTCCCGGAACTGCCTCGCGTCCCAGCCGGATCGCCGAGCGGCGTTAAGCCACTCCTTCCGATCCGCCGGCTCGAGCCGGGCTGCGACCTTTTGGTGCTCGGGCGTCGGTTCGGCTGTGTCGGGCGAGTCCACCCCGGAAGATTACAAAATGTAAAGGAGCGGATAGCCCGTCGAATACTTGTCGGTATGAAACGAGACGCGCAAGGCAGGACCCCGACGGAGCGGGAAGCTCTCAGCGTCGGCGAGACGGCAAGGGTTCTCGGCCTCGGTCGCGGCGCCGCCTATCAGGCCGTGGCGAGCGGCGAGATCCCGAGCCTTCGCATCGGTGGCCGGATTCTCGTTCCACGTCGTCAACTTGAGCGCCTGCTCGACGGATCAACCGAAGGCCCGCGGGAGCCGTGACCGCTGCCGCCGTCCCGTCGCAAGACCTCGAGGCAGACCGACTGCCCCGCCTCGACGAAGGCCTCGGGGGTCGTCTCACGGCCGGGACGGCCCCCGAGACGCCCTTCGAGCGGCGCCAATGGGCTGCCATGAGCATCGCGGCCGATCTCCTCAGCGTCGAAGCCCTCGCATTCGGCGAGCCGGTGCCCGCTTCCGCGGTCAGGGGGGATTGGCGCGAGTGGCTCGGCCTTCAGGACGGGGCCGACGTCGTCCTCGATGACGCGCTCGCCCGCAGGATCGAGTTGGTTCGCCGCGCGAGGCTCGTCGGGTCTTCCGAGGAGGCGCCGGCCGCCCAACCGTTCTCGGCGCTCGACCTCGCCGCGTTTCTCGCGAAGCCGCCGGAGCCGCCCGATTGGGACCTAGAGGGCTGGTTCGCGCGCGGCGATCTCGTCCTCGCCTTCGGCGACCCCGGCGTCGGCAAGTCAATCTGGGCGCTCGCGCTCGCGATCAAGGCGCTGCCGACGTGACGGCCGAGCACCTAGGCGACGCCGTCGCGACGCGCCGCGTACTCGTCGTCGACCTCGAGAGCCCGGAAGACGTCGTCTACCAGCGGGCGCGCGGTTTCGGCCTGCGCGGCGCCGTCGAGGGCTTCGCCTATCTGCACCGGCCGCCCGGCTTCGACCTGCTCGCAGCCGACGGACTCGCGCGCCTGCGAGTGACGATC
>Ga0193751_1002119_pt1 | contig 12224 bp, 7 predicted proteins | sample L1c2metaG_FD_143050 | JGI IMG/M metagenome (GOLD analysis project Ga0193751, IMG submission 143050) | Soil microbial communities from a riparian zone of the East river system, Colorado, United States - L1c2 | ecosystem: Environmental > Terrestrial > Soil > Riparian zone | place: USA: East River... | reverse complement strand
CCACATGGGCAAAGTTGTTCTGGTGAATGAAAGGAACCAAGCGATTCTAAAATGAAAGAACAGCGTGAAGTACTCCCGAGAGTTGGCATGGGAGCGGGCTGTCAGTACCGTTGAAATCCAATAAGGTACATGTCGTTGTGTCGCTGCTGCCCTGTCACGGCCTTTCTTCCTCCCTTTACACTAAAGCGCATTGTTGCCAACTGTTGTACCTCTGACATGGCAAAGCAATCGTAATAAGGTTGCAAGGAAATGTCACACGGATATGATCACCGCCGCGCGACCCTTAAGCAAGGCGGCCTTGCGGGCGAAGAATTACTGTTCGCGAAGAGCTGGCGTCTGAGGGACGATGCAGTGATCTGGACCAGTTTGGCAGCAGATTCTGGGTCAAATAAGGGTCACGATACTTGTTGCCTCCAGTGTCCTAGCGTACCCGTGGGTTGTCATCTGCGCCGCAAAGTTGTTGGATTTGCTGCATCCCACGAGGCTGTTAACCGGAGGGTTGTAGGTTCGAGTCCTACCTGAGGAGCCATTCTTTTTATCAGTTTACAGACGGCTTCCCTTTTGACTGTCCAGCTATATTCAGCAAAACCCTCGGGGATTTCCGCGGCTGCTTCCCTTTACGAACTGCGAAGATCGTAAGCAGTTACTCCATCGAGCGCGAGGAGGAACGTCGAGTGATCAAGTTGCGGCACCAGCAGCCAACGGTATGGGAGAGTTTGTTTGCCGAGGAAGTGGCCGAGTTGTGGGAACCGTGGATGCGAGTGGTGGATGAGTTATTGGAGGATGAGGAACTGGTGGATGCAGTGTACGAGGCGCAAGGAAAGCGACATCCGCAGAGTCGGCTGAAAGGCCGTCAGCAAACGCCGGCGGAGGTAGCCTTGCGCATGCTGATTCTGAAGCACGTGCGTAACTGGAGTTACGAAACGCTGGAACGGGAAGTACGGGCGAACGTGGTGTATCGCAGCTTCTGCCGAATCGGTATGGAAAAGGTGCCGGACGCCAAGACGCTGGTGCGTTTGGGACAAGCGATCGGGCCGGAGACTGTCCGTGAGCTACATGATCGGATTATAGCCCTGGCCCAAGAGCGGCGTGTGATTCAGGGGCGAAAGATGCGGGTGGACACGACGGTGGTGGAGAGTAACATTCACTACCCGACCGACAGTGGATTGCTGAACGATGGCGCGCGGGTGCTGACGCGGACCATGAAGAAGATGGAGCAGAAGGTAGGAGGCCTGAAACGAAAAATCCGCAACCGGATGCGTAGCGTGACCAAGAAAGTGATAGCCATCGGGCTGGCCTTGCGTCACAAAGGAACGGAAGGCGAACTGAAACGCAAACGAGAGTATCGGCAGCTGCTGCGGTTGACCCGGCAGATTCTCAACGATTCACGCCGCGTGTTGCAAGAAGTCGAAACTCTGCCAGCACCCCGTCGCCGGAGTATACGCGGACTGGGCGAACGGTTGGAAACTGTGGCCGATCAAGTGCGCCGGGTGGTGAAGCAGACCCAGGCACGCGTGTTCGCTGGCCTGACCCAATTTCCAGACAAACTGGTTAGTCTGTTTGAACCGCACACGGAAATCATACGCAAAGGGAAGGCGGGCAAGCCCAACGAGTTTGGCAAGCTGGTGGAGTTGCAGGAAGCGGAGAACCAGATCATCACACACTACGAGGTGTACGAGGAGCGGCCCAGCGACCAGCACCTGCTGCTTCCCGCCGTGGAAGCGCATCGCCGCAAGTTAGGCCGGGTCCCTGGATGGGTGGCGGCTGACGCCGGTTTTTACTCGCGGGCCAATGAAGAAGGGGCTCAGGCCCTGGGCGTGAGATATGTTTCGATTCCGAATCGGAGCACGCGCGGAGCAGAATCTCTCATGAAGAGAGCTACGGATCTTGCGCCAAAGTATCGAACCGAGTTGCTCAAAGAATCGTGAGCAATCGGAGGCTTTCAACGGTTCGTTAAGGACGCAGGACCGTCACCTCGCATCGAGGCTCACTTGATAGCGGGCGGTCTCATCGATGAGTCTGCATCCACGAGATTAGTAATGGGAAGTCTTAGTGCTGAAGTCGGCTTGTAGGAAGTTGGCCTTCGCCGCAGACCAAATTCGGAGACATTGTCCCGGGCGTGTTCACCCCCGTGCTGGCAAAACACTCGAAATCGTTCTCCCTCGTCGACTGCATTTCAGTCGGCGTAGACCGAATGCAGCGTAACTTCGAGCCGATGCGAAAACAGGTCGAAGCCTGGCAGAGAGGCGAGCTGACGGACGTGACGGCCAAGGTGGTCATCTACGAGGCGTTTGTCGAAGGCAAGCTGGGGGCTCCCAAGCACCTAGCTCGGAGTGTGCACGACCTGTACTTCGAACCGACATATGAGGAATTTCGGCCACGGACAATATGGAGTCTCTCGAACGCATTCACCTCTGCATTCAAGGAACTGGATCCCATCCCGCAGTTCAAGGTTACAGCCAAGCTGGGCGAGTTTCTGGAGGCCCGGTTCTGCCAATCGTTCTAGCCTGCAAGCCAGCATGTGGGCAACCTTGAGCTGTTCGTGGCGACTTTCAATCGATTCGGACCTCTGCTAGTTCGGCTGCGGCCCGGATCCGCTGAAGCTAGAAAGAGTTTCGGAGGCTCAAGTCGACCATACCTCCGCCGCAGAATAGCTACTCATCTGGACGAACGATGGGCTAGTAGTCTCTTTGGACTATTCGTCCATAGTGCAAAGATCTGACGACACCCCGCCTGCTTCATGTTATTTCCCATAGGTACTTCGAATTGAAGCGTGCATTGCCGCGCCAATGGTCTTCACGATGAGTGATCGATTGAAAAGGAGAAAAACACAATGTGGCTTCGAAGATCTCTATCCGCTAGGCTGACCAGGATCGCCGTACTCGCCTTGGCAGTCACAACCACCGCAACCACTTTTGCTCAGACCAATATTCAGGGGAAGGCCGCTCAAAAGTTCGTAGATAGCCTGGGCGTCAATACCCACTTGAATCACATAACTCTGCCTTACACGAACTATTCTCAAGTCAATTCGACTCTTCAATCCCTTGGGATGCAACATTTCCGGGACGAAGGGAGCGACCCGGACACGTCCTTTATCCAAGAAATACAGGCTCTCGGTCCGCTGGGCTATAGCCTCGACGGTGTTTTTGGAAACAACGGGAATTACTACCCGCCTCCAGGTACGAGACTGGATTCCGCGTCGGTAGTATCGCAAATCGTGAACCTGCAACCAGTCATTGGAAGCGTGGAACAACCCAACGAACCTGACGGTGGGCTGGTGTATGATGGCGTGGCTTATCCGCAGGGGGCCATCAACTACGCCACCGACCTCTGGAACATTGTCAAAGGTAATTCCCAGACCAGTTCCTTGCCGGTTGTGGGATTGTCCGAGGCGAACGCAGCGGATTTCCCCCAGCTATCCGCCATTACTCCGCCTCCGCTTAACTACGCCAGCACCGGAAACATGCACGCGTATCAAGGTGGTAGTTTAGGCGACCACAGTTTGACCAATTGGTACATTCCCTATAGCCAGGGCTACAGCGGCAGTCTCCCACTTTGGACTACCGAAATGGGATATCACAACTACACCAACTATCTGAGGAACGGTGAGCAGCAAGGAGTGTCGCCGCGCGCTTCGGCAATCTATCTGCCAATCGCGTTTTTTGACGGATTCAATCAGGGGGTGGTGCACAGTTTCTCGTATGAGCTCGTCGACGAAGCGAACGACCCAAACCTCACCAGCGGCTCGGGGGAAGGCCACTATGGTCTAGTGAATTACGACTTCAGTCCAAAGCCGGCTTATACAACCCTGCAGAACCTCATCTCGATCGTCAAAGAGCCCGGACAGCAAAACTTCCAGGCAGGTTCCCTCACGGTTACATTCTCCGGCGCTCCCAGCACGATGCAATATAGCCTCTTGGAGAAGTCAACCGGGGTTTATTATCTGGCGCTCTGGAACGATGTAAGCGTTTACACACTCGCAACCAGCCATCCCCCTAAACATGGGACGGACGTCTTTCCCAGCAATGTTCCGGTCACGCTGACGTTCTCGGCAGCGCACACTTTCACCGTGTATGCGCCTAATGACGCGACGGGTGTTAATCCGACCACTGCGTATACGCTTTCGACCGGCTCCAACTCGATCCAACTCAATCTACCGCCGGAGGTGTTGCTCCTCAAGATACAGTGATGGTGGGATGGCGGGGAATCCTTTGGGATTCATGTAATGCAATCTGACTCTTGATCGTCAACTCGGGGCAGTACATGTTTATGAGCGTGGCTTGCGCAGACAGCATCGGGCTACCGTTTCGACAGTGACTGAGAGATGGTGGAAAAGGATTTACGAGCGCTATAAAGACCGGCAGTCTGCGCAACAGCTCTCCTCGCATGCAAAAAGAAAATCACGCTCAAGGCACAGCCATAGCGGAAGGTCGACCGCCGATTGCTGGCCGCTTATTCTCGCTCGATGTCTTCCGCGGTGTGACCATCGCAGCCATGATCCTGGTCAACGATGGCGGCGATTGGAAATCCACGTATTGGCCTCTCAAACATGCAAAATGGAATGGTTGGACGCCGACGGATTTGATATTTCCATTCTTCCTTTTTATCGTCGGCGTTTCGATGGTGTTTTCGTTTTCCTCGCGACTGGAACGGGGCCGGTCTCGGGGAGAGATCATGAAGCACGTTCTCCGCCGCGGGGCAATTCTGTTTGCCCTGGGGATCTTTGTGAATGGATTCCCTACCCATTTTGACCCGCGGACACTGCGGATTGAAGGCGTGCTGCAGCGGATCGCCCTTTGCTACGTCATCTCCGCTGTTCTTTTTTTGTGGTTGGGGACGCGGGGACGCATCGCCGCCATCTTCGGCTGTCTGGTTGGCTACTGGATTCTTATGCGCTATTTCCCGGTGCCTGGATTCGGTGTTCCCACGCACGATATTCGGTTGCTCGACATCAATCGCAACCTTGCGGCGTGGCTGGATCGGAAGCTGCTCTATAGGCACCTGTTTAACGGCAGCAATGATCCGGAGGGCGTATTAAGTACGATACCGGCTGTTGCTTCCACCCTTGCCGGTGTATTAACCGCTGAGTGGCTGCGCTCGACTCGCAGCTTGGGGCGTAAAGCAATCGGGATGACTGTTTGCGGAGTTCTCAGCTTCGTTGCCGGCGAAGTTATCAATTTATGGTTCCCCATCAATAAGAACCTTTGGACCAGTTCGTTCGTGTTACTCACGACCGGGCTGGGCATGATCTTCTTGGCGCTCTGTTACTGGCTATTCGATATCGTCAAGGCCGGTCGGCGGTTCACAACACCAATCTTCGTATTCGGCCTGAACCCCATTGCTGCTTATGTCTTTTCCGAAGCGCTCGCATCGGGTCTCGACGCTATTCGCCTGAATTCGGCAACTTACGGCAACATTAGTCTGCATGAATGGATCTACCACGCCTTATTCGTGCAGGTTGCCAGTCCGGCGAATGCGTCGCTTCTCTATGCTCTGGCCTACGTGTTGGTTTGCTGGGCGACGATGTGGATCTTGTACCGCAAAGGCATCTTTTTGAAAGTCTGACGCCGCGTACAGGGGCAAGGGCCCGGTCAAGGAAAGTACGACCCACTCAGGAAGGGGAGTGTCATGTGAAATGCGTGCGCTGGATCAAGCCATGCATAGCGGCAGGGTGCTGTATTGCATGTGTGTTAGTGGCAGGGGATGATCGAACTCAGCCCGGGCCGGGACGTCCGGGATCATTTATTGGAAATTATTAGAAATATGCAGGCAAGTTCTTCGTACCGCTGCTGCTCGTGAGAGAAGAAAGGGAACCAGCAATCATGTCGGAAAACTTCAGCCGAAGATCTTTTCTGCAGTCTGCCGCATTTTCCAGCGCAGCCATGGCTACGCGGAAGGCTTGGACTTCCTCGCTAACGGGCAATGCGAGTGAGACACCCGGTTCGAGCGGCGGACTGACGCAGTTCGTTGACGTGTTTATTGGCACTGGAGGGCATGGGCATACTTATCCAGGAGCCACCGTGCCCTTCGGGATGGTGCAGCTCAGCCCTGACTCGGGGGTCGGCGATTGGGACCATTGCTCTGGGTACCACATCAGCGACACCTCAATCATGGGATTCACTCACACGCACCTCAGCGGGACCGGTGTCGGCGACATGCTGGATGTGTTGGTGATGCCCGCAGTGGGTCCAGTGCGCACAGAACCGGGGCCGCGCGACAATCCGGGAGCAGGGTACAGATCGCGATTTTCGCATGCGGAGGAACGGGGCGAGCCGGGTTACTACTCGGTCGTGCTGAAAGATTACGGGATCAAGGCTGAGCTGACGGCCACGGCCCGTGTCGGGATGCATCGCTACACATTTCCCGCCGATCCGACCAGCCATTTCATTGTTGATCTCGCCCATGGCAGCTTCGATTCGGAGAACTCGGATCACTCTCGAGTTCTGTCCTCCGAAATGCGCATTGCCGGAAACGATACCCTCGTAGGTGGTCGCCGCGTCGGCCAATGGGCCGACGGGCGATTCATCCACTTCGCGATGCGATTCTCCCGCCCTTTTGCTGCTGCGCAGATGGTGTCTGGGGCCAAGTTGCTGGAGGTATCGATCCCGGAAACCAGGGGCACGTCTCTTAAGTGCGTTCTGTCATTTCCGACGACATCGAGCGAAGTCATTCAGGTGAAGGTGGGACTCTCCGCCGTGAGCATCGAAGGAGCCCTCAAGAACCTCGAAGCCGAAATTCCGGGTTGGGACTTCGAAGGGGTGCGCCGTGCGGCCAAAGCAGTGTGGGAGCGAGAACTCCAAAAAATTGTTATCGAGACGCCGCGTGCGGAGCACAAAAAGATCTTCTACACTGCGCTTTATCACGCGCTCGTAGCACCCACGTTGTTCAGCGATGTGGACGGCCAGTATCGCGGCATGGACCTCGAAGTCCATCGTCTCCCGGCGCGTGAAAAGAACTACACGACCTATTCGCTGTGGGACACTTACCGTGCCCTACATCCTCTTTATACGTTGATTCAGACCGAGCGCCTTCCAGACATGCTCAACACCCTGATCCGAATGGCGGAGCAGAGTTCGGTTGGGGTACCGGTATGGCCGCTGCAGGCCTGCGAAACGGGATGCATGATTGGCTATCACTCTGCGTCAGTTTTGGCCGAGGCGTACGAGAAGGGAGTGCGGGGTGTCGACTACAAGACGGCCTATGAGATCTGGAGAAAGCGGGCCTTTGTGGAAAACTATCGCGGCCTCATCCAGTACCGGGATCTTGGATTTATCCCCTGCGACCAAGAGGCCGAGGCGGTCAGCAAGACGCTGGAGTATGCCTATGACGATTGGGCCATGGCTCACTTGGCGCGCGCAGCAGGTGCGATGGACGATTACCGCCACCTGCTCGAACGGTCCCGAAACTACAAGAACATCATTGATCCATCGATAACCTTCATGCGTGGCCGACTTGCCGACGGAAGCTGGGCGAGTCCATTCGATCCAAGAGGAATGGGTTATTCAAAAAAGTGGCGCGACTTCACCGAAAGCAATTCCTGGCAAGCGACTTTTTTGAACCAGCATGATGTCAAGGAGTACATGACACTGTTTGGCGGTGAGAAAGAGTTTGTTGAGAAGCTGGATGCGCTCTTTGAGCAAAGCTCGGAACTGCCGCCCGATGCGCCTCCCGACATCGCCGGCATGGTGGGCCAATACGCCCACGGCAACGAGCCTTGCCACCATGTGGCCTACCTCTACTCCTATGTTGGCATGCCCCACAGGACGCAGGCGCGCGTGCGGTTTCTGCTTGAAACCATGCACCACAACGCTCCGGACGGACTTGCGGGAAACGAAGATTGTGGACAGATGTCAGCCTGGTACATCATGAGCGCTCTCGGTTTCTATGCAGTCGATCCGGTGAGCGGGAATTATGTGTTCGGCAGTCCTCTATTTGACCGCGTCACCATCGATCTTGGCGAGGGCAGACGACTGGTCATCGAGACGGTTGGCAATGGGGCAGACAAACCCTACGTGCAGTCGGTGACATGGAACGGCAAGCCGTATGACAAGAGCTGGTTCAGCCACGCCGAGATTACCAAGGGCGGGACATTTGTTTTGAGGATGGGCGATCGTCCCAACGAGCAGTTTGGTGCTTCCGCCTCCGACAGACCGCCGTCTTTTGTGTGAGGTCCTCCATCTGAGGCCTACAGAAGGGAACCATGCAGCTACGAAACTTTTTCAAGAACACAGGTGCGCTCATCGCGGGTGGCGCCCTTGCCCCCAAGGCCTTCGGCAGCACGCAACAGCCTACCGGCTCCGCTGGCGGGGGCCGACTCGTGTTTCCTATGAATCGGAATTGGCGAATGAAAGTAGCACGTCCATTTTCTTGTCTTGTTTTGGCTCTGGTGGCCGTTCTCCCACTGTGTGCACAGATGCTGGATCCAGCCATCGACCGACCAGACGAGCCTTTCTCCTATTTCAGTAAGCCTACCGACGTCATTGGCGTCATGGACGCGCCCGCCGCCACCATGATTACACCCGAGGGCTATCTCTGCACCGGTTTTGGAGAACTAATGTTCTTCACTGGAAATCCGCTGGTTCCGGTGAATCAACGTGTAAAAACGCTGATGAATGGCTGGCTTCCCGTTATTCACTACGCGTTTGAGGATCGCGGTGTCAGCTATCACGTGACGGCTTTCTCGGCCACCCTGGATGGCAAGCCGGAGAGCCCGATGATGAACTTCATACGGGTGACGATAACAAATTCCGGCAACACGCCAGCGACGAGATGGTTTGGCTTGGCGGTGCGCTACCAGAACGAAGTGAATACCGATACCGGTGTCGGCGACAATCGTTTTCGCAGGCCAGCGAAGCCAAGCCATCCCGGCGATTACTACCAACCCGGAGTGACCTTTAACCCAGACTGGGAATACGGATTTACCGACGATGGCCTTCTACGCGACGGAAAGCTGATGTATCTGGCGCCAGCCGGATTTTTTCAGCGCATGCTGGTGATGAAAGAGCCCTACAACGGACCGCCCAATAACAAAACACGCAAACTCCATGTATTGCCCACGACTCCGGTTGGCATCACCGAATATAAAATTTCCCTGGCCGCTGGGGGAGAGGCGACGCTGGACCTGAAGATGCCGTACGAGCCGTTGCCCCCGCAGGATGACGAACTGAAGCAACTCCGCGCAGCATCCTATGAAGACTACTTGGCGCGAACCGTCGCGTTCTGGGAGAAGATTCTAGCAAGGGGCATCGACATTTCGGTTCCTGAAGACAAAGTAAACGAAACTTTTAAAGCAAACCTGGTGTATGACCTGATTGCCCGGGATAAGGCCGGCGACAACTACATCCAAACCGTCAACAAGTTTCACTACCACGAATTCTGGTTGCGAGACTCATCATTCATAGCTCGCATGTATGACATCTCCGGATATCACGACTTCGCTCGCCAGGTACTGGATTTCTTTCCGCGGTGGCAGCAACCCGATGGCAACTTCGTTTCCCAAGGCGGACAATTCGACGGCTGGGGGCAAACCCTCTGGGCATATGGCCAGCATTACCGTATTACTCACGATCGCGATTTCGCCGAGCGAGTGTATCCTTCCGTCGAAAAAGCCGTGGCATGGCTGCACCAAGCGCGCCAGAACGACCCGCTGCGATTAATGCCAGCGACATCACCTGGGGACAACGAAAATCTCACTGGCCATGTAACTGGGCATAACTTCTGGGCCTTGGTCGGGCTAAAGAACGCAATTGCGATCGCGCATGGGCTCGGCCGCAAGCAGGACGGCGACGCTTGGCAGAAGGAATATGACGATTACCGTTCCACCTTTGTCCAGGTTCTTGACAGAGTCACTTCCAGCACTGGAGGGTTCATTCCTCCAGGTCTCGACGGTGAACATGGTCAGGACTGGGGCAACATGCTTGCCGTCTATCCAGAGCTGATTTTGGACCCATTCGACCCCAAGGTCACGGCCACTCTGCAGGGCACGCGCGCCAAGTATCAGGAAGGCATCATGACGTATGGCGATGGCCGCTACCTGCATCACTATCTGACCATGAAGAACACGGAGACCGAAATTATTCGCGGCGATCAGAAACTTGCCATCGACGAACTATACGCGCTGCTGCTACACACCAGTTCCACACACGCCGGGTTCGAATTTGCCATCTTGCCATGGGGTACGCGGGATCCAGGGTTCAACCTGACGCCGCACGGTTGGTTCGCCGCAAAGTTCAGGACGATGTTCCGCAATATGATGGTCCGCGAACAAGGCCCCGATCTGCACCTGCTGTCTTTGATTTCTCCCGAGTGGATTAAGGAAGGAAAGCGCATCGCCGTGAATCGTGCCGCCACTTATTTCGGCCAGGTAAACTTCTCGCTGGAGTTCCCGATTGCTGGTCAGGCCTTGTTGATGCTCGATAATCACTTTACTGATTCTCCAGCGAACCTTGTTCTGCATTTGCCTTGGTTTATGGACGTGACTCGCCTGAGCGCTGATGGCAAGCTGATGACCGCAAACAATGGAGCGGTTGTGGTCCCTTCGAGCACGCGCAAGGTCGAGATTCAGTGGACAAAGCGTGCTGATGTTGAGCCCTATAGCTACGCTCGCGCTGTCGACGACTACAGGGCAGAATACCGCCGGCGTTACGAGCGCTTCCTGGAGACAGGCGACCGCTGATCAGAGTTCTGCACTTACGGTCGTTTCTTGCTCTGAAGGTCCATCCCTGCTCTGCAACCAGGTCGGTGGGTTTGCCGTTGGATACTTCGGCGGATCTCGGGGCAACGTAACGGCGAAAAGGACGTTTGTCTTTCGTATTTGCACTTGACTTGGGTCAATGTTGAGCGGAGCGCCTAAGATACAATTCGAGGTATTCATGCGGTTCGGACCACGATGGCGCCAGATGTGTTGGGCGTGCGTGCTGGTCACCTGCGCCGACTGCGCGTTCGCGCTTAATCCCGGCTTGCTCATCTCGCAATATCAAAAGCGCAATTGGCAGGTCGAGGACGGCATGCCGCACAACTATGTGATGACGATTCTGTCCGGCCCCGATGGGTACCTGCTCCTGGGCACGGATGAGGGGCTGGCACGATTCGATGGCGTTCGGTTTCTGCCCTACGATCTCGATCCCAGTCTAGGACTTTCAAAGAGATGGGTGACTGCCATGATCGTCGCGCGAGACGGCAGCCTCTGGACAGGGACCTTCGATGGTGGTCTGTATCAGTGGCGCAACGGGAGAGTGATCACGCGGGTGGAAAAGGGTCCTTCGGTATTTGCCATCCTCCAAGATTCCTACGGGCGCATCTGGGCGAGTACGAGAAACGGAGTCATCCGGTCGCAAGGAGCAGGGTTTAAGTTAGTTTCGGGACTGGGGCGGCCTCCGGATACAGGCTGGAATGTGCTCGCGAAAGACAATCATGGTGCAGTGTGGATCGTCACCAACGATGGACTTTTTCGCTGTCGTGACGACGTTGTTGCCCGCGTTGCGGGCAGCGGTTCCTCTAGCGGCAAAATTCTGGCTGTCCATGGAGAGTCCGATGGCGGAATTGAAGTGGGGACATCGAAGGGTCTCTTTCGCATACAGGAGTCGAGCGGTTCCGCGCAATTGCTGCAACAGAATGGCGTGTCGGGCCCGGTGGTGGCAATATTGCGAGATCGGGACGGAAGCCTCTGGGCAGGCACATGGGGCAACGGGCTATATCGCGTCGCGCGGCAGCAAGTGCATTCTTGGTCATCGCACGACGGACTACCGGATGATTTCATTCGCACACTGTATGAGGACAGCGAAGGAGATGTCTGGATCGGCACTCGCAGCGGAGGACTGAGCCGCTGGAAAGATCCCATCCTGGTTCCCTTTGGAATTGCCGAAGGACTGAGGAGCGATTTCGCAACTACCGTAGCTCAGGACCCGCGTGGCGATTTGTGGTTGGGCACGTGGCGGGGAGGTCTGTATCGGTTTCACAATGGAAAGCTCGCCAGGCAGCCGACGCCGGTGCCTGTTCTGTTTCTGACAGTACGAGCGCTGGCGATCGACACGCACGGTTACGTGTGGATTGGCAACTGGGAAGGGCTTTCTCGCTTCGATGGCATAGCCTACCGGCATTTTGCTGGCGTGGAGTCGCCCTACCGCCATGTCTCGGCCATCCTGTTTGATCGGCAAGGTCGTTTGTGGATCGGCACTTCGGACGAGGGCGTGTTTCTTTTCCCCACTGGCGAACCAAGCCAATCG
>Ga0193751_1002118_pt1 | contig 12225 bp, 8 predicted proteins | sample L1c2metaG_FD_143050 | JGI IMG/M metagenome (GOLD analysis project Ga0193751, IMG submission 143050) | Soil microbial communities from a riparian zone of the East river system, Colorado, United States - L1c2 | ecosystem: Environmental > Terrestrial > Soil > Riparian zone | place: USA: East River... | reverse complement strand
ATGATCTCCTGGGCCAGCGCCGTCTGAGAAGCTTCGCCACGTTGCGAAAGGAGATGGCGGCACAGAAAGCTCATGTCCTTGCCGCGGCGGCTTCGCAAGATCTTCAGCAGTTTATCGAGGAACGCGGGCATGGCAGTTTCTGCATTTCATGCGGCTTTGGCACACATTCAGCACGGCGCCAAGCTCTCAAATCCTAAATGCCCTTTAATCCGGCAACGGTTCGTACCGAGTTTCCTGCGCGAACGGAATGATCAGCAGTCCAAGCCCAAAGGCGATAGCTGTATACGCTACAGGTTTCCCGATTGTCCCTACATGACGAACCATTGCACCGATTAAAAAATTCACGCCAGCTCCTACAAACCTTCCGAAGGAAGTTGCAAACGAAAAGGCCGTTGCACGAACAGACGTGTCGTACTGCTCAGGAAGCCAGAGACTGAACAATGCGAAGTTTCCGCCAAAAAATCCCAGGAAAAACAAGCAGGCAATAAATAGCCGGAGACCATTCTCCAAGTAGAAGACCCAGCCAAAAGTAAGAGAAATGAAGACGCACATTCCCGCGAAATATATTGCCAAAGTTTTCTTGCGACCAAGGCGCTCCGCAAGGATCGGGGCCGCAAGACAACCCAGTATGGTGCCAATGGAGAGGATAACGGTCCCAAACGAGGCCGTCTTCGAGGCCTCGGCTACCGTCATGCCAGCCTTCTTAGCCAGGCTGATGATCGCAGTAGGCTCATAAACCGATCCAGCCCACAATCCGATGATCGCAACGGTGAGCAAGGCCGCGTTTACGATCGTTCTCTTGCGGTATTTCGGACCAAGAATGCCGGTGTCAATCTGTTTGTCCAGGCCTCCGCCAGTCCGTTGCTTCCAACGCGCGGGCTCTTTTACTCGAAGGGTGATGATCAGAGAAAGTAGCACAGGCGAAAGGCCGCACAGAAACATCGCTCGCCAACCAAATCGAGCACCCACCGTATAATTCAACGCAGCAGCGATGAAGAATCCGAAGTAGTATCCCGTTTGCAAATACCCTGCGCCCATTTTGCGTCGATCTTCGGGCCACGCCTCCGCTACATAAGTTCCTGCAAGCGCCCACTCCCCTCCTATTCCAATGCCTGCCAACAAGCGGAAAAGGCCGAGTTCCCAAACGTTTTGTGCCAGAGCTGCCGCACCGGTGAAAAGTGCATAGGCAAAAACCGTCGCCGCAAGTACGCGCGTACGACCGAAGCGGTCCGCCAAGGGTCCCCAGATAAAGGAAAGGCCCCATCCCACTAGAAACAACGCAAAAAGGATCGAACCAGCGAGGCCAACATTTTCGTGGGTATTTGCCATCCCGGATTTAGGCAGGAGCTCTGTCAGCGCCGGGCTCAGTACCAGTGCATAAATGAACGAGTCCATGCCATCAAGGGTCCATCCGGTCCATGCAGCCCAAAACCCAGTAATCTGTTCCAACGTTAGCTTCGTGCGCCGTCCGGATTTTGATGACACAGGTTCGAATCCCCACCTCCTGAGGCCGAGCCGGACTAAGCCCACCTACCTCAAGTTCAGACGGTCCGGGCAAGCAATGCACAGAGAGCCGTCAAAGCGAAGTGTAGTTCAAAAGCAAACAAACAGGGTTAAACCATAATTAATTCGCGTTCAGGTCCAGAAACCTCAAGCATTTTTTCAGTTCTTCTCAAGGAAGACAAACTACGTCGACGCATGACAGTTGTACGGCGAATGCGTTAATTCAAGCTTGGGCTAGTAATGCTGGGGAATCTATTCGCATCTCACGGCGATTACACTCAGGTCACCAAGACTTAGCGTGAATTTACGGCGTTTAGTTTGATCTCCGCCATGTCACCCTTCATTTCCATGGTGGTGTCAAAGGGTTTTGACGCGTCGGCCAAACGCTGGAGAATATAACCCGCTCTCGCACCTGTCGCCGGTGAGGGCAAACCGCGCGTGTCGAGGAACCGGTTGTTGGCGTACGGATTGTGAATGTCGGGTTCGCCCTCGCCTAGGATGTTCAAGACGACAGGCCGCAACGAAATCGATTGCAGTTTCTTCCCCTGAAATTGGACGGACGCGACGACGCTCTCCCAACTCATCGGTTCGTCGATATACGTGAGCGTGGGCGGCAAGTTGAAAATGAAATTGCCCAGATCGTAGAAGATCGGGCGGCCGCGATAAATCTCGACGCCGTGTAGCAGCGGCGCGCCATGCATCACAATTATATCCGCACCGGCATCCACCTCGGCATGCGTCCACTGCTTGAGCCAATTATTCGGAGCGAGCCGCTCCTGCATCCCTTCCGTGAAAATCGTCGAAAAAGAGTGATTCCCAAAAACATGGTTATGCTGGTAAACGATGACGAGGTCGGCGTGTTGGCGGGCGTCGCGAATACTTTTTAAGATGCGCTGCGAATCCTCCTGATTCGGCGCGTTCGCGGGCGCACCGGGTAGGTCGCTGGTCGCCTCATTTTCTTTGTCGCCGGCTTCCACGCGAAGCTCGTTTACCCCCGGCCGTTCCGCGGTAGCGCTCGCTCCTGACTTGATGAGGCCAGACGCGCTTGCGATGAGTGCAATCGTGCCCTTCGGTGTATGCAGATAGCTGGGCGCTGCAGCTTCGTCGAGATTGTTTCCAGTTCCCGCATGAACGATTTTCCGTTTGTCCGCCTCCCGGATGGTGTTCTGAATACCCTGTGCGCTCAGATCGAATGCATGGTTATCGGAAAGGGATAACAAGTTAAAACCGAAAATTTTTAGAGCATCGAGCGCTTCAGGCGGAGTAAGAAATCCTCTGCCTTCCTGGACCGTCTGGCCCTCCTCGGCGATCGCGGCTTCCAAGTTGGTGAACACGACATCGCCCTTCAGCAACTCCTGGATCACCGGCACCGTCGCGGGCGAGGTCGCGCGAATATCGGAGCGAATCATCGACTGCCCGGCCAAGGTGATCGTTATCTCAGTGGACTGCGGTCGCGGGGCAGCGTCCATCGCGCACGCCATTGCGATAGTCGAAAGGTACGCTGCTATCGTCAGCAGCCGGCCAGTCGTGTGTATTATTGCCATTGTCGTTGCCCTCGCATTTCAGGTGAATACGGAGTGTGTCTTCGTTTCATAGAATCGTTATCTGACCGTGGAAAATATATTACCGGCAACGGCCTAGTCGGTGAAGATTGGTTTAGATAATATTCGTCTTGATTTCTTAACGGGCCAGCGCCTTGCGTGGCCTGGTACTAAGTTTTTCTCTCTCTGGCACTTTGGTTCAAAAGTTTTCTGGCCTGGGCGACAACCGGCTCATCAATCATCTTGCCGCGAACAACCGTAACTCCTCTTCCTGAATTTTCAAAAACGCTTACAATTTCTTGGGCCACCGCGATTTCCTCATCGGATGGAGCCATTGCCAGGTGCACGGTTTCGATCTGGTTGGGGTGAATCAAAGCCTTGCCGGTGAATCCCATTTGCTTGATGCGGCGAGTTTCTTCGAACAATCCAGCGCGGTCATGGAAATCGGTGAACGGCCCATCGACGGCCTCGAGACGCTCTGATTTTGCGGCAAGTGCGACCAGCGAGCGGGCAACACCGATTTCGTCTCCGTTCTTGCTACGGGTAATCCCCATGTCCGCGCAGAAATCCTCGCCCCCGAAGAAAAGGGCAATAATTCTTGAACTCGAGCGGGCAAGTTCGCCGGCACGTGCTACGCCTTTGGCGCTTTCGAGGATTGGGACGAGTTTCACGCTACCATCAGGCACGCTTATCTGATTTTCCAACCGCGAAAGCTCTTGATGGACCTGCGCGATTTGAGAAGCGTCGTGGCACTTCGGCAGAACAATGCCCGTTACTTCGCGGCGCACGAACGCGCGAAGATCGTCTTCAACAAATGCCGTATCAAATCCATTCACGCGTACGAAAATTTTTGGGCGCGAATTGATAAAACCGTTTAGTTCTTCGGTCAGCAGTTGGCGCGCCTCCCCTTTACTGGCGACCGGAACAGCATCCTCCAAATCGTAAATAAAGCCATCGGGACGCACATTTCTGGCGCTGGCCATCTTTCGTGGGCTATCAGCGGGTACGAATAGTAAACTTTGCAATACATCCATTCCTTCAACCTCGCTGCTGTCAGCCCGGATAACGGAAATCGATACTGTTTGGTTCCGGCGGGAATTAGTGAATCTCCTCCGTCAGCGGGAACGCTTTACAAACGCATCAAAACTGGAGAAGCCTCAAGAGCCCCGAGCCGCCGGTGCGGTGCGACCAGCGGTTTCTCGCGTCGGGCGGGCCATCAATTTCCATAAGGCGCTCAGTGACATGAAACGATCCATCTCCGTTACGGAATCAACAATTTCCTGACAGCGGCTTTGGGGAAAAACATGCATCGCCAGAGATTGAAATTTGGTCGTTAATTCTTGCCAGCTTAACGGATTTTCCGGATCGCCTTTAGGAAAACGCACAACTTTTTCAAATTCATTGCCGTTGGTTAGTTTAACCTTTACGCGCGTGGCCCATTCTGCAGGGAAGTTTTCTTCGATGCGCTGGTCTTTGACCATGACGACCTTTGACATGAGGCTTTGGAGCTGCGCTGAATTCAGATTATCGTCCGTGAATTGATCCAGGCCTGCTTGTCTATAAGTCAGTGCCAGCGCCGCGGCAAAGGGCATGGAGAATTGCGCGTCCACGATGCTGGATGGGGAATACTTTCGTTGCCGGGGTTCACAAACGAGGGGCCATCCAGCTTCCAAGACAGCAATTTCCACGCGCGAGATCTGCTCTGGATGAAGGTCGTTGGTAATCGCGAGTTCTGTTAGACCATCGATGGGGGCCTGCATGTAGCGGCAGCAGGCATGAGGTTTAGTGCTGGTGCGCGAAATTCCATAGGTGGTTCCCAGATCCTGATTGACGAGATGGAACTTCGCATCCCGCGAGTAAGCAGACAGAAAGCCATCGCGGCCTTCCAGGATGCTCGCCGGTCCGCGAAAACCTTCGGCGGCGAGCTTAGCGGCGAGAATTCCATTTTGCGCGGCCAAGCCGGGGTGCAAGCGTTTGGTCCATGAGCCATCGGATAGAAACTCCAGGGAACCAGCAGCCATACTGCCGGCAATTCCGACGCTCGACAGCATTTGCTCCTCGCTAAGACCGAGAATTCTCGCCGCCGTGACCGCTGCGCCGAATACGCCGCAGGTTGCCGTGGGGTGGAATCCCAACTCGTAGTGAAGCTTGGGCTGTAGCGCCATGGCCAGGCGCGCGGCAACTTCGTAGCCGGCAACGACAGCGGCGATAAATTGTTTGGTGTCGACTTCTGGGTGGATTTCGCTTAGTGCGATGGCCACCGAAAACATCACAACGCCCAAGTGGATGGAACCAGCCTGATGAGTGTCATCAAGCTCAATGCTGTGAGAGGCGGTTCCGTTCGCTAGTGCGGCGCGTTCAGGGGACGATCGTGCGGAGGTGCCGATTATTGTGCAAGGCCCGGGTCCAAGATTGTAAGTGTCATTTAGCACCATGCGGCAAACAGCTTGCGCGGACTCAGTGCGCGTGCCAGCGATGGTTACGCCCAGATAATCAAGCAGCAAACATTTCGTCTGATGGACAATGTCGCCGCTCAAATCTTCGAACTTTAGTGCATCAGAAAAATGAACTAGCGTTCGGGTTAGGGGCTCCATGGTTTATCCATCGCGGTGAGGTCCGGCCTCTTCCCAGTACTGTACGATTATTTGCGATGTAGTGGGCGCGGTTTTTATGAAGTTAGGAAGTGAGTATGCATTACACTGGGCCGCCGGAGGCAATAAGTGTTTAGCGTAAGGCCGTCAGAACCATCTCAAGGTATCGCGGCGAAGATAAATAACGGAGAGAGGGGGGTACGCAGAAAGCTGAATTCATTATTGAACAGGTTCAATCTAGGAAAAAGTTTCTGACGTAAGCAAGCTTACGGGGGCGTTCAGCAGCTGAAACTTCAGGTTTAAGTTTGTAGCAATTCTGGAACGGCGAGCGGAGGCCATAACTGCGCTATAACTTCGGTCAGTCAATGAGCGCAGTGGCTTCCTTGAGTAGCGATTCTCCGACGAGGTCTTTCGTTGAATAAAACAAACAGTTTCGGCAGCGAAACGCACGAAGAATTGAAATCTGCCGTGCGCGAATTGTGCCGCGATTTTCCCGACACTTACTGGCGGGACCTTGATGCGAAACGCGCGTACCCTGAAGCCTTCGTACAAGCGCTGACGCAAGCGGGCTACATGGCCACTTTAATTCCGGAAGAGTATGGCGGCGCGGGCCTTGGCGTTACGGAAGCCTCGGTTATTCTTGAGGAGATCCATCACTCTGGAGGAAACGCCGCAGCTTGCCACGCGCAGATGTACATCATGGGCACGCTTTTGCGGCATGGATCGGAGGCCCATAAGCGGCACTATCTCCCGAAAATAGCCGATGGCTCGTTGCGGCTGCAAGCCTTCGGTGTGAGCGAACCGAATACCGGAACGGACACCACGCAGCTCAAAACCATGGCGGTGAAAAAAAATGACTGCTATGTAATTAATGGCCAGAAAATTTGGATCTCACGCGCCGAACATTCCGACCTGATGTTGCTGCTGGCGCGCACCACACCCCTCGACCAGGTGAAGAAACGAACCGAAGGGCTATCTACGATTCTGGTGGATCTGCGCCAGGCGGTTGGGAACGGATTGAAGATTCGTCCCATCCGGACGATGATGAACCACGCGACCACGGAATTGTTTTTTGACAATTTAGAAGTGCCGGCGGAAAACCTGGTTGGTGAGGAAGGGCAAGGCTTCCGCTACCTGCTGGACAGCTTAAACGCCGAGCGCATCCTCATTGCCTCGGAGTGTATTGGAGACGCGCACTGGTTTTTGGACCGCGCTTGCCGTTACGCGAATGAGCGCGTCGTTTTTGGCCGGCCAATCGGTAAGAATCAAGGTATTCAATTTCCAATCGCGCGGGCATACGCGAACCTGGAGGCGGCTCGGCTTCTAGTGGCTCGCGCGTCGAGTTTGTTCGATGCCGGTAAACCGTGCGGCCCGGAAGCCAACATCGCGAAGCTTTTGTCGGCGGATGTGTCGTGGGAGTTGGCGAATTGTGCGGTACAGACATACGGCGGTTTTGGATTTGCCGAGGAGTACGATATTGAACGGAAGTTTCGCGAGACGCGCCTCTATCAAGTTGCTCCCATATCCACAAACTTAATCCTAAGCTATCTGGCGGAACACGTTCTGGGATTGCCCCGGTCTTATTGATGCTGCCCCTTGAAGGAATTACAGTGGTGTCGCTGGAACAGGCTGTAGCTGCGCCGTTCACTACCCGTCAATTGGCAGATTTAGGGGCACGCGTCATAAAGATTGAGCGGCCAGGTGCCGGGGATTTTGCGCGCAGCTACGATGCAACGGCTAACGGCATGTCGAGCTGGTTCGTGTGGCTGAACCGTTCCAAAGAATCACTGGCGCTGGATTTGAAGCGCCCGGAAGCCAAGCTGGTTATGAATCGCTTGCTGGCGAAGGCGGATATTTTTGTTCAGAATTTGGCGCCCGGAGCCACGAGCCGGCTGGGACTAGGGGCAGCGGAACTACGCAAGGAATATCCGCGGCTCATCATTTGCGATCTTTCGGGCTACGGGTCATCGGGCCCATACCGTGATAAGAAAGCGTACGATTTGCTGATTCAGGCGGAAACCGGTTTGATCTCCATTACCGGCACAGAACAAACTCCATCGAAAGCAGGCATTTCTATCGCGGACATAGCATGCGGAATGTACGGGTACTCCGGGATTTTGACTGCGTTGCTGGTGAGGTCTCGAACCGGCGAAGGCACGGCGTTGGAAACTTCGTTGTTCGACTCATTGGGAGAATGGATGAGTTTCGCCACGTACTATTCGCTGGGAGGGTCTGTACCTCGGCGAACCGGTGCAAGCCACGCGACCATCGCGCCCTATGGGCCTTCGAACACGGGTGATAATAAGGTCGTTTATCTGGGTCTACAGAATGAGCGGGAGTGGAAGAGATTTTGTGAAGAGGTGTTGCATAAACCCGAGCTTGCCACGGATTTTCGCTATGACTCGAACGCCAAGCGCGTTCAGAATCGCGAACAACTCGATGTAGATATACAGGAAGTATTTCAGAAGCTGACAGCCGCGGAGATTATTGCACGGCTGGAAGCCGCGCAGATCGCTAATGCGAGGATGAACACCGTTCAGGAGTTTGTGGACCACCCGCAACTCAAAGCGCGGAATCGCTGGGCTGCGGTAGGTTCGCCGGTCGGTCCCCTTCCTGCGTTACTCCCTCCCGTGAAAATTGAAAACGTCGACCCGGTCATGAAAGACGTGCCGGCGGTAGGGCAGCACACCGGGGCAATTTTGGAAGAGCTAGGTTTTGACTCAAAAACGGTTGCATCTTGGCGGGAGTCGGGCGTGATTTGAGATGGAAAAACATAACCATGGGATAGGCGAAGGAGGGGAAAGTTGACGATCAAAGAAGGTTGGACAGGACGGGTATTCGAAGACTTCGAAGTCGGCGATGTTTACCGCCATCCGTTGGGCCGCACAATCCTTGCCGCCGATAATATCTGGTTCACACTGCTTACGATGAACACCAATCCGATCCATTTTGATCACGCGTACGCGGCGAAAACGGAATTCAAGCGTGCTTTGGTGGATTCTACATTTACCCTCGCGGTTGTGACCGGGCAGTCGGTCGCCGACATTTCGCAGAATGCTATGGCCAATCTCGGATGGGATGAAGTGCGCCTGCCAAACCCACTCTTCGATGGCGATACTTTATATTCGCAAAGCGAGGTGCTTGAAAAACGAGAGTCAAAGTCTCGACCCAATGTCGGGATCGTGCGCTTCAAGACCACCGGGTTTTCTCAAGATGGAACCGTAGTGATTGAGTTCAAGCGCACTGTCATGATCTATAAACGCGGACATGTGCCGGAGCGCATCCAGGGACCCAACATACCAACTCACTCAATGCCCGCGCGAACCGAATGACTTTAGCTTCCCGGTCCGGCGTTTTGCCAGCTGACCGTCCGCACCTTCATGGCACGATCAGCCGTTGGTGGCGCCTATTCGGGGCGCTGCTGATGACTCTGGCGCTGGGCACGCTTTATGCCTGGAGTGTTTTTGTCACGCCGCTTGAGAATGAATTTGGCTGGAGACGCACGCAGACTTCCGTGGTTTTTACCTTGGCGGTGGTCACCTTTGCGAGTTCGCTTCTGCTGGCGGGAAAACTTCAGGACCGGTTCGGGCCATTCTGGATCGCAGTGACCGGCAGCGTGATGATCAGCTTGAGTTTTTTCCTGTTTGCCCATACACACAGCTTGCAGTTCCTTTTTTTCTCTTATGGTGTACTCGGCGGGATTGGCAACGGGTTTGGCTATTCCACGGTAGTGCCCGTGATGGCCAAGTGGTTCCCAGATAGAATCGGGCTCGCCACCGGACTCGCGTTGGCAGGATATGGCGGCGGCTCAGCTATCTTTGGATCGCTCGCAAATCTGGTTTTCTTTCCGCACTTTGGTTGGCGCGTCTCCTGCATGCTGCTTGGCGCAATTTTTCTGGTCATGACCATGGCTGGCGCCTTGCTGTTGAAAAACCCCGAAACTAGAAGGCCCTCACCTGCTGCCAAGCCTACTTTTACTTCCAGCGGCCATCACTTCGCTCCTGCTCAGGTTTTAAAAACTTCGTCGTTTTATTTGCTCTGGCTTGGCTTCGGTCTCGGCTCTACCGCCGGCATCATGGTTATCAGTCAATTGATCCCCTTTGCCAAAAATCAAGGAATCGCCAGCGCGACGCTGGCAACTTTGGGTCTGGTAGTAGGAGCCGGGGGCAACGTCAGCGGCCGGATTTTGTCGGGGTGGCTATCGGATCTGATGGGCAGGCTCAATACCTTGAGAATCGTGTTGGCGATCTCCACTGCCGCGATGCCCGCTTTGTATTGGGTGGGCAAGCATGTGGCGGAATTTATTGTTTATTTCTGTTATGGAACGCAAGCCTCGGTGAATGCGTCAACGGTCTCGGATTTTTGGGGAACGCGAAATGCCGGCACGAACTACGGCTTACTGTTCACCGCTTGGGGGTTCGCGGGCGTTCTCGGTCCCACAATCGGTGGAGTGCTTTTCGACAAGTATAGAAACTACGGCGCCGCGTTTGATGCAGCAGCAGCCCTATCCTTAGTCGCTCTCATTTGCGTGCTATTGGCCAGGCGACCAAGCCCTCAGCAGTGGCAGTGACAACCACACCTTAATAATTATTAATGTTACGCCGAGCATATTTGTCGATTTGATGGAGAAATCATTTCATTGTTTGCTTTTCCGGTGGCAGAATAGCGCCACGGGGCTTGTGTTCGCTACGCAATTTAAAACCCACAGTCGAGGATGTTAGGTCCGTCGCGTAGAGCGGCGGTCGAATACGATTTCGCACAAGATGGGATCGTACGTGGTCATCCGGAAAAAAGGGAGGCTTGGGAATTGAGTATGAAAAAGCTAGATCTTTACTTCGCCACTATGGGCGTGTTGGTCCTGATCATCGCAATGATGATTTCGGTGACACCGATAAATGCACAACTGGCTGGGGCTAACCTATCGGGCGTAGTGTCCGATGAATCTGGCGCGCCCATTGTCGGTGCGAAAGTATCCATCAAAAATCTCGCCACCGGGGACGTTCGCCAAGTAGAAACGAATTCGGACGGATTGTTCGTTGCACCGAATCTTGCGCCGGCTACCTACGACGTGACTGTGACCGCCACGGGATTTGGACCGCTTACGGAGAAAAGTTTAGAACTGAAAGTTGGCGGCGAGCAGGCCCTTGACCTGAAAATGAAAGTTGGACAATTAGCGCAAGAGGTGCAGGTCAACGCTGCAGCAACCAATGTGGAAACCACTACCTCGGCAGTAAGCGCAACCGTCGAGGAAAAGACTGTTGTAGAGCTACCGCTTAATGGACGCGACTGGACGCAGCTGGCTACTTTGCAGCCAGGCGTTACCAGCGTCCGCGCGCAAGCTTCGAACGCCAGCACCGCGAACCGCGGCAATCGCGGCTTCGGCAACCAACTCTCAGATAGCGGCCACCGCCCCAATGAAAATACCTACCGCATCGATGGGATCAACATTAATGACTATTCGAACGGCTCGCCGGGCAGCGTGCTTGGAGCCGCGTTGGGCGTCGATGCCATCCAGGAATTTAACGTGGTCACCACCAACTACACTGCTGAATATGGCCGCACTTCCGGCGCGGTCATCAACGCAGTCACGCGCTCGGGAGCCAATGATGTTCACGGATCCGCGTATTTCTTCGATCGCGACAAAATATTTGACGCCAAGCCCTTCTTCGCTAGCACTAAGGCTCCCTTCCGGCGTATTCAGTTCGGAGGTTCAGCTGGCACCGCGATCGTTAAGGACAAGACCTTCATTTTTGGAGATTACGAAGGTGTACGCCAGTCGAAGAGTCAGTCTTCAAACGTAAATGTGCCTTCTGCGAACGCACGTGCGGGCATTTTCGCGAACGGAGATGTCATTACACCCGATCCGTTAATCACAAAACTGATGGCGCTGTACCCGCTTCCGGCCAACGCGGTCACGAACGGCGACATCGCGACCTATGGCACCTCCGGGTTGCAGACCATCGTGGAAGATTATTTCACCATCCGCGCGGACCATAAGTTTTCAGACAAAGACAGCCTCAACGGTACCTATTTCTTCGACAAGGCTCCGCAGAGTCTTCCCGACGCTCTGAACAACGTGGTTCACCAGGTTTTCACCAAGCGGCAGATGGTCGGCATTACCGAGAGTCATATATTCAGTCCGGCGCTGGCGAACGTCGCGAGACTTGGTTTTAATCGAGTCGTGGGCCTCGTCAACGAGCCGGTCAAAGCCATCAATCCCGCAGCTGCGGATACTTCATTGGGTGTCAGCCCCGGACTGTTCGCACCTCTTTTCAACGTAGCAGGTCTTACTCCGGCCGGTGGGTTGGGCAATCCTTCGTTATTCTTCCACCACTACAACTCTTACCAGTTTTACGATGACGTGTTCTTGACCCGCGGGAAGCATTCCTTCAAGGCCGGGTTTGCGTATGAACGGCTGCAATACAATGTGATTTCGCAACTCAACCGCAATGGACGGTTTGGTCGTTACCCCAGCGTGGAGAGTTTCATCGCCAACGATCTCACCACCGTTGCCCTTCTCGACCCATCGATTCGCAAGGAAAATGGAAGCCGCGATACTCTTTTTGGTGGATATTTTCAGGATGATTGGC
>Ga0193751_1002117_pt1 | contig 12228 bp, 11 predicted proteins | sample L1c2metaG_FD_143050 | JGI IMG/M metagenome (GOLD analysis project Ga0193751, IMG submission 143050) | Soil microbial communities from a riparian zone of the East river system, Colorado, United States - L1c2 | ecosystem: Environmental > Terrestrial > Soil > Riparian zone | place: USA: East River... | reverse complement strand
GCGGTGGCGCTCAACCTCACCAAATTCTTCGAGGACGAGAGCTGCGGCCAGTGCACGCCGTGCCGCGTTGGCACCGAGAAGGCCGCCCACCTGATGGCCCATGGGCCGTGGGATCCGGCCCTGTTGGACGAGCTCTCTGTCCTGATGCGCGACGCCTCGATCTGCGGCCTCGGCCAAGCCGCGCCGAATCCGTTGCTTTCCGTGCTAAAATACTTTCCGGAAGAACTGAAGAAACCGCTGGGACGTTGGTGATCTTTCATGCCGGAGCAAGCCAAAGGTTTGATGCAATGACTAACGACCAAAAGCCGGCCGCCAATACTTTCCTGATCGACGACCGCGAAGTCGATATCCGGCCCGGCGAGACCATCTTCAACGCGGCGCGCCGCCTCGGCATCGAGCTGCCGCATCTGTGCTATTCGCCGAAACCCGGCTATCGGCCCGACGGCAATTGCCGGGTCTGCATGGTCGAGATCGAGGGCGAGCGGGTGCTGGCGGCAAGCTGCATCCGCAATCCTGCGCCCGGCATGAAGGTCAAGACCGCAACCGACCGCGCCAAGACCGCGCGCAAGATGGTGGCGGAGTTGTTGCTAACCGATCAGCCGGCGCGCGAAGTCGCCCACGATCCGGATTCCGAGTTCTGGAAAGTTGCGACCCGAATGGAGCTCAAGCAGGGCCGCTTTCCGCGCCGCGCGACGCCCCAGCCGGACCGCAGCCACATCGCCATGGCGGTCAATCTGGATGCTTGCATTCAATGCAATCTGTGCGTCCGCGCCTGCCGCGAAGTGCAGGTCAACGACGTCATCGGCATGGCCGGCCGCGGCTTTGGCGAGAAGATCGTGTTCGACTTCGACGATCCGATGGGCAACTCGACTTGCGTGGCCTGCGGCGAATGCGTGCAGGCCTGCCCGACCGGCGCGCTGATGCCGGCCACCATGGTCGACGACAACAACGTCTACAAGGGCAAGCCCGACCGCACCGTGGACAGCGTCTGCCCCTATTGCGGCGTCGGTTGCCAGCTCACCTATCAGATCAAGGACGACAAGATCGTCGCGGTGGCCGGCAAGGACGGCCCGGCCAACCAGAACCGCCTCTGCGTCAAAGGCCGCTTCGGCTTCGATTACGTGCATAACCCGGAACGTTTGCTCAAGCCGATGATCCGCAGGGACGGCGTGGCGAAAGTCCCGCACGAGTCCATCGATCCGTCCAATCCGTGGACCCATTTTCGCGAGGCGACCTGGGACGAGGCGCTCGATCGTGCCGCGTCGGGCTTGAAGAAAATCCGCGACCGCGACGGACCGCAGGCGCTCGCCGGCTTCGGCTCGGCCAAAGGCTCCAACGAAGAGGCGTATCTGTTCCAGAAACTGGTGCGCACCGGTTTCGGCACCAACAATGTCGATCACTGCACCCGGCTGTGCCATGCCTCATCGGTGGCGGCGCTGCTCGAAGGCGTCGGCTCGGCGGCGGTGACCGCGACCTTCAACGAGTGCAAGAATTCCGACGTCATCATCGTCATCGGCGCCAACCCGACGGAGAACCATCCGGTCGCCGCCACGTTCTTCAAGCAGGCGGCCAAGCGCGGCGCAAAACTCATCGTCATGGATCCGCGCGGGCAAGCCCTCAAGCGCCACGCCTGGCGCATGATGCAGTTCAAGAACGGCGCCGACGTCGCCATGCTCAACGCCATGCTCAACGTCATCGTCGCCGAAAAACTCTACGACCAGCAATATATCCAGACCTATGTCGAAGGTTTCGACGCCTGGAAGGAAAACATCAAGGATTTCACGCCGGAGGAAATGGCGCCGATCTGCGGCCTTCCCGCCGACACGCTGCGCGAAGTGGCGCGCACCTATGCGCGCGCCGAAAGCGCCATCATCTTCTGGGGCATGGGCGTGTCGCAGCACACCCACGGCACCGACAATGCGCGCTGTTTGATCGCGCTGTCGCTGATCACCGGCCAGATCGGCCGGCCCGGCACCGGGCTGCATCCGCTGCGCGGCCAAAATAATGTGCAAGGCGCCTCCGACGCCGGCCTTATCCCGATGTTCTTCCCCGACTACAAGTCGGTGGAGGACCCGGAGATACGCGGCCAATACGAGAAGGCCTGGGGCGTCAAGCTCGACCCGAAGAAGGGCAAGACCGTGGTCGAGATCATGGACGCGGTCCATGCCGACGAGATCAAGGGCATGTATATCGAGGGCGAGAATCCGGCGATGTCGGATCCCGACCTCAATCATGCGCGCCAGGCGCTGGCGCATCTCGAGCACCTGGTGGTGCAGGATCTCTTTCTCACCGAGACCGCGATGTACGCCGACGTGGTGCTGCCGGCCTCCGGCTGGCCGGAAAAAGACGGCACCGTCACCAACACCAATCGCCAGGTGCAGATGGGCCGCCAGGCGCTGCCGTTGCCTGGCGACACCCGCCACGATTTGTGGATCATCCAGGAGATCGCCAACCGCATGGGCTGCGGCTGGACTTATAAGCACGTCAGCGAAGTCTTCACCGAGATGGCGTCGATGATGCCGGCGCTCGCCAATATTTCCTGGGAACGCGTCGACCGCGAAGACGCCGTCACTTATCCGGTCGATGGGCCCGACGTGCCGGGCCGCGACGTGGTATTCGACAAGGGCTTTCCGCGCCCGGGCGGCTTCGGCAAGCTCGTCGCGGCAAAACTGCAGCCGCCGGACGAAGTGCCGGACGAGAATTATCCGTTCATCCTCACCACCGGGCGCCAGCTCGAACATTGGCACACCGGCGCCATGACGCGCCGCGCCACCACGCTCGATGCGCTCGAGCCGTCGGCGGTGGCTTCGGTGTCGCGCGGCACGCTGACCAAGCTCGGCATCAGGCCGGGCGACATGATCCGCGTCACCACTCGCCGCGGCACGGTCGAGCTCAATTCGCGCCAGGACGACGGCATTCCCGACGGCGTGGTGTTCATCCCGTTCGCCTATGTCGAGGCGGCGGCGAACCTGCTCACCAATCCGAAACTCGATCCGTTCGGGAAAATTCCCGAATTCAAGTTCTGCGCGGCGAAGGTCGAGGCGATTGATCCGGCGACGCGGGTGGCGGCGGAGTGATCAGAGCGCGCGTTTTGCCGCCTGGCCCGGCGAATCGTGCAATTGCGCCGACGGTCCCGCCGGCGCTTTGCCCAGCGCGAAGGCCAACAAGATGTTTTCCGGCGTTTGCTGAAACTGCGCGGTCACCGAGCGGCGTACCGTCTCGGCCAACTCGCCGAGCGGCTTACCTTGATAGAGTTGCGGGAAGGTGACCGTGACCGCCAACAGCCGCCCGTTGACCCAGTTGAAACCGACTTGCGGTTTCACGCCGATCGACGTCGCCAAGTCGTCCTCGACTGCCTTGGCGTGCTTAAAGCCGTCGAGCAGCGTATTGGCCACGCCACAGGCCGCGAGACTGATTGCAAGAATGAGGAACGTCGCAATTCTCGACATGTGAGCTTCTCATGCTGGAGGCCTCGATTATAGCAGGCTTGGCGCAGAGCGGTGTAGGCTCGCGAGCATGAGCGATGTCATCCGGAGCGACGGCGACCCGCGCGACGAGATCGAGCGCCTTGAGGCGCAGATCGAAGGGCTTGCTGCCAAAATCGAGAACTGCCGCAAATTTATTCTGGCGGGCCGGATCGCCGCGGGCGTGGGCGGCGTCCTGCTTGTCGCGCTTCTACTCGGCGCGATCCGGTTTGATCTGCAGCTGATGATGCTCGCCATGGCCGCTTTGCTCGGCGGCATCGTGGTGTGGGGCTCGAACGGTTCGACCGCGAACGAAGCGGCGAATGAATTGGCCGCGGCCGAGGCGAACCGCAAAGCGTTGATTGGATTGATCGATCTGCGCGTGGTCGCGGAGCGGCCGACCCTGCATTGATCGATGCTGATCTCTGATTCGTCATGCCCGGCCATAGCCGTTCGAAGAACGGCGTCGCTTCGCTCGCCTATGTTGCCGGGCATCCACGTCTTTGCATAATAAAGGAAGGCGTGGATGGCCGGGACAAGCCCGGCCATGACGGATTAAAATAGTCTTTGGGAGGAAAGCGCCATGGTCTCATCGGTGGCCTCATCGCATGTGTTCGCCGGTGTCGGCGGGTATTACGGCGGCAATCAAGGCAACCTCGCCGGTGTGTTCCGCCGCGACACCGAAGGAACGGACTGGCAGCACGTTCTGACCGAGCCTGAGGCCTATACGGTGTTCGTGCATCCGCGCGATCCGAACCTCGTTCTTGCCGGCACCAAGGACGGCATCTATCGCTCGACCGATGGCGGCGCGACGTTCACGCGCGCCAATTTTCCCGACAGCGGCGTGCAGGTCTGGTCGTTTTTGCCGGACCCCGCCGATCCGAAGCGCATGCTGGCCGGCGGCTCGCCGGCTTCGATCTATCGCAGCACCGACGCGGGCGAGAGCTGGACGCGGCAAGCCGATCCAAAGCTGCCGGATCGCGGCAAGGCGCCGTTCGCGGTCCGGGTGATGCGCTTCGCCCGCCACCCGCGCCGGCCGGACGAGATCTATGCCGCGCTCGAAGTCGGCGGCGTGATGCGCTCGACCGACGGCGGCGAAAGCTGGAGCGATTGCAGCGAGGACCTCATCCGCCTGTCGGTCGAGGAGCCGCGGCTGCGCAGCAAGATCGTCAGCGACACCGAAGCCGAAGGCATGCTCGACGGTCACGCCATCTGCATGAGCGCAGCCGATCCCGACGCCGTCGTGCTCGCGGTGCGCATGGGCCTGTTCCGGAGCCAAGATCAGGGCAAGACCTGGGAGGATCTGCGAGTCGACCGCTTTTCGCCGTTTACCTATGGCCGCGACATCAAAGTTTCGCCGCAGGACCCGAACACGTTTTATGCCTGCCTGAGCGTCGCTGCGTCATCCAAGGATGGCGCGCTCTACCGCAGCCAGGATATCGGCCGCACCTGGCAGCGCTTTGACAAGGTGCAGCCGCACGGCACCTTGATGTCGGTCAGCCTGCACCACGCCGACGCCAAGCAGGTCTACATCGCCGCGCGCTACGGCGAAGTGTTCGGCACGGCGGACGGCGGCGAGAGCTGGCGCGAAACGCCGCTGCCGGCGGGCGTGCAGCACATCTATGCGCTGGCGTGCGGGTGAAGTTCGCGCCTTCGCGCGGCGCTATTTCGTCTCGTCTCTGAAATACGGCTCGACCGTGCCGCTGAGCTTGATGGTCAGCGGGTTGCCGTGGCGGTCCTTGCCCTTGCCGGCCTCGACGCGGATCCAGCCTTCGCTGACGCAATATTCGGCGACGTTGGTTTTCTCGACGCCCTTGAAGCGCACGCCGATGTCGCGCTCGAGCAGTTTCTCATCGTAGTAGGGACTGCGCGGGTCGGTCGAAAGGCGATCGGGCAAGGCGTCGGCCATGATCTCTCCACTCACTCAATCAATCGTCATGCCGGCGGCCCGCAACGGCGCGCCGTTTTTCTCGATCTCGGGACCGATGATGCTTTGCAGATAGGCCGTCGAGCGATGCTCGGGCGGCACCACGAAGGTGCCGGTGGCGACGAGGGTGTCCTGCACCGCCGGCGTATCCATGGCCGCGGCGGTGGCGTCGTGCAGCTTCCTGATGATCGCGTCCGGCGTGCCTTTGGGAAAAAAGAACGCGAACCAGGTCGACGCGTCGAAATCCTTCATGCCCTGCTCGTAGGCGGTCGGCAGGCTCGGCAGCGACGGCAACCGCTCGCGGCGGAACACGGCGATGCCTTTGACCAGGTTGCTCTGGATCGGCGGCACTGCGGTCGGGCTCAGGGTCATAAAATAATCGTACTGGCCGCCGATCAAATCCTGCAAAGCCGGGCCGCCGCCGCGATAGGGAATGTCCTGCACCTTCACGCCGATCGCCTGATTGAACAGCGCGCAATCGACATAGCCGGTCGAGCCAATGCCGGCCGAGCCGGTGCGCATGGTCGCCTGGTTCTTTTTGACGTAGGCGATGAAATCGGCCAGGCCGTCGACCGGCAGATCGTGGCGCGCGATCATCGCCATCGGCTGGTCGGCCACCAGGATCACCGGCACGAGGTCTTCCTTGAGATCGTAAAGCGGATGCTTGTAGAGCGTCTGGTTGATGGCGTCGGCGCGGCTGCCGAGCACGAACTGATAGCCGTCGGGCGTCGCCTTGGCGACCTTGTTCGAGCCGATCATGCCGCCGGCGCCGCCGACGTTCTCGATGATCACCTGCTGGCCGAGGATTTCCGACAGGCGGTGGCCGATGATCCGCCCGAGCACGTCGGTGCCGCCGCCGGGCGGAAACGGCACCACCATGGTCACCGGCCGCGTCGGCCAGTCTTCCGCGGCTACTGCCGGGCCCAAAGTGCAGCCGATAGCGAACAGGCTTGCGATCGCGACAGCAAATGCGCGTCTTGAAATCATTGTTTCCTCGCCACGTCCGGCCCTGCATTGTCATATGAATAAGCGCCGCGTTCCAGCCCCAGCCCGATGCCGCATTTTGATTTGAGTCGATCCAGGCTACAGTTGCACGACGAACACGGAGAAGCGTGGTTGTGACAGAGGCTGAGCATTCGCGGCGAACTCCCTCTCCCCAGCGGGGAGAGGGTTGGGGTGAGGGGGCTCTGGCCGTGGGGAACAGCGATCTGCCCCGCCACGACTGGACCCGCGCCGAGGTGCGCGCGCTGTTCGACCTGCCGTTCCCGGAGCTGCTCTTCCGCGCGCAGAGCGTGCATCGCCAGCATCACGCCGCCGACGAGGTGCAGCTGTGCACGCTGCTCTCGGTCAAGACCGGCGGCTGCCCCGAGGACTGCGCCTATTGTCCGCAGAGCGCGAGCTACGATACCGGCGTGCGCGCCGAGAAGCTGATGGCGCTCGACGCGGTGCTTGACGAAGCGCGCGCCGCGAAGGCCGGCGGCGCCAGCCGCTTCTGCATGGGCGCGGCGTGGCGCGAGCCGAAGGATCGCGATCTCGATGCGGTCTGCGCCATGGTCGAAGGCGTCAAGGCGCTCGGGCTCGAGACCTGCGCCACGCTCGGCATGCTCACCGCCGGCCAGGCGCGGCGGCTGAAAGACTCCGGCCTCGATTTCTACAACCACAACCTCGACACCTCGCCGGAGTTTTACGAGACGATCATCACTACGCGGACCTACCGGGACCGCTTGGAGACGCTCGACCGCGTGCGCGACGCCGGCATCCACGTCTGCTGCGGCGGCATCGTCGGCATGGGCGAGAGCCGCGAAGACCGCGTCGGCATGATCGCGACGCTTGCGAGCCTGCCGGCGCACCCCGAATCGGTGCCGATCAATATGCTGGTGCGCGTCGCCGGCACGCCGCTCGCCGGTGAATCGGCATTGGAGCCGCTCGAATTCGTCCGCACCGTCGCGGCCGCCCGCATCACCATGCCGCGCTCGATGGTGCGCCTCTCCGCCGGCCGCGAGGACATGAGTGAGGAGACGCAGGCTTTGTGTTTCCTCGCCGGCGCCAATTCGATTTTCTATGGGCCGAAGCTTTTGACCACGCCGAATCCTGGGCGTGATCGGGATCGGGAGTTGATGGAGCGGTTGGGATTGAGTCCGATGGAGTCGGAATAGTCGCGACGGTATGTATATACAGGGATTGACGCTATGCGACCGCGCTGTTAGTTTGAGAGGCAGCCAAGGAAGCAGTCATGCCGCGGACCCGTGCATTCAAATCAGGCAACAGCCAAGCCGTTCGCATTCCGGCAGAGTTGGCGTACGCGGACACGGACCTCGATCTGGAAATCACCCGACTTGGCGACGTAATCACGATCTTCCCGGCGCGCAGCAATATGAACGATGTTGTTGCCGCGCTCCGACGCATGCCCAAGCCGCCTCACGTCGAAAAAAGGCAACCGATCGAAGTCCCCGTGCGCCGGCGGGACTGATGGTCCGGTAGCGTCGTGCCCTATCTGATCGATACAAATATCGCCATTCATGCCCGCGACGGCACGGATACGGTTCTTGATAAACTCGCTGAGCATGGCGGCGAGGTTCTGCTGTCGGCGTTGAGCCTCGCCGAATTGCAGCGAGGTATCTACAGAGATTCCAACTTTACTGCCATCCGACAGGCTCGATTGGAGATTTTGCTCCGCGGTCTGCCCGTCCTTCCGTTTGATGCCGCAGCGGCCGTTGCCTATGGCCGGATCATCGCCCAATGCGGTTGGACAAAAGGACGGGATTACGATCGTATGATTGCCGCCCACGCGATCAGCTGCGGCTGCATTCTGGTGACCAACAATGAAGCCGATTTCCGCGACATTCCTAGTCTGCCGATAGAAAACTGGGTGGTGTAGCGACACTCACACCCCCGCCGCGCCACCGTCCGCCCGCGCATCGTGCGCACCTTCCAAACTGCCATCCTTATGCAGCACCACCGCGCCGGCGTGGCCCATGACGTCGGAATAAGCGTCGTCCAAAACCTCGACCTCGTGGCCGGCGTTGGCGAGCGCGTCGATCACATGGCCGTCAAACCGCGGTTCGAGGCGCAACGCGGTGCGTGCCGCGCCCCAGGTACGGCCGAGCACCCAGCGCGGGCGGTCGATGGCGTCAATGAGCGGCTCGCGGAACGTCACGTAGCGGGTGAACAATGCGCTCTGCGTCTGCGGCTGGCCGTCGCCGCCCATGCAGCCGTAGGCCATGATGCGGCCGTCTCTCAGCACCGCCAGCGCCGGGTTGAGGGTGTGGATCGGCAGCCGGCCGGGCGTCAGCGGATTGAGCGCGCCACTTTGCAGGGAAAAGCTCGCGCCGCGATTTTGCATCAGCACACCGGTTGCCGGCAGCACGCAGCCGGAGCCGAATTCCCAATAGAGCGATTGGATGTAGGACACGACGAGGCCCGACGCATCGGCCGCGCCCATCCAGATCGTGTCGCCTTTGCCTGCGGCCAGCGGCCAGCGCGCCGCCTTGCGGCGGTCGATCTTCATCGCTTCGCCGGCGATGAAGTCCGGCTCGAGATATCCGCCGAGCGGGCGCGCGAGGAAGGCTGGATCGGTCACGGCGCGATCGCGAGTGCTGATGGCGCACTTGGTCGCCTCGACCAGGCCGTGGATGTGATCAAAACTTTCTCCCTCGGTCACGCCCAAGCGGTCGAACAGCGCGAGGATCATCAGCGAGGCGATACCCTGGGTCGGCGCGCCGGTGTTGTAGATCGTGCCGCACGAAAGCTCGGCGCGCAGTGGCTCGGCGATTTTGGCCTCGTAGCGGGTCAAATCCTCGCGCGTGACCGGACTACCGATGTGGTCGAGGTCGGCTGCGATCTCGCGCCCGATATCGCCGCGATAGAAATCGTCGAGGCCGGCATGGGCGAGCTGTTCGAGCGTCGCGGCGAGCGCCTGCTGCTTCAGCGTGGTGCCGACCGCCGGCGCCTTGCCGTCAACGAGAAAGGTCGCGGCGAATCCTGGAACGTCCTTGAGCTCGGCCAGATGGTTTGCCGTGAGCTGCTTTTGGCTGCGCGTGACCCGATAGCCGTCGCGGGCGTGGCCGGCGGCGTTGCTCAGCAGCACATCGAGCGGCAGCCTGCCGCCGTTGGCCTTGGCGGCCTGCAGCGCCAGCATCCAGCCGCCGATGGCGCCCGGCACGGTGAGCGCGGCGAGCGGGCCCCGCGTCGGGACGGTCTCGTAGTCGCGATAAAGCTCCGGCCGCGCGTTGCGGCCGGCGGGGCCGGGCGCCATGACGGTGCGCACGCGGCCGGACGGTTCGCGGATCAGCCAAAAGCCGTCGCCGCCGAGATGGTTCATGTGCGGATAAACCGCCGCGATGGTCGCCGCCATGGCCACCATGGCTTCGACCGCGTTGCCGCCCTCGGCGAGGATCGCGCGCCCGGCTTCGACGGCGGCTGCGTGCGGCGCGCAGACGACACCGCGGCGATGGCCGGCGCTGTGCAGGTCGGTCATGCCCTCTCCCTACCCTCCCCCGCTTGCGGGGGAGGAGAAGGAGGGGGCCGGTTCGGTGAAGCCACGCTTTTTTAGCAGCGCGTCGGCGCTCGGCAGCCGGCCGCGAAACGCCTTGTAGGCTTCCGCCGGATCCTGCCTGCCGCCGGCTGAGTAGATCGCGTCAAGGAGCCGTTTGGCGGTGGCGGCGTCGAAAATGTCGCCGCTCTCCTCGAAGGCCGCGAACGCATCGGCGTCGAGCACTTCCGACCACATGTAGCTGTAATACGCCGCCGCATAGCCGCCGCCTGAGAACACGTGGCCGAAGTGCGGCGGGCGATGGCGCATCACGATCTCGTCGGGCATGCCGATGCGCGACAGCGACTTTTTCTCGAACGCATTGGCATCGATCGCCTCGCCTGTCGGCAGCGAATGGAAATTCCACTGTGGCAAAGCCCATGTTGAAATTGCGCGCGGCGAGCAGCCGCTGCAGCAATTCCTCCGGCATCGGTTCGCCGGTTTCGTAATGCAGTGCGAAGCGCCGCAGCACGGCTGGCTGTTCCAGCCAGTGCTCGTAGAGCTGCGACGGCAGCTCGACGAAATCGGTTGCGACGCCGGTGCCGGAAATCCGCGGATAGGTGACGTCGGAAAGCAGGCCGTGCAGCGCGTGGCCGAATTCGTGGAACAGCGTCCGCGCGTCGTCGAAGCTCAGCAGCGTCGGCTCGCCGTCAGGCGCTTTGACGAAATTGCAGACATTGATGATTTGGGGGCGGATGTCGCCGGCAAGCTTCTCCTGGTCGCGCAGCGAGGTCATCCAGGCGCCGCTGCGCTTCGACGGCCGCGCGAAATAATCGCCGAAGAACAGCCCGACCTCGCTGCCGTCGCGGTCGTGCACCTCCCAAACCCGCACGTCTGGATGCCACACCGGCACGTCCCCGCGCGGCGCGAAGCTCAGCCCGAACAGCCGCTGCGCCGTATAGAACGCCGCCTCGATCATGCGATCGAGATTGAGATACGGCTTGATGGTCATCTCGTCGAAATCGCACAACCGCTGGCGGAGCTTCTCGGCGTAATAGCGCCAGTCCCAGGCGGCAAGCTTGAAGTTGCCGCCGTCCTCGGCCACGAGCGTCTGCATGGCGTCGCGGTCGGCGAGCGCCTTTTGCCGCGCCCGTGCCCATACCGTATCGAGCAGCTCGCGCACCGCGGCCGGCGTTTTCGCCATGGCGTCGTCGAGCCGGTAATGGGCGAAATCTTCAAATCCGAGCAGCTTTGCGCGCTCGGCGCGCAGCCGCACCATCTCGGCGATGATCGCCTTGTTGTCGGTCGCGCCGCCATTGTCGCCGCGCATGGCGAAGGCGCGGAAGATCTTTTCGCGCAGGTCGCGGCGCTTGGAGAATTGCAGGAACGGCTCGACGCTGGAGCGCGACAGCGTGATCACGTGGCCGTTAAGCTTGCGCTCCTGCGCCTCGGATTTCATCGCCTCGCGCATGAAGTCGGGCAGGCCGGCGAGCTCGGCTTCACCGTCGACCGAAAGCGTGAAAGCTTGCTCGTCGGCGAGCACGTTCTGGCTGAATGTGGTGCCCAAAGTGGCAAGCCGCTCGGTGATTTCGGCGAGCCGCTTCTTCGCAGGATCGTCGAGGCCGGCGCCGGCGCGGCGGAAGCCGGTGTGGTAACGTTCCAGCACGCGCTTCTGCTCGGCATCGAGGCCGAGCGTGTCGGTGCCGCGCATCAGCGTATCGACACGGGCGAACAGCGCCGCATTGGTGTTGATCTTGTTCCAATGCCGCGCCATCTGCGGCGAAATCTCGCGCTCGATCTCGAGCAGCGCGTCGTTGGAATGGGCGCCGGTCAGGAGATGGAACACGTCGCCGACCCGCGCCAGCGACCGCCCGGCAAGCTCCAGCGCCGCGATGGTATTGTCGAAGCTTGGTGGCGCCGGATCCGCCGTAATGGCGGCGATCTCGGCCTCGTGGTCGGCGAGCGCGCGGGCATAGGCGGCCCGGAAATGCTCGGGCTTGATACGGTCGAACGGCGGGGCCTCGTCGGGGGTGGTCCAATCCGCCAGGAGCGGGTTGTCGAGGGCCGCAATGCTGGCGGTAGAATTGGCGGCAGGGCGGGTCATCGGGTACCCTTATTCATTGGCTAGGCGGGCATGATATATGTCATCGCACCCGTTCGACCAAAGCCGTCAAGGAGCGCCCAAAATGCCCCGTCACGCCCATTACCTGCCCCATGGCGTCATTCCGGCGGTGCTGCTGCCGTTCAGCGACGACCTTGCCATCGACGAGAAGGGCTTTCGCAAGCATTTGCGCGATGTCGCGGCGACCGACGGCATTTCGGCGATTACCATCAATGCCCATTCGACCGAGGTGGCGTCTTGCACC
>Ga0193751_1002116_pt1 | contig 12229 bp, 10 predicted proteins | sample L1c2metaG_FD_143050 | JGI IMG/M metagenome (GOLD analysis project Ga0193751, IMG submission 143050) | Soil microbial communities from a riparian zone of the East river system, Colorado, United States - L1c2 | ecosystem: Environmental > Terrestrial > Soil > Riparian zone | place: USA: East River... | reverse complement strand
GGTGCAGTTATTCTCTTCGCGCGTCGGCGCGATGACTTCGAGGCTCTGGTTGGCCGGTGGGACCGGGGCGGAGAGCGTGAAGAGATCCCATTGACCCTTGACGTCCTCGGCTTTCTTGAACGTGAGCGTATACATCTCCTGCATCAGCTGGTGGTCCCAGCCGCGGTAGTAGCCCTCGCGCGATTTCAGGATATCGAACTTTGCGCCCTTTTCGAGATGCTCGGCGACCTTGGTTGAATCCGTGCTCTTGATCTCGTTCATCGCCTGCGCGACGTGCCTGGTCGACATGTAGTCGCCCCACGCCTGATTCTCCGGCGGCTTGCCGTATTTTTTCACGAACGCGTCGGTGAAGCGCTGCGCGGAAGCTGTCTTCACCTGCGAATCCCAGACCAGCGGCCAGATGCCGAACACGTTGTTCTTGCCCGCGCCCCATGCGACCGCAGTGTCGAAGGCAAATCCGGCGACCGGGAAGGGGAGGCCGAACTCGAGATACTGCTTCAGGAAATTGGTGATCTGGGTGCCGGCGAGATTGGACACGACGAGATCCGGCTTGGAATTACGGATCTTGAGCAAGTACGGCGAAAAGTCCGCGACGTCGGTTGGCACCAGCTCGTCGGCGACAAAATCGGCACCGTTGGCCGCCATGAAGCGCTTCGCCACCTTGAGCAGGTCGTGCCCGAAGGCGTAGTCGGCGGTCAGGCTGTACCATTTCTTGCCCTTGACCATGCCGTCGCGCAGCAGCGCCTGGCCGCAGGCGTTGACGTACATGGTGTTCGCGGCCTCGGTGTGGAACATGTAGCGGTTGCACGACTTGCCGCGCAGCTCGTCGGAGTTGCATCCGGTATTGAAGAACAGGATGCGGTTGCGCTGCGCGACCTGTGCGATGGCAAGGCCCGAGGCGGAGCTGATCTCGCCGATGATCGCGACGACCTTGTCGCGCTCGATCAGCCGCTCGGCCTTGGTCGACGCGGTCTGCGGATTGACGCTGTCCTCGGCGATGAGCTCGATCTTGCGGCCCATGATGCCTCCGCCGGCATTGATCTCGTCGACCGCGAGATTCACGCCCATCACGGCGTACTCGCCCAGCGGGCCGAGGAAACCGGTGCGCGGCGTCAGGTGGCCGATGCGGATCGCGTCGGCCTGGCTGCGAACGATTGCGGGAAAGCCCAGCGTACCAAGCGCGGTAACCGCCCCTGCGCTTTTGATCAAATCGCGACGACGACGGCTGACCGGCGAACGATCCATAACTCCTCCAGTGAATGATGACGATAGGCGCGCCTTGTCGTGCCGACTGTTTTTGCGCCCGGACTGCAGCAGTTATAATCCAAAGGGCGTGCCGCGGTCCAGCATCTGCCGTACCTGTCCGTAAACGGACTCGCGGCACATTGCGATCGCGACGCGCGGTGCGCGATCCATCAGGCATTAAGGCAGCAAGCGCCGCACGTGCGGCATGCGGCATCGTAGCTGCAGCGGCGCAGCTTCGCGCGGCGAGAGCGCTGCCGGACACCGAAAGCCCGGGAAACCGACCATGGACCTCGACATTCAGGGATTGCGCGTGGTGGTGACGGCGGGTGCCTCCGGCATCGGCCTCGCGACCGCAAGAGCGTTCACCCGCGAAGGCGCGCGAGTCGTCATCTGCGACGTCGATCGGCATGCGCTCGACGCGGTGGCGGCCAGCGATCCGGCGCTGGTCCAGGAGCACTGCGATGTCGCGGATCCGGCTGCGGTGGCGCGCTTCTTCGACGCCGCGAGCACTAAGCTCGGCGGCCTGGACGCGCTGGTCAACAACGCCGGCATCGCCGGTCCCACCGCGCCGTGCGAGGACGTGCTGCTTGCCGACTGGCAGCGCACGCTGACGGTGAACCTTACGGGGCAATTCCTCTGCGCGCAGCGCGCGATACCATGGCTCAAGGCGAGTCGAAACCCCAGCATCGCCAACTTGTCGTCGGCGGCGGGCCGTTTCGGGTTTCCTTTGCGCACGCCGTATGCGGCCTCGAAGTGGGGTGTCATCGGGCTGACCAAGTCGCTCGCGATCGAGCTGGGCCCGCACGGCGTCCGCGTGAATGCGATTTGCCCCGGGTCGGTCGCAGGTGCGCGCATCGAAAGTGTTTTTTCCAACAGGGCGGCTGCGCGAAATGTCACCGTGCAATTTGTGCGCGACGAGGCGCTCGCCAAGACGTCGCTCAAGCGGCTGGTGTCCGCCGACGATATCGCCAACGCCATCGTGTTTCTGGCGTCGCCCCTCGGTGCCAATATCTCCGGACAGGCAGTAGCCATAGATGCCGACACGCAGGCGCTTGTTTAACTCACGCGCGACCGGGTGATTCAGTGATGAATCGGCGGACGTTCATTGGCAGCATTGCAGGGGGCCTTCTCGCCGCGCCGCTCGCCACCAGGGCGCAACAGCCGAGCAAAGTTCCGGTGATCGGTTATCTTATCGAACGATCCGGACCGACCGCGTTCGATGACGCGTTTCGCCTCGGACTCCGGGAGCTCGGCTACTCCGAAGGTCGCAACGTCGTCATCGAATATCGCTGGGCCGGCGGGAAGACTGAGCGTCTCCCGGCGCTCGCAGCCGAGCTCGTCGGACTGAAAGTTGATGTGATCCTCACCTCCGGTACGCCGGCCGGGCTGGCCGCGAAGAATGCGACTTCCACGATTCCGATAGTGATGGCGTCGGGTGGCGACTTCTTTTCCGACGGGCTGGTAGCGAGCTACTCCCGTCCCGGTGGCAACGTTACCGGCGTGTCGGTGTTCGCCCGGGAATTGAGCGGCAAGCGCCTCGAAATCCTCAAAGAGGCGATCCCGGGAATGACGCGCGTCGCCGCCGCGTTCAACAAGCTGAATCCGGGGACACGATCGCTGTTCAAGGAGGCGGAAGCCGCGGCAACCAAATTGGGGTTGACGGCCCTGCCGCTGGACATCCAGTTCCCGGACGGTGTCGAACCCGCGTTTGCCGAGGCGGTTCGACTTCGGGCGGACGGTGTCGTCATCATCTCGGACGGCGCGACGATCGTTCACCGAGCCGAGCTCGGATCTGCCGCGCTCAAACACCGCCTGCCGACGATCTTCGCCAACAAGGCGTACTTGGAGGGTGGTGGACTGATGAGCTATGGCCCGGACATCATCGCGGTATGGCGGCGCGCCGCGACCTACGTCGACAGGATCCTTAAGGGCGCGAAGCCCGCCGACATGCCGATCGAACAGCCCGCCAAGTTCGAACTCGTGATCAATCTCAAAACCGCCAAGGCGCTCGGGCTACCGATCTCGCCGGAGCTGCTGCAGCGAGCGGACGAAGTGATTCAGTGATCGAAGCTTCCCGGTTGTTCGCGGCGTTGGCGTTCCCCGCCGCGGTTGCCGGCTAAATCGGTAACTAGCGGGCGATTCAAGCGCCTCAGTCCAGCTCAGCGCAGCCTGCGCGCTCCCGCAAGATTCTTGCTAGGCAGGAACCTCGCCCAGCACCGTGCAGCGGCGTATCACTCGACCTTGGGTGACCGGGTCATACGGTGTCGCGCGATGCATCAGGCAACGGTTGTCCCAGACGATGAGCTCGCCGGCTTTCCATCGGTGCTCGTAGGTCAGGTCCGGGTGCACGGCGAGAGCGTTCAATTCCTCAATGAGCGCCCGTCCTTCGGCGTAGGGCATGCCGACGATGTATTCCGCGTGGTCGCCGAGGTAGAGACACTTGCGGCGCGTCTCCGGATGCGTGCGCACGACGGGGTGATCGACGGGCGGCGTCGCCAGCCGCTGCGCTTCGGTCATCGGATCTTCGCCGTGGCGCCTCGTGCGGGAAAAATCCAGGTTATGCACGGCACGCAGGTGGGCGATGCGCGCTTTCCACGCGGCATCGAGGCGCTCATACGCGCCGTACATGTCGCAAAAATGGGTCTCTCCGCCGGTCTCGGGCATGACTTCACCGTAGATGATGGTCGCGTTGCCGGTGACTCGCTGCCAGGAACCGTCGGTGTGCCATGCGAGCGTGCCTTTATCCGGGTGCCGGCCGTTGGGCTTTCCGTGCTCGTCGAGGTTTGAAAGCCGATAGAGCTCCGGGTAGCCGTCGGCGTGATACTGGTTCATCACGTGGATCTGCACTTCGCCGAAGTGGCGCGCCAAATCGACTTGACGGCCGGGCGGGACATCCTGCGGAGGGAATAGAAGAACCTGATAGCGGAGATACGCCTGATATATCGCTCGAAAAACTTCATCCGAGATATCGTTCTCCAACGTCACGCTTGAAATCTCGGCGCCGAGCTTCGGCGTCAGCGGACGCACCGCGAATGGCCAGCGAAGGTCGGCAGTGGAGTTCATCATGTCATCGGCTTAGTTTCAGTCGGAAATCTTACTGCGCGCCTGTGATGTGGTCCAGTAGCGATTCTGGTCTTGTGTCAACCGAACGCCGCTGCGGGTCGTCACGCGACATGCTTGCACGGTTCGCAGCTCGCGAATCCGCACCCATCTTTTTTGTGAAGGGAGATGCGATAACCTGTCGCCGAATGTGATGTGGACTGATGTCGCAGTCGTGGGTCGCCGATACGCGCTAATGGGGATGGCGGTGATGCACGTCGGGATAATGCGGGTGAGCATGGACCAACGGCGCGTGGATGTGCGGGTGGGTGTGCGGTTCGCGTCCGTCCCAGGCAAAATCGTGCGAATGTCGATGATGCTCGTCATGCAAATGGGCATGTGTGTGCTCTTGTTGGTCATGTGCATGCATATGCGCATGATGTTCGGTAAGGTGCAGCCAGACGCCCGCGGCCATCAGCAGACCCGCTGCGATTAGCTGGACTGTAACGGCATCACCTTGCAGCAAAACCGCCAGTGCGGCGCCAAAGAACGGAGCCACGGAAAAATAGGCTCCCGCGCGCGCTGCTCCCAGGTTGCGGAGGGCAAGCACAAATAGGACGAGACTGACGCCATAGCCCAGGAACCCGACCACCATGGCAAGCGTCAGGATGCCAAGCGCCGGCAACGTGTGCCCCAAGAGGAGCGCCAGGCCGAGGTTGACGGCCCCTGCGACGAGTCCTTTCAAGCAGGCAATCAGCGTCGCATCACTCGCAGACACCTTGCGGGTCAGATTGTTGTCGATAGCCCAGCAAAGGCATGCAAGGGCAATAAGAACCCATCCCAATGAGCCATCGCCATGCATCCCCGGGGTCCACACCAGAAGCAGCCCGCCGGCCACGATCAAGAACATCCCGAGCATGACGCGCCGGTCAAAATTCTCATAGAACACAAACCACGCCATCAGTGCCGTGAAAACCGCTTCAAGATTCAGCAACAACGACGCTGTCGACGCCGCGCTCGTCACCAAGCCGTACATCAGTGCCACCGGCGCTGCGACACCGCCAAAAAAGATGGCACCCGCCAGCCAGAGCCAATCCTGGCGCCGCAGCCGACTCGCCGGAAGCGGTGTCCATAGATGGCGGCCAACGAGCATCACCGACAGCCCCAGACCCGAGCCGGCGTAGAGCAGTGCCGCCAACAAAAGCGGCGATACCGTGCCTAGGAGAATCTTGGCGAGCGGCGTACTCACACCAAAGAGCGCTGCCGACGCGAGCGCGACCGTCACTCCTTTTTTCACGATGTCTCCGATTCTACTGAGTCTTACGGAAATGGTTGATGACCATTTCCGTCACGATGCTCCCCTCGAGCCGATGGTTCGGCGAAGCCGCACGAATCTCCCCTTTCCCTCTGGGAGAGGGGAGGGGGTGAGGGTAACGCGGGAGAGGGGCGGGGGTGAGGGTGGCAGCGGGAGAAGGCATGGGCTGGCGGTGCGGCCTGAGCTTTGCAGAGCCCGTAGGTGCGAATTCATTCGCACGGGCCGTTTCTTTCCACCAGCGCGGCCGAATGAATTCGGCCCCACAACCCATCATTGTCAGTCATTTCCGCAAAGCTCAGCAAGGCCGTGGGCGTAGGCGCTATTGTCCGACCTCGTGCGCGACCGAGTTCCGTTTGCTGTGACCGTCGTCGGCCGGGCCGGTTCTTTCGACGGGGTGGCGGCCGCAGCACTCGACGCCGGAGGACCAGTTCGTCTGTCGGCCATCATGCGCTACCATGCGTTGTTGCGTCTGCGGCGAGACGCGGATGCAAAGACAAAGACAAGAGGTAAGCCATGAAATACGATCCGTCGCTGCCCTCGCTCATGTTCCCGGAGACTACCCCGCCGCTATTCAAGCCGTCGCGCGCTTACAGCCGTGAAATGATCGCCGTGGAATCGGCCCGGCTCGCCTACTTCAAGTTCGATAGAGACGAGCAGAGCCGTCGCACGATCGAATCCGCATTGGCGATCGTCGGCTTCGACCATGTCGAGTATTTCACGGGTAAGGTCCATGGCGGTCAGGCAATTGCAGCTTGGCAGAGCTCCGGGACCGACGCCCTCATCGCGTTCCGCGGCACGCAGCCGAATGATATTACCGACATCGCGACCGATCTCGATATCGCCCGGAGCCCGTGGCCCGAGGGCGGAACCGTTCACACCGGATTCGCGGTGTCGTTCGAAGAGCTATGGGATGACGTCCGCGAATGGCACGGGCGCGCCTCGGGGCGCCCCACGCTGATCACCGGCCACAGCCTCGGTGCCGGGCTCGCAACGTTGGGCGCGACGAGATTGAGCTCCAGCACCCTGGTCACGATCGGATCGTCGCGCGTCGGCGACGCGGCCTTTGCGTCGCTCTTCGGCGATGTCGAGGTCCACCGGTTCGTCGGCTGTTGCGACGTCATAACTTCGTTGCCGCCCGAGCAGGTCGGATTCGTGCACATCGGAGAACGGCGCTATCTCGATCGCCACGGTGTCGACCTGGGAAATGCTTCGCGCGAAATCATCGCCGACGATCGTGAGCACGCCCGCGTTGACTACCTGATCAAGTACGCATGGCGGATCGGTAACGCTGCTCTGCGCGATCTGGCGGACCATGCGCCGGTGAACTATGTCTCCGCGGTGTTGGGCGAGCGCGAAGCGTAGCTCCGGGGACGCGGAGCCCAACAATCCGCAAGGAAGGACATGGTTGGAAGATGGTCCTTGCCTAACGCTCCAACCCGCATTTCATAGCACACCGAGCGGCGATTGCGGCAGAATATCGCCCGGCGCCCTCCGCGACCGCGACCATGGACAAGAATGCTCCGGCCGACACGAGGGATCCGACTGCAACCTCAATCAAGGGAAGGATTAACAATGAAGATCGACAACGCGGTCCTGGGGCTGGTTTCAGCTGCGATATTGCTGGTGCTATCGCTGGCCTCGGTTCCTGTTCATGCTCAAGACAAGCCGTACACGGAAGGCTCGGTTTGGAATATCAGCATGATCCGGGTCAAGCCGGGGATGCTCGACGTTTACATGCGCGAGGTTCTTCCCATGCGGAAGAAGATCAACGAAGAGGCGAAGAAGCAGGGCCTCCTGGTCTCGAGCCATGTTCTCTCGGGAAATGCCCTGGGGCGAGACGACTGGGACGTGATGTTCATGGACGAGTACAAGAACTGGGCCGCCTTTGACGGCATATCGGCCAAATACGATGCCATGATGAGCAAGATTGTCGGCCCCGAGGACAAGCAGGTCCAGGTCATGACGAAGCGAACCGAGGTCCGCGAGATCCTGGGTGGCAAGACCATGCAGGAGCTCATCATCAAATAGCTGCGCGAAAGCGGCGCCCAGTTCGGGACCCGGACTCGAAGAGTCGCAGCGCTCCCGTGACAAATAAGACCACCCCGCAACCAAAAGGGCTCGCATCGCTGCGAGCCCTTTGTCATTGGATGCCGTTCGGCGCGCTTCAAATAGGATGCGGCCCCGGAACGCGCGATAACGGCAGGCAATGGCGGCCGGGTATATGCACAGTCCGGTCGGCAAGATAGAGTCAGGCCAGGTACTTCTTCAGGGGCTCCCAGTAGTTTGCCTTCCAACCTGCATCGAGATGCTCGCCTTGGCCATCGGGGAATCCGGTGTGGTCGAAAACGAGCAGGCTTCCAGACCCCTTTTCGCTGATCTCGAATCTGGCAATGGAATAGACGCCAGCGTCCCAGTTACCGACGCGCCATGCTTGGACGATTCGACGGTTCGGTATCAGCTCGACCTGTCGTGCGACGATCATTCCCCCGAAGCAGGAAAATCCACCTCCGACTTCGCTGCTTATTTTGGCGGGTGCACCGCCGCTCAGCGCGCTGAACTGCTTTTCGTCGATGAGGGCGTCGTAGAGTCGCGCCGGGCTGGCCGCGAATTCGACTGCCTGATGGATGCGATTGGACAAGGCGAGAACCTCCTCTCGAGCGCTGGGGACAGCCTAAACGTTCATTTACAATGGTCGACCAAAGTGGTCACGATAAGACGTGCCGGCGCAGGTAAGCACCGATGTTGCGACGCTTAATCTCCGTTGCCCGATGGGTGGCGCTTGATTCCTTTCAATCCAGGCGTTCAAGTCCAATGATCGGACGGCGGCGGCGTCGGGTCGGGGGTAGCAGGCGGGTCGATCTTTTCCATAGTCTACGACGTTCGCCGGTCGCCTCGGCGTTGTCTTCTCAGTACACTTGTCGTGTTGAAACCACCGGAGCCTGAATAACACCATGAGTCTCGATCACTATCCCCGCGGTGTCCTTGTTCCCGCGCTTACGCCGTTTCATTCCGACCTGTCGATCGACGAGCAGCGATTTGTCGCGCATTGTCAATGGCTGCTCGACGAAGGCGCCAACGGTCTCGCGGTGTTCGGGACGACGAGCGAAGCCAACTCGCTCTCCATCGGCGAGCGGAAGGCGCTGCTGGAGCGCCTGATCGACAGCGGCATTTCTCCGCGAGTGCTGATGCCCGGTACAGGCTGTTGTGCGCTTCCCGACACGGTCGCGCTGACGCGTCATGCCGTCGAGCACAACTGCTTCGGCGTGCTGATGCTCCCACCTTTCTACTACAAGGGAGTGACAGACGAAGGGATCTACGCGAGCATCGCCGAGGTGATTCAACGTGTCGCGGACAGCCGCTTGCGCGTCTACCTGTATCACATCCCCCCGATGGCCGGCGTCGGCTTCTCGCTCGCGCTGATCGATCGCCTGCTCAAGTCCTTCCCCGGCGTCGTCGTCGGACTCAAGGACAGCTCCGGAGACTGGAAGAATACACAGGCGCTGCTGCAGACCTTCCCCGGCTTCGAGGTATTTCCGGGGAGCGAAACGTATCTGCTGGACGCGCTGCGCATGGGCGGCGCCGGCTGCATCTCCGCCACTGCGAACGTGAACGTCGCGCCAATGAGGAAGCTCATCCAGGTCTGGAAGACGCCGGCTGCGGATGCGATGCAGCAGGAGCTCACCGCCATTCGCGCCGCAATCCAGAAGTTTCCGATGGTGGCAGCCAACAAGGCCATTCTCGCGGAGTTGCAAGCCACGCCCGACTGGAGCGTCGTTCGGCCCCCGCTGCGTGCGCTCGCCGTCGACGCAAGAGAGCACCTCTTTGCCTCGCTCGAACCGCTGCACTTCGTCACGCGCCATCCGGTTTCCGCGGCATGACCGGCGGCATGCGCCGCGGGCTGACCAGCTACGGCGACGCGCAATTTTCGCTGTTCCTGCGCAAGGCCTTCATCAAGGCCATGGGATATTCCGATGACGCTCTAGAGCGCCCGATCGTCGGCATCACCAACACCTACAGCGAGTTCAATCCTTGCCACGCGACCGTGCCGCAGCTCATCGCGGCGGTGAAGCGCGGCGTGATGCTCGCCGGCGGTCTTCCCATGGAATTCCCGACGATATCCATTCACGAGTCGTTCGCGTACCCGACCAGCATGTACCTGCGCAATCTGATGGCGTTGGATACCGAGGAAATGATCCGTGCGCAGCCGGTCGATGCCGTCGTGCTGATCGGCGGATGCGACAAGACCATACCGGCGCAGCTCATGGCGGCCGCGTCTGCGAATGTGCCGTCCATTGTGCTCCCGACCGGGCCGATGCTGACGCGGACCCATCGAGGAGAACGCCTGGGCGCGTGCACCGACTGCCGGCGCTACTGGGCGAAATTTCGTGCCGGAGAAATCGATCAACACGAGATCGACGCAGTCAATGCGCGTCTCGCGCCGACCGCCGGCACCTGCATGGTGATGGGTACGGCAAGCACCATCGCCTGCATGACGGAAGCGATGGGCATGAGCCTCCCCGGCGCGGCCACTATTCCGGCGGTGCACGCGGAGCGCCTCCGCCTCGCGGAAGCTTCCGGTGCCCGGGCAGTTGGGCTCGCTCAGTCCGGCCCCAGGCCCGACGCGGTCATGTCACCCAAGGCGTTCACCAATGCGCTCACCGTGTTGCAGGCGATAGGCGGATCGACCAATGCGCTGATCCACGTAACCGCGATTGCCGCTCGACGCGGTGTGCGTATCGACCTGGACAGTTTCGACGCGCTGGGGCGAAAGGTTCCGGTGCTCGTGGATCTCAAGCCCTCCGGACAACACTACATGGAACACCTGCACGATGCCGGCGGCTTGAACGCCGTGCTGCGCGAGCTGCGATCGTTGCTCCACCTGGATGTGCCCACCGTTTCCGGCCAGACGCTGGAAGAGGTGATTGCCGCATCCGAAATCAATCCGATACAGCAAGTCGTTCGCTCCATCGGCAACCCCATCTTTCCCAGCGGCGGGATCGCCGTGCTCAGAGGCAACCTCGCGCCCGGAGGCGCGGTGATCAAGCATTCGTCGGCAACAGCTTCGCTCCTCAACCACACCGGCCGGGCCGTGGTTTTCGATTCGCTCGACGACCTCGCGGCACGCATCGACGCGCCTGATCTCGACGTTACGGCGGATGATGTGCTCGTGCTGCGCAATGCCGGACCGCGCGGCGCGCCCGGCATGCCCGAGGCAGGATATCTCCCGATCCCGAAAAAACTGGCGCAGCAAGGCGTCAAGGACATGGTGCGGATTTCGGACGCGCGCATGAGCGGGACCGCGTTCGGGACCATCGTATTGCATGTCACGCCGGAATCGGCGATCGGCGGGCCGCTTGCGCTGCTGCAAACCGGAGACAGGATTCGGCTCGACGTCGACTCGCGCCTCCTCGAGCTTGGCGTTTCGCCGGATGAGCTGGAGCGCCGCCGCGCGCAATGGAAGGCGCCAGCGCTCGATGCCGGCGCATCCGGATATCGCCGCCTCTATCTCGAACATGTGCTCCAGGCCGATGCAGGCTGCGACTTCGATTTCATGGTCGAGGCGGCGCTGCGCGACGTGGCGCCCGTCGCCATGGGCTAAAGCGTCGTCTCGCTCTGCGGGCGACACCGCCCTTTTTCGCACTTCGCACCTGCCGCATCCTTAAAATTGCACCTATGAATCTCTCGCGCGCCGAAATGTCTCATCAAGGGGGTAATAAGGTCGCAGCAAAAGGAGACCACAATGAAACGGAAACCGCAGAAACCCGCATCGGCGCAGACTATCGAGCCCGAATTGCAGCAGAACGGCCAGATCGGGAGGGCTCGCGACGATGTGTTGAAACGGGCCATCAAGCAGCACCCGCGGCGGGAGATACCGAAGATCGAAGATGTCGACCCTTCGGAGGCCCCCGCCAAGGAATGAAAAAAGGGCGTCGGACAGTCCATTTCGTGACGCCCTTGTTTGACCGATACTTACTCGTTCGTTAAGCTCGCCCGGTGCTTGCAGGACTGCCCCTGAAGCGCACCGCCAAACATCGGTTTTGATCACCGAGAGCCCCAAAAGGGATCATTGCGCTTGCATCTTCCAGCGGGGCACGGCGCACAGCCAATCGCTTCCGATGTTGCAAGTCATTGATTATGTGAGGATGGAGTGGGTGATATTGGATCACCTAATCGCGAGGCGGAGGGCAGGAGCCGGGGCCTCAACCGTGAATATTCACGTATCAATCTCGATGAACTTCACCGATACTTCGCACCGTAGACCTTAAACAACCCGGAAGGGGGGAAGCTCGATGACACGCAATAAACAAACGATGCTCGTTGCAGCCGCGGTGTTCACAGTGGCCGGGTTGGCGATTTACACCGCCGACTTCAAGCCGGACGTCCTCAAGAACGTATTTGGTACTCAGGCAATGTCTGCTGCGCAGTCGGCTCAGTCTGCACAATCGGCTCAGTCTGGACAATCGGCTCAGTCAGCGCAATCGTCCCAGACGGCACAGTCGGCCCAGTCAGCGCAATCGGCCCAGTCAGCGCAATCGGCCCAGTCAGCGCAAGCGGCTCAGTCAGCGCAAGCGGCTCAGTCAGCGCAAGCGGCCCAGTCAGCGCAAGCGGCCCAGTCAGCGCAATCGGCCC
>Ga0193751_1002114_pt1 | contig 12245 bp, 15 predicted proteins | sample L1c2metaG_FD_143050 | JGI IMG/M metagenome (GOLD analysis project Ga0193751, IMG submission 143050) | Soil microbial communities from a riparian zone of the East river system, Colorado, United States - L1c2 | ecosystem: Environmental > Terrestrial > Soil > Riparian zone | place: USA: East River... | reverse complement strand
AAAACGCCGGAGGCTCTGTTCATTCAGAACAGGGGCCATCTTCCGATAGCGCTTCCGGGCATCGCGCGCCGGCGAAGATCGAATCATCCGGCGACGCTACGTCGAGTGATCCCTTCTTGTGAATCCAGGCCACCAAAATCTTCTTGATCTGTGGCAATTATGACTCACTTGTTCTTGGATAAGCCCTTAATCCAATACGATGGTCACGTACCAGCGCTCGGGAGCGGCAATGAGGCGACGCGATTTCCTACAGGCTCTCGGAGGAATTGCAGGTGCGTGGCCGCTTTCGGCGCGCGCACAGCAGCAGGGCGCGCGCGTGCGCCGCGTCGGCGTGCTGAACCCCGCATCAGCGAATGACGCGGTATTTCAGGCCCGGATCGGGGCCTTCCAGCAGGAGCTGGCGCTGTTGGGTTGGAACATTGGCCGCAACGTGCGCATCGACATCCGCTGGGCCACGACCAATGACGCCGAGATTCGCAAACAGGCGGCTGAATTGGTTGCGCTCGCGCCCGACGTCATCCTGGCCGCCGGCGACTCGACCATGCCGTCGTTGCTCCAGGCCACCCGCACCGTACCGATTGTGTTTCCAGTCTCCACTGATCCGGTCGGCGCCGGATACGTCGACAACCTGGCGCGGCCTGGCGGCAACACTACCGGATTCATGCTTTTTGAATACAGCATCAGCGGAAAATGGCTGGAGCTGCTCAAAGAAATCGCGCCAAACGTCACGCGAGCGGCGGTCATTCGGGACGCCACCATCTCGTCCGGAATGGCCCAGTTCGGCGCTATTCAGGCCGTGGCGCCGTCGCTCCATATGGAGGTGATCCCGGTCAACATGCGCGACGCCGGCGAGATTGAGCAGTCCGTCAAGACTTTCGCGCGCTCTCCGAATGGCGGTCTGGTTTTGGCATCGAGCGCTGCGACGATACGTTATCGCGATCTGATCATCTCGCTAGCGGCCCGGCACAAGCTGCCGGCGGTCTATTGGGAACGCTTCTTCGTCGCTGCCGGTGGCCTGATCTCCTTTGGGCCTGAACTAATCGAGAACTACCGGCACGCAGCCGGCTACGTCGACCGCATCCTCAAGGGTGCGAAGCCGGCCGACCTACCAGTGCAGGCACCCAACAAGTACGAACTTGTCATCAACCTCAAAACCGCGAAGGCGCTCGGTCTCAACGTGCCACCGACGCTACTCGCCCGCGCCGACGAGGTGATCGAATAGAGATACAATTTTGCTGCGGTGCATGAGTCCGTTGCTGGCACTAAGCGGACATGGGGCGGACGTTCTACAGAGGCTTGATGCCAGCCCACTTGATGATAAGGCCACCACTTCTCGATTTCGGTTCTCTGATAGGGATGTACGGTTGGATCGCCCAAAGTTTTCACGGCCGCGATGTTGAGTCTGTCGATGATGTTCCTCGGTGTATCCCGCGGGGCAAATAGCGCCGCCCATCCCCGGAATTGAGATCCGCAGGATTGCTCAAGGTGGCTTGCGTTTACCGTAGTGAAGCCCCCTTCGCCTCACTTGCCGGATAGGACTTTACCCGCGCTGTTCACGAGATGGAGCTGCCCGCAAGCAGTGCATGTGACAGTCTCATACGTGGCCTTGTCCGCCGCCGGATCGTCGGCGAGCCAGCCCTGTACGCGAAAGCCGGTGACGGGGCAGAGATAGACGAAGGTGTCCCCCTTGATCGCGTCCACCTCGGCATTGAGGTCGCGTGCGATTTTTTCCAGTTCCGCTCGCTCCTCAGGGAACTTGCACTTTCGCGCAAGCTCAAGAATTTGCGTGGCCTGCTTGCGAAGGAAATCTCTCAGTCCCATGGTCGATATGATCTAGATCAAAGCGGAGACTGAAGTCTTGCCGTTAGCATGGTGTGAAAAAAAGAAGGGGAGAGTTCCCCATGACACACCCGCACGAAGACTTTCTCCGACGACAGGCAGAACGATGCTTCCGACTCGCCGACAGGCTTTCCGACGCGGACGCGGCGCGCGAGCTTAGGACGATTGCTCAGGCATTTCTAGACAAGGCAGCCGAGGTGGCCCGAGGCCCGACGCCGGACGGTGCATGACCCGCCGCGTTGCCAGCGCCTGGGCACCCGGCGCAGTCTGCCGCCGCATGGCCGCGGGCTACCTCCGAACGAGGTAGCGCGCGTAACGACTGGCCGGTTATCTACCGACCACAGACTAGTCGTCGCCAAAACCCATCGTTTTCCCGGTGGCGGGGTTCACGAGATGCAATTGCCGACAAGCCAAACAGGTCATGGTCACGTAAGTCTCCTCATCGTCCACCTCGTCGGCGGACCATGCCTGCACGTTCATGCCAGTTGCGGGGCATCGATAGAGAAATGGGGCCATCGTCCGGCGTAGCGCGGGCAGCCAGCCACACATTGAGAAATATCAAAATTGGATGCCCCCTTGGCCGTCCAGTCGAATAGGCAGGCCAATGTCGCCTAATGACACGAAGCGGACATTGCCGAGCCGCCGATCAATGTCCGCTTTTGGGGTAAGAGCCGACATCAAGGTTTGAAGCCGGGACGTCCGCTAATGGACCCATAGCGGCCCTCAGGCCGCTCGAAATCCCGCAATGCGGTAGGTTCCCGCACTCACGAGGTGTGGTATTCTTCCGGTTGGGAGCACGGGAGATGTTGCCATTGAAAAGGCGCGAGTTCATCGCGTTGCTCGGCGGCGCGGCAGCCGCGTGGCCGCTGGCGGCGCGAGCGCAGCAAACGACTAGAGCGCCGACGATTGGCTTTCTCTTGCCTGGCGGCTCGCGCACCACGGTGGTGCGGGGTCAGCTAGAGGCATTTCGTCAGGCATTGAAGGAATACGGCTGGGTCGAGGGGCAGAACATTAGCGTCGAGTACCGCTTTGCCGAGGGCAAGGAGGACGCGCTTGCGGAGATCGCAGCCGAGTTGGTTCGATTGCGGCTGGATGTCATCGTGGCTGAAGGCACAGCGGCAATCCGGGCGGCGAAAACTGTTACGCAAACTATCCCGATCGTCATGGCGACGAGCACCGATCCGGTTGGAAACGGCTTGGTCGCGAGTCTTGATCGGCCTGGCGGCAACGTAACCGGCCCAAGCCTCCAGACGGCGGAACTGGCTGGCAAGCGTCTTCAACTCCTGGCCGAAATCGTTCCCGGACTCGGGCGCGCGGTCGTTTTGTCGAATCCGTTAAATCCGAGTGTCGCCGCAGTGGTCGAGCAAACGAAAGCGACCGCGCAATCACTTGGCGTTGAGATTCACGTCGTGGAGGTGCCAGGACCGGACCAGTTCGAGAGTGCGTTCGCTGCGATCACGAAAGCCCGCGCTGGCGCTTTGATCGTCCTGCCGGACCCCGTGCTCTATGGTCAGCACCCTCGCATCGTAACATTCGCAACCGCCTCCCACCTGCCAGTGCTCTTTCCAGAGAAGGAGGCCGTGCGGGCCGGCGGTCTCATCGCCTATGGCCCGAGTATTCCCGGCAGTTTCCGGCGAGCGGCCCGCTACGTGGATAAAATTCTTCGAGGTGCCAAGCCCGCTGATTTACCTGTCGAACAGCCAACCACGTTCGAGCTCACCGTGAATCTTCAGACTGCGAGAGCGATCGGCGTCACAATTCCAACGTCGATATTGGTGGGCGCCGACGAGGTGATCGAATAGCGGGCTGCGTTGCTGCATCTGCTCACAGCCGGTTTTGGCACTAAGCGGACCTAATAGCATGTCTCCACCATGTCCGCGTTCAGGGGTAAAGCAGACATTGCATGGCCCGTCGAGTCGAGGCTCGATTTATGAGTGCACGACCTGGTATCCTTCGATTCCGAAGTTCGCATCAGAGGGTGCCGCAATGGTGTGCGAACTTCGGAATCGGGACACTAGAGCATGTTCCGATGAGATCGACGCAGTTCGTAGGGTGGGCAAAGGCGGCCAAGACTTTTGCCGCATCGGCACGGTGCGCGTTCCGCCGTGCCCACGCGGAGCGGCCTAACCTCATGCACTTTGGCAACGCCCGACCGCGTGGGCACGGCGGACCCGGCGTCGTGCATCAAACGAAGCGTTGCGGCCGCCTTTGCCCACCCTACGCGTGATTCCACGCGATCGAAATCTGCTCTAGCGCGCGGGCCGGGGTCCCCGCTCGGTTTTCATGCACGCGCGCGGGCGCGGAAGCCTTTACGTTGGCCGCCAGCGCGCGCGCGCTTGGTTTTCATGCACGCGCGCGGGCGGGGAAGCCTTTACGTTGGCCGCCAGTGCGCGTGCGCTTGGTTTTCATGCACGCGCGCGGGCGGCAACCTCGGCGCGGAACCGGGCGCGCGCCTCCATGTCGTCGAGCCGCTTGAGGAACGGCACGCAAGGCTCGCCCACGCAGCGCGGGCAGATCAGGCCCATGCACTGCCTGCACAGGCCGCCGACATCCTCAGGCCGCGCCCGCGCCTTGACGTGGGTGACGCCGTTGCAGTGCGCGCAGGTGAAGGTGTCGAACTCTTGCGTCGGCGCATCCGGCGCGGTGATGCACGCGTAGCCGCCGGGGTGTCGCATGGCTCAGATGTCGGATGTCGGATGTCGGATGACGGCAAGAAGCATGATGATCCGATTTCCGATCTCTGACATCTGACCTCCGATCACTGTTCCTCGTACATCAGGTCGCCGGTGGCCGAGCCGGTGTAGCCGCCCGACAGGGCGCGCAAGGCCAGGCCGTTGTTGGCGGTCGCCGGAAACAGCAGCTCGGAGCCCGGGGCCGCGACCCAGCGATAGGACGCACGCTGGTTGACCCCGACGTTGAACAACGATGAGCCTGCCGTGATGGTGGGCTCGGCGGAATAGTTGTTCTTCGCCGTTGCCAGCGCGGCGACGTCCGCGGGGTCGAGCGCCTGGGGCGTCACCGCGGTTCCGGTGCCGTCCGCGGTCATCCGGCTGATGTCCCATTGCAGGTAGTTGTCCGCCGGCGTCCCGTTGGTGCCGATCAGCACGTCGTAGACCTTGCCGCGGCGCAGGGCGCCGGTCGTGGCGAACACGTCGAGCACGGTTTTATAGGAACCGGAAACCGTCGCCTGGCTTCCGGTGATCGCATATTTGGCCATGGATAGTCCCCTTTTGGTTGGGCGATAGCGCCCGCGCGCTTGATTCTTCAAGCGCGTGCGCGATCGCCGAGGTCAGGCCCCGGCTTGCGGCCGCGGGCGCACCCCGACGCGGATCCGGGCCGGCGTGCGGCTTTTTCGGTTAAGCCTTTGATTCAATTGCGAGTTCTATGCGGCACCCGGCCGCATGGGCGCCATGCAAAAGGCGGGATTTGCTGATCGAGCGATCAGGCGCTATGCTGGGTTCGGGTGGGACTTCGCGAACGGGGCGAAGTCCGCGGGGCAGTTTGCATGAGGGAGTACATGTCGAACAAACGCACGAGGAAAAGCAGCGTCCAGCCCAAACGAGCCGGCAGCAAGAAGCGCAAGCCCGCCAGGCGGACCAATCCGTTGAAATCCAGCAGCTGGTACATGGCCGCCGCGCGGGCGATCGCCATCAGCGCCTCCCCCTGACCAGGCATCAGGGGTCAGGGGTCAGGGATCAGGCATCAGGGACTTGCTGATCCCCGATCCCTGATCCCTGACCGCTGACACATCGAGGACGGCCATGCGTTTTATCGCAGTGATGGCGCTCGCGTGCGTGGTCGCGGCGCCGGCCGGCGCGCAGCTCATCCAGCGCAAGGATCTGTCCTACGGGATCGCCAAGGCGGTTGCCGAGAACGCGCTCGAGGCCTGCAAGGCGCGCGGCTACGCCGTTTCCGCCGTCGTGGTCGACCGCGCCGGCCTGACCGTGGTGTCGTTGCGCGCCGACGGCGCCAGCCCGCACACCATGGAGAACGCGCGGCGCAAGGCCTACACGGCCATGACGTTCAAGATGACGACCGCCGACTTTCATCAAGCGCATGGCGACCGAGCCGGTGCGGCGCGAGCAGACCACGCTTCCCAACGTCATCGCCATCGACGGCGGCGTTCCGATCAAGGCCGGCAACGACGTGATCGGCGGGGTCGGCCTGTCGGGCTCCCCCGGGGTCGACACCGAATGCGTGATGGCGGGGATGGAGAAGGTGAAGGAACAGCTGCAGTGAAGAAGCGAATAGCGAATAGCGAGTAGCGAATAGCGAGTAGAAAATGAAGACCTCTTCCCTATTCGCTATTCGCTATTCGCTATTCGCGCCTTCTTGGCTATTCGCTATTCGCTATTCGCTATTCGCCGCCGCAACCCTCGCCGCCTCTTCGGCCGTCGCGCTCGATTGCGCGCCCTATTGCGATTTCACCCACGACTACGGGCCCTATGACCTGACCTGGGCCAGGCCGGGCCTGTACGCTTATCCCGTCTGCGGACCGAGCGGCAATTGCACGCCGTACGCCGTCCATACCTATCCGCGCTATCGCGGCGTGCGCATCACGGTGCGGCCGCGAAACAGAAATCGGTGATCAGTCACCAGTGACCAGAGCCGCGGCTCTACTGATCACTGATCACTGATCACTGATTACCGATTTCGAACCGCAAGGAATTGAACAGCGCCCGCGCGGCGACGCGGCGGTCGGTGCCGATCTCCTCGAGGGCGAGGACGATCGCAACGGCGACGCCGGCGGCGATGAGCCCGTATTCGATCGTCGCGGCGCATGACGTGTCGCGCCGGAAACGCGCGAGCAGCCCGAGCACGATCGGTCCCCTTCCACCACTTGCCCCCTGGCGCGGACGTATCAGGCAATTGCTCAGCCGAATTTAAGCGCATCGGTAAAAATACCGAGCAACTTTAGCCAGCCACATTTGCCTCATTTGGAACACGCATGGGGCCGGCCGCGCGAGCAAACAAATGCACCATCAATGCCGGTTTTGCGGCCTATTGCAGCCCGAATCACGCGCGAAACACTAGAGCGGATGACTTTTCTTCGAATCGTCATCCGCTTTATCTTGTTCATGGAGCATGATGTTTTCCGAAAACCGGTACCCACTTTTCGGCATCATGCTCTAGCAAACGCGAAGACCTGTCGACACGGGGAGGGACGCATGCGCACGCGCACATCCGCGCCGATCATCCTGGCCGTTCTTGTTGCCGCAACAGGCGCGGCAAGCCCGGCCGCGCGCGCCGCGGACGATTGCCTGGCGGCGCCGAACGGCACGGCGCCGCAGAGCAGCCATTGGTACTATCGGGTCGACCGCGCCACGCACCGCAAATGCTGGTATCTCGGACAACAGGGCGCGAAACGCCGCCGCGCCGTCGCGGCGACGGCGCCGGCAGCGACGCAGCCGGTCGCGCCGGCGGCACCCGTCTCCGACGCCGCGGCCGCGGAACTGCCGGTGACGGCGCCGACACCAAGCCAACCGGCCGGCGGCGGGACCGTCCCCGACGCGGGGTTTGCGTCACGCTGGCCGAGGGCCGCGCAGGCGGAGGCGATCGCCGGCGCGCCGCCGGCCACGCCCGGGGCCGAGCGGATCGCCACACGATCGGTGCCGACCACGGCCGAACGCGCGCCGGCCGTACCCGCGCGCGCGGAGCCTGCGCGCGCCGCGCCCGCGCCGCCGGAGCCCGCCGGTGAGCCGGCGGCGGCCGGGTTCGCCCACCAGGCCTCGGGGCTTCCCGCGGCGCTCGCGGGCGTCGCCCTGCTGCTGGCCCTCGTGGGCGCCATGCTGGTGCGCGCCGGCCGAAGGACGGTCGCGCGCCACGATCCGGACGACCGGCGCAGCCCGGATGCGCGCATAGGAGAGATGTTCGCACGCATCCGGCGCGGACTGGGCGAGGTCCCCGCGCAGGCGGGGGGGGGGAATATCCTTGCGCAGAGTTTGTTGAAGCACCCCCCACCCCTAACCCCTCCCCGCCACGCGCTCCGCGCGCGGGGGGAGGGGAACAGAGAGACGGATGCGAAGGGGGCGCCCCTCCTGCCGCCGGCGGGCGACATCGCCGCCGCGACCTTGCAGCCCGACATCGCCCCGCTGGGGCCGGCGGCGATCGATGCCGCGCCGGACGTCGAGCAGTCGTTGCGGCAACTGCTGCAGGCGTGGGAACGCCGGGCGGCGTGAGCAAAGGGGCGAATAGCGAGTAGCGAATAGCGAATAGGGAAGAAAAGGGCTTCTATTCGCTATTCGCCATTCGCTATTCGCTTCTTCCCTTACGCGCAAACGCGTACACTGGGCGCATTCGGCCAGAGCGATTCGCCATGGGCTTTTCCACCGCGGACCTGACCCTCCTGCGCATCCGCTGCGACGGCTGCAAGCAATACAGCGACAAGCTCGTGACCCTGCTGCTGCGCCGGACGAACATGACCTGCGCCGTGTGCAGGGCGACGATCGACCTGACGACGCCGCACAACGTCCTGCTGATCAAGGAAACCGCGCAAAGCTGCGAGCGCATCGGCGCCGCCCTCATCCACCAGGCCGCCACCGAAGGCGAGCCGGTGAAGTAGCAAGACCGTAGGGTGGGCAAAGGCGCCATAGCCGGTCGAAGACCGACGTAGACGCCCTCATGGCGCCGTGCCCACGTGGATATGCGCGACGTCGGCATCGCAGAATGAGGGCAACGCCGGCGTGGGCACGGCGCGTACCGCGCCTTTGCCCACCCTACCCTCCTACGATCCCTCCACCACCCGCGCCCCGGCGATGCGTCCCGTCGCGGGATCGCGCACGAACTCGACCTGGCGTTGACGCGGGGACGTCAGGGCGGCGATGAGGCCGGATGTCAGAGATCGGATGTCGGAGGTCGGATCTCCGTCAACCGACATCTGACCGCCGACATCCGACCTCTGGTCTCCTCTGCTGTCCGCCAGCTCCATCGCATGCCTATGGCCCTGGTCGTGCGCCGCCAGCATGCGGTCGTGCACCTGGTGGGCGTGGTCGAAGACGGCGTGGCGTTCGTCGTTGGCCTGCCGGCGCTGGTCGAGGCCGACCCTAGCGAGCGTCGCGGTGCCGAGCATCTGGGCGTGGCCGGCTTGCGCGCGGGCGTGCGCCGCCTGGGCGCGCTTCTTCTCGATCTCGGCCAGGAGGTTCTGCAGCATCAGCCCCTGCTGCGCCTGCTGGGCCTGCTGCTGCTGGGGCGCCGGCGGCGCGACGGTGATGAAACGCTTGCCGCCGTCGCGATAGCCGACCGCGCCGAACACCTCGTTCATCACCTCCTCGATGTTGAGCGAGACCTGGCCGCTCTGGAACTCCTTCGACTGCGCCAGCAGTGGGGCCGCCACCGCGGTGGCGTCGCGGAACTTGGCCAGGCGCTGCTGCGGGTCGCCGACGCCGAGGCCGGCGTTGATGCGGATTGTCACCTGATGGTCCATCAGATCGTCGGTGATGCGGTCGACCCCGTGCTTCTGCCACAGCTGGGCGCGCTGGCCGCACAGCCCCAAGATGATCGTATCGCTTTCATAAAATTGCTCGAGTCTCACCACCTGGGCGAGCGCCGGCTCGGCCCAGGTCTCGATCCACAGGCGGATGTCGAACTCCTGGGTGGCGTTGGTCGCCCCGGCGATCAATTTCAGGCCGCCGACGGTGTCGTTGAGCGTGCGGTTGGTCTGCACCGAGCCGGCGTTGAACTGGCCGGCAAGGTCGTCCATGTCGACGTCGAGCTTCTCCATGCCGACGATGACCGACTGCGGGATGTCGACCGGCCGGGCGAAGTCGATGTCGTCGAGCCGCGTCACCAGAATATGGCTGTTGGGGCCGCGCCGGTGCAGGGCCTCCAGATCGACGCTTCTTCCTCTGACCACCTTGGTGACCGGCGCCACGTTCTGCTTCATGGTGTCGAGATAGAGGTTGGCGACGTCGTTGATCTCCTGTTGGGTCTGCTGCCAGCTCTCCACCGCCGACATGGGATAGAGGCGGTGCGCCTCGAGCGCGCCGTAGCCGATGACGACCGGCCGGTCGCCGGCCTGCTCGGGGTAGACCTCGCGCACCGGCTTCGGGTCGGTGAGGAACGCCTTGTCGCCGAGGGAGAAGAAGCAAACGTCCTCGCCGTCGATGCGGATGAACGCCTCGTACACCCAGATGATGTCGAACTCCGCGGCGTTCTGGCTCTCGTCGAAGCGGTCGAGGCCGAACTCGCGCGCGCGCCGGATCGCCGCGGCGTCGAACTTCGACGCCTCCGCGGTCCCTTTGAGCAGATCCGGCGGCAGCGCCTTCCACGGGTTGAGCGGATCTTTAGTCTTCTTCTCCACCTCGTAGAGGCGCATCGGGTACTTGATCAGCAGATAGGCGGCGCTCTGGGCCGGGTTGGTCCAGTCGGCCGCCGGGTCCATGATCACGCATTCGGGCGGGAAGAGCCGGATATCAGGCCTGTCGATATCAGGCACGTACACGGGCCGGCTCTGGATGTCAGATGTCAGATGTCGGAGGTCAGGAAGGGACCTTCCTTCTGACATCTGACCTCCGACATCTGACATCGGCGGCGGAACCGGTTCGTCATGAGACTTCCTCAGTTCCAGCCTCCAGTACTGCTTGGACGCGCAAATCCCGGCGATCTGGGCGTCCTGGCGCGCCCCCATGGCGGTGAGGAACCACGGGATGGCGGCGCGGCCGGAGGTGCGGTCGGTGCGGTAGTTGATCAATTCCTGCATCAGCGAGGCGGCGGCGCGCTGGCCCGGGTCGGCCTCGTCGCCGTGCGAGCAGGTGATGGCGTCGACCGTGCCGAACAGCGAGGCCGCGACCGCGGCGCCGTCCTTGCGCACCGCCGAGCGGGTCTTCGGGCGAAAGATCTTCGAGCGGTTGGCCCAGTCCTTGTGGCCGTACTTGGAGCCGACGAAGTGCTCGTTATGAAACGCGCGGTAGGACCGCGACCAGGCGCGGCGGTTGACCTGCTGGACGTAGAGGTTCGCCTGCTGCTCGGCGACGGTGATGAGGTGCAGGTAGTCGGGCGTGTCATGCGAGACGCGCTCCGGCGCCGAGCCGGGCGGCGTCGCCGCATCGAGCGCGTGCCGGTAGAGGTCGTCGAGCCCGTCTTCGCCCGGGGGCGAGCCGTGCGCGAAGAAGCCGACCTGGCTGACGCGGGCGTCGCCGACGGGATCTTCGCCGGGGGGCGTGGAACGGAGCATTGAAGGTTTCCTGTAGGGTGGGCAAAGGCGCGTAAGCGCCGTGCCCACGCGGAGAGAAGACGTGGGCACGCGCCTTCGGCGCTTAGCCCACCCTACGATGGGATTTTCCGCGATCGATCGAGCAGCACCGAGTGCTTCTCGCGCGCCTCAAGGAAACGATCGAGGTTGAATTTTCCGCGCGGCAGCCGGTAGCGCTCCAGCAGCTCGTCGGCGCCCTTGAGCAGGGCTTCCAGCGTCACGTCCTTACCCTTGATCAGGTAGGCCCAGTTGAGCCCCATCAGGGCTGGGATGCGGAATGCGACATAGCCCTGACGGCTGTCGGCGACAACTTCCCAGTCATGACCCGGATAGGCCACGTCGAGGATGCGGCGCACGGCTTGCGCGGCCGCGATGTCGGCGCGGGCCCAGGCGCGCGAGCCGTCGCCCGACGGCACGAACCGCGCTTCGACGCGCACCAGCCCGCGTCCAGGCGCGCGCGCGGTCTGCTCAGCGACGATGATCGGCAGATCGGAGACCGTGTCGGACAGGCTCATGGTGCCACCCACTCCGCCGTCATCCTGAGGTGCCGGCCGAAGGCCGGCCTCGAAGGATGGCAACGCGTTCAGTGCTCGCAGCCATCCTTCGAGGGCCGCTGCGCGGCCACCTCAGGGTGACGGCGAGTTTGTTTCAATAGCTGGCGTAGGCGCCACGCTTGCTGCGGTCCGCATAGAACCAGCGCCCCGAGAACTCGTATTCGATCTCATGGTGCTGATCGCGCGCGAAGTTCGGGTCGGCCCGGGTCACGAGCGTGCGCCAGGGGCGGTGCGTGTGGGTGACGCGGTTGTTGATGCTCGCACCCTGCATGTAATAGGGCGGCAGGGATTCGGTCGGGATGGGCATGGGAGTCCTCCTGCCTTTCAGTTCCCCTCCCCCCGCGCGCGAAGCGCGTGGTGGGGAGGGGTTAGGGGTGGGGGGTGCTTCAGCAAACTCGAAGCGACCTGTGGACCTCTGCTTCAGCAAGCGTTACAATCTGAAATAGATGGTCGACTTGCATTGGCCGACCCGGCGGGGGGCCCGGTTTGTGGTGCGATTCTTTTGTGTAGCAATTCTCTTGACGTTTCTGCTTGCGCCGGTCGGTTCGCGCGCGGACGACTATGCACAGCCGGTCCCACCCGATGGCAAATGCCTTGTTGCCGCGGATAAGCAGTGGACGCCGCAGGAAAAGTTCGTATGGCAGCGCGTGTGCATCGGCAAG
>Ga0193751_1002112_pt1 | contig 12250 bp, 15 predicted proteins | sample L1c2metaG_FD_143050 | JGI IMG/M metagenome (GOLD analysis project Ga0193751, IMG submission 143050) | Soil microbial communities from a riparian zone of the East river system, Colorado, United States - L1c2 | ecosystem: Environmental > Terrestrial > Soil > Riparian zone | place: USA: East River... | reverse complement strand
CGCCTAGCGCATCGGCTCGGCGCGCAGCGCCGTCGAATGAGCCGGCCCGCGGTGAAGTCACTATCCCCGGAATCCCGCATTCCGTTCCTGCGCCTGCACCCTCAGGGGGTGCAGCAGGCCATGGCACACAGTCCAGCCCCTATCGGCGCGCGTCAGCAGCGCCCCCGTCAACCCAGGCGGCGTCCGCCAGGCGAATGCCAGCGCCGGCCAGCTTCCCGTCGCGCAAGGCCGGATCTCGCAACGCTCGCACGAGAGCGAGCCAGTATCGGCATCACATTCCCCCGTCCATTGCCACTGCCTTCATCACCAAGGCGAAGGTGCCGCTCATTCGCTCCGAGCCGCTGTACCGCGACGTGGCCAGCTACAGCGGTATCCGCTGGGAGCTTCTGGCTGCATGCGACTGGATGCAATGCGAGGCTCGATCACGCTACTCGCCTGTCTACGGTGAGAAGATAGGCTCAGTCAATCCCGACGGCACGATGTACAGGACGAGATCAGCGGCGCTCGAGCGATGTGCCGACGACCTGGTAAAGCTAGCCTGGGCGGTGTACCGGATCGACGTGACCGCGCCGGGGAATCTCTCCGTCCGTGACCTGGCTAACGTCTTCGCAGCGTTCCGCTGGGGCGGCCTGCTCAGGCTGCATCATACCTCTGCCATGGAGTTCCCATATTCAGTGGCCGGCCTAACTGACCAGCACACTAATATGCGCTGGCCTAATATAGATGAGCCGAATACACCGGATAAGCCGGGAGCGCGATTCCGCATGCCGTTCGGGGCAGTTCCTGTCGTGTTGAGCCTGAATTATCCAGCCATCCTATAGCTAGCCGCTCCAAGCATAGAAAGCAGGTGGGCCGCATGATTCGTTTCTTGCTCTTTCTGATGGGCATTCTGACCGTCAACAGGCCGGAGCTGCGCGAAGCGGCCCGGTACCGAGGTCAGCCCGTGCCGCTGCCACCAGGGCATCTTCGATCTGCTGTAAATGCTGGCCCGGAGGGTTCGGGCGGCATGGCGAGCGATCCCGTGCCCGGCCGTCGCCGCATCTCGCCTCTGGTCAAGTGGGCGGCCGCCGTGGCCGTCGTGGGTCTGATATTCCGCAGGGCAATCGCCGCTGCGGTTCTGATCGCGCTCTCGGCGGCTCTGCACCTTGTCGGCATCAACATCCATCTGCCGAATATCAGGTTCGCCTGGCCATGGCAGACGATCAGCACGGGCAAGACCGCAAATACCGATCTGGGTCCGTGGGTGCTGCAGAAGATCGAGGGAATCTCCAAGCCAGCTCTCGGCGAGGCGAACTTCAGCTTCTTCTTCACCCACAAGGTGTCCAAGAGCATTGGCCCATGGCCGTGCTGGTATGCCAGCACGTTCTATACCGTAGGCCACGCGTCCGCGACTGTCGCCCTCAATCCGGGGCCTGCCTGGTGGGCACCGGCATCGGGTCACTACCGGTTGCAGGTCCTGAGCCGGCCTCAGGGGGGCAAGCCTGGTCAGGTGTCGGTCACGATGGTCCTTCCGCGCCCGCAGCTCCCGCAGTCGGTGCACGACGTTACGATTGACAATATCCCGTCGAAGCCGATAGCCACGGAGCATAGCTGGACGTACCCGGGTTTTGGTTGCGGTGTGCTGCTACGGCCTCAGTTTCCTGAGTCAGTGCTTTATTCTCAGGCCCAGCAGATCGCCTTCTATAGGGCTAGTCACATTCCGCAGGTTACGCGCCCCCTGATCCGGACCGCCGAGGCTAAGGCTGAGCAGATTATCCGGGACAACTTCATTCAGCCGACCGTGAATGCATTCGGCTATACGCTGGAACACTTTACGGTCCGCTGGGCCGCCGCACCATGATCGAGCATGAATGGACCCCCGCCGCCATGGGGGGGACGGCGGGGGTCGGCTTGAGTGAAGGCGGGGCCGGCTTTAGCGCTGCTTCGTCAGCCAGGCGCGCAGGTGCCCGGTCTTGGCCAGTGTCACGGTGGCTGACACCAGGCACGAGCCAGAGTGCCGGTCCGAGGGGCGGAGCCTGTGCCTGATCGGCGTGCGAGCGGTGAAGCTCCCGCTGGTGCTGTCGACGTCCTTGCCCTTGGTGCAGGTCATCGACCAGGTCACGCCGGCCATCTGGTTTGGCCGTGCGGTGGCGTGCACGCGGATGACGTTCGGGTGGTGCATCGTCCGGGTAACAGTGCAGGTCGCGGCGGCGCCCGAGGCGCTGCATGAAATGGCCTTGGCGTGATCAGTGGCAGCCAAGGCGGAGCTGCTGATCAGCACGGCCGACGATGCCGCGACGAGCAAGGTGATGAGCCTTCGCATGTGGTGGGGTGTCCTTTCCGGTCTCCGGTCCCCGGTCGAGTAGGCGGCTGAGGCGCGGCCCTGGCCTGACGGGCCAGGCGCGCTGCCGACTGATGTCATGACCGGGAGCGCCGGGGAGGGCGCGAGCGTTACAGACCCCATGTCACTGACGTGACGCCCTCGGATGGATGAAACTTGGGGACGCCGGCGCTGCCGCGCGCCAGGCCAGGGTCCCCAAGTTTCGTCACAGGTGCATGTTGTGCAGGTCCCTGACGGAATGTGCCGGGAATGCTGGTTCCTGCTGCGGCGGGCGGTCTGCGAGCTGATACTGGGCCGGTGATCGGCGCTGCGTTCGGGACCAGGCTGGCGGAGGCACAGGGCGGCGACGAGGCCGCCTTCGCCTGCCTGTTCCGTGATGTGCAGCCAGCGCTGCTGCGCTACCTGCGCGTGATCGCGCCGGAGGCGGCCGATGATGTAGCCGGCGAGACGTGGCTGCAGGTGGTGGCGGGCCTGGCGGGCTTCGCCGGTGGTGAGGAGGCGTTCCGGGCGTGGCTGTTTACTATCGCCCGCCATCGGGCGATCGACTGGGGCCGAGCACGGGGCCGGCGCCGCACCATTCCGCTGGCCGAGAGCGAGTCAGCGCACCGGCTCGCGGCCCCGGACACCGCCGACCTCGCGCTGGAGCGGATCTCCACGCAGGCTGTCCTGGCGCTGATGTCAGCGCTGCCCCCTGATCAGGCCGAGATCATCCTGCTGCGGGTCGTGGCGGGCCTGGACACCAGCGACGTCGCCCGCATTGTCGGCAAGTCGCCGGGCGCGGTGCGGGTGGCCGCGCATCGGGGCCTTCGGCGGCTGGCGGCCACGGTTGACCGAGCGGGTGTAACGCCATGAGCGGGCCGGGCGCTTCCTCAAGTGAGATGCCAGGGTTCCCCTGTTCCGGCTGGGCCGACCCGGAGCTGGACGAGCACCTTCTCGACACCATCCTGGCCGGGCAGCACCTGGTCCCCGATGCCCCGGTTCAGGCACATGTGGTGGCGGAGATGCTTGCCAGCCTGGTCGGCCCCGCTGGCCCAGGCGAGCTGGGTGGGGAGGCGTCGGCACGGGCCGCCTTTGCCCATGCCGCCTCCATCGCCGGTATCTCGCCCGCCGCCCGCCGACCGGCCAGGCGGAAGCCGTCCTGGCGGGCCGCGCCCATCAAGGGCAGGCTCGCCGGCGTGCTTGTCGCGGCGATGGTCGGGCTGGGCGGCACTGCCGCCGCGTACGCAGGCGTGCTACCCAGCCCGATCCAGAATCTCGCCCATCATGTGATCGGCGCGCCGGCCAGCCACCGCGCCTCCGCGGATGCGCGCGACCGGCGCCAGGCCAGCCACCGGCTGTGCCTCTCCTATGAGCGCGCCAAGACCCACCATGACGCCGGTGCGCTCGCTTCCGCCGCCCATAGGCTGGCCATCGTCGCCGGGAACCCAGGCAAGATCGATGCCTACTGCGCTGCGGTCGTCCGTTCCGCCGCTGCTGCGCCTTCCGCGCACCCGGCCGGCCGCCATGGGCCGCATCCAGGCAAGGCGCACGGCAAGGCCAAGGCCCACGGCAGGGCGAAGGCGCACGGCAGGGCGAAGGCGCACGGCAAGGCCAAGGCCCACGGCAAGGCCAGAGCCCACGGCAAGGCAGCCACCTTGGGCAGGCAGGACGCGGGCATGGCGAACGGGCGCGCCAACCAGAAGGGCCGCCGGGGCCGCTAGTCCCGCTGCGGCAACGCCGGTATGACCGGCCCCCGGGGGAAACCCCAGGGTGAAAGACGGATGATTTCCGCGTTCCGTGCGGCACGCCAGGTCCATAGCGTGATCTGGCGAGGGCACGCAGCCGTGTGCCTGGTGACCGGGGCGAGGTCGCTCCCCCCGTCCGCTGGGAGGTTTCCCGATGATTGAGGCGCGTGGCCTGACCAAACGCTACGGACGGGTGCTCGCGGTCGATGCGCTGAGCTTCGACGTCCGGCCCGGCGTCGTGACTGGTTTCCTCGGCCCGAACGGGTCGGGGAAGTCCACCACGATGCGGATCATGCTGGGCCTGGATGCGCCCGACCGGGGCATGGTGCGGATCGGCGGGCGCCGCTACCGTGAGCTGGGCTGGCCGCTGCGCGAGGTCGGCGCGCTGCTGGAGGCCCGTGCGTTCCACCCCGGCCGCAGCGCCAGGGCGCACCTGGCCGCGCTGGCCGCCAGCAGCAATATTCCCGTTACCCGAGTCGATGAGGTGCTGCGCCTGACCGGCCTGCAGAGCGTGGCCGGCCGGCGGGCCGGGAAATTCTCTCTCGGCATGGCCCAGCGGCTGGGCATCGCCGCCGCGCTGCTGGGCGACCCTGGCGTGCTGCTGCTGGACGAGCCGGTCAACGGCCTGGACCCCGAGGGCATCCGGTGGATCAGGGAGCTGATGAAGTCGCTGGCCGCCGAGGGCCGGATCGTGTTCGTCTCCAGCCACCTGATCAGCGAGATGGCCCTCACCGCCGACCGGCTGATCGTCATCGGCGCCGGGCGGCTGCTGGCCGACACGTCGGTCGCCGAGCTTTCCGCGCGGTCGGCGTCACTGGAAGATGCGTTCCTGGACCTGACCTCCGGCAGCGCCGAGTTCCGTGCGGCCGAGGGCACGCGCGGGCCCGGCGACGGGCCGCCGGGCGGGCGGCGGACGGACGGGTATCCCAGCTATCCGACTTCAGGGAGGACGTCATGACCGCGGTCACCGTGACGCGCGCTCCGCGCGGGCACTACCGGTTCCGGCACGTGGCCCGGATGGAGTGGATCAAGCTGCGGAGCCTGCGCTCCACCAGGTGGACGCTAGCGCTGACCGCGGTGGCCGCCATCGTGATCGCAGTCGCGGTCGGGCTCAGCACCAAGAACCCGTCGGAGGACCTGACCAGCAACGCGCTGGCCGGCGTCAGTGTCGGACTGCTGCTGATCGGCGTGCTGGGCGTGCTGGTGATGACGAGCGAGTTCACCTCGGGGATGATCCGGGCGACTCTAGCCGCCGCCCCGAACCGCTCGCTGGTGCTGGCAGCGAAGGCGGCAACGTTCGGCGCCGTGGCGCTCGCGCTCGGGGAGGCCACCTCGTTCATCTCGTTCTTCGCCGGCGGCGCCACTCTGCGGCACGGCATCGCGGCTCCTGCGCTGAGCCAGCCGGGCGTGCTGCGGGCGGTGCTGCTGTCCGGAGCGAGCTTCTGCCTGATCGGCCTCATCGGCCTGGGGCTGGGCGCCATCATCCGGCACACCGCAGCCGGCGTGGCGGTGATGGTCGGCGGCGTATACGTCGCCGGGCAGGTCATCGCAGCGATCGCCCACCCGCTGTTCGCCTACATCCCGATCTCGATCGTGGCGAACTCGCTGGGCACGACCAAGCCGGTGGGGCACGGCGTCCACATGCTGCCGCCGTGGGCGGGCCTCGGGATGCTCGGCCTGTACGCGGCCGCCGCGCTTCTGATCGGGGGCTGGTTGCTCGCCCGCCGGGACGCCTGACCGCGACCATGCAGAATGGGGTCATGCGGGCCGTGCCCTCAATCCTGCGGGCCGCCGTCCGGGCGCCGGTTAGCGGCCGGGCGCGCCGGGAGGTGCTGTTCTGCCTGACCGGAGTCCCATTCGGCCTCGTTAACCCGGTGGTGGGGTTTTACCTCGTCACCATGCTGCTCTGGTGGGCGACGCCGAGCCGCCGCCCGCCGAATCCGACCTGGTGGGACATCCTGGGCGGTCTGCTGGCGGCGGTGCTGATACTGCTTGTGCTCGCGGCCGGCGCGGCCCGGCCGCTCGGCGCCGCCAGCCGCCGCCTAGCGGCCAGGCTGCTCGGCGAGCGGATCGCGGCACCGCCGCTGCGCCCCGGCCGCGGCCTGGGTGGCCGGCTGGCGGCCCGGCTCCGCGACGGTCCCGGCTGGCGGGCCGCTGCCTATCAGGTGGTGAAGCTCCCGGTCGCGGTGTTCGAGTGCTACGCGGCGGTGGTGTTCTGGGGTTTCGGGCTGGTCAACCTGAGCTACCCGTTCTGGTGGCTGTCGTTCCGCAATCACCCGCCGGGCACGCACCTGCATCCGGTACCGGTCTTCACCCCGCTCGGCTGGTTCGGCCAGGGCACCTTCCATGTCGCCACCCTGCCGGGCGCGTTCGCGGCCTTCGCCGCCGGCCTGGGCATGCTGCTGGCCGCGCCGTGGGTGACCAGGGCGGTCGTGGCGGTGGACGGCTGGCTGATGCGAAGACTGCTCGGTCCCGGCGGGCTCGCGCAGCGAGTCCGCGACCTGGAGCAGAGCCGGGCCGTTGCGGTCGATGATGCCGCCGCACAGCTACGGCGCCTGGAGCGCGACTTGCATGATGGCGCCCAGATCCGGCTGGCGACACTGGCCATGAACCTGGGCATGGCGAAGAAGAAACTCGGCGCAGACGGGGAGGTACTGGACCCATCGGCAGTTCGGGAGCTGGTCGACGCCGCCCTCCTGGGTGCCAAGGACGCCATCGGCGAGCTCCGCGAGCTGGCCAGGGGCATCCACCCGCCGGTGCTGGACAACGGCCTGGCGGACGCGCTGGCCACCCTGGCCGCCAGCAACGCCATCCCGGCTCAGCTGACCATCAGCCTCCCGGTCCGGCCAACACCTGCGATCGAGTCGATCGCCTACTTCTGCGCCGCCGAACTGCTGGCCAACGCGGCCAAGCACAGCCACGCAGGCGACATCAAGATCGACGCGTCCGGACGGGACGGGATGCTCCTGCTGCGCATCACCGACGACGGCACCGGCGGGGCGGACCCGGCCCGCGGCAGCGGCCTGTCCGGACTGATGCAGCGGGTCGCCGTCGTGGACGGCCGCCTGGAAATCAGCAGCCCTTCCGGCGGCCCGACTCGGGTCACCATCGCGCTGCCGCTGCGGGCGTGAGGACATCTGCTGATGCGCATAGTGATCGCCGAGGACGCCGCCCTGTTCCGTGCCGGGCTCGTCCGGCTGCTGGAGGACGACGGCCACCAGGTGTGCGCCGCGGTAGCCGACGGCGGCGCCCTGCTGGCCGCGGTGGACCGGCACCAGCCCGATGTCGTGGTCGCCGACATCCGGATGCCGCCCACCTATACCGACGAGGGGCTGCGGGCCGCCCTCGAACTCCGCCAGACCCACCCGGGAACCGCGGTCCTGATGCTCTCCCAGTACATCGAGACCACATACGCAGCCCGCCTGCTGCGCAACAGCCCCGCCGGCGTGGGCTACCTGCTCAAGGACCGGGTCGCCGACGTGACCGAATTCGTCGACGCGGTGAGCCGGGTTGCTGCGGGCGGCACCGCGCTTGACCGCGAAGTAGTCAGCCAGCTCCTCGCGGCCAGCCGTCACGCTGGCGGCCTGGACCCGCTCACCCCGCGCGAGCGCGATGTGCTCACCCTGATGGCCGAAGGCCGGTCTAACGCCGGCATCGCGACCGCCCTCGTCCTCTCCCTCGGGACAATCGAAAAGCACGTGGCCAGCATCTTCGGCAAACTGGGCCTGCCAGCCTCCGAAAGCGACAACCGGCGGGTCCTAGCAGTCCTGCGCTACCTCGGGTCCTGACCCGCAGCCTCTTTACCGGAGGCGCAGGCCCGGCTTGACGCCTGCCCCGGAATACGGGCTTGTGTCAGGGACCGAGCGGGTGGATGGCGGCCAGGAGGGTAGGGTCGGGGCCGTTATGTCTTACACCACGGTGATGCTCGCAGGCCGCTACCGGCTGGATGAGCCGATCGCTGCAGGCGCGGTAGGCGAGGTGTGGCGAGGGCTGGATGTAGTGCTGGATCGGCCGGTCGCGGTCAAGCTGCTGCGGGCCGGATATGGCCAGCACCCTGACACCCTGGCTCGGTTCCGCGCCGAGGCCAAGCACGCCGGATCGCTGTCACATCCGGGCATCGCGCATGTCTATGACTACGGCGAGCCTGACCCGCCGCACCCGCCGTTCCTGGTGATGGAACTGGTTGACGGGCCATCGCTGGCCGCGCTGCTAGCAGGCGGAGCGCTAGATCCCGGCCAGGTCATGGACGTGATCGCCCAGGCCGCAGCAGGACTGGACGCCGCGCATCGAGCCGGCCTAGTGCACCGCGACATCAAGCCAGGGAACCTGCTGGTCGGCCGCAACGGCCTGGTGAAGATCACCGACTTCGGGATCGCGCACGCGGCGGGATCCGCGCCGCTTACGCGCACCGGCATGATGATCGGCACGCCCGCCTACCTGGCCCCCGAGCGGGTCGCCGGTGCCCCGGCCACGCCAGCCAGTGATCTGTACTCGCTCGGCGTCGTCGCCTATGAGTGCCTGGCCGGCACGGCGCCGTTCAGCGGTATCCCGGTGGAGGTGGCGCTCGCGCACCGGGACCGCCCGCTTCCGCCGCTGCCCGCGACCGTGCCTGGCGAGGTGGCCGCTCTGGTAGCGGCGCTCACGGCCAAGGAGCCAGCGGCCCGGCCCGCCAGCGCCGGCCTGGTCGCTGCCGAGGCTGGCCGGCTCCGCAACACGTTGACCGGTGCCGCGTCAGCCCCCGCGGGTTCGGGGCAGGACATCTTTCCCGCCACCCTCGCCGGAATGACCCTGCCGGACCCGCCAGCCGGCCCGCTGCGGTCCAGGGCCTGGATGGCAGGCCGCGGCCGCGGCCTGGCGCTGGCGACCATAGGTCTGGCGGCGGTTGTCCTGCTGTGGCTGTTGCTCACCGGGGTGTTCGGTTCGCTGCTGGCCCAGCGGCACCAGCTGAGCGGCTCGCCGTCTGCGGCCGCGGCAGGCACGTCAGCGCCCAGGAAAATGGTCGAGGTCAACGGCGGCTCGCTGGCCGGGCAGCCAGTCCGAGCCGTGCGCCAGCAGTTGCGGCAGCTGGGCCTGGTCGTGCGCGTACGGTGGCAGCCGAGCGACCTGCAGCCGCCCAGGACTGTTCTGTCCGTGCGGCCGGACGGCCGGGTGCCGACCGGCAGCGTGGTCTTCGTCACTGGTGCACTCCAGCCAGCCGGCCATGATCACGGCCACGGGCACGGCCACGGCCACGATGGCGGAGGGGGCGGCGGCGATGGCGGCGGCGGCTGATTCTGATGTCAGCCTGGCGGCGTGATTGTCGGCGGTGCATCCCGAACCCGGTAGATTCAGGCAATGAAGAAGCTGTTCGAACTCCTCGTCTGTTTCCTCCACCCGCTCGCTGTCGTCCTCATGTGGATCGACCTGGCGTCCCGCCGTGACCTAGGGGGCGGCCCGAAGCTGGCGTGGGCCATCTTCGGCCTCATCCCGCTGGTGCCGTTCATCTACGTGCTGACCGGCGGCGACCTGTGGTGAGGCAGGTGCGAGCGCGGCTGGTCTAAGGGGTCGTCACGGGAGCGGGGAAGGCTCGAGTCTCATGCGCCTCTGACGGGCTGCTCAGACTGGCTACCTGACCATCGGCGATGATGCGGCCATAGCTTGTCTGCCAGTCGGGGAGGTCTGGGCTGCTCTGCTCCCAGTCGGTGAAGGTCGCCTCGTCGCACCAGTTGTCCAGGCGCGCCATCGTGGCGAGGTGCGGCTGCGCGCCGACGAAGGCCTGCATCGGGTCGCGTGCCTGCCAGGCGGTGACCGTCCAGAACACGTTGTTCGCGTCGGCGAGCACATCTGCGCCAAGGTTGCCATCGGAACTCGTCGCCTGCTGCGCCACGGCAACAGCGGAGGCGAAGAACTCGTCGAACAGCCCCCGATCCCTGAGCCGAAGCCGGGTCACGACGATGACTGGCATCACGAATCTCCTGCGAGGCTGGGTAGCGGCGGCACCCTTCGGGGGGTGCCCGCGATGGCCATTGATGATCCTAAGGTAACGGCGGCGCTCCGGGCCAGCCCGTGTCGCCTATGCTGTCGCTGCCATCCGGCCGGCGGAGGCGGCGAGCCGTAAGCGCTCAGGCGTGCTGAGCGTGCGGGGTATCCCTGGGCGATTGCATCACCATTCCGCATGCTTCCCAGCCACGAAGGGAGTCCGCAGAAAACGTCACTCCCCGTTCGACCAGGGCTTAGCGGGAAGCCTCGTACCTTCTCATCACATCAGCGCTGATACGGCCACGCTCCGACACCTTGAGGCCCTGCTCCAGGGCCCACGCCCGGACCGCTGCCCGGTCGATTCTCGGCGCGGCGCCACGGGCTGACCTTGCGGTTCTGCGCTGAGCAGTCCTGCGCCCGGCATCCATGAATGGCTGCAGCGATTTCTGGAGCTTGGCGAGGTTCTTCTTGCCGAGGTCGATCTCGTAACTCTGGCCGCCGAAGCTGAAGGCTACTGTCTCGGCATCGGGCGATCCGTCGAGATCATCGGTGATGACCACGCTCACATTCTTTGCCATGCTGGGGATCGTCCAGCTTCAGGGCCTTAATGTCAAAGAGACTCGCTCATTCTCAGGCCGGCGTAAGCTCCGCCAGAATGCGGCGGCCAGCAGGCGGGCGCATCACCTGGTCACGCCGGTGCGCCGGGCCGGCCAGGAACCTGGTATAGTGGCGATCGCAACTATTGCTGACGCCACTACATCTGGAGGCTCGATGTTTACAGTCAGGGTCGCTGTTCAGGTTCGGCCGGAAGGCCGCGACGCCTTCGTTGCTCAGCTGAAGAAGGAGCAGCAGGAGGTGCCTGGCCGGTTCGCGGGATGTGAGCGGTTCGCCGTCTACTGTGATCCCTGCGACCCCGACAGCTTTCTCCTGTATGAGGAATGGGCTGACCGGGAGGCTGCCGACGCCTACCTGACATCGGAGTACTTTCAGGCCGGCGGTGCCGTCCTGTTCCCGCTTATGGACGGCCAGCCCGATTCCGCATACTACGAGTCTGAGCGCGTCGGACCGTGACGACTGGCTCCCGCGGCTCGCATCCTGGCGGGCGCCATCGATCCCCGGTTCTCGATGATGCGCTTGCCTTCCGGCTGCATCGCACCAACCGGCTGCTTCGGACACATCTGGCGCGATTCCTTGACCGTCACGTGCCGGGCATCTCGCCAGAACAATGGTTCGTGCTCGCACGCGTCGCCCAGACCGTGCGCGTCCGCCAGGTCGATCTTGCCGAGCCGGTCCTGGCTGATCCTCCCAATGTCAGCAGGCTGGTGGACGTGCTTGTGGCTCGCGGGCTCGTACGCAGATCGCCCGACCCGGCCGACCGCCGCAGCTACCTGTTGTCGCTCACCCGCCAGGGCCGTGACATCACCGAGGAACTGCTGGACAAGACGATCAGCGAACGCCAGCTGGTGTTCGACGGCTTCGACGAGGACGAGCTTGATACCCTCGCGGCCGCCCTGGATCGCATCGATGCCAACGTCCGGCGGCTGCTGTCCAGCAAGCCCGCGCCGTAGACCTCCGGTCACCGGCAGCCATGGTCATCGGCTCGCCGCTAGCGACATAGGCGGTCACTTCGGCGTCGCTGGGCGTGGCGTAAGGTCGTTTCCATGGTGCTTGCTGACCGGAGAGTCCTCCTTCTTGCCGCTGACGACTTCGAGGACTCCGAGTTGCTCTATCCGCTCTACCGCCTGGGCGAGGAGAATATAGCGGTGACGGTAGCCGGCCTGGATGACCAGCCGGTGAAGGGGAAGAAAGGCCACGGGCCGGTCGCCGTGGATACCACCGTCGGACAGGTGACAGCGGATGATTTCGATGCCCTGGTCATCCCCGGCGGTTATGCGCCCGACAAACTGAGGCGCTCCGAAGCCGTGCTGAACCTGGTGCGGGCCTTCGACGCCGCCGCAAAGCCGATCGCCTTTATCTGCCATGCCGGCTGGGTGCCGATCTCAGCGAGAATCGTGAAGGGCCGCCGGGCGACCAGCGTGGCGGCGATCCGCGACGACATGGTCAACGCCGGAGTCGACTGGGTGGACGAGGCGGCAGTGGTCGACGGCAACCTCATCTCGGCCCGGACACCGGCCGATCTCGGGCCCTGGATGAAAGCGCTGCTGAAGGCGCTCGGCGGGGCCGACAGCTAGTCGCACCCTGGCCGGAGATCGTTGACCCGCTGGGTTCCAGCTCGCTAGCGTCCCAC
>Ga0193751_1002111_pt1 | contig 12251 bp, 15 predicted proteins | sample L1c2metaG_FD_143050 | JGI IMG/M metagenome (GOLD analysis project Ga0193751, IMG submission 143050) | Soil microbial communities from a riparian zone of the East river system, Colorado, United States - L1c2 | ecosystem: Environmental > Terrestrial > Soil > Riparian zone | place: USA: East River... | reverse complement strand
CAGGTCGACTAGGCCCCGCAAGCCGATGATGACGAGCACGGTGAGGATCAGCGACTTGACGGCGCTGTCGTGCGCCGCGTGCCGGAACCAGAAGTACGCGGCGGGGCTCGTAAGCACTGCGATGAAGGTCGCGATGCGCGCGAGCTTCCGCAGCTGCCCGGCGAGCGCGACCGACTCCTCGCTCGACCTAAGGGTGCCGGCTACGTCCGCAGTCGCCATGGATCTGCCAGTGTAGACGTCAAGTTCATCGCTTAGTTACGCCGGATTGAGCCTTTTAGATTTCTCTCAGGAAGACCACGACCGGGCCGCTCGGTACCACCGGCCTCTCTATGCCGCTGCTGCGATTCGGTTACTCGTCGCCGTCGCCGTCTTTGGGGCATTCACGCGTCTTTCGTTCGGGGGGCTCGGTCGGTTCGGGGCGGCGGCCGTCTGGCCCGTTCTCGTCCTCGCGGGCGTGGCCCTCGCGTGCCTGCCGCTCGACCTGTGGCGCGGCCTCGTGCGCGAACGGCGCTTCGGCCTCTCGACGCAGACCGTCCGCGGCTGGCTCGCCGACTGGGCGAAGGGCGAGGCCATCGAGCTCATGCTCGCCGCTGCCGTCTGGGTCGCGGCAGTCGGGCTGGCGCGGGCGTTCCCGCGCTGGTGGCCGCTGCCGGCGGCCGCGGCGTTGGCGTTGTTCGTTTTGCTGATGTCGTTTGTCGCTCCGGTCGTGCTCGAGCCTCTTTTCAACCACTTCCGCCCGCTCGAGGACGAGCGCCTGGCCGGCGAGCTGCGCGCCCTCGCCGAGCGCGCGGGCGTCCCCGTCCGCGACGTCCTCGTCGCCGACGCGAGCAGGCGCACGACGAGGACGAACGCGTACGTCTCCGGGCTCGGCCCGACGCGGCGCGTCGTCGTGTGGGACACGCTGCTCGCGGACGCCTCGGAGCCGGAGCTGAAGCTCATCGTCGCGCACGAGCTCGGCCACCGGCGCGACCGGCACGTGCTCAAGGGGACGCTGCTCGGAATGGGCGGCGCGATCGTCGTCGTCCTCGTCCTCTGGGGCGCGCTCGGCACGCTGCAGCCGCGTGACTTCCCGTATGCAGCGCTGCTCGTGACCGGGATAGAGATCGCCGGCCTGCCGGCGATCTCGTGGATCTCGCGGCGGTGGGAGCGAGCGGCGGACCGCTCCTCGCTCGAGCTGACGAGCGACCTCGACGCGTTCGTGGGCGCGCACGTCGCCCTCGCGCGGAAGAATCTCAGTGACCTGGATCCGCCACGCCTCGCCTACTTGATGCTCTTCACGCACCCAACTCCACCGGAACGGCTGGCCCTTGCACGCGCATGACCGTTCCGCGGACCGGCGCCGCCTGGCGATCGCGCTCGCGCTGATCGTGGCCCTCATGGGGGTCGAGGTCGCCGGTGGCATCCTCGCGCACTCCGTCGCGCTCCTCGCCGACGCCGGCCACATGCTCACCGACGCGGCCGCGCTCGCCGCCGCGCTCGCCGCCGCTGCGCTCGCGGCGCGTCCCGCGCGTGGGCCGTGGACGTTCGGTCTCGGCCGCGCCGAGATCCTCGCCGCGCAGGGGAACGGCCTCGTCCTGCTCCTCGTCACGCTCGGCATCGTGTACTCGGCCGCCCGCCGGCTCGCCTCGCCGCCGCACGTGCACGGCGGCATCGTCGTCGGGGTCGCGCTCGTCGGCGTCGCCGTCAACCTGGTGGCAACGCTCGTCCTCTCCGGCGCCGACCGGACGAGCCTGAACGTCCGCGGTGCATTTCTGCACGTCGCCACCGACCTTGCCGCCTTCGTCGGGACCGCGATCGCCGGAGCTCTCGTGCTCGTCACCGGCTGGAGCCGGTTCGATCCGATCGCCGGGCTCCTCGTCGCAGCGCTCATGCTGCGTTCGAGCTGGTCGCTCCTGCGCGACTCCGGCCGGATCTTCCTCGAAGCTGCACCGGCGGGGATCGACCCGGATGCGGTCGCGGCCACGCTCGCCGCCGACCCCGACGTCGTCGAGGTGCACGACCTCCACGTCTGGACGGTGACCAGCGGCTTCCCCGCGCTGGCGGCGCACGTTCTCGTCTCGCCCGACGCGGATTGCCACGCTGCGCGGAGGCGTCTCGAGCAGCTCCTGACGGAGCGCTTCGGGCTTCGGCATACGACGTTGCAGGTCGACCACGTCGCTCGACGCTCCCAGGTCGTTAGCATCGAGCGCCGTGGACCTGACCGGTAAGACCGCGATCGTCACCGGCGCCTCGTCCGGCTTCGGCCGGTCGACGGCCCGGATGCTGAAGGACGCGGGCGTGCGTGTCGCGGGCGGCGCACGCCGCACGGAACGGCTCGAGACGGAGGTCGCGCTCGAGCTCGACGTCACCGATCCGGAAAGCTCCGAGCGCTTCGTCGCGGCCGCTGTCGAGCAGCTCGGCGGTATCGACATCCTCATCAACAACGCCGGCCTCGCGCTCGGGCGCGCGCCCTTCGACGAGTCGAGCGAGGAGGACGAGCGCACGGTCTTCGAGACCGACGTGCGTGGGCTCGTGCGCATGACACGCCTCTGCCTGCCGCACATCCGCGACGAGGGTCACATCGTCAACCTCGGCTCGATCGCCGGGCGGCAGGCGTACGAAGGTGCTGCGACATACGTCGCTGCGAAGTTCGCGGTGCGCGGCTTCACGTACGCGTTGCGCGAGGATCTGCTCGGCCGTCCGATCCGCATCACCACCGTCGACCCGGGGCTCGCGGAGACGGAGTTCTCCGTCGTCCGCTTCAAGGGCGACCAGGCGAAGGCGGACGCGGTCTACAAGGGCGTCGACCCGCTCACGCCCGACGACATCGCCGACTGCATCATGTTCGCGCTCACGCGCCCCTTCCACGTGAACATCGACGAGATCGTCGTGAAGGCGCAGGCGCAGTCGTCCGGGGGACGCATCATCCGCGAGACGTGAGCTGGCGCGTCGTCATCGTGACGCGGATCCTGCCGGTGGCGCTCGGCTTCCACGCCGTTGTGCGCGCCGCAGGCCACGAGCCGGTCGGGCTCCTGCCGTCCGCGACTCGGCGAACCGCTACGGGCCGGAGTTCACGCTCGACACGCTTCTGCGCGGGCTGCCGCCCGAGCTCGACATCGTCGTCCCTGCGCGCCGGTCCGGGATCGCGCCGCTGCTCGCGTCGCTCCGGCCCGACCTCGTCCTCTGCACAGGCTTCCCGTGGAAGATCCCCGCCGACGCGCTCGCCGTGCCGCCGCTCGGGTGGCTCAACGGCCATCCGTCGCTCCTGCCGCGGCATCGCGGCCCGGTGCCGGTCGCGTGGGCGATCCGGAACGGCGACGAGGAGGTCGGCGTCACCATCCACCGCATGGACGCCGAGCTCGATACGGGCCCGATCTTCGCGCAGGTGTCCATGCCGATCGGCGAGTACACGGTTCCGGACGCCTTCTACGCACGCATGGGCCCCGTGTTGATGGGCGCGATGGGAGACGCGCTCGAGCGGCTGGCTGCCGGCGACGAAGGGACCGCGCAGACGGAGGGCGGCGAGTACGAGAGCTTCCTGCCGGAGGACGAGGCGTGGCTCGACCTCGCGCGGCCGGCGGTGGAGATGCACCGGCGCGTGTGGGCCTGGCGGTTCACGATCCCCCACAGCGAGTTGCGTGGGGCGCTGCTCGATCTGGACGGCGAGACGGTGCGCGTGCTCGCGTCGTCGCTCACCGAGGTCGAAGGCGCTCGGAGAATCGACTGCGGCGACGCGCCGCTGTGGCTCGTCGAGGTCGAGCCGGCTCAGGCCGGCGAGACAGCGGGCTCGGCGGCCGCGCCGTTGTAGGCGAAGTCGCGAATCGCCGGCCGCCGATACACAGGAGAGCCCGACCGCCGTCGCGCTGCCGTGCAAGTCGAGGATCGCGAACGCGACCGCGATCGGGGCGAGATACGTGCCGATATACGAGGCGGCGCGGCCTGCGAACAGCAGCTTGAAATTCCGGCCGAGGCTCACCGAGTCTCCGCCCAGCGCGCGAGCCCGCGGTAGGACTGCCACAACGGCATCGCGACGTCGTACACGCCGACGTCCTCGCCTGCATTCGCGAGCTCGGCGCGACCGTACGCGACGAACTCCTCCTCGGACGCGCCGCCCTGGACGAACTCCGCCCAGTCGAACAGCTCAAGCCGCAGGTCTGCGAGGTGGCGTTGCGGATCGTCGGCGACGCCGAAGTGGATGAGCGCGAGCCGCTCGGGCGCGCGCCGGTCCATCTCGTCGATCGTGCGCTGCCAGACGTCGAGGTCGAAGTCCGGCGGCGGCGTCGGCGGCATCACGTACCGGCCGGGCTGGATGCGCACCCCGGCGGCATCGCCGGCGTAGAGCGTGCCGTCGTCGTCCAGGTACGAGACGTGATGAGACGCATGACCCGGCGTTGGGAAGCACGCGAGGCCGACCACGGCGTCGCCGACGACGTGCACGTTCGCTTCGGGGACGGGCGTGAGCTCGCCCCACAGCCTGTCGAACGAGTCGCCGTACAGGCGCCGCGCGCTGCGCTCGAGCCGGGACGGGTCGACGAGGTGCGGCGCGCCGATCTCGGAGACGTGGACCTGCAGCGCCGGGTGCTCGCGGACGAGAGCCCCGGCCGCGCCCGCGTGGTCGAGGTGGATGTGGCTGAGCAGCAGGTGCCGGATGTCCACGAGCTGGAGGCCTTCGGCCGCGAGCCCGACCTTCAGCGCGGCGATGGTCGTACTCGGGCCGCAGTCGAAGAGCGCCGGGCCGTCATCTGTGTCGAGCAGGTAGCAGCCGATCGAGCGCTCGACGCCCTGGTGGTGGAGTTCGATCGGCTCCGGCACGGGAATATCCTTGCGGATGCCTCTGCTGTACGACGGAGACTGCCGCTTTTGCACCGGCGCGATCGCCTGGATGGCGCGGCGATTCGACCCGGTGGTGGAGAGCGTTGCGTGGCAGCAGGCGGATCTCGTGGCGCTCGGCGTCACCGTGGAGGAGGCGAAGAAGGCGGTGCAATGGGCGGACGGAGACGAGCGTACGTCGGGCGCCGACGCGGTCGCTGCATGGCTCCGCACCGCGCGCAGGCTCCGGCCGGTCGTGCGGCTGTTCCCGGTCGGTTTGCCGCTCGGCCGGCTGTTGTATCCGGTGGTGGCGCGGAACCGAGGCCGGATCAGCACTATGGTCCGGCGATGACTCTTCGCGGCGGCCTGGATCTCGGCGGGACGAAGATCGAGGCGATCGTCGTCGACGACGCCAATGCGATCCGCGGGCAGTCGCGCGTTCCGACGCCGACCGAGGGCGGCCCGGCGGCGGTGGTGCGCGAGCTCGCCGTCGCCATGCGCGCGGCGGCTTCGTCGGCGGGGGCGGAGGTGTCGGCGCTCGCCGGCGTGGGCGTGGGTGCGCCCGGAGAGGTCGACGCTGCCGCCGGCACGCTCGCGCGGGCCGGCAACCTCCCCGACTGGGAGGCGGTCTATCCGCTCGCGGCCGAGCTCGGCGGCGAGCTCGGCGTTCCCGTGCGCATCGGCAACGACGTCCGCGTCGCGGTCGAGGCGGAGCGCGTGCTCGGCGCGGGGCGCACGTACCGTTCCTTCCTCGGCGTGTGGTGGGGGACCGGTGTCGGCGGCGGGCTCGTGCTGGACGGGAAGCTGTGGCTCGGCCGCGGCTCCGCGGGCGAGCTCGGTCACGTCGTGGTGAAGCTCGGAGGGCGCCGCTGCCCGTGCGGCCGCCGCGGCTGTCTCGAGGCCTACGCGGGCCGCGCCGCGATGGAGCGCACCGCGCGCAAGGCCGAGGACGCGGGCACGAAGACGAAGCTGTTCAAGATCATGGAGAAGCGTCAGCGCGAGCGGCTGACGAGCGGCGTGTGGGCTGTTGCCCTCGAGGAGGAGGACAAGCTTGCGCGGAATCTCATCGACGAGGCGGTTGAGGCGCTCGGCGCCGGCGTCGGCTCGGTCCAGAACATGGTCGACGTCGACGCGGTCGTCGTCGGCGGCGGACTGGGCACGCGCCTCGGCGCGCCGTACGTGGAGCGCATCGCCGATGCGGCGCAGCCGCACCTGTTCGTCGACGACCGCCCGCCTGCGTTCGTGCTCACCGAGCTCGGCGACAACGGCGGCGGGCTCGGCGCCGCACTGCTCGTCTCAGGCTGAGGCGCGCTCGCGCGCGTCGGCGGCGATCTTCTCGGCCTCGGCCCGGTTCCCCCAGCCGCGCGTCTCCGTCTTCTTCGACGGCTCGAGGTCCTTGTAGCGCTGGAAGAAGTGCTCGATCTCGTCCCGCAGCTCGGCGTTGACGTCGTGGACGTCGCGCACGCGCTCGAACGACGGATCGCCGAGCGGCACGCACAGCACCTTCTCGTCCGGGCCTTTCTCGTCGCTCATGTGGAACACGCCGATGAGCCGCACGCGGATGCGGCAGCCGGGGAACGTCGGCTCCGCGACGAGCACGAGCGCGTCGAGCGGGTCGCCGTCCTCGGCGAGCGTCCCTTCGATGTAGCCGTAGTCGGCGGGATACGTCATCGATGTGAATAGCCGGCGATCGAGGACGATGCCGCCGAGCTCTTCGTCCCACTCGTACTTGTTGCGAGACCCGGATGGGATCTCGACGAAGACGACGGCTTCGGTCGTCACGCGCGGACGGCGGCGGGCTTCAACGCGTGCTCGAGGTCGAGGATGAGATCCTCGGCCGACTCGATTCCGACGGACAGGCGCACGAGATTTGCCGGAGCGGCGAACGGCGCGCTCGCCGTGGAGGCGTGCGTCATGCGCGCCGGCACCTCGATCAGGCTCTCGACGCCGCCGAGCGATTCCGCCAGGTGGAAGAGCTTCGTCCGCGTCACAAGCTCGGCGGCCTCCTCGGGGGACTCGGCGAGGAATGAGACCATGCCGCCGAAGTCGCGCATCTGGCGCGCCGCGATCGCGTGCCCGGGATGGGTCGGCAGGCCCGGGTAGTAGACGTGCTCGACGCCGGCGCGGCGCTCGAGCCAGACCGCGATGGCCATCGCGTTCTCACAGTGCTTCTCCATCCGCAGCGCAAGCGTCTTGATGCCGCGCAGCACGAGCCAGCAATCGAACGGGCCGGGAACCGCGCCGAGCGACTTCTGCAGGAAGAAAAGACGTTCCGCGATGGTCGGATCGTTCGTCGCAGCGAAGCCGCCGATGACATCGGAGTGGCCGCCGAGGTACTTCGTCGTCGAGTGGACGACGATGTCGGCGCCGAGCTCGAGCGGGCGCTGGAGGTACGGCGTCGCGAACGTGTTGTCGACGACGAGGATCGCGCCTGCGGCGTGCGCGGCATCGGCAGCGGCGCGGATGTCGATGACGTTCAGCAGCGGGTTGGACGGAGACTCGACCCAGACGATGCGCGTGGTGTCGTCGAGGTGATCCCCGAGGTTCGCGAACTCGGCCGCCGGCAGATAGTCGAAGCGGTAGCCCTTCGGCTCGTACACCTGCGACGTCATGCGGTAGACGCCGCCGTACACGTCGGCGATGAGGACGACGCGCTCGCCCGGATCGACGAGGTGCATGATCGTCGTCGTCGCGCCGAGGCCGGACGAGAACGCGACCCCGTGCTCGGCCGACTCGAGGGACGCGAGGCAGCGCTGGAGCGCCGTCCGCGTCGGATTGTTCACGCGCGCGTAGTCGAAGCCCTTGTGCTCGCCGACCGCGTCCTGGACGAACGTCGAGGTCTGGTAGATCGGCGTGATGATCGCGCCCGTAGCCGGATCGGGCTCCTGGCCTTCGTGGATGGCACGAGTCTCGAAATCCATCAAGTCGATGCTAACCACCGTTCGAGGTCCCGTAGCGGCCCGGCCACCGAAACCGGCTTGCCTTCCCACCAGACCCCGTTGACGGTCAGCTCGCGGGTCTTGCGGTTGTAGACGGGCTCGATGCGGCCGACGATCCGGTCGCCGCGCAGGACGGGGAGGACGTAGTAGCCGTACTCGCGCTTCGCCTTCGGGACGTACATCTCGAGGCGGTAGTAGAAGTCCCACAGGGCCTCCGTGCGCGCGCGGTCGTGGATCAGCCGGTCGAACGGTGAGAGAAACGTCGTGCGCGTCGGGACGGGGGCGTCGACCGCGTCGGGGTGCGCGAGCCACCGTCCCTTCTCGAGCTTCACGCCGAGCGAGCGGAAGCGTTTCTCCGCGAAGTGCGCTTCGGCCTCGCGCAGCGAGACCCGGTCGGTCTCCGGATACCAGCGCTCGGCGATGTCCCAGACCCGCTGCCCGCCGCGGCGGCCGACGATCGCGACCTCGCCGCGCGCGCCGAGGACCTCGAGCATCAACCCCATCTGACGCGAGCCCCACCAATCGTGGCGCTCCGCGCCCTTCCTGCTCGTGTGGGTCTCGATCTCGCGTGAGAGCAGGGGGCCACGCTGGCCGAGCTCCCGCAGCACGTAGCGGCGGAACGCGGCGTTCTCCTTCACAAAGTCGGTGCGCGGCCGGCTCACCGACAAGCACATGCGTGCCAGCAGGAACGGGAGATCCTCGATGGGCCAGATGAACGCTCGCCATTCGACGAGCTTCCGCTCCTCCCACAACAGCCGGTCGAGCTCGGCACGGTCGTACGCGCCGAGGCGGCTCCAGAGCACGAGGTACTGCGGCGGGGCGACGCTCGAGATCGGGTCGATCTGCAGGAAGCCGAGCCGGCGCACGGTGTCGAGCACGTTGTCGGCGGACCCGTCGAGCAGCTGCGAGCGCACCGCGATGCGGCGCGCTTCTGCAAGGCTCACTTCGATGGGCTTCACGGCGTTCGTTCTACACCACCTGCCGCCCGTTCCGGCGCGGGTGCTCGAAGTCGGCTGCGGCGATCGCGGAGGTGTCGTTCCGGCGCTCGTCGAGGCGGGCTACGACGCGATCGGCGTCGACCCGCGCGCGCCGTCGGGCGAGCGCTTCCGGCAGATCGACTTCCGCGAGGTGGACGGCGAGTTCGACGCCGTCGTCGCAGGTCGCGTGGTCCATCATCTCGATCCACTCGGCGAGGCCGTCGACCGGCTCGCCTCGCTGGCGCCGGTCCTGATCGCCGACGAGTTCGCGTGGGATCTCATCGATCCCGAGTTGCAGGCGTGGTACGAGGCGGAGTACCGCGCGCGGCCCGACGCGAGCGGCCCGTCGACGGTCGACGAGTGGCGGTGGCGCCATCCGGGATTGCATCCGCACGACGTCCTGCTCGAGGCGCTGCGCGCGCGGTACGACGAGCGCGTGCTCGAGTGGGTGCCGTACTTCCACCACTGGCTCGGCGACGTCGAGTCGCCGGACCGGATCGGCTATCGCTGGGCTGGCGTCAGAACATCCACGACGCGCACCTCTGCCTCGTCGCGGTAGCCCGCGCCGAGCTTCGCCTCGAGGATTTTGGTCAGCTCGCCGGACTCGGCCAGCTCCTGCGCGATGTCGGCGCCGCCGATCAGCTCGCCGCCGACGAAGACCTGCGGGATCGTCGGCCAGCCCGAGAGCGCGGACAGCTCCTGCCGGATGGCCGGATCGGGGAGCACGTCGACGGTGGTGACGGGCGCGCCCGCCTCGCGAAGCGCGCGCAGCGCGCGGTCGGAGTTGCCGCACATGATCATCTGGGGCGTCCCCTTCATGAACAACGTGACTGGCTCCTGCGCGATCACGTCCTTGATCCGGTCCGACAGCTCGCTCATCCTGCAGCCTCCCTCGTCTTGATCCGAAGCTCGTGAATGGTGCCGTCGCGCAGCGGCTCGGCCAGCGCCTCGTTGACGAGGCGGTGCTGCTCGAGCAGCGGCAGCCCGGCGAAGCGGGTGCTCGCCACGGTCACCTGGAAATGGTCGCCGCCGCCGGTGCGGTCCTCGACGGACAGCTCGTTCGCCTCCGGGAAGGCGTCGCGGAGCAGGGTCTCGAGACGATCGGCAGCCACGCGCCCATGGTATGTCCGGGTGCGTACCCTGTGGCGCCATGGAGCTCGGCCTCTTCCCGCTCGGCATCGTCCTCCTGCCGACGGAGCGCGTTCCGCTCCACATTTTCGAGCCGCAGTACCGGGAGCTGATCGGCGAGTGCATCGCCGAAGAGCTCGAGTTCGGGCTCGTCTTCGCGGACGAGGACGGCGTGCGCGAGCTGGGGACGCTGGCGCGCGTGGACGAGGTCCTGGAGCAGTTCGACGACGGGCGCATGAACATCGTCGTCGAGGGCGGCGAGCGCTTCGCGGTCGAGAGGCTGACGCACGGCCGCTCGTTCATGACCGCCGAGGTGGTGCCGGTCGACGACGACGGCGAGGAGCCGCTGCCCGGCGCAGTCGCCCGCGCGGCAGCGTCGTTCCGGGCGCTCGCAGCCGCCGCGGAGGCGGAGGCCGGCGACCTGGACGAGGATGCGGAGCAGCTGTCGTTCCTGCTCGCGGCGCAGGTCGAGCTTGCGCCGGAGTCGAAGCAGGAGCTGCTCGAGCTCCGCTCGGAGCAGCGGCGGCTCGAGCTTGTGGCAGAGCTCCTCGACGGCGTCCGAGCGGTGCTGATCGCGACGCGCGAGCTCGGCGAGCGCGCAAAAAAGAACGGCTCCCGCTTGAGCTAGTAACAAGTTGTCACTAGCGACGGTGCGCGAGGAACTCGAGCAGGTCGCTGCGCGTCAGCACCCCGACCGGCTTGCCGTCGCGGGCGACGACGACGGCGTTCGTCCCACCCTGCATCGTCCCGAAGACCTCTTCCATCGTCGCCGACGCGTCGATCGCGGCGAGCGGCGGCTGCATCGCGGACGCGACGTCCTCGTGCAGGACGTCGGGGTTGACGAAGACGCGCTCGAGTAGCGCGCGATCCTGGAGCGAGCCGATCACGTCGGCGAGGGACTCGCACTCGCCGTCGCGCACGACCGGCAGCTGGGAGATGCTGTAGCGCTGCATCGTGTCGATGCCCTCGCCGACCTTCTGGTGCGCCGAGATCGTGATCAGCGCGGGAAGCTCGCCGCCGTGCTTCGCGAGCAGCACCTCCTCGACCTTCGGCAGCGGCGCCTGCCGTTCGAGGAATCCGTGCTCGAGCATCCAGTTGTCGTCGTAGAACTTCGACAGGTAGTTGCGGCCCGAGTCCGGGATGAGCATCAGCACGCGCTTGTCGGGACCAAGGCGGCGCGCTATCGCGTCCGCCGCAACGAGCGTCGTGCCGGCGGAGCCGCCGGCGAGAATGCCTTCTTCGCGCGCGAGCCGCCGCGCCCACACGAACGAGTCGCGGTCGCTGACGCGGATCCACTCGTCGACGACTGTCGGGTCCATCGTCTCCGGCCACGTGTCTTTGCCGATGCCTTCGACGAGATACGGATGGATGTCGCGCTCGCCCTTCGCCGTGTACACCGAGCCTTCCGGGTCGGCGCCGACGATCAGCACCTCCGGCTTGTGCTCCTTGAAGTAGCGGCCGACGCCGCTGATCGTTCCGCCGGTCCCGACGGAGATGACGAGCGCGTCGATGTCGCCGCCGGTCTGCTCCCAGATCTCCGGCCCGGTGACGCGGTAGTGCGCCTCCGGGTTATTCATGTTCGAGTACTGGTCGGGCTTGTAACCGCCGGGGATCTCCTCTGCCAGCCGGTCGGAGACGGAGTAGTAGCTCTCCGGCGAGTCGTGGTCGACTGCGGTCGGCGTGATCACGACCTCGGCGCCGTACGCGCGGAGGAGCGCGATCTTCTCCTGGCTCATCTTGTCGGGCATGACGAAGATGCACCGGTAACCCTTGAGCGCGGCGGCGATGGCGAGACCGACGCCGGTGTTCCCCGACGTGGGCTCGACGATCGTGCCGCCGGGGCGCAGCTTCCCTTCGCGCTCCGCGGCTTCGATCATCGGCAGGCCGATGCGGTCCTTCACCGAACCGCCCGGGTTCAGGTACTCGAGCTTGGCGAGGATCTCGGCCCCGCCGGGCGGGCTGAGCTTGTCGAGCCGCACGATCGGCGTCGCCCCGACGAGCTCGAGGATGGTCGGATAGTCCCGCGGCATCGGCCGGAAGCGTACGTCAGTCGGCCGCGAGCGCCGGTGCTGCGATAGGCCCCTCGTCGCGGATGAGCGCGAGGGCGGCGACGATGCCGGCGGCTGAGATCCCCGCGATGACCCAGAACGCGAGCGCGTAGCCGCTTGTGAGCGCGGCCGCCTGCGAGTGACCGAGCTTGAGCAGGTGCGTCGCGCGCGACACGGCGACGCTCGATGCGATGGCGACACCGATCGCGCCGCCGACCTGTTGCGACGTGTTCAGCAGCCCCGACGCGAGGCCGGCGTCGCGCGGGCCGACCCCGGCGAGCGCGGCGATGGAGACGGGAATGAACGCGAGCGCGAGGCCGAAGCCGAACAGGATGTAACCGCCGAGTAGGTCGTGCACGTACGAGCCGTGC
>Ga0193751_1002110_pt1 | contig 12256 bp, 12 predicted proteins | sample L1c2metaG_FD_143050 | JGI IMG/M metagenome (GOLD analysis project Ga0193751, IMG submission 143050) | Soil microbial communities from a riparian zone of the East river system, Colorado, United States - L1c2 | ecosystem: Environmental > Terrestrial > Soil > Riparian zone | place: USA: East River... | reverse complement strand
AGCGCGAAGGATGCGCGCCTCGAACGCCCAGAGCACGAGCGCGATGACGGCGATCATCGTCCACATCCCGCGGGCCTTCAGATACCCGGAGGCGACGACGAGCAGCGGGATCGCCGGAATCGTGAGGAAGACGTTCGTGAGCAGGTTGACGATCTCGTCGGCGATCCCGCCGACGTACGCGGCGGTGATGCCGAGCGCGGCCGCGACCACGGTCGCGAGCGCGCCGGCGAGCGCACCGAGCAGAAGCGAGCGGCGCGCGCCGACGACGACCTGCGAGAAGATGTCGCTCCCCTGGTCGGTCGTGCCGAACAGGTGGTGCCACGACGGCGCCTGCCGCGTCGCGAGGAGGTTGAAGTCGTTCGGATGCGCAACCGAGATGAGCGGCGCGATGATCGCGACGAACACCATGAAGGCGACGATGAGCAGACCCGTCCGCGACTTCGAGTTGCGCAGGAGGAGTGCGAGCCAGCCGGGAACGCGGATGCGGCCGACGCGGATGCTCCGCTTCGGGGCCGCCAGCGTGAGGTCGAGCGCGGTCGGGTCGAGCTGTGCCATCAGGATGTCCGCAAGCGCGGGTCGAGGACGAAGTTGAGGACGTCCATGATCAGGTTGGCGACGATCACGCAGACGGAGAGCACGACGAGGATCGCTTGCGCGAGCGGATAGTCATTGCCGAGCACGGCCGACTGGAGCGTGTAGCCGACTCCCGGGTAGCTGAAGATGATCTCGACGAAGACGAGGCCGCCGACCGCACCGGCGAACTGCGCGGCAAAGCCATTCAATGGCGGCAGGATGGCGTTGCGTCCCGCATAGCGCGTCATCACGCGCCGGTCGCGCAGGCCCTTCGCATGCGCCATCCCAACATAGTCCTCGCCGATCGTGTTGATCATGACCGTGCGCATGTTCAGCACCCAGCCGCCGGCGTAGGCGGCGATGATGACGAGGATCGGCAGCTGTGCGTGCCGGAACGCACTCGAGATGAACGTCCAGCTCCACGCAGGGATGACGTTGCTGTCGTACGCGTGCTGGATCGGGAACCAGCCGGCCTTGAGACCCAGGAAGTAGAGGCCGAGCAGCGCGAGGACGAACGCGGGAAACGCGCTGACCGTCATGAACGCCGGCACGACGAAGCTGTCGGTGAAGCGGCCGCGCCTCCAGGCCGCCACCATGCCGACGCCCGTGCCGATCACGAAGGAGAGGATGAACGCGACGCCGACGAGGAAGATCGAGTAGGGCAGCGTGCGACCGACGACCTCGGAGACAGGCGTCGGGTAGTTCGACGTCGAGATGCCGAAGTTGAAGTGCGAGATCCGGTGCAGGTACGTGACGTAGTCCTGCCCGATCGAGTGGTGGCCCCCGCCGAGCAGGGCCTCGTACGTTTGGACGATTCCCGGGTTGGCGGCGAGCTGGGCGGGGCTGAGATGCTCCAGGAGGCCGGCGATGGGGCTCCCGGGCATCAGTCTCGGAAGGAGGAAGTTCAGGGTCAGCGCGACCCAGATCGCGAAGACGTAGAAAAGGAGCCGACGGGCGAACCAGCGCATGCGTTCTTCGGAGGGTAGACCGGCGGGCGGTGCGGGGACCGCCCGCCGGTGGAGGGTTCTACCCCTGTCGAACTAGGCTCCGGCCTGCCCTCCCGGGCAGATCCGGGTGAAGGAGAGGACGTTGTCCGGGAACGTGGTGAAGATCGGATCGCCCCAGAACGTCTTCGGGGAGTCGAAGCAGTGGAAGTACTTCGTGCTGTACGTCGACCACCGCGGCCCGATGTAGATCGGGATGATGGGCATGTCGTTCAGGAAGAGCTTCTCGAGCTGAGTTGCTGCTGCCTGCTGCTTCGCGGGGTCGAGAGAGGTCTTCCATTGGTTCAGGTAAGGCGTCGCCGCGGGATCGGCGAAGTGCTCCCAGTTGCCCGTCGTCTCGCCGTCCTGCCCTGTCGGGATGTAGGCGTTCTGCGACAGGTTGGCGTAGAGGAAGCCGTACGCTGAGCCTTGCGACCCGTTCTGCCAGAGCAGCGACGGGTTCTTCGTTGCGTACGCATTCGGCTGCCAGGAGCCCCAGTCCGGCTCGAGGATCTCCTTCGAGCTGATCCCGATGTCGCTGAGGTTCTTCGCGATGATCTGATCCGAGGCGACCCAGTCCGACCAGCCCGAGATCACGTGGATGTCGAGCGAGACCGGGTTGCCCTTCGGGTCGATGAGGTTGCTGCCCTTATACGTGAACCCGGCGTCGGTGAGCATCTTCTTCGCCGCGGTCGGGCTGTAGGTCCCCATCGCCTTGGCCTGCGCCTTGACGGATGCGTCGGTCACCGAGTTCGGGAAGAGGAATTGCAGCCCGAGCGCATCGGTGGGCGGCCCATAGCCGTACTCCCCGAGCTTCGATACCGAGTTCCGGTCGATCGCGAGGCTGAGCGCCTTCCGGAAGGCGACGAGGCTGTAGGGGTACTGCGTGTCGTCGAAGACGAGCGACGTCGGGTATGCCTGCGTGGCGTAGAAGGCGTGGAAGTGCTTTGGATCCTTCGCCACGTACGCCGATGCGACGTTCGGGACGAAGTTGTGCGTCCAGTCGACCTGGCCGCTCTGGATCAGCGCGAGCGCGCTGTCGTTCGAGGCGGCCTGGACGTACTCGAGGCACGGGATCTTCGGCAGGCCCGGCTGCCAGTAGCTCGGGTTCTTCGAGAAGACGTAGTCCTGCGTCGTGAAGCGGGTGATCTTGTCGAACGGGCCGGAGCCGACGGGATTCGAGTTCGTGAACGTCGCCGGATCGGCCACCTTCGACCAGATGTGCTGCGGCACGATGAACTGCCGGTTCAGGGTCCCGGCGATGAACTGCGAGTCAGGCGTCTTCAACGTGATCGCCACGGTGTACGCACCGTGCGCGCGGATCGACTGCACGTTGTTGCCGACACCGGTCAGGCCGATGCGGTCCATGGCCGCGTTCTGCTGGCCGGCCGTGAGGCTGTACACGACGTCGAGCGAGGTCAGCGGCTTGCCGTCCGACCACTTCACGCCGTGCGCGAGCTTGAGCGTCAGCGTCTTGTTGCCGTTGCTCCACTTCCATGTCCTTGCAAGCCACGGCACCGGCTTGAGCCCGCCCTCGCCGATGACGATGAGCGGCTCGTAGAAGGCGCCCTGCACGAACGAGCCACTCGGCAGGCCGGTGGCGGTGTAGGGGTTGAAGTTCTTGACGAAGGCCGGGTCACCGGACCCCGTCATGACGAGGCACTGGTGTGCCGTCGTCAAGGAGGCCGCGTTGTTCGTCGCCGCCGGGGCCGAAGCGGTCCCGAGGAGGGCGAGAACGGCGAGGCCTGCAACGACCCCAACGGCTGCGAGCCGTCGAGTTGAGCGGATACTGCGTCGCATCTGCGGTCCTTTCTCGCCCGGCGTGGGGCGATTGGGGCGGGGTTGGGCGCGACGGCCCGTAAACGTTTCCGGAACTGTTACCACTGTTGAGAGATGAAAGTCAAGGGGCGGTAACAACCTTTCTCTCCGCCCGCACCGAAAAGTTTCCGGAAACGTGCTTCAATGGAGCCATGGCCGAGCTTGCGCACTCACGGGTGACGATCCGGGAGGTTGCAGACGAGGCCGGCGTGTCGATCGCCACCGTCTCCCGCGTGCTCAACAGCCGCGACGACGTGGCGCCCGAGACCCGGGAGCTCGTCTCCCGCATCATCCAGGAGCGCGGCTACATCGCCAACCGGAGCGCCCGCGGCCTCTCCGTCGGCCGCACCGGGCTCGTCGGGCTGCTCGTGCCGCTCGTCTACCCGGCCTACTTCTCCTCCATCCTCTCCGGCGCGACCGAGGCGCTGCAGGAGCACGACCTGCGCGCCGTCCTCTCGCCCACCGGGCACGAGCACGACCGCGAGGTGACGCTCCTCGATCGGCTCATGCACGGGCTCACCGACGGCGCCTTGATCGTGCTGCCGGAGGAGTCGAGTCAGGAGCTCGAGCGGCTCCTCGACGCCGGCTACCACTTCGTCGTCATCGATCCGCTCATGCCGCTCGACGAGCGCATCCCGTCCGTCTCGGCCGCGCACACGTCGGGTGCCGACCAGGCGATGAAGCACCTGCTCGGTCTCGGCCACCGTCGGATCGCGATCATCACCGGGCCGCGCGGCTGGGTGGCGACGGAGGACCGGCGCCGCGGCTATCAGGCCGCGCTCGCGGCGGCCGGCATCCTTCCCGATCCGGCGCTCGAGGTCGAGTCGAACTTCGAGATCGACGGCGGCGAGCGGGCCGCCGGCGTGCTCCTCGACCTCGCGGAGCCGCCGACCGCGATCTTCGCCTTCAACGACAACCACGCGATCGGCGCGATCCAGGCGGCGCGCGCGCGCGGCGTACGGGTTCCCGAGGATCTGTCCATCGTCGGCTTCGACGACGTCGAGCACGCGACGATCGTGACGCCGACGCTCACAACGGTCCGCCAGCCGCTCGCGGAGATGGGCCGGACGGCGGTCAGCCTGCTCACGCGGCTTCTCGAGCGTCAGAGCTTCGAGACGCTCCACGTCGAGCTTGCTACACGACTCGTCGTCCGCGAGTCGAGCGGCCCAGCCCCGGTCTAGGCCGCGCAGTCGTCGCACACGCCGCGCAGGACGACGTCGTGCGCGACGGAGTACCCGGTGTCGCCCTCCACCTTGTGCAGCGCCTGCTCTAGCTCCGGGTCGGCGAAGGCCTCGACCTTGCCGCAGTCGGCGCACACGAGATGGTGGTGGTGCTCGCCGTCGGGCTGGACCGGCTCGTAGCGGGCGGTCGGCGCGCCGACGTCGACGCGCTGCACGAAACCGTCGCGCGTCAGCTGCTCGAGGCTGCGGTAGATGCTCGCGATGCCCACCGGGCGGCCTTCAGTACGAAGGCCGTCGAAGATCTCCTGGGCGGTGACGCAGCACCGCTGCCGGCCGAGCAACTCGATCACGGCCCGGCGGGCGGCACTGTTTCGCCTGCCCATCCGGCGCAGCGACTCCGTCGTCGTCTCGATCCAGTCGGTCACCAACAAGATGATAACGATTATCGGTAGACTCTGCGACCCATGCGCCTCCTCCTCGCAGCTCTCGCGTCCACCGTCCACATCCACGTCGTCGCCGCCGAGAACTTCTGGGGCAGCCTCGCCGCGCAGCTCGGGGGCAACCGCGTCCAGATCACGAGCGTCATCACGAACCCCGCCACCGACCCGCACGACTACGAGCCGAGCGCCGTCGACGCCCGCACCTTCGCCGGCTCGCAGATGGCGATCGTCAACGGCGTCGGCTACGACCCGTGGGCGGCGAAGCTCATCGCCGCCAACCCGGTGAACAACCGCGTCGTCCTCACCGTCGGCGACGTCGTCGGCGTCAAGCCAGGCGGCAATCCGCACCGCTGGTACTCGCCGGCGAACGTCCAGCAGGTGATCTCGGCCATCGTCCGCGACTACTCGACGCTCGATCCGACGGACGCGGCCTACTTCGCCCGTCAGAGGGCGAAGCTCGAGACGAAGGGCGTCGCGGAGTACAAGAACCTCATCGCGACGATCAAGCGGCGGTTCGGCGGGACGCCGGTCGGCGCGTCCGAGAGCATCTTCGCGCCGCTTGCGCAGGCGCTCGGGCTGAAGCTGATCACGCCCGCCTCGTTCCTGAAGGCGATCAGCGAGGGCGCGGAGCCGACGGCGGCCGACAAGACGACCATCGACCGCCAGATCGCGAAGAAGCAGATCAAGGTCTGGGTCTTCAACAGCCAGAACAGCACGCCCGACGTCGCGCGACTGACCGACGCGGCGCGCAAGAACGGCATCCCGGTCACGACCATCACCGAAACGCTCACGCCGGCGACGGCGACGTTCCAGCAGTGGCAGGTGCGCCAGCTGAAAGCACTCGTCCTCGCGCTGGCGAAGGGCGTGCGGCCGTGACCGCCGTCACGTTCGAGGGCGCCGAGGCGCGCATCGGCGGGACGACGATCTGGCGCGACGTCTCGCTCACCGTGGAGCGCGGCCAGTTCGTCGCCGTCCTCGGGCCGAACGGGTCCGGCAAGTCGACGCTCATCCGGGCCGTGCTCGGATTGCAGCCGCTCGCGACCGGAAGCGCGTCCGTGCTCGGACAGCCGCCGGGCGAGGCGAACGACCGCATCGGCTACCTCCCGCAACGGCGGAGCTTCGACGAGAGCACGCGCATCCGCGGCGCCGACGTCGTCCGCCTCGGGCTCGACGGCGCCCGCTGGGGCCTGCCGCTCCCGGGCGCGCGCAGCCGCGCGGCCACACGCCGCGTTGCGGAGGTGATCGAGCTCGTCTCCGCGACCGCGTATGCGGACAAGCCGATCGGCGAGCTCTCCGGCGGCGAACAGCAGCGATTGCTGATCGCGCAGGCGCTCGCGCGCCGCCCGCAACTGCTGCTCCTCGACGAGCCGCTCGACAGCCTCGACCTCCCCAACCAGGCCGGCGTCGCGGCGCTCGTGCGCGACATCTGCCGCGAGGAGGACGTCGCCGTCCTGCTCGTCGCGCACGATGTCAATCCGATCCTCGGCTACCTCGACGGCGTCATCTACGTCGCGGGCGGAACCGCGGTCGAGGGTACACCGGAGGACGTCATCTCGGCCGAGACGCTGAGTGCGCTGTACGGCGTGCCGATCGACGTTCTCCGCGCGTCCGATGGGCGGCTCGTGGTGGTCGGCGCGCCCGACCTGCACGGGCACCATGCTCACTAGCGCGGTCTTCACCGGGCTCTCGTGGAACCCGGTCGCGGACGTCCGCGCGCTCTTCACGTACCCGTTCATGGTTCACGCGCTCGCGGCGGGAACGATTGTCGCCGTCATGGCCGGCGTCATCGGCTGGTTCATGGTGCTGCGCCGGCAGACGTTCGCCGGGCACACGCTCTCGCTCACCGCATTCACCGGCGCGTCCGCGGCCGTGCTCGCGGGCGTCCCCATCGTCCTCGGGTACTTCACCGTCTGCGGCCTCGGCGCGCTCGCGCTCGCCGGCGCGTCCGGCCCGCGCCGTAGCCAGGGAATCGAATCGGCGGCGACGGGCTCGATCCAGGCATTCGCGCTCGGGCTCGGCTTTCTCTTCGTCAGCCTCTACCACGGCGTGCTGAACGGGCTCGACTCGCTGCTCTTCGGGACGTTCCTCGGCATCACGAGCTCTCAGGTACTCGTCCTACTCGTCGTCGCCGCGGTCGCGATCGCTCTCGTCGCCGTCGCCGGACGGCCGCTGCTCTTCGCGTCGGTCGACCCCGACGTCGCACGCGCGGCGGGAGTGCGCGTGCAGCTGCTCGGCCTCGGCTTCCTGCTCGTGCTCGGCCTCTCCGTTGCGGAGACGAGCCAGATCACCGGTGCGCTGCTCGTCTTCGCGCTGCTCGTGACGCCGGCCGCGACGGCGCAGCGCCTGACGACGCGGCCGCTCGCCGGCGTCGTCCTGTCGGTCACGCTAGCGCTCCTCGTCACGTGGCTCGGGCTCGCGCTCGCGTACTTCTCCGTCTACCCGGTCGGCTTCTACATCACGTCCCTCTCGTTCGCCCTGTACGTGCTCGCGCGGGTGCTCGCCTGATGCTCGCGCAGGAATTCATGCGCAACGCGCTCGTCGCCGGCAGCTTCGTCGGCATCGCGTGCGGGCTCGTGGGCTGGTTCGTCGTTCTGCGCGCGCAGGTGTTCGCCGGCGACGCGCTGAGTCACGTCGCATTCACCGGCGCGCTCGCCGCCGCAGCGCTCGGCATCGACATCAGAGCCGGCCTCTTCCTCGCGACCATCCTGGGCGGCGTCGTCATGGGCGCGCTCGGCGACCGCGCGCGGGCCGACGACGTGGTCATCGGGACGCTCTTCGCGTGGACGCTCGGGCTGGGCGTCCTCTTCCTGTCCATCTTCACGACGAACGGCAGCGGCTCGAACGGGACGGCCGGCGTGCGCGTGCTCTTCGGGTCGATCTTCGGGCTGAGCACCGCCGACGTGCGCATCTCGGTCGTGCTCGCGGTGGCGGCCGTGGCCGTCCTCGCGGTGCTGGGTCGACCGTTGCTCTTCGCCTCGCTCGACGGCGTCGTCGCGGTCGCCCAGGGGGTCCCGGTGCGCATGATCGGCCTCGTATTCCTCGGGCTCGTCGGCCTCGTCGCGGCGCAGGCGACGCAGGCGGTGGGCGCGCTCCTCCTCCTCGGCCTGCTCGCCGCGCCGGCCGGAGCGGCGCACCGGCTGACGGGGCGGCCGTCCCTCGGCCTGGGGCTGTCCGCGCTCTTCGCGCTCGGCTCCGTCTGGCTCGGGCTCAGCCTCAGCTACGTGTTCCCGACCCTGCCGCCGAGCACGATGATCATCTCGACCGCCGCCGGGATCTATGTGGCCGCGATGAGTTTCTCGCCGCTCCGTCGTCTAGTAGGTTTGAGCCTCAGGGCGACGAGACCCGAAGGAGACGACATGCCGAAGACTTTGCTGATGGTCGGGACCCGCAAGGGCGCATTCCTGCTGGAGAGCGACGCCGACCGGCGCGACTGGAACCTGCGCGGTCCCTACTGCGAGGCCTGGCCGGTCTACCACGCCGTCCACGACGCCGTGACGGGCGCGATCTATGCCGCCGCCGTGAGCGAGTGGCATGGCTCTGCCGTCTGGCGGAGCAACGACCTCGGCGAGACCTGGACGCACTCGAGCGAGGGCATCTCCTACGGCGAGGACGGCGAACGCAAGATCTCGAAGGCCTCGACGCTCGCGGCGCGGAACGGCCGCGTGCTCGTCGGGGTCGAAGCGCCGGGCATCTTCGAGAGCAAGGACGGCGGCGAGACGTTCTCGCTCCTCACGACGCTCGCGGGGCAGCCAGGGAGCGAGGCATGGGACGACCCGGCGAACCAGCCACCCGGGCATCTCGGCATCTCCGCGATCGCGTTCGACAAGGACGACGACGCGCGCTTCTGGGCGATCGTGCAGGGCGTCGGCCTGTTCGAGACGACCGACGACGGCGCGTCGTGGACGCCGCGCAACCGCGGCCTCCGCGCCGACTGGCCGCGGCCGCACGAGGAGGTCGGGTTCTGCGTGCACAAGGTGGTGCGCTCCGACGACAAGCGCCTGTTCCAGCAGAACCACGTCGGCATGCACCGCAGCGACGACGACGCGCTCACGTGGACGGAGATCACCGAAGGCCTGCCGACCGAGTTCGGCTTCGCCGCCGCCGCGCACCCGCACGACCGCGACACGTTCTACGTCGTCCCGCTCGCACCGCTGCACGGCCGGACGATGCCCGACGGGAAGGCGACGGTCTGGCAGACGAAGGACGCCGGCTCGAGCTGGAAGCCGCTCCGCAAGGGCCTGCCGCAAGAGGGCGCGCACCTCGGCGTGCTGCGCGAGGCGATGGCGATCGACACGCACGACGTCCCCGGCCTGTACTTCGGCACGAGCACGGGGCAGCTGTTCGCATCGAACGACGAAGGCGGAAGCTGGAGCGAGATCGCGAGCTACCTGCCGCCGATCTCGTCGGTCGAGGTCGCGATCATCGACTGATGGCGGACGTACACCTCCCAGGAACGCTGACGCCGCTCTTCCCCGGCCTGCCGCGCCGCCTCGATCTCGAGGCGGCGACGGTGGACGACGCGATCGCGGAGCTCGAGCGGCAATGGCCGGGCTTGCGCGACCGCCTGTGCGAGCCGGGCCCGACCCTGCGGACGCACATCCACGTGTACGTCGACCGGGAGCGCGCAAGTCTTGCGACTCCGCTCGAGGCGCGCTCCCGAGTCGACGTGATCGCCGCGATCAGCGGCGGCTAGCCGATACCCACCTGAACGAGTCGCCGCGTCGACACGCCGGCGAGGAGGTTCTCGCCCGGCTTGCGCGCGCGCACGAAGAGGACGAGGTCGCCGCGGCTGAGCGGCATGGCCCGCGTCGGTTGGAGCGTGATCGTCGCCCAGCCGGTCGAGTCCGTCGGCTGCTCGGCGCGTTGTACGTCCACCCGTACGGCAGCCCGAGCGCGTACACGAGCGCGCCCTGCACCGACAGCCCCTTCGCGTCCTCGACGTGGAAGCGCGCCGTGACCGGAGCGCTACGCGAGACGATGACGTTCGGCGAGAAGCTGACCCGGTCGATCACGAGCTGATCCGGTAGGGACACGCGCGTGATCGAGATCGTCGTCGCGGGCGGCGTCGGCCCCGTGACGACGGCGGTCGGATTGCTGAACACCGAGGTCGACCCGTGCGAGTTCGTCGCCGTCACCTCGAGGCGCAGCTCGTGACCGACGTCACTCGAGGTCAGCGTGTACGCCTTCACGTGGGAGTGCACGATGAACGTCACGCAGTTGTTGCCAGAGCCCTCGCAGCGCTGCCACGAGAAGTCGAAGCTGATCAGCTGCGAACCGGCCCAGTCGCCGCGGTCCACAGTCAGCGTCGAGTTCTGTTGTGGCGTCCCCAAGAGGCGCGGCAGCCGCGTGGCCACGGGCGCGTGCCCGCTCGCCGACACGGTGCCGGTCGGCCGCGACGTCGCGGATCCGCTGCCGTCAGCGTTGGTTGCCGTGACGACGACGCGCAGCCGGTGGCCGACGTCCGCCGAGCCGAGGGTGTACCGGAAGCTGTTCGCGCCGGCGATCGGCCCGCAGTTGCCGCCGAGGGTGTCGCAGCGCTCCCACTGGTAGGCGTAGGAGGTCGGTGCGCCCGTCCAGCTGCCCTTGCTCGCGGTGAGGATCGAGCCGTCGCGCGCGGTTCCCGAGATCGCCGGAAGGCCGGTGTTCGAGGGCGGTGACCCCGCGGCGGAGGCAGAGCCGACGATGCCACCGGCGAGGAGGAGTGAAAGTGCCAGAAGTCGTCTCATGCACGGCGTGTTCCCGCCCGCTCGTGCGAAATATCGCGTTCGTCAAAAGGCTTACAGAGGTCTTACCGGATGGACACGAGCGTCTTCGGCGTCGCGTACCAGCGCAGGACGTTGTCGTCGATGCGGACGACGCCGCCCTTCTTCAGCTCGATCCGGACGGCGTCGGGATCGCCGGTGAGCAGGATCGAGATGAAGTGCGACAGGTACGGCTCGTGCCCGACGACGGCGATGGACGATGCCTCCGGCCGTGCGCCGATCGCGTCGAGCCCGTCCGCGGGCGCGCGCGACGCGCCGAGCAGGTCGCTCGGCTCGGGCGGAGGCCAGCCCGCCTCCTCGTGCAGGATCTCCGCGGTGCGCCACGCGCGCACGTATGGGCTGCTGAGGACGAGGTCGACCTGCGGCACGAGCACGCGCAGCCCGCGCGCGGCGCGGCGGAACCGTTTCTCGCCGTCGGCGATGAGCGGCCGCTCGGCGTCGTCCGGCCAGCGGTCGGCGTCGCGCTCCTCCGCGATCGCGTGCCGGACGATGTAGATGGCGCTCAATTACCGGCTAGCCGCCTGCGAGAAGCAACAGCGAAGCGGCCTTGAACGGCGCGCTCGAGACCGCGATCGCTCCGGAGTACGGGAAGTCGAGGATGAGCGCCACGAGCATCGCCGTACCGATGAGCGCCGACGCGGCGCCGATCATCGCCACCTGGATGCGCTCGCCGAACGGCTTGAAGTAGAACGTCGTCGAGATGGCGAGCACGGAGCCGAGCAGAAGCAGCACCTGGAAGACGACGGGCAGCGAAAGGTTCGCGTCGTCGAGGCGAACGCGGCGAGACGTGACGAGGTCGTTCAGCCGCGCGAGCGTCTGGAGGTAGAACGGATTCGAGGACGCAGAGCTCGACGCCTGAAGGGTCGTGTACAGGTGGTCGACGTCGTGCCACGCCGCGACGCTCGAGCCGCCGGTTTTCATCAGCCGCCACTCGTGCGTCCGCACCTCGCGGGCGTAGGAGAGCGTCTCCAGGCGGACCTTTTGCGCCAGCGGCTTCGGGAGCCCAGCGCTCGTGCACAGCACCTGCGCGACGACGGTCGCCTCCTGCTTCGCGTCGGCGTTCGCGCGCGTGAAGTTCGTGTACAGCTGGCCGATCGTGAAGGCGAGGCTCGGGACGAACCGGCGCATGAGCGTGAAGCCGCCGAGCCCGATGCAGACCGCGCCACCGACGACGAGGAGCGCGAGCTCCCACGTCGAGAGATTGTTCAGCAGCCACCGGTCCACCGTTGGGCGATCTTACGAGCCGGCGAGGACGAGGGAGCGGTTCACTCACTAGGGAACTGCCCTACCTCCGCGCGCTCCGTGAGCGCGTCCACTTCGCCGTCCGTCAGCGGGAAATGGCACGCCGCCAGGTCCCGGGGGCCTTTCGACTCGAGCGGCGGCTCGACCTCGCTACAGATCGGCTGCGCCTTCCAGCAGCGGGTGTGGAAGCGGCACGCCGACGGCGGGGCCACCGGGCTCGGCACGTCGCCCTGGAGCACGACCCGCCGCCGGCCGCG
>Ga0193751_1002109_pt1 | contig 12259 bp, 15 predicted proteins | sample L1c2metaG_FD_143050 | JGI IMG/M metagenome (GOLD analysis project Ga0193751, IMG submission 143050) | Soil microbial communities from a riparian zone of the East river system, Colorado, United States - L1c2 | ecosystem: Environmental > Terrestrial > Soil > Riparian zone | place: USA: East River... | reverse complement strand
CATTACCAGCCACAGCAACACGATCAGCAAGATCGCGGGGCCGACAATCTCCATGATTCCCACGAGCGATTGGTCCATTGGCTTCTCCTTCGCGGGATGGGCCCCATCAAGGTGCTACTTTGATGGGTTCCGGGAACTCCCCGGTGTTTCGCCTATATAGCTCGCAATGGCGCGATTGGGTTCCTGGATCGAGTCCCACCCGGAGGGCATCTACGTGCGGCCGGCCGACGCGTGGATCGATCCCTCGCAGCCCAAGGCGCGCGCGTGGGTGACGCACGGCCACGCCGACCATGCGCGCGGCGGCCACGGCGCGGTGCTGGCGACGGCGGAGACGCTGGCGATCATGGAGGCTCGCTACGGGCCCCAGCACGGCCAGGCGATCGCGTACGACGAGGGGATTCATGTTGGCGAGGTCGACGTCCGCTTCCTCCCCGCCGGCCATGTGCTTGGAAGCGCCCAGATTGTGCTCGACCATAAGGGCGAGCGCGTCGTGGTGTCGGGCGACTACAAGCGTCGGCCTGACCCGACCTGCGCCTGCTTCGTGCCGGTGCCGTGCGACATCTTCATCACCGAGGCGACCTTCGGGCTCCCGGTGTTCCGCCATCCCGAGACCGGCAGCGAGATCGACCGTCTGCTCCACCGCCTCCACGCCGATCCGGCGCGCTGCGTGCTGGTCGGCGCTTATGCGCTCGGCAAGGCGCAGCGGATCATCTGCGAGCTGCGCGCGCGCGGCCACCACGACCCGATCTATGTCCACGGCGCGATCGAGCGGCTGAACCAGCTCTATGAGAGCTTTGGCGTCGAGCTCGGCGAGCTTCGCCCCGCGACCGGCGCGACCAAGGCGGAAATGGCCGGCCATATAGTGATCGCCCCGCCGGGAGCGCTCAACGACCGCTGGTCGAGGCGCCTGCCCGACCCGGTAACGGCGATGGCGTCGGGCTGGATGCGCATCCGCCAGCGGGCCCGCCAGCGCAACGTCGAGCTGCCGCTGATCATCTCCGACCACGCCGACTGGGACGAGCTGACCATGACCATCCGCGAGCTGGAGCCGACCGAAGTGTGGATCACCCACGGCCGCGAGGAAGCGCTCAAGCATTGGTGCACGACCCACCAGATCAAGGCCCGCGAGCTGAACTTGGTGGGCTACGAAGATGAAGACGATTAGCTCGCGGCGATGACCGTTTCGCGCATGCCCGGGCTTCCCGCGCGCAAGGTCGCCGGGGTGACGACGATCACGCTCCCCGGCCTCAGCAAGGTGGCGAGGTCCTGCCGGAATTTTACCGGCGCATCGAAATGCTCGCCTTCATTGGCGCCGACTTCCATGCCCTTGCCCGATCCCGACAGCTGCACCTTGAGCCAGTTCATGCCCTTTGCGGTCCGCGATTCGAGGACATAGGCCATCGCTCCATCGAGGCGTCCGCGGACGCGGACCGGCGCGGACCCGATCTCAGAGCCGCCCTGCATCACGATCGCGCGGCTGTCGGCCTTGCTGATCACGACCGAGACGATGCCCGCCGATGACCGTTGGGGGTGCCATTGGAACGGCGCGTTGTCGATCGGCTGGGGATGGCCTTTCCCGACAATCTCGATCGCCACATCGGGTTCTTCGGCTTCGTGCGGCACATGGGGATGGCTGGTGATGACCACCGTCATCCCAAGCTTGGTCGCCCCGAACAGCAGCTCGGAGAATTTGTGGGGCAGCCGAATGCAGCCGTGCGAGGCGGGGTAGCCCGGCAGCTTCCCGGCATGGAGCGCCAGGTCAGCCGCTGCATGTTGGGCATCGGCGCATTGTTATAGGTGCTCGAATAATGCTCCTGGTGCTTCTGGAGGATGGTGAACACGCCGGTCGGGGTCTCGTGACCGGGCGCCCCGCTGGACACGGTCGAGGCGGCGATCGGCACGCCGTCGCGGAACAGAGCAAGCCGCTGCGTCTCCAGATTGACGATCACCAAGCCCGGTCCGTCGGTGCTGAGCTGCGGTTCCCACAGATATTCCCCGGGCTTCAACTGAGTGGCGACGCTGAGCACCGGGCGGCCGTTCAGTTTGACCTGCTGGGCGCCAGCGCTGCCGGTCAGCAGCAGGACGGCGGCGATCGGGCCGAGGGCGAACTTGTTCATGGCGCGATGATTGCCCGGATCGTTGCCGGAGTCATCGGGGAAAATTACGGGTGCACCGCCTCCTCGCGCTCCACCCCTGACATCGCCAGCTGGTCGTCGATCTGTGCGACCAGCCGCTCGACGCCCGCTTTGTCCTTCGCCTCCGCCCGCGCCACCAGCACGTCCTGCGTGTTCGAGGCGCGGAGCAGCCACCAGCCGTCGCTCGTGCTGACGCGGACGCCGTCGGTCGCGTCGACCCTGGCGCCGTCGGCGGAGAGGCGGCCGCGCACTTCCTCGACGATGGCGAATTTGCGCGGCTCGTCCACCGGGAAGCGCAACTCGGGCGTGGCGACCGATCTGGGCATTGCGTCCATGATCTCGGTCAGGTTTCGGCCGGACGCGCTCACCGCCTCGATCAGCCGCACCGCCGCGTAGAGCGCGTCGTCGAAGCCGTACCAGCGGTGCTTGAAGAAGATGTGGCCGCTCATCTCGCCGGCGAGCGGGGCGCCGGTCTCCTTCATCTTCGCCTTGATCAGGCTGTGGCCGGTCTTCCACATCAGCGGCTTGCCGCCGAGCTCGGCGATGCGGTCGAACAGGATCTGGCTCGCTTTCACGTCGGCGATGATGGTCGCGCCGGGCTCGGCCTCGAGCACCGGCCCCGCAAGAATCGCCAGCAGCTGGTCGCCCCAGATCACCCGGCCCTGTCCGTCGACCGCGCCGATGCGGTCGCCGTCGCCGTCGAAGGCGATGCCGAAGTCGAGCGACTTGTCGGCGACGAGGGCTTTGAGGTCGGCGAGATTGGCTTCGACCGTCGGGTCGGGATGGTGGTTGGGGAAAGTGCCGTCGACTTGGCTGAAGATCACGTGGTGCTGGCCCGGGAGCCGCTCGACCAGCATGTCGAGGATCGGTCCCGCCGCGCCGTTGCCGGCGTCCCAGCCGATGCGGAATGCGCCGCCGGCGAAGTCCTGCAACAGCCGGTCGGCGTACGCCTCGCGGATATCGACTTCCTCTGCGGTGCCGCTGCCCTCGTTCCAGTGGCCCGAAGCGGCTCGCTGGCCGATCTCCTGGATCTCCGCGCCGAACACCGAGCGGCCCTTCAGCAGCAGTTTGAAGCCATTGTAGTCGGCCGGGTTGTGGCTGCCGGTGACCTGGATGCCGCCGTCAACCTCGAGAAAATGGGTGGCGAAATAGAGCATGGGGGAGGGGCCCATGCCGATTTGCACCACGTCGATGCCGCCGTCGGTCAGGCCGCGGATCAGCTCGGCCTCGAGCATTCCCGAATGGGTGCGGCCGTCTCGGCCGACGGCGATGGTGCGTGCGCCTTCACCATGCGCCTTGGCGGCGAAGGTCCGGCCGAGCGCGTAGGCATCGGCCTCGGTCAGCGTGTCGCCGACGATCCCGCGAATGTCATATTCGCGCAAAATGGTGGGGTTGAAGGTGTGGGCCATTCTCGCTGCCCTACGCAGCGGCAGGGGATTGGTTCAACCGGCCGCCGCGATCGGTTCGATCGCCCCAGGATCGGGAATGCCTAGCCCGGCGATCATTTCGCGCAGCTCCTGCCGCGCGATAATGTGCGCGATCCCGACTTCGCCCAAATAGGGCAGGTCGATCAAAGTCAGCCCTTTCGGGAATAACTCGCGGTAGATGACCCGCTCGCCAAGACCGGGGATGACTCGGAACCCGACCCGGCGCGCCAGCTCGTCGAGCGCGGCGCCGACCCGCTGTAGATTGTGCGATTCGACGTGCTGGAGGCGGTTCCTGAGCACGACCCAGTCGACACTCCGACCGGTCTCCTTGGCGCGCTGGGTGCGGCTGTTCCAGATCAGCTCGGCGTAAAAGCTCGGCCGCGTGACCTTGTAGTTTTCGGGGTGGACCTGGCCGATCAGGTCGAGGTCAACGAAGCTGTCGTTCATTGGCGTGACCAAAGTGTCGGCCTTGAGGATCGCGGTGCGTGCAACCGCGTCATCGCGGCCCGGCGTGTCGATCACGATCACGTCCGCCTCGGCCGACAGCCGCTCGATCGCCGCGGCGAGGCCCGCATCATTGTGGTCCTCGAGCACTTCGTAGGCCGCGTGCGGCAAGTCTTTCTCCAGCCGGCGCATGGTCGCGTCGCGGTTTTCGAGATAGCGAGTCATGGTCCGCTGGCGGGCGTCGAGGTCGAGCGCGCCGACGCGATGGCCCGACGCGACGAGCGCGATCGCAGCGTGGACCGCGGTGGTCGACTTGCCGGTGCCGCCCTTTTCGTTGGCGAAGACGACGAAATGCGGCTGGCTCATGGCTTGATCTTTTCCCCCGGCGCGTGTGCAAGCGCCCCCAAGTGAAGATTAACTGAGGCTCGGGCAGGGTGCAAACCGTTCGTACCAGTGAAGAATTGACGCGCGCGGCCGCCCAAATGAAGCGCGGCGGCAGTCTCGCGCTGGTGCCGACGATGGGCGCGCTGCACCACGGGCATATGGCGCTGATCGAAGAAGCGCAGCGGCGCACGGACCGGGTCGCGGCGAGCATCTTTGTCAATCCGATGCAGTTCGGCGCGAGCGAAGACCTTGCCAGTTATCCGCGCCAGGAAGCCGAAGACGCGCGGATGCTCGAGGAGGCGGGCTGCGACTTGCTGTGGCTGCCGTTGGTCGCCGACATCTATCCGGAAGGGTTCGCGACCGCAGTCAGCGTTTCCGGCGTATCAGAGCGGTGGGAAGGCGAGGTCCGCCCCGGCCATTTCGACGGAGTCGCCACGGTCGTCGCCAAGTTGTTGCTGGCGGTGGGCCCGGACGTGGCTTTGTTCGGCGAGAAGGATTTCCAGCAACTCGCGGTGATCCGCCGCATGGCCGTGGACCTCAATGTGCCAGTCGAGATCGTCGGCGTTCCGACGGTGCGCGAACCTGACGGCTTGGCCATGTCCTCGCGCAACGCTTACCTGTCTGCCGATGAGCGCAGCCAGGCGGTCGCGCTGCCGCAAGCGCTCGAGACCGCGCGAAATGCGATCCGCAACGGATCAGAAATCGCCAAGGCGCTGCGGCAGGCCAAGCAATCGCTCGTCGACGCCGGATTTTTACGGGTCGATTACGTTGCTGTGGTCGACGCCAACAGTCTCGAGCCGCTCGATTTTCCCCAAGGCGAAATGCGCCTGATCGCCGCGGCCGTGATCGGGACCACGCGGTTGATCGACAATATCGCAGTTTGAATATGGTTGAATCGCGTTAACCATTTGTTTGCGTGTCCCTGTTGAATTGCCCCCAACAGGGAAAGGGGACTTGCATGGGTGCCATCAGCCAGAAGAGCGCGGAATTCCTCCTCCGCAGCCGCCTCGTCGATGCCGAAAAGGGCGATGTCGACGCGCTGTTCGAGCTTGGAGTGACCTATTCGACGGGCCGCGGCGGATTTCCGGTCGACCTCATCGAAGCCCACAAATGGTTCAACCTCGCCGCTCTGTCCGGCTGCACCCGCGGCCAGGAATGCCGTGCCGAGATCGCGGTCGAGATGACGGCGCGCGAGATCGCCGAAGCGCAGCGTCAGGCGCGGGCCTGGCTCTCTGCCTGCGGGTTCAGTCGCCGCGCCGCCTAATCTAACGAACTAGGACCGTCACCGCCCGACCGACGCCGTAGCGCTCCTTGCCCCAGCTCATCGTGACGAGTTGCTCGGCCGGCACGCCCATCAGCACCAGATAATCGCGCACTTCCTCGGCGCGCTTGGCGCCGACCGCCAGTGCGTGATCGCGCGTATCGCTCGAATCGGCATAGCCTTCGATCCGCACCACCACGTCCGGATGCGCAAGGAGCCATTGCGCCTGCCCGTCGAGCACCGCCCTGGCCGGCACGCCGAGCGTCGCGGTGTCGCTGCCGAAATAAACCGTGTCCGTGCCCGTCTTGGCGACGAAATCGGCGCGCAGCGCAGCGATCCCGATCAGCGGCGGCGGCCGCTGGGCCGTTGCCGGAACCGCAAGCATCAACAGAAGGAGCAGGGCTTTGCGCATGGCTTTAGTCCATCACGCCCGACCAGTCCGGGTCGGTTCCGTCCTGCGGAATCTGGATCTTGCGCGGCTCGCCGCCGTCGACCGACACGCGATAGATGCCGTTGCGGCCGGTCGGGTCGGTGCGCTGGAACACCAGCTCGCGGCCGCTCACCGCCCAGCTTGACCCTTCGTCGGTCGGCCCAACCGTGAGGATCTTCTCAGCCGTTCCGTCGGCCTTGATGATCCCGATATGGCGCCCCTCCGAGCCGCGCCGGGTGAAGGCGATCAATGTCCCGTCCGGGCTCCAGTCGGGCGCGGCATACCAGCCGCCGCCGAAGGTCAGCCGCCGCTGGTTCGACCCATTGGCGTCCATCACATAGAGCTGCTGCGATCCCGATCGGTCGCTTTCGAACACGATCTTGCTGCCGTCGGGCGAGAAGCTCGCGTCGGTTTCGATGCCCGGGGAAGTGGTCAGGCGCTGCGGCAATCCGCCATTGGCATCGACGGCATAGATGTCGCTATTGGGCCCAAGCATCATCGAGAAGACGACGCGGCTGCCGTCGGGCGAGAAACGCGGCGCAAAGCTGATGGCGTCCGTGGGGACGAGCGGGCGCTGCTGCCCCGACGCGACGTCGATGATTCGCACGTTGGGCCGTCCGCCCAAAAAGCTGACGTAAGCGACGCGCGCGGCCTTGGGCGACAGCCGGGGCGTGAGCACCATGGTGTCGCCGGCGGTCAGATAGCTGTGGCTGTAGCCGTCGCTGTCCATGATCGCGATGCGCTTGACCTTGCCATCGCCGGTCCCGCTCTCGGCGACATAGGCGATGCGGGTGTCGAACATTGCCGGCGCGCCAGTGACCGCGGTGTAGGCGAGGCCGGAGCATTTGTGCGCGGCGCGGCGCCAGTCGTCGCGCGTGACGACGAAGCCTTTGCGGCCGAGCTCGCGGCCTTTGTCGAGGTCATAGACATAGCAACCGAAAGTCAGCCGTCCGTCGGCCCGCTGCTGGACGAAGCCGGTGACGAGGGCCTTGGCGCCGGCCGAGCGCCATTTGGAGAAGGTCGGCGCGGTGACTTCGGGATAGGAGTAATAATCCTTCTGGTCGGGCTTCAGCGGCATCAGCTCGGAGGTCGAGCGGAGGTCGGTCTCGATCAGCTGCGTCGCAGCCCAAGCCAGCGCGAGCGATTCATTGCCCTTCGTCCCCGTATCGGGGGTGGTCATCGGAGGGATCGCGACGACAATCGCCGTTCCCTGCGCCCATGCCGGCGTCGAGGCGAATGCTGCCAAGGCGAATAGGGTCGAAAGCCGAAGGTTCATGATTCTGTTTTCGTGATTGCCCTGAACTTTTCGACCCAATCCTTCGGCTGGCGCTGCGGCCGGCCGTCGGAATCGAGGAAGGCGGCAGTGACGCGCGCGTCGGTCACTGTTTCGAGCCCGCGCATGACTCGCTGATGAATATCGACCGAGGCTGCGCGGACCTGTTGGACCGCGCTGACGACCAGAAGATCGTCGCCGAGCCGCGCGGGACTCAAATAGCGGATCGCGACCTCGGTGACGAAATAGGCGCTGCCATCGGCGCTGAGCGCTTCGCCCTGGTCGACCCCGACGGCGCGGATCATGTCCGATCGGGCCCGCTCCATGAACTTCAGATAATTGGCGTAATAGACGACGCCCGCGGTGTCGGTGTCTTCGAAATAGACGGTCAGCGCGAAATGATGCTCCGGGCCGACGAAGCCGCCGCGATAGGGAGTATCGAGCGCCGAGGTCACTTCGCCTTGCCCAGCGCGCCGACTTCGCGGATTAAATCGCCCTGCGCCTCCGCGATATCGATAAGATGCATGCCCCAGCCGGGCAGGAACATGCCCATGATCCCGACTTCGCCGCCAATGCGGTCGGTGCGCTTGCCGTTCGGGTCGGCGTTGGTGTGCACCCACAGATAGCCGCGCTGGCCGTCGTTGATGCACTTGCCCGAGACGAGGCCCTCGGTGCGGACATAGGGCGTCGGCGGATCGCCTTCGGTCGACCATATGATTGGGCCGCCTGGCACGGGATAAGACGAGCGCGTGAACCAGTAGCTATCGAGCTTCACCCAGTCCTTGGAGCCGGCCAGCGCGGGATTGACGCAACCGATGGTCATCCCGGGCTGATCGGTAATGCCGAAGATCGCGCCTTCCGGCGGCACGTTCTTCTCGCGGAAGCTGGTCCAGGTCATGACGCAGCCGGTCTCGCCCGGATGGCTGCATAGCGGCGTTGACTTGAACGTCCCGCCGACCAGCTTCCCTTGCGGCACCAGCACGTCGTAGCCGGGGATGATCGCCAGCTTCATCCGGCGCGCGACCGCCGGATCCTTCTCAATCTCGCGCGCGATCAGCATCTGCAGCATCAGGCTGCCCTGGCTGTGGCCGATCAGCACGAACGGGCGGCCGCCATTGCGGGTGCGGACATAGTCGCGCCATGCCGCGAGCACGTCGCGGTAGGCGAGGGCGGCGGCCTGGCTGATGTCGGCGCCCGCCGCATAAGCCGCGATCGCGCCCACGGTCATCTGCCGGTAGATCGGCGCGAACGGCCGGCAGACTGAAGCGAAGCGTGCGAACTGCGCCTCGGCCGCAAGCCTTTCCTCGCGTCCGGGGTTGAGGTCGCTGTTCATCCCTTGGTCGTTCGAAACTGTCGGATAGACATAGAAGCAGTCGACCGGCGGGTCTTTCGCGATGGCGCTCGGCCCGGTCGAGCCGTAACCGTTGGGGTTGAGCGCGGTGGTTGGTAGCGGCGTCGAGCAGGTATCCTTGCGGCCCGGTAGACACAGCCAATTGACCTCCTTCCCGTAGTCCGCGGGCGCAATCATGACTGGCGGCGGAGGTGCTGCTTGTGCAGCAGGCGCCGCGAGCAGCGCCCCGGCAATGATCAAACTGCGCATTATTTCGACGAAGCTCCTGGATCGAACAGTCCGGCCTGGCTCCCTTGGGGCACGGGAAGGCCGAGATGGGCGTAGCCGCGGCCGTTCAAGGCACGCCCGCGTGCCGTGCGGGCGATGAGGCCGAGCTGGATGAGGAAGGGCTCGATCACGTCCTCGATCGTGTCGCGCGGCTCGCTGAGGCCCGCGGCAAGGGTTTCGACCCCCACCGGGCCGCCCCCGTAAAGATCGGCGATCATGGTCAAATAGCGCCGGTCCATGGCGTCGAGGCCGAGCGCGTCGATTTCGAGCCGGTCGAGCGCGCGGTCGGCGACCTCCGCGCCGATCGCATCGGCGCCCGAGGCATGGGCGAAGTCGCGCACGCGGCGGAGCAGGCGCCCGGCGATTCGAGGGGTGCCGCGCGAACGGCGCGCGATCTCGTGCGCACCGTCGTCGGTCAGGTCGACGCCAAGCAGCCGCGCGGCGCGCCGCACCACCTGCTCCAATTCCTCGACCGTGTAGAAATTGAGCCGCACCGGGATCCCGAAGCGATCCCTCAGCGGCGTCGTCAGCAGCCCCTGCCGAGTGGTCGCTCCGATCAGGGTGAAGCGCGGCAGCTCGATCCGAACCGAGCGCGCAGACGGCCCTTCGCCGATCATCAGGTCGAGCGCGCGGTCCTCCATCGCCGGGTAGAGCACTTCTTCGACCGCCGGGTTGAGGCGGTGGATCTCGTCGATGAACAGGACGTCGCCGTCTTCGAGGTTGGTGAGCAAGGCGGCGAGATCGCCCGACTTGGCGATCACCGGGCCCGAGGTCGCGCGGAAGCCGACGCCCATCTCGCGCGCCAGGATTCCGGCAAGCGTGGTCTTGCCGAGCCCCGGCGGGCCATGGAGCAGCACGTGATCGAGCGGCTCGCCGCGGCTCTTGGCCGCGTGGACGAACACGCGGAGATTCTCGCGCGCGCCCTGCTGGCCGATGAACTCGTCGAGGGTCTTGGGCCGCAGCGCGGCATCCGCATCTTCGGCGGTGCGCTCGGGCGTGGTGATCCTGGCGGGGTCGGTAGCCATCCGGATAACTGATTCGCAGATGGACGGCCCGGCGACAAGCAGCGAGCGAGATGTTAGCGATGATCGATTGCAAGGGGGGATGCATGCGGATCGATCGACGGACGATGTTGGCGGGCGCGGCGGCGGCGCTGGCCGCAGGCCCAGGGTTGGCGAGGAAGTCGCCGGGCTATCCTTCGTGGTATGCCAATGCCATCGTCATCGACGGGCTGGGCGGGATCAACGATCCCTATGCGGCCGGCGACGAGCTAAGACTGAGCGACCGCGCCTGGGCGGAATATCCGATGACCGGCCTGACGGCCGTGCGCGATACTTTGCTGCCGGTCGGCAACTACGCTGACGCCTGGGAGCAGTTCGGCAAGCAGCTCGATGATTATCACAATTATCTGCTCGCCAATCCCGACCGGCTGAAGCTAGTCGAGAAAGCGGCGGACATCCTCGCCGCCAAGCGCGTGGGCAAGATCGGAATCATCCTCGGCACGCAGGACACAGCGATGGTCGGGCCGGCACTCGACCGGTTGGCCGAGCTGAAGAAGCGCGGCGTCACCTGCGTCCAATTGACCTACAATCTGCGCAACCTCTCCGGCGACGGCTCGATCGAGCCCGGCAATGCCGGCCTGTCGAACCTCGGCCGAGCGACGATCGAGCGAATCGAGAAGGAGAAATTGCTGCTCGACCTCGCCCACGGCGGCGCCCGCACAATCGATGAAGCCATCGCCTACGCCAAGCGGCCACTGACCATCAGCCATACCGGCGCGCGCGCGATCACCAACCATCCGCGCAACGTCTCGGACGCCGCGATCAAGGCGGTCGCCGACAAGGGCGGCGTCGTCGGCGTCTATTTCATGCCGTACCTATCGCCGGATTCGCATCCGAGCGGGACGATGCTGCTCGACCATATCTATCATGTCGCCAAGGTTGGCGGCGAGGACCATATCTCGATCGGCACCGACGGCGGCGTGCTACCACTCGTGATCGACGCCAAGGCGATGGCCGACGCCAAGAAAGCCTATGAGCAGCGCACCGCGGCCGGCGTCGCGGCCCCCGGCGAAACCCCTGACACGCTGACCATCGTCCGCGACTATAATTCGATCGACAAGCTCGAGCGGGTCGGAAGCGACCTGATGAAGCGCGGCTGGACCAGCGCGCAGGTCGAGAAGCTGCTCGGCCGCAACCTGCTGCGGCTCTACGGTGAGGTGTGGGGCGGTTAGTCGGGCGAGTGCTCGACCTCGCCTAGGATCTCCACCCAATCATGTTTGCGCTTTTCCCACACCGAGAAGCGGGGCGAAGCGAAATAGGGGTCGGCGAACGCGCCGAGCGGAATCGCGACCAGGTCCGCGAACTTGCCGTCGATCGAATAGTGGACGTCCGAACCGCAGTCCGGACAAAAGTGGAAGGTGATGCGGTTGCCGCTGTCGCCGCTGTGCGCCCAGCTTTTCGATCGGCCCTCAATGCTCACCCGGTCTGCGGGCCAGCGCGCCTGGACGGCGAAAGAACTCCCAGAGCGCTTCTTGCAATCGAGGCAGTGGCACACCGAGACGCGCACCGGCTCGCCGGTGGTTGTCGCCCGCAATTGCCCGCAGCGGCACGAAGCGGTGCGATTCCTCTCGGACATCAGCCGGTAATGAGCACGTTCGAGTTTATGTGATAGCCCGCCAAGACTGTACGGCCTTTGTCGACCTTGAACACGAACTGCTCCGTCCCCGGTCCATTGTCGAATTGGGCATCGCGACTGAGCGTGACATAGTGACCGCCGGTCGTGGCATTATCGTTCCAGCTGGTCGTTTTACCGGCTTTGAACGCCCCGAGCTTGTCATGCAGGCCGGCAAGCAGTTTGATGAAGTCGTCGCGCGAAATGGCGGATTTCATGTCGGACGACGATTGATCATAGATTGCAGCATATTCGCCGGCCTCCATCGCGTCGTGGAAACTGGTGACGCCCTCCTCGGCGGCCTTGGTGTCGGCCGCGGGCGAACAACCTCCAACAAACGACGCGAGGGAAAGCAAAATCAATATGCGTTTCATTGGCCTCCCCCCAATTCTGCGGCCTGTTTTAGCGCGAGACAGATCGGCGCGTCCAACGAGGCGTCAATTCCGGCACGTTTGCGCGGAATAATCCCACGTGCCCCCGGAATCAGAACAGCTTTCGATCGTCCAGGAGCCTCCGAACTTCATCCATAGGAGAAATGCCGCGATCGCGATGGCAATCAGCGCCGCAGCAAACATGCAGCCGGGTCGTTCCCTCATTTCGCCGCTTTCTTTCGT
>Ga0193751_1002108_pt1 | contig 12262 bp, 22 predicted proteins | sample L1c2metaG_FD_143050 | JGI IMG/M metagenome (GOLD analysis project Ga0193751, IMG submission 143050) | Soil microbial communities from a riparian zone of the East river system, Colorado, United States - L1c2 | ecosystem: Environmental > Terrestrial > Soil > Riparian zone | place: USA: East River... | reverse complement strand
TGGTCGGGGCAGCTGGATTCGAACCAACGACCTGCAGTACCCAAAACTGCCGCGCTACCAGGCTGCGCTATACCCCGATCATTTGGGAAACGTCGTCGATACACGCTTAGGCGGTCACCAGCAAGGCAGAACCGGTTCCGGGCGAAAAGGGCTGTCGGGGCCGGTTAACGGCCGTTGAAAAGCGGATGGGCGACACGATCGCCGGGCGCAATCCCATATTTCTGCGCCGTCCCGGCGATCACCTCCAGCACCCCCTTCGCCAGCCCCCTCGACGGGATGATCTTCGTGGACAACGGCTCGGTATTCTCCGCGATCCGCAGGATCCGGCCATCGGCCCGGATGAAGATCATGTCGAGCGGGATGTAGGTGTTTTTCATCCACATCGACACTTCCTGCTCCGGCGAAAAATCGAACAGCATCCCTTTCCCGTCGGCCAGTTCCTTCCGGTACATCAGCCCGGTGGTTTTCTCCTCCTCGGTCGTCGCCATCTCGACCGAGAACACCTGCACGCCGGATTTGGTCACGATCTCAAGCGGCTGGATGCTGGCGGCACGCCCGTCCAGACCGGTGAGTACATAAAGAAGTCCCGCTGTAGCAATCGATATCCAGGTCCGCGCGCGCCGGCGCCAACCAACAACTTGATAGGAATTCACAAGCAACGCTCACCTCTTGGAAGATTTTGACCGACTTTTCCGCTAGATCCGGTGAAACAGACACGCTCGAGCGTAACCTGAGGATCGTGGCAAATACCAGACTTGCGGCACGCAGCTCGACGCCAACCTCGGCGCTCAACCCATCGGTTCTGGTCGGGGGATAGGGAAAAGTGGTGCGATCAGTGCGACGACAATCCCGGCGAGCCGGTTTCCGGCTGAATTTCGGCCGCCATCATGCCTTTGGAACCCGGTCCGAAGCGGACCAAAACGTACTGGCCGGGGCGCAGCTCGGTCATTCCGTAGCGGCGCAGGGTTTCCATGTGGACGAAAATATCCGGGGTCCCCTCGCCGCAGGTCAGAAATCCGAAGCCCCGCAGGCGGTTGAACCATTTGACTTGCGCCCGTTCCAGGCCGCTGGTCGGGGTGACCGTGACATGGGTCCGCGGCGGCAGCATCTGCGCGGGGTGGATCGCGGTCGACTCGTCCATCGAAATGATCCGGAACGCCTGATAGCCTTTCGCCCGCTGCACACATTCGCAAACCAGTCGGGCGCCTTCATAGGCGGTTTGATAGCCGTCGCGCCGAAGCACCGTGACGTGGAGCAGCACATCCGGCCAGCCATTATCCGGCACGATGAAGCCGTAGCCCTTTGATGCATCGAACCATTTGATAACGCCGCTGATTTCGACGAGGTTGGCCGCGGCATCGCCAAGGCCCGACAGGGCATCGATCGCCGGATCACGCGCCCCGGCTGAAAAGCCGCCCGGCGCAAGCCGATTGGGTGCAGCTGACCCGCCGGACGGCGGACCTCCGAGCTTCTTGGACTCAAAACCGTCCGACCCCATGACCCCGGACCCCACACATGATCTACCGTCCGCCATCCAAGGCGACGGCGCTTACACGCGCCCATCCATGAAATTTCATGATGACGCCACGCGAATCTCTCGAATCAAAAGATAACACTCTCGCTTGCGGCGCATAGACAAAAAACGAATCTGCCGGAACCTATGAACAGGCTTGCACAGCCGCGAATCAATTGGGCATCAGTTGCCCACGAACGGTCCGAGGGTTTCCCCGATGTCGTGCCGGATCACCAGATCGGCAAGGTCATCCTGTTCGGTGGGCTCATTGTTGATAATCACCAGGCGGGCGCCGGAGTTCTTGGCGAGCATGGGAAAGCCCGCCGCCGGCCACACCACTAGCGATGACCCGATCGCGATAAACAGGTCACATTGCTGGGCAAGTTCGCTCGCGCGGCGCATCGCCTCTTCGGGCATCGGCTGCCCGAACGAGATGGTGGCGGTCTTCACCTCGTCGTCGCAGATCGTGCAGCCCGGCGCACTGCCCGTGGCATCGTAGCGCTGCTTGACCCAAGGAAGATCGTAGGCCTGTCCGCACCCGATACAGCGCGCATACGTCGTATTGCCGTGGAGTTCCACGACGTGTTCCCGCGCAAAACCTGAGACCTGATGCAAATTGTCAATGTTCTGGGTCACAATGGCCGGAATCTTGCCCAATCTGTAGAGCGAGGCGAGCGCGCGATGGCCGCGCCCGGGCTGCGCGGCCGCGAAAGTCGGCTCCATGGCAAAGCGCCGCCGCCACGCCTCATTGCGGGCTTCCACACTGGCCACGAATTCATCGAACGGGATCGGCCGGTTGCGGGTCCACAATCCGCCGGGCGAGCGGAAATCAGGAATCCCGCATTCGGTCGAAATGCCCGCGCCGGTAAAGGGAACGATAACAGACGCCTCGGCGATCATGTCGCCGAGCTGTTCCACACCGCTACCAAGGTCCGAAGCGATCACCGGGACAATCCGAAGGGTCTGCCCAAACAATTATAGCGACGGCCGATCGGATTGCCATTTCGACCTGTCACCTATCACCAAGCAATTGATGGCGAGTATGATGGCGGCGGTCTTCACGCCGCCTCGGCCACCGCTCTTATCCACAATCACAATCTTGCAACGGGCTATCCCCATTCGCGCCTCAATCTCGGACGCCAATGGTTGTGAAATACGACTCAAAAGGGATGGGCATGACCGAACAAGAAGACCGACGCGCTCGGGAGCGTGAGGAAATTGCCGCGCGCGTGGCAAGTTTCAAAGCGACCCAGGAAAAATTCAAACGCGAGCGCGAGGAATATTACTTTACGACGCTGGGGAACGCGCGCCGCCGCGAAAATCCGCGTCACGCGCTTGAACGACCACCGTTCTGATCGTGAGGATTTCGCCTGCAGGCCAAGCTTTGATCGCAACAGGCAGGCCGGCAATCGGTGGCCATCGGTGAGAACGGTTTCGCAGCCCGAAAAAAAGCCCGGAAGCGAGTTCCGGGCTCTTGGCCGTTACCAGTTGGCCGTTACCAGTAGTAACGGTGCCAGTGGCGATGTCTCCAATACGGCCCGCCATAATAGGCGTAACCGGGCGCGTAGTAGGCCGGCCCGTAATAGTCGTAGGCCGGACCGTATCCATAATATCCGTAGCCCGGTCCGTAATAGCCGTAGGCACCGGCCGCGCCCGCGGCAATCGCGCCCGCCGCCAGACCGAAGCCCAGTCCTGGCCCAATGCCGCGGGCCTGCGCCGGCGCGGTCAATGTGGTTGCGCCGACCGTGGCAACCGTGGCCAGAATTGCCAGTGTCTTCTTCATCATGCCCATCTCCTCCATCTTATTACCCCCGACAAATAACGCAGGTGGTTTTCGATGGTTGCGGTGGAACTGGGCGGCGAACATTAACGCCTGCTCATCTTGGTGAACGTTAACGCCAATTAATCTTGGGCGAGAATGCGAGGAACTTCGCTCCGCTCATTACTCGCAGGGGCGGGAGCTTTCCGACCCCGACTCGAAAGGCAACGGAAACTGGGCAAAGAAAAGGGCGGCCCGTATGAGCCGCCCTTTCCGATTTATTCGACCCTCACTTACAGGCAAGGGTGCCTCAAGCCGTCAAAGCCGAGATACGTTCCCGTGGCCGGATCGTACGATCGATAACGCTGGGCGCAGTAAGAGGCATCACCGGCGCTCGACACCGCGACGCCAGGTTGAACCACGTATCCTGGATCGTAGTCGCCATCGTAATAGTCGTTGTACGCGTAGTCATCGCCGTAATAATAGGGATCGTAATAGCCACCGTAGCCCCACGCGCTGCCGACCGCCAAGCCCGCGGCGAACCCTGCGCCTCGGCCGAAGCGCCCGTCGCGATCGCCACGGACGCCTTGGGCAAATTGGCCGCCGCTACGTTCCTGAGTAAATTGAGCCCCGCCGCCTTGGGTAACTTGCGCGCCGCGTCCGGCGAAATTTGCACCGCCGACATTCGCCTGAGCGCCCCTGAACGAGGCAGCGCCGCCTGTATTGCCGCCGGTATGCACGCTGCCAACATTTCCGGCTCGCACTGCGCCAGCTCCGCTGCCACGCACTTGCTGAGCCAAAGCGGGGGTTGCAACCGCTAACGAGAGTGACAGGGCCGTGGCCCCAAGGATACCAAGTCTCGACATCGCTTCTCTCCATAAGAGTTATGAGGACAAACATTGGCCCCGTGCGATCGTTCCGATCTTTCCGGCCTTCTCAAAGTTGTGATGTTTGCGGTCGGCTGATCAGCGCGCGATCATCAGAATGAGCGCTAGAACGGCGGTTCCGACCAAGCCCGCAAGAAAGATGGCTCGGCGGGCGGGCGTGTTCAGGATTATCTCGCCTCCCCGCGCTTTTTCTGCGGGATAAAGTTTCTGATCCATGTGACGCACCTCCTGCTCGCCTAAAAATCGCAGGGCGTGATTGTTCCAGGAGAGTTTGCAACAATAACTGTCCGCGGCGACAATTTTGCTGCTATTGAGTTCCCGGAACCTAATGGCAATTCTTGATCTTCAAGGGAGCAAAGGAACATGCGTTATCTCCACACCATGCTGCGCGTACGCAACCTCGATGCCGCGCTTAAGTTCTATCGTGACGCACTGGGATTGAAGGAGGTTCGCCGCGTCGACAACGATAAGGCCAAATTCACATTGGTGTTCCTGTGCGCTCCCGAAGACGAGGGCTTGCTGAAGGCGTCTCCCAAGAATCGCGGCGCGCCGCTGGTCGAGCTCACCTATAATTGGGACGAGGAAAAATATGGTGAGGACCGCTATTTCGGTCATCTCGCCTACGAGGTCGATGACATCTACGCGACCTGCGAGCGCCTGATGAAACTCGGAATCACCATCAACCGCCCGCCTCGCGACGGGCAAATGGCCTTCATTCGCTCCCCGGATATGCATTCGATCGAACTCCTGCAAAAGGGCGACGCGAGATCTCCGGCGGAGCCCTGGACATCGCTGCCGAACACCGGTCACTGGTAGCTGGCTGTGAGCTCGCACACCTGCCCTGCGGTGCGAAGCATCTGAATTGTCGTTGAGCTCGAAATTCTCGCTTCGGGGCTTCGCGGGAACCTTGCTCCCTTGTTTGCGTTCTCCACAGGAATTCATGGAGGCGATAATGGAACGAGGAATTTTGCTCTGGCTCCTGGGCGTGCCTATTCCGGTGATCATTCTGTTGTGGTTGTTCTTCGGCCACTGAAACCAGGCGATTTCAATGATGGGCACATCAGGCTCCGTCGGCGGCGGAGCCTGATTTTTTCTTCGCGCATCATCATCGAGCGGCCATGGTGTCATGGACACAACAGGCGCGCTTTTTTTCGAAAATTCCGATATGACCCTACGAGCCAATCGTCGGGGGCCAAATATCGTGTCGAACCATAAGCAAGGTCAGCTCAAGATCTGGGGTCGGGCCAATTCGGTGAATGTTCAAAAAGTGCTGTGGTGCATGAGCGAGCTCGATCTCGCCTATGAGCGAATCGACGCCGGCATGGCGTTCGGCAGGAACCATGAGCCTGACTATCTCGCGATGAATCCCAACGGGCGCGTGCCAACGCTCGTGGACGGCGATTTTGTGCTCTGGGAATCCAATTCGATCATGCGCTACCTCGTCCTTGCCTATCGGCCGCAATCGCCGCTCTATCCGCAAGCGCCAAAAGTGCGCGCGGGCGTCGAGCGCTGGCTCGACTGGACGCTTTCGACATTGCAGCCGGTCGATCGTCCGGTGTTCTGGGCGCTGGTGCGAACCCCGGTCGAACAACGCGACATGGCCGCGATTCAGAAGGATGCCGATGCCGAGGCCGCGCAGTGGCGCATCGTCGAGGCCCAACTGGCGACGCGGCGCTTCATTGAAGGCGATGATTTCACGCTGGCGGATATCGCGCTCGGTGCCTATGCAAGACGTTGGTTCGGCGTCGAGGGCATCAGCAAGCCAAAGCTGCCGCATCTCGAACGCTGGTTCGCGCAATTCGGCAGCCGGCCGGGATTTGCCCAATTCATCGCGCCGCCGATGTCGTGAGCGGCGTCAACGAACGGCAAATCCAGCGCCGCGGAGCGCCGCCGGTTACGACGGGCAGTGTGTCCCGCGGCCGATGGCGGCTACCTGACGAACTTGATGCCGAGCGACTTTCCGCGGCGCCAAACCACCTCGCATTTGCGTCCCGCTCTCGCGTCGCGCGAGAATGCGAGCCGCAACTTGCCCGCCAGCGCACTGGAATCCTCCATCATGATTTTCGCGCCGGTGGAGGACATGTCGTGGACCACGCACTGCCGCGCCGCAAAGCCGCCGTCGAGGGTGATCCACCCGGACTGCTGCACCGATTTGCGCGCTTCGCGCTTCCTGCTGATGGCGGCCATGATTTGCTTCCGGGGGAAATACTCTCCGCTCTTAAGTATCCTGCGGGGGCTTTAAAAACCGTTGCGAATTGCTGCGAAGATCGACGGCATTGGCCTCGCCCGGACACCCGCCTTTTGCCGGCAAAACCGGCCCCGGCGCGACTTGCCCGGCCGCGCAAAGGTCACTATACGTTCGCCCGCCCTACCCAGACCGCGCCACCGCGGTCCGGTATGGCACGGCGCCAACCTGACCGTAAGTCGTTGATTTGCCGGTGTAATTTGTTATGGACCTAAAGCGAGGCGGCGACGCTGCGGCCGGGTCGGTCGAGGCGAAGCAGACGCTTTCGCTCCCTTCGTCTATCGGTTAGGACGCCACCCTTTCACGGTGGAGAGAGCGGTTCGATTCCGCTAGGGAGCGCCAGTATTTTCAATGGCTTACCTAACTTACAGTTCCGAATGTCTTACATATGTCTAATATCCGAGTGTAGACGCGAGTGAACAGCTAAAGCCTTCGATGACTATTGCCCCGCCCACGCGTGCCGCTTTTGATAGTGCCCATGGTCGCCCTCACCCGCCCTCTGAAAATCACCCTCGGGGGAAATGCGATCGTTCCGGCGTTCGCGGCCTCCTGGTCTATTGCGCGGACTTTCACTGCAGCCACTCGTCGAGCTCGCTTCAGCGCGGACCAATGGCCAGATCACGTCAGGCTGTCCGATCTTGAGTCGCGGTTTGTCTGCAAGGCTTGCGGCCAGAGAGGGGCCGACGTGCGGCCGGACTTCCCGGCCGCGGCGATGGGTGCCCTGGTCGGCCCGCTTTGACGACCTAATCCCGACACCAAAGGGCAAGCCACTCGTCACGCTGAAGCATAAGGTCAACGCGGCGGTGCGGGATGGAATTGAGTGTCCGCGGAACTAACACAGTTCCGCTGGGTTGGGACCCAGATAGTTCCTCCGGAGAATGCCATGCGCGCTGCACTCGTCGCGTTCTGTTTCATCGTCTGCGCATCCGCCGCGCTTGCTCAAACGCAATCCGAAAAAAAGCAACCGGGCGACTCCGAGCACAGCACTGGTCGCACCGTGTTGCCTGATGACAATAAGGGGCAACTTCAGCCGCAGGGCTGGACCGGCCCGATCACTACCGGCAGCGGTGGCGCGCCCGCGGAAAGTCCCCAAGGGCAGTCTCCGCCCGGCATGCAGGCTGCGCCCGACGGTTCATCAAAGACCATCGTTGATCCGAAGTAAGCGATGCTGAGCAATAGTGACCATCGGCCGTCAAAAGATTCCAACACAAGAAAAACCCCGCCGGCGTGAACCGGCGGGCTTGAGGTCTGCACTGGCGGTGTGGAGCGCGGAACCGAAGCCCCGCGCCCCTGGTCGTTACCGCCTTCGCCGCCTTGCATGAGCCGCGAGCCGCTGGCGGTTGCGCTTTCTGACCGATCGGCGCCGGCGCTTCATGCGTCGTGCTCGGTTGCTAAATTTAGGACAGGCTGTCCTAAGTCCGGTAAATTTACCGGAAAGTCGGAAGTTTCCGACTCCAGTGCTTTCAAGGTCTTCATCGCCTGGGCGAGTCCGGTGCCCAACGTGCACATCGCTTCAACCGCGCGGTCCAAGGTTTCCAGCCACTCCTTTCTGATCTCGGATTGGATGGCCGCAAGCGGCTCGCCTTTCAATCCGGCGGTGTGCATTTTCCCGACCACCGTTGCGCCAAACGAGATCGCGCCAATGCAGTCACGTAATGGGCTGCCGCGAAGCTTCCTGCCATCGACCTCCGAACGCGCTTGCTCTCGAGCGTCCGCCATTGGGACAACATCGGCAGACGTTGGAAACAACGCCGCGGCCTTCGCCGCTCGCTCCTCCGGCGTGCCGTTCTTTGATCGGCGCGGCTTTTTGGAGTGGACACGGCGGCATGCGTCGTAGGGGAATTTGACTACGTTGCTGGTCATAGTCATAGCCCCATCGCTCGCGGCGTCGAGCGGACGTCCGCAAGGTGCAGCGGCAGCGTCCCATCGCCGATCACGCCCTCGTCCACGGCAGTACAGGCAGACGCAATGAGGCGTGCTTGTGCGCCCTCCATCATAAAGGCGACGGCCTTAAGCCACTCCGCTGTTTCAAAGATGTTGGCCATGAGTTGATCGACATGATCCGGATCAACGTCTCGATGGAGGTTGATCAGGTCGCGCTTGCTCATGAACATGGTGGCGTGAGCAAAAACAACAGAGATGCGGTGTTGCATCCAATTCTCGCCGGTCAGCGCTTCGGTGCCTTCTGATTTTCCGGCCCACGGTTCGAATTTCATGGCCGCAAATTGTTCATGCGTGGCAGGTTCGCCTACGGGCGTATCGTCTTTGATGAGTTTTAGGCCGCTCCTTTCGACGCTCGCGATAGCTGACGGTCGATCAGCGGGAAGCGGTCGCTTGGATTTTGGGAATGAAACGATCGCGGAAGATTGGTCCGCACGCGGCGGATCGACGGGCATAGTTGTGGTATTCTCAGAATCAACCTGAGCCATGACTTACCTCATAGTTTGGGCCAGGCTCGTCGGGGTGTTGATAGCACCACGGCGGGCCGCTTGTTTTTCAAGCTTGGAAAGTGTATTACAGAAGTCATGAAAAAGGCAACACCTAAAAAACATGGGGGACGGCGTCCCGGTTCTGGGCGGCCGGCAACGGGCAAGGATCCTGTGCGCACCATGCGCCTTTCCGACGAGTTCATGGCCCGCCTTGATGCGTGGTCCGCTCGCCAGGACGACGAGCCCGGCCGTACCGAAAGCATCCGCCGGCTGGTCGAGCTCGGGCTAAAGGCAAAGGGGAAGTAGGCAGCATTGGCGCGGAACTTTTGGACGCCCGAGGAAGACAATCGTTTGCGGATGCTTCTCGGAGCTGGCAAACCAATCGAATTTGTCGCCGCCGAGCTAAAACGTTCCGCGAAGGCCGTTAAGGGCCGTGCTTACATACTCCGAATATCGCTCAAACGTGTAAAGCTGAAGCCGAAGGCAAAAGGAAAATGACGGCAGCGAGATTGCAAGAATTGGAAGATATGGCGACGCGTCTCTTGGCGACCGTTCGCCAGATTCAGCCGGGTCAGGAGCGCCATGACGTCCTTAGCAGATCGGGAAAATCCGTGTGCAGATAGCTGCTCTGCAACCGCTCGGCGCGCTGGCGGCGAGCCGAGGGTCGAAGGCGAAGGGGAAGTAAACAACATTGGGTTGGGTCCCCCGTACCGGCCGGAACTAGGGTTTTCTGTCCGATATTAACCTTTGCTCGATACCGCCGTGCTTCCATCGGGGCTGCTGAGTCGCTAAACCCGGATGATCGCATATATATTCGGTACAGATGACAGCCTTCGTCCGCCCCCACTACACGCGTGCACCGATTGCCGAGGCAATCATAGACATCCGCGTTGCCAATCCTGGGGAAGTTGCGCTTTCTAAGGTAACCGAGGGAGCAGAGACGCTAACAAACGATTTTCCGTCGCGCCTGCCTATCCAGCAGCTCCAAATGGGATTTCAGGCCGACGTTAATCAACCCGGTACTGGCTTATTTACGAACAACCAAGAGTTGCTCGGTTGGCGGCTGGTGTCCAAAGATCAAGACCGAATTTTACAACTTCAAAGAATAGGCTTTTCCTATAGCCACTTGCCACCCTACAGTGATTGGGAAAATTTCAGGAGTGAAGCCAAAAAGTATTGGTCGACATTCAGGAAAACGCTCGGGGCTGGCGCCGTCTCAAGGGTCGCTGTCCGCGTCATCAACAAGATTCCAATTCCGAAGGCAGAGGTAGACATATCAAAGTATTTGACGGTTTACCCTGTGGTCCCCGAAACTATGCCCTCAATCGCTAACGCGTTGTTTATGCAGCTGCAGCTCTCCATGCCGCACATATATCCGGATGCTCGAGCAATCGTGAATATCGCCAGCGGCCCTCCGGACGAAAGCGGGGCACATCTCATTCTCGACGCAGACTTATTTATTGAGCGAATCGTTTCAGACGATAAAGAAATGTGGGACATCTTAGAAAAGCTTGGCCTGGAGAAGGACGTAATCTTCGAGGCATGCATTACGGATGAAGTTCGCGAGGTAATTCGATGACAGTTGCGGTTCGACTAGACACGTCGCATTCAATGCAAAGCTGGGCCGGGAGCGGCGGCGAATCTAAGATAGCCACCGAGATAAACGATCGGATTCGAAAGCCATTGCTGGCTGCGGAATACCGCAAAATTGCAGAGCTTTTGATTCGACCTGAAGCGCAGCCTTCGTCAAATGCTCTGAAGAACGCTTTGCTTTTTTTGGAGAACTTGCTTGATCGCGCGATGAAGCTTGGCTCATGGTCGTCTCCGCATATTACCCTGAGCGAGGCTGGGGAGATCGTCTTCGAGTGGTGGCAAAACGATAAGAAGATCACGCTTTATTTTGGGAACAATGAACCCGAATATATAAAGGTCTGGGGAACAAATATTCATACTGAGATGGAGTCTGGAATGCTGACGTACGGGTGGGGACTGACTAATCTTTGGCTTTGGTTGCATTCCTGAGCGGCCATGAACCCACTGCACGTCTACGATTATGAAGATCTCTATCGATCAGTGCGTCCTGGTGAGTACAAGACCATGGACGGGAAAGTGATCATTTCGGCTTCCGCTTTCAATGATCGCGAGCGCAAACCCTCAGTCGATCGCGCCTGGCTCGACCGTGACTTCAAGGACATTCGAAAGTCGCCGTCCGATGGCATAACAATGTTGATCGCGCGCGAAGTTCGCAGCAACTCCACCGTGGAGACTTTTGACGGAAAGGGAAGAAAAATCCGCCAGCATACGGTCGACGTGATGCACAGGCCGATAATCAATTACCCTGAAGAACCAGACAATCCGGCCCATTGCCAAATAGAATGCGACCCGGCGCTCGAAACTGACAGCACCTTCAAGAGATTGAAAGAGGCACTCGCCGGACTAGCGACCCGCGTCGGCTTTATCGTGAGTCCCGACTCGGCGTAACGGATCGCGTACATTCGGCAAACCCGACTGCCGTTCGTGTGAGATCGGAGCAGGTTGCCGATCGGCCTAGATCGCGCTTCAATAGCGCATGCCCACAGTCACCCGCCCGCAGAAAATCACCCTCGCGGAGATGCGCTCCGCCGGCGTCCGTGGCCTGCTGATCTGCTGCTCTGATTACAGGTGCTCGCATTGGATCGCGATCAGCGGCGAGCGGTGGCCGGATGACGTCCGGCTCTCCGATCTAGAGCCGCTGTTCGTCTGCCAGGCCTGCGGCCGGAGGGGCGCCGACGTGCGCCCGGATTTCGATGGGGAACCGGAGGCCCGCGCGAGCAGGCAACGCAATCGATGAAGCCCGACAAAGGATGGCAGCGGCGTTTCGACGATCCGATCCCGTTACCCGGCGGGCGCCAGCTCGTCACCCTGCAGGACGCTGGCGACTACATCACGAAGCTGTCAAAGGCCGAGCATGAGACCGCGGAATGGCAGACAGCAATCGAGGCCTTGATCCTGGTCGTGGGGCTTGGAGGCCCGACGATGTTCGCGCGCATCGGCATGATGCGGGCGCTCAATCGCCACGTCGAGCTGGTGTTTAATCCAGATCGCAAAGATCCGCATTGGGGGAGACGGAAGCTGGCGCGGGATCGGTGACTGGCGAAAAAGACCGCCAACTGAGGCAGTCTTACATGTTTCCGAGGATGGCAGCGCCACCCATGACGAAAAGGATCATGGCCGTCATGACGTAAAGCTGGCCGACGATCCATGGTCCCTTAAACATCCGGTGGGAGACGCCGTCGGATGGCATTCCAAGCCAAATCATGGCGATGGCCACGCAGACCATGGCAACACCACCAGCAAGATTCAGCATGATCGTTCCCCCCGCTATTTGAAGCGTCCAAACATACCCTGACGTACACGATCAGCAAAGCATGATATGTGTCCCGAACCACC
>Ga0193751_1002107_pt1 | contig 12272 bp, 6 predicted proteins | sample L1c2metaG_FD_143050 | JGI IMG/M metagenome (GOLD analysis project Ga0193751, IMG submission 143050) | Soil microbial communities from a riparian zone of the East river system, Colorado, United States - L1c2 | ecosystem: Environmental > Terrestrial > Soil > Riparian zone | place: USA: East River... | reverse complement strand
GTCAGCCAGGATGCTGCTGCTACGATTGTCGATCTTTCCGCGACCATGGGCGTCGATTATTTGGTCATCGGCGCAACTCAGCGGACCGCGCTCACCAATCTTCTTCGCGGCAGCGTCGTGACGAACGTCGCTCAGCATCTGCCCGACTCGATTCAGCTTCTTATCTTCGGCTAACTGTTCTTACTTGAGCAGATACTCGCAGATAAACTGCACCGTCGCGTAAAACTGGTAGTCGGCGTTTTTCTTCTTCGCGAACCCGTGGCCTTCGTCTTTTGCAACCAAATGCCAGACCGGCGTGCCTTGTTTCTTTAATGTAGCGACCATTTGATCGCCTTCGGACGCGGGCACGCGCGGGTCGTTCGCGCCGGCGACAACAAAAAGTGGCTTGGTGATTTTCTGCGTATTGTTCATTGGTGCGATGCGATTCATGAACTCCGCCATTTTCGGGTCGCGCTCGTCGCCATACTCAACGCGGCGGAGATCGCGCCGATAACTTTCGGTGTGCTCGAGAAACGTTTTCAGGTTTGAAATACCGACCACGTCGAGCGCGCAACGAATCCGATCGGCGTAATTATATGCCACCGCGAGGGTCATGTGTCCGCCATAGGAGCCGCCCATGACCATGACCCGCGAAGCATCGAGATCTTTGCGCGTGCCAATCCAGTCGAGCAACGCAGAAATATCCTTGTAGGTGTCTTCGCGTTTAAATCCGTTGTCGAGTTTGAGAAAACTTTTCCCGTAACCGGCCGAGCCGCGCACATTGGGATAAACCATCGCGCAGCCGAGCTCGTTGATGAAATAATTGTTTCGCGCCAGGAATGCCGGCCGCGACTGCGCCTCCGGTCCGCCGTGAATATTGATGATCACCGGCAACGGCCGGTCCGATTTCGTCGCCGGCACATATAGAAAACCGGTGATCTCGCGCCCATCAAAACTTTTCCATCGGACCAACTCCGGCTCTACAAACTGCAAACCTGGAATTCCGCCGGTTTCACTTTCCGTCCAGCGCAGGACCACATTTTTGCGCGTGTCCCAGCTGTAAACGTCGGATGGCGAGTGGGCGCCGGCAATATTGAACGCGAACGTGTCGATGTTGGAATGGCGATGCCAATGTAATCCGGAGATGACGACATTGTTGAGGGGCGGATTGAATTTCGGTTCGCGCGGCGCCGAGGCGGCCATCGTGCCGCTGCGCATCGCAACCTCGATCACGTGGAGCGTGCTAACCCCGTTTTCATTCAGGGTGTAAGCGATACGTTTGCCCTCATCGCTCAAATCCCAACCGTCCACGTCCCATTCTGCATTTGGCAGCAAATAGGTGTGTTTGCCGCTCGTTAAATCGACATATACCAGCCGTTGAAATTCCGAGTCGCGATCGGTGGTGACAAATATCCCCTTTCCATCCTTGGCGAATTGCGCCTGCGCGTAGGAAACTTTCTCCGCGCCTTCCACCGGCCGGGGCGTCAGCTCTTTTCGCTCGCCGGTCTCGGAGTTAAACAACCAAAGATAACTTTCATTGATCGAAATTTCTTCGCGCACCAGCAACTGTTTGTCGTCCGGCGACCAATCATCAATCTGCCAGCCGCCGCCTTTCACTTCCGCGAGCATGCGGTCGGTTTTTGGATCGGCCGGCGACTCGACGTAAATGTCGGTGTCAGCGCCGTTACGCCGCGTCGAAGTGTAGGCCACGCGATCGCCCTTGTTGCTCCAAACAGTTTCCGAGTTCTTCGACTTTCCATCCGTAAGCAGTGTGATATCGCCGGTTGCGAAATCGTCGCGAAAGTTCTGATTGAATTCGTTGCCGCCAATGCTTTTTGAAAAAATGAAATAGTTCCCATTCGTGGGCTCGAAGGTCGCGCTGTCCACCCGGTCGGGAAAAAACGTGAACTGGGTGCGCGCGCCGCCGGGTATTGCTAATCGATGGACCTGATTCGTATCGCCGAAGCGTGTCGTCATGAGCATCTCCGCCTTTGTCGGGTTCCAATCTTGAAACGTCGCCGCGCGCGATTCGGTGTAGCGACCGACTTTCTCGACCAAATCCGCCGGAATTGGTGGGATTCCATCGACAACGAGATTGTCGCCGGACGTGATTGTTTTCGGCGCCGGCTCGGCAGCCAGGCAAACCGACGACAAGAAAACTGAAACGAGCAGGATGATGGGTCGGACGTTCATATATCGATGTTTATGTCACGCCGGGCGCTTCCCGTGAATTAGAAACTGGCAATTCGCACTTTCCGATTTGATCCTTGCATTTATGTCCGGGCTTGCAGCTCCAATCCGCATCGCGATGTGGTCGGGACCACGCAATATCTCCACCGCAATGATGCGCGCGTGGGGCAATCGCGAGGACACGGCGGTGATCGATGAACCCTTTTACCCGTACTATTTAGAGAGGACGGGCAAAAAGCACCCCGGGGCAGGTGAAGTGGTTGCACAAGGCGAAACCGATTGGCGAAAAATTGTCGCGACTCTGACGAAGGGGCGAATCCCTTCCGGCAAAAGCATCTTTTTCCAGAAACAGATGACGCACCATTTGCTGCCGGAGATCGATCGGGACTGGATGGTTGATCTGACCGATTGTTTTCTGATCCGCGACCCGCGCGAAGTAATCCTTTCCTACATCAAAAAGAATCCGGAGCCGGCGCTGGAAGATCTCGGCTTCGCCAACCAGTGCGAGATTTTTGATTTCGTGCGCGACCGAACCGATTCGATCCCGCCGGTCGTCGATGCGCGTGATATTTTGCAAAATCCGGAACGAACACTCCGACTTCTTTGCATTGCAGTCGGCGTTACCTTCGATAAGGCGATGCTCTCCTGGCCACCCGGTTTACGCGAGACCGACGGGATCTGGGCAAAGTATTGGTACCAGGAGGTTGCGAGATCGACATCGTTCCAGCCTTACAAACCGCGCGACGGAAAAGTGCCTGCTGGTCTTCACGAGATTTATCAGCATTGTCAGGATTGCTACCAAAAGCTCTATCAGCACCGACTGTGCTGAGAAATAATGCGACGGTCAGCAGACCGCCGCTACCGTTTGAAGAATGCTCCAGAAATTTAATCCCAAAAACCGCGACTTGATCGTTAACATCAACGGTCAACTCGCGCATCGGGACAAGGCCGGGATCAGTCCGTTCGATTCGGCGGTGCAAGGCGGCGACGCGGTTTGGGAAGGATTGCGGCTTTACAACGGTCGCATCTTCAAATTGCACGAACATCTTGATCGGATGGAGCGCTCAGCACGCGGTCTTTCGATTGTCGATCTTCCGCCACGCGAAAAAATCATCGAAGAGCTCAAGCGGACACTGACCGCGAATAAAATGCGTGACGGCGTGCACATTCGCCTCACGCTCACGCGCGGCGTGAAAATTACTTCCGGAATGGACCCGAGGCTGAATCAAAGTGGCGCGACCCTGATCATTCTGGCCGAACACAAGGCGCCCGTTTATTCGAAGGATGGGTTGAAACTGATCACAGCATCAGTGCGCCGCCCGCCGCCGGAAGTTCTGGATGCGCGGATTCATCATGCGAACCTGTTGAATTCGATTTTGGCCAAGATTGAAGCGAACAACGCCGGCGCGGACGATGCGCTCATGCTGGACGTCAATGGGTTCGTTGCCGAAACGAACGCGACCAACGTTTTCATCGTGCGCAAAGGCGATCTCGCCACCAGCAAAGTCGTTGCCTGTCCGGAGGGGATCACTCGCGCCACCGTGATCGAAATCGCGGCCGCCGAAAAAATCCGCTGTGTCGAAGCCGACTTATCGCCAGTCGATGTTTATGGCGCGGACGAAATGTTTTGTACCGGCACCATGGGCGAGCTCGCCGGCGTGGTTAAGATCGACAATCGCGACATCGGCGACGGCAAAGTCGGCCCGATGACCAAACGCTTGAGCGAACTTTACGCGAAGCGAACGACCACCGAAGGCGTCCAGATAGTTGATTAACTATCGAGCGCGCGGGCCGCAGCTATTCGTAACGCAACGCAACCATCGGATCGACGGCCATCGCGCGGCGGGCCGGCAAATAGCTCGCGAGTAACGCAGCAACTCCAAGCAGGAGAACGACGATCAGATAAGTCGTGACGTCGTTCGCTCCCACTCCAAACAGCAGGGCACTCATTAAACGCGTCGCTCCAAGGGCGCTGATCAAGCCGATAACCAACCCGATGGCAACGATGGTAAGACTTTGCCGCAGCACCATCTTCATCATGTCGATCTTTTGCGCACCGAGCGCCATGCGAATGCCGATTTCCTTCGTGCGTTGCGCGACGCTATAAGCGATCACTCCATAAATTCCGATCGCGGCGAGAATCATGGCGACGGTGGCGAAGCAGCCGAGCAACATCATATTGAAACGGGGTTGGGCCAGCGTAATGCCGATCCGACTCTCAAGAGGTTCGAGAGTTGGAACGAATAAATCTTTGTCGAATTCATGCACGATGTTACGTAGCGATGTTTGCAAGCGGTCGCCAGCGACCGCGCGGATGACTACATCCATCCGACGCTGCGGATCCTGCGCGGCCGGAATGTAAAACTCCGGCAGCGGTTGAATGGCAAGCGATTCATGACGCGAGCCGCCAACAATGCCGACGATCTCCTTTGGCGCCGACGGCCCATCCTTTTCACCGTGAGTTAACACGATTTGTTGACCAACCGCATTGCCGCCCGGAAAGTAACGTTGCGCGAGCACATCGTTCACGATTACGACCGGGGGAGAGTCCTTCGTGTCGCCGGAATTGAAGATGCGGCCGCGTAAGACCGGCGTTCGCATCGCGCGAAAATAATCCGGGGTGATAGTGAGATGCGAAGCCTCCAGTTCTTGTCCGGTCGGACGAGACGGTTGACCGACAATAGAAAATGTCGATCCGCTGTCGTTGTTTGAAAACGGCATGGGAAAAGCGGCGCCAGCTGCCTCCACCCCGGGAAGAGTCGCAAGTTTGGGCAGAACCTGTTCGAAAAATTGCCGATGCTTTTCTGGATCGGGGTATTTCGCCTTCGGCAAAATGAGTCCAGCCACAAGCGCATGCGAGGGGTCAAAGCCAGGCCTGGTCGCGCGCAAATTGGCGAAGCTTTTGATCAACAAACCAGCGCCGGTAAGCAGCAACATCGACAATGCAACCTGGACGATCACGAACAGCGCCCGCAAACGATGGGATTCCGGACCAACCGCGCCGCGATTTCCTTCCTGCAAAGATTCGTTCACGTTCGGGCTAGATACCTGAAGCGCCGGAACGAGCGCGAAAAGCAATGTGCTAAAAACGGCGGCACCGAGTGTAAAGACAACAACGAGTCCGTTGATTCGGATTTGGTCGAGCCGCGGAACATCGTGGGGACCAAATACCCGAAGCAAATCAATCCCCCACAACGCCAGGAGAAGTCCTGCGCCCGCGCCGGCAAGAGCGAGAATTAAACCCTCCGCCACCAATTGCACAACGATCCGACGCCGACTCGCTCCTAAAGCAGTACGAATCGCAATTTCGCGCCGGCGCTGAGTGGCGCGCGCGAGCAAGAGATTCGCGACGTTCGCGCAGGCGATCAGCAGCACGAGAACCACTGCCGCTACCAGCGTGATCAAGGCCGGCCGCACATCGCCGACGATGTCGTTGTGCAGAGAAAAAACGCGCTCGGAACGATTCGTGTTCGATTTGGGATACTGTTGCTCGAGCCGCGCGGCGATCGTTTTCATTTCTGCTTCGCACTGTGGAATGGTCACGCCGGGTTTTAATCGGCCGACCATGCGGATGAAATGTCCATCACGATTGTTCACCTCTTCCGGCACGAGCGGATGCAGCGGCTGCAAATAGTCCGCGCGCTCCCCTTCCACTGGAAAACGAAAACCTGGCGGCATCACACCGAGCACGGTGTATAAGCGCCACGACAAGCTGATCTGCTTTCCGACAATGTTCGGGTCGCCATTGAAAAGAGTTTTCCAGGCATAATCAGTCAACACCACCACGCGCGCATCAATGTTGTCATCTTCGCGTGTGTAAGCGCGGCCGCGCGCCGGCGAAACGCCGAGCACCGCAAAAATATCCGAGGTGACGGCAAGACCGTATAACTGACGGGACTCTTCCGTTCCGTTAAGCACCGCGCCCGCGCGCGTGAATGCCGCCAGCGCGGACAAAGTCTGCGATTGATCGCGAAGATCGACATAATCCGGAATCGATTCGGTTTCCTTTTCCGAATTCTCGCGAGCCATCTGCGACCAGATTGCGACGAGCTCATTTGGCTTTGAAAATGGAAGCGGACGCAGCAACACTGCATCGATCACGCTGAAAATTGCGCTGTTGGCGCCGATGCCGAGAGTGAGAGTCAGGATGGCGATGGCGGTGAAGCCGGGAGTCTTGCCCAACATTCGGAGTGCGTATCTTAAGTCAGTCAGCATAATCGTTCTCTGATTTACTCCGTCCGCAATGCCTGGACCGGATCGACCAAGGCGGCTCGTCGCGCCGGCAACAAGCACGCGAGCAATGCGATGGCGGCAAGCAACACCGTCGCGCCGCCGAGTAGCGCCGGGTTGTGCGCCGAAACCTGATAGAGTTGAGACGCAATCAATCGACCCAGCGCGAATGCCGAGACGATCCCGATCACCAATCCGATGACGACGGGCTTCATTCCCTGATTCACGACCAGGCGCAAGACGTCGCGCGTTTGCGCGCCGAGCGCCATTCGGACGCTAATTTCGCCGGTGCGCTGTTCAACGGTATAAGCGACGGCGCCGTAAATTCCAATGCTCGCAAGCAACAACGCCACCCCCGCAAAGATTCCGAGGAGCCACATCATCAAGCGCGCCTGACCAAGCGCCTGGGCCACGACCGCGTCCATGCTTTGCGGCACGGCAATCGCCAGACCTGGATTGACACTGGTCAGCGCGGATTGCACCAACTTCGTCACCGCATCCACTCTGAAGTTGCTGCGGACGGTCACGTTGACGAACGGGAAATTTTCCTGAGTCCACGGCCGATAAAATTCCATCCCGGGCGCGTCGGCGACTCGGATCGATCGAACATCGCCGACGATGCCAATGATTTCAGCCGGCACACCAAGACTTGTTACGAGCAAAGTTTTACCGATCGGATTTTCGTTCGGAAAAACTTTTTTCGCGCCAGCCTGGCTGATCAGACACACATTTTGGCCTTCGGCCACGTCATGCTCGTTGAACTCGCGTCCAGCCAGCAACGGAATGCCCCAGGTCTTGAAATATCCCGGTGCGATGTCGTGGCTCGGAGCATTCGCGCGCTTTTCGATTGGCGGAACGTCGTGGTCACCGCGCGCATAAAGCGTTCGGTTGCCACCAGCCAAAGGTATATCGCCGCTCATGGTCGCGCTTTCCAAGCCCGGAACATCGCGCAAAGCGTTAAGGGTTTGTTCAACGAAACGCTGACGTGATGGAGCGTCGGGATACTGCGCCACCGGCAACGTGATCGCGCCGGTCCAGAGATTCTGGGAGCGAAAGCCGATGTTCTGTTGACTCAAACGCACGAAACTGCTGATCAGCAGCGCAGCCCCGGCCAACAATGTGACCGACAGCGCGACCTGCGCGCCGACAAGAATCTTGCGGAAACGTTGCTGACGGATGCTGCCGCTGGTTCCGCGCCCACCTTCTTTCAAGCCGTCAACCAAATCGGCGTGCGAGCCTTGCAGCGCCGGATAAATTCCCATCAACAAACCGGTCAAGAGCGATAACCCGATCGTGAATAGAAGAACCGGAAGCGACAAACTGGTTACCGTATTCGCTTCCAGCGGCAGAAAATTGGAAGCCATTCTCGGGACGAGCGGCACCAGCCGCCAAGCCACAAAAGCGCCAACGGCACCGGCAATCGCACTGACGAGCAAACTTTCAAAAACGAACAACCGCACAATGCTCGTGCGCGACGCGCCGATCGCCATTCGCAACGCGATTTCGCGCCGGCGGCCGCTAAAACGGACCAGCAACAGATTAGCGACATTGCTGCATGCGATTAGCAAAACAAAACTGACCGCGGCGAAGAGCGTCGCAAAGCCCGCTTGCAAATTCTCAGTTACGTCTTGCGGCAACGTTTTGAGTGTTGTCTTCATTGTACTGTCGATTTTGTTCGGGTATTGTGTGATGTAGCTTTGATCTAACGAAGGCAGCGCCGCTCGAGCCTGCTTCAGTGTCACATCGGGTTTAAGCCGGCCGATAACACGCAGAAAGCTCGTGCCGCGCATCATTCGTTCATACGTGAATCCGGGAATTTGAAATGGCTTGGTAGTCCAAACCTCGGCGATTGGGTTGGCCCCAAACCAGTTGGCCGGCATGTTCGGCAGGACGCCAACAATCGTGTGTGCGGTTCCATCGAGCGTGATGTTCCGTCCAATCACGTTCGGATCGCCACCGAGTCGCTTCTGCCAGAAACCTTGCGTAACTAATGCCACATCCGCAGTTTCTTCCTCCTCAGGTAAAAAATTACGTCCGCGAATCGGACGCACGCCAAGGAGGTCAAAGTAATTGGAAGTTAGGCGCCCGCCGAAAACTTGAACTGGGTCGCCCGCCCCGGTTAGGGTGAAGGCAAAGAAATTCTCCCCTGCCAGACCCTCACAAATGGTTTGGCCATCGTGAAAATGTTCGAACCGCGGCGCCGAAAGCGGCAGGTCCACCAGATCGCGCGACTTGTCCCCGCCGTACCAGTGCACGACACGCGAAGGTTCCTTGAAAGGAAGCCCGCGCAGGAAAAGATCGTTGATTAGACTGAAGATCGCGGTGTTCAGTCCGATCCCGAGCGCGAGCGTGATGACGGCGATCGACGTGAAGGCCGGTGATTGCCGAAGTTTACGAAAAGCAAAACGGATATCGTTCATGGGATTGTGGCGTTGATTTTTTTCAGATTGAAAATCATTCGGAGCGCAGTGCTTGAACGGGATCAACCAGGGTGGCGCGTCGCGCGGGCAGCAAGCAGGCGAGGAACGCTACGGCGCTCAAAATCAGTGTGACCGCTAACATTGTTGGGAGATCAGTCGCGCCGATGCCGAAAAGCAAACTCTGGAGCAAACGGGTGCTGGCAAAAACGCCAATCAAACCGACTACGAGACCGACGCCGACGACGCGCATCCCTTGAATGATCACGAGACGCAGCACGTCATAGCGTTGCGCGCCAAGGGCGAGACGAATTCCGATTTCCTGGGTCCGCTGCGTCACTGAATAACTCATCACTCCGAAAATTCCGGCGGCGGCAAGCAACACCGCGATCAACGCAAACAGACCAACCAGCATTGCGTTCAATCGCGGTTGGGCGATCGACTGCGACCTGTAATCGGCAAGCGTTCGCGGTCGATAAACTGGAACGTCCTTATCTATTTCGCTGACCGCATTACGCAAAGCAACAGTCAAGGACTGCGGATCGACTTGAGTTCGCACAAAGATCGACATCGAAGCAATTGCGAACTGTTGATGCGGAAGATAAATCTGCGGCTTCGGCGCCTGGCGCAGACTGATTAAATGCATATCGGCAACGACCCCGACGATTTCACGGACCGGCGGCTTGCCCGGATCGACCGAACCATTCGGAATGATGCGTTTGCCAACCGGGTCTTCGCCCGGAAAAAATTGTTTGGCGAAATTTTCGGAGACGATGGCAACCGGCGGCGCGCTTCTGTCGTCGCGATCGGTAAACGCTCGGCCGCGGAGGAGCGGAACCCGCATGGTCTTGAAATAATCCGCGGTAACGCTGTTCAACTGAGCCACTGGTTGCTGGCCTTGTGGAACCGGGCGCTCTTGGACATCGAAATTAAAACCAATTTCGCTGCCGCTCAGCGGAATCCACCACGCGGCGGCGGCCGAATTCACACCGGGCAAGACCGAGACGCGATTGAGCAGTTTTTTGTAAAAGTCACCAACTTGTTGCGGCGTGCCGTAGTTTGTCTGCGGGAGCGCAACTCGCGCCGTCATTACATTGGTGGGATCGAAGCCGGATTGGACTCGCTGCAGGCGGACAAAACTTTCGACCAGTAAACCCGCGCTCGCGAGCAGGACGAGCGCGAGCACGATCTCGACCACGACCAGCACAGCCCGGGTGCGATGCCCTCTCGCTCCTTCACTGGAGCCGCGCGACGTTTCATTCAACGAGCCCGCGAGATCCGAATGCGATGCGCGCCAGGCAGGCAAAAGCCCGGCAAAAATCCCAACTCCAAAACTGACGACCGAAGTGAAGGCGAGGACGCGAAGGTCGGGTGAAATTTCATCGATGCGCGGAATGGTCGGCAGAAAAGCCTTCAATGAATCGATACCCCAGACCGCGAACACCAATCCGGCGAATCCGCCGAGTGCTCCGAGCAGAGCGCTTTCGAGGAGCAGTTGTTTGATGATGTGCCAGCGTCCGGCGCCAAGCGCGGCGCGAATGCTGATTTCTTTGTTGCGCGACAGCGAACGGGCCAGGAGCAGGTTCGCTACGTTGACACAGGCGACGAGCAGAACGCAGCTCGCCATCGCACACAACATCAACAGCGCAGAATGTGCGCTACCGATCATGGCATTCAGTTCCGGCAAAACTTTCGCCCCGACGTTCGCTTTGGAATCTGGATATTGCCGGCGCCAGTTTGCCGTAACGGCGTCGATGTGTGCCTGCGCCTGTTGGATCGAGACGTTCGGTTTCAATCGCGCGATGCATTGGAAAAAATCGTTGTCGCGCTGCTCGGTCATTGGCTGCGAGCCATCTCTCGACTCACGCAAGATCGACATCGGAACCCAAAGTTCCGGGGAGACCGAACCGATCGGGAAGGCGAATCGCGGCGGCATGACCCCAATCACCTGAAACTGCTGGCCATCGAGTGTCATTGATTTTCCGATGACGCTCCGATCAGCTCCGAATCGCCGTTGCCACAATCCGTGGCTCAAAATCACAACGTGATTTCCAGGTTCGTCTTCGTTAGGCAAAAATGCGCGGCCAAGGATCGGTTGGATACCGAGGAGCGGAAATAAATCGGCCGAGACAGCTTCACCCTGGACATGCGTGGCCTGGGTTCCGTCCGTGAACGTGCTGACGCTTTGATTCGTGTAAACAGCAACCCGTTCGAAAACCTGCTTTTGCGCGCGCCAATCGACGTAATCGAGATAGGAGATGCTATTGATTTCTGTTCCGGGATCGGCCCTCTCGCGGACGTCGTATTCGCCCAAGGCGACCAGATTTTGCGGTTCGCGAAACGGAAGCGGGCGTAGCAGCACTGCGTTGAGCACGCTGAAGACGGCGGTGTTAGCGCCGATGCCAAGGGCGAATGTCAGAATGACGATTGCGGTGAAGAGCGGCTGCTTGGCCAGAACACGAAACGCGTACCGAAGATTTTGCATACGTCACTCCGATCGGAGGGCGATGATTGGATCGACCCGTGAGGCGCGGCGCGCCGGAATCCAGGAGGCGAGCAGTGTCGCGACGAAAAGGAGTAGGCCGACTCCGAGATAAATTCGCGGATCGATGCCCTTCACGTCGAAGAGCACGCTTTGCAATGCGCGCGAAAGCGCGAAGGCAGTAACCAGGCCGATCACTGACCCGATCAAGAGCAATTGCATTCCGTGCGAAAGAATCAGCCCGCGAATCTGAGCCGGGCGCGCGCCGAGCGCGAGACGAATGCCGATTTCACGGACGCGTTTGAGCGTGGTATAGGCGAGCAATCCGTAAAGACCTATCGTCGCGAGCAGCAGCGCGAGCCCGGAAAAAACAGAAAAGAGAAAACTTAGCAGACGTTGCGCGCCCCAGGTCTCCCGGACGCGATCGCTCATCGGCCGGGCATCGAAAACCGGTAGCGAGGAATCGACTGAAGTGACGGCATCACGAACCGCGCGCTCGAGCGCCGCAGACGCCATCGTCGATCTTACGAAGAGGGTGAGACTGGTTCGCTGGGCCTGACCCAACGAACAGTAAATCACCGGCAACGGCGCCATTTCGTCGATCGCGTGAAATCGCATGCGCGCGACGACACCGACAATTTCTGACATCACGTAGTTTTCGTTGTCATTGCCGGGATCAACCCCGAGACGTTTGCCGATTGGATTTTCGCCGGGAAAATATTGTTCGGCCATGGCCTGATCGATGATGATCACACGCGGTGAATCTTTGGTGTCGCGCTCATTAAACGCGCGACCCCGTAAAAGCGGCACCTTCAGTGTTGAAAAATAATCGCCGACGACGACTTCGAGATCGCTGTTCAACATATCGGAAGGCTGCGGACGCGGGTTTTCTTCACGCCAGAAACCCGTTTGCCATCCACCCATCAGCGGGCCGTTCGAGCTCACGGCCGCATTTTGCACGCCGGGCAGACCAC
>Ga0193751_1002106_pt1 | contig 12276 bp, 10 predicted proteins | sample L1c2metaG_FD_143050 | JGI IMG/M metagenome (GOLD analysis project Ga0193751, IMG submission 143050) | Soil microbial communities from a riparian zone of the East river system, Colorado, United States - L1c2 | ecosystem: Environmental > Terrestrial > Soil > Riparian zone | place: USA: East River... | reverse complement strand
GGAATCTCGATCCAGCAGCGCAACACGCGAGACCCGGTCGACCATTTGTCCCCGACTTTTATCGGTCCCCAGCCTGAGTCATCTAAGGACGAATCCTCAGGATGCGGTACGTCGGAGTGAAACCGCCACTCTGACAATGGCAGAGTGACCAGCGATTCCAGGTGATCCAAAGTTGCCTGGTACGGATCAGTTGTTTTCTGACTCGGAGCTGGTTGCTGGGCGGAGACTAACGTGGCTGCTATGAATGCGAGAAGTGCACACACGATCCATCGCTTCAACGGGCTTTTCTCCTTATTAGGAAAGTCGCTTTTGACAAGGCAAACAACAGAAAGAATTTTAGTTTCGTACAGAAGGGTAACTGCGACGAACGTGTCGGTCAATTGGCCTGCGTCTAGTTCAAACAAAAAAAGGACACCGCTCGCGCGGTGTCCCTACCTACCAGCAACTTGATTTTACTTATTTTCGTTGAGCGATCCGGCGCCAAACTCCTTGCGCTGTGCCACCGGACGCGCAGCTCTTGCTGCCGCTGCCGCCGGCATTGCCGCCGCTGCTCCGTAACGCTCGAGCAGCACGGGCACCATTGCGCCTTCGGCTTCCTTAACAAAGGTGAGCTTGCTCTCGCCCAGCAGATCGACGCGGACGAAATCTCCCAGCTTCACCTGCCCCGTTGCCACCAGGTTCGCGAGCGGAAACACCAGGTGCCGTTCGATCGCCCGCTTCAGGTGCCGCGCCCCATACTTCGGATCGGTGCCCTCGGCGAGCAGAAAGCTCTTCACCTGCGGCGTGCAGTTGAAAACGAACTGATGCGCGCCCGCGGCCATCAGCACCCGCTGCTGCACCATCCCCAGTTCGATTTCCAGGATCTGTTGTAAATGCTCGGAACGCAGCGTCTTGAACACGACAACCTTGTCGATGCGGTTCATGAACTCCGGCGCAAACTTGCGCCGCGCCGCATCCACTGCCGAGCGGTTAATCTTGTCGTCGAGCGCGTTATCCACCTGCACCGCTTTCGGCGCGAAGCCCAGGCCGCCATCGACCAACCCATTCATCTCCGCGGCGCCCAGGTTCGAGGTCATGATAATGATGCAGTTCGAAAGATCGACGCGCCGGTTATCGCCCAGCGTCAGCGTAGCTTTGTCCAGAATTCCGAGCAGCAGTTGCCACAGCGAGTCGGATGCCTTCTCGATTTCGTCGAACAGCAGGATCGACAGCTTCAGCTTTTCCGTGTGCCACTGGTTCAGCGCTTCCTGCGTCAGCAGCGGATGCGTCTCCCGGTGTCCCAGGTATCCCGGAGGCGAGCCGATCAACTTCGCAATCTCGTGCGAGTGCTGGAACTCCGCGCAATCGATCTTGATGCAGGCTCGCGCGTCACCGAACAGCGACTCGGCTACCGCTTCCACCACCCGCGTCTTGCCGGAGCCGGTCGGCCCCAGGAACAGCAGATTGCCCACCGGACGGCCCGGCGCATTCAGCCCGGCCAGAAACATCTGATAGATTTCCGCAACCTTCTCGATCGCCTGGTCCTGCCCTACAATCTTCCGGCGCAGGGCGGTCTCAAAGTCACGGGCGTCGTTGCTGCGGCGGCTCGGATCAAGCACGGTTGCCAGGTTCGTTCTCATCGCTTCGGGCCCTTGTTTCCTTTCCGGGAACTGCTTGTTTTCTGGGAAACTATTTGCTGCCAAACTGCTCATTTTTATCACTTTCTTGTCGGTCGCCTGCCACTCCGGATGAAGGTTGCATTCCTCAGCCTCCCCTCCTTGTGCAAGCCGCTAGCCATCCTCTGGAAGCGCCGTATTTTCCCACTTCCCAGCGTTTTAGATGCGGCCAGCCCACCTCAAGTCACGAAGGTCCTTTACCCGCAGCTTCCCCAGGAGCAATTGTTTGCAGACTGCGGGAACTTCCCCCAGCGCTCACCCACCCCTGCGCCCATGTCCGGTAAGCCTTAAGCAACTTGGCCCGACGTAACTGGCAGCCCAGGTTACTTCCGGTGCACAATAGAAGCAGATTTCCTCTCTGGAGAATGCGCTTGTCCCAATTCAGACTCTCGAAGTCCGGACTCTCGATCGTGAGCGTTGCCGCCTTCCTGTTCCGACTGGCCCTGACGGGCTTCGGCCTCTTTTCTCCTCCGGCGGCCGCCGTACAAAATCCGCACGGCGTGCAGTTGGTCCAGGTCAAAGCCGACCCCACCAAAAAACCCGAGCCTCCGGCGCCCGTCATTGCGCCCCCCGGCTCCGATCTTTACCTTGCCCAGCGCGGAGACAGCATCCCGTCCGTCGCCCGCAAATATCTGAAGCGGACCAAGTACCTCACCTCAACGGAACTGGCCGGAGCCATTCGAGAAGCGAACCACAACCGCCAGGGCGTCTTCCTGAAATCCGGAGAGCAGATCATCATCCCCGGAATTCTCGAAGGGCCTATTGTAGAGAAGACTGTCCCAGTTGCAAGAGATTTCGAAGTCCGCGCCATTTATCTGACCGGGGTGATGGCGGGCAGCGATCATGGAATGCGCATTATCCGCCATTGGCGCGAAGTCGGCGGCAACGCGGTCGTCTTCGACATAAAGGATAGCGACGGCATCGTCAACATCGCCTTTGACCACCCGTTAGCCACCGGACAACGCCACTATATTTCCGACCTGCCCAAGCTCATCCGCTTCCTGCATTCCGAAAACATGCACGCCATCGCTCGCATCGCCATTTTCCGCGATGAGCATCTGGTCACCACCCATCCCGAACTGGCCGTAAAGTCGCGTCGCACCGGCGAGAGCTGGCGCGAAAACGGCAAGCTCGTCTGGACCGACCCCTCGAATCCCAAGGTGCAGGACTACGACATCGCCCTGGCCAAGTTCGTAGCCCAGGCCGGAGTCGATGAAGTGCAGTTCGACTACGTCCGCTTTCCCGCCGAAGGCGACCAGAAAGATGCCTTGTTCAACTACCAGACCGAGCATCCTGATCATCCGACGAAGATGCAGCGCTCGGACGTGATCGCCAATTTCCTCGATCGCGCTTATACCCAGATCCATCCGACCGGCGTCCTGCTCTCGCTCGACGTCTTCGGAGTCATGGCGTGGCAGCGTCCCGTCGATCTTTCGCACACCGGGCAGGACATCGTAGCCATGGCTAAGCACTGTGATGTGATCTCGCCCATGATCTATCCCTCGCACTTCTTCGGCATGGACGGCATCGCTCACCCCGGCGACGCGCCCGAGCATTTCATCGGCGAGTCCATGGACCGCTTCATGCTCATCACCAAGGACAGCGGCGTCGTGATTCGCCCCTGGCTGCAAGCTTTTGCCTGGCGCACCAAGACTTACTCGCCCAAGTACGTTGAAGTTCAGATCGAGGTAGCGAAGCAAAAAGGCGGCGTCGGCTTTCTCTTCTGGAACGCGAATAACGACTACTCAAAGCCCTACACCGCCATGCCGGAGATGCGAGCCGCAAAAGGCCGCTACTTCCGGGGAGACGAAGTAGGCGTCAAGTCCGAACCCGCCCCAGCTACGCCGACAGCCTCTACCGCCACGCCCGCAACGAACACCAGTGTAGAGACGGGGCTAGCCCCGTCTTCCAGTGACAGCGGCCACCGCGCTCAGAAGATCTGGCGGCACTAATAGGCGCGAGTGGAGAACCACCCCCAACTCTCCACCCCCGTGTCATCCTGAGCGGAGCCGGGCCAAGAGCGAAGCGAATGGCCCGGCGGAGTCGAAGGACCCCTACACCCTCCGCGTAACTGCCCGGCTTCCTGGGTGCACTACAGCGCCCTCCTATCCCCCTCTGGTGAACGGGACAGGAGGGCACTTAAGAGTTGCACCCCCGGGATCGTTAGCTAACTCCAACCGAGAATCACAACGCGTGCGGACGCTTGAGCACTTTGCCCGGCTCCTTCGTTGCATTGGACGGCGGCGCCGGTTGGCTTCGGCTGCCCCCGGGTAGCTTGTTGCGCTGATGCGGCGGCATCAACGTCGTGCCCGCGATGTTGTTGAACGGAACCGTCGCCGCGAACGTGGGCAGATTGTGGGCGCGCACTTGGGTGACCGCTTCGAAGCCCGACGCGAGCTTGATCAAGGTGGGCTCGCTGAAAGCCGTCCCGAAGAAGCTGATTCCCATTGGCGCTCCGAACACCATGGCCGCCGGCACTTGCACGATCGGATAACCTTCCGGCGCCGCCAGGCCCGACGAACCAAAAATAAAGTGGTCTCCAAAGATCAAGTCGGTGGACCACGCCGGGTTGTCGGTAGCGGTGACCACGGCGTCGAGATTGAACTGGCTCAGCGCGGCGTCGATGCCGTTCACCCCAAAGTCCTTGTCAAGGGCAAGCGCCTGGTTATAGGTCATTCCGCCGAAGATCGGCTGCGGGTCGTCGGGTCCCGGCGCCAACGCATCGCAGAGATCCCAAATATCCTGATTAAAGAACGGCATCTCTTCGCCGGCGTGGGCGTTGTTGAAGGCGATGGCGTCGGTCAAGCTCTTACCCGCCATGGGCACTCCCGTGCGCGTGGCGAAATAAGCCTTCACGTCATTCCTGAAATCGAAGCACAAGATCAGGAACTCACCGGGACCCGAGCCGCCGTTGGGAAATATGAAGCCCGCAGCATCCAGGTCAATGACGGTCGCGCCCGCATCGGTGAGCGCCTGGAAGGCGGCCTCGAACGCGTCCACCACCGGCTGCGGCGTTACGACGAATGGATCAAAACCAAGTAATCCGATCCGCGTCAGGCCCAACCTTGCGCCCTTCAGGCCGTGAGGATTCAGGAACTGAGTATAGTCGGCGGGAATGTTGGTGGGGCGCGGGAATCGGCCCTGCCATCCCAGGGGAACGCTGCCGGTCGCCGGATCGCGGCCGTCGTAGGTGCGGCTCTGCACCACTCCCAGCGCCACCGCTGCGTCGGCCACCGTGCGGCCGTGCGGACCGAAAGTGTCCTGAATGTGGGAGATCGGCACGATGCCCGCACGGCTGGTCAGGCCCACCGTCGGCTTGAGGCCGACTACGCCGTTGGCGTTCGCGGGGCACACAATGCTGCCATCGGTTTCCGTCCCAAACGATACCGCGGAGAAGTTCGACGACACTGCGGCGCCCGAACCGGCGCTGGAGCCGCAGGGATTGCGATTGATGCCGTAGGGATTATTCGTTTGCCCGCCCCGGCCCGACCATCCGCTAACGGATTCGAAGGAGCGGAAGTTGGCCCACTCCGACAGGTTCGTCTTGCCCAGAATCACCGCCCCGCCCGCGCGCAGGTTGGCCGCGACCGTCGAGTCCTGAAGCGCCGGCTTCCCGACCAGCGCGAACGAGCCCGCCGTAGTCTGCATCATGTCGCCAGTGTCGACGTTGTCCTTGAGCAGCACCGGGATTCCGTGCAAGGGTCCGAGCACGATGCCGTGCTTACGCAGTTTGTCGGCATGGCGTGCCATCTCCAGCGCGTCGGGGTTCAGTTCGATCACCGAGTTGACCCCCGGACCGTTCTGGTCCAGCGCAACGATGCGGGTGATGTACTCCTTGGTCAGGTCCTCCGAGGTGAGTTTGCCGGAAGCCATCTCCGCCTGGAGATGGGCTACGGTCCATTCATTGTGATTCTTTGGAGCGTCGCTTGATTGGCTGTTTCGGGTGGCATCATTTGCTGCCGCCACGGGGAGCGCCAGCAAAGCTGTAATAAGGAGAGTGCGTAGGGCTGGGATGATCATGTTCTTGTTCCTCCTGGGAATCTTCGGCCGGGTAACGCCGGGAATCTTCCTACTTCTGGATTCGGATTGTCAAGCGATTCCCGCAAATTTCAGGCGTCAAATGTAACAACGATGTAAAAACTTTGTCGGGCGGGTGGACAGGTTGTCACGTTCCATCCTTTACTCTCGAAGGGTGACCCGTCCAAGCTCTGCTTGGGCGGGCGTGTTCCGCGCTGTGCATCGCTTTGCCGAAACCGCCCGTCATCAGCCCATTCCGGGGCAAGAGCCATCATAGGAAACCTGCCCGGAGCGGGCAGTAACTCTTACCAACAGGCCACCCATCCCACAAGATGGGCCATGTGATACAGTGCTCCCCTCACTTACTCTCATCTTAACTACCCAACACTACCCAACTAATTGTGGGAGACCAGATGAAGCTCTTTCTCTCGATTCTTTTGCTGAGCACTGCCATGGAAGCGCAGAGTTTTTTGGCGCCCAGCAGTTCCGCGCTTCCCGATGCGCCCAGCCAGCGTCCTTTCTGGACTGTCGAGAACAGAGTCAACGTAAGCATCCTGGCCGGACTGGTTGCCGCCGACGCATTCACCACACAACGCGGCCTGAACCAGGGCCTCCGCGAAGTCAATCCGATCATGCGCCCCTTTGTGACGCGCGGCGCCGCCGGAGAGGCTGTCGGGTCAGCTTTAGGTTTTGGCGCGGGAGTTGGAATCGTGTACCTGTTGCATCGAAGCCACCACTACAAAGCGGAACGCATTACGATGCGGCTGATCGTTGCCGGTGAAGGCGGCTTTGTCGCCAACAACATCATTGCGATCCGCTAACCCGCCGGTGGTGCAAGTGGGATTCGTATCAAGGCATCCCCTTCAGGCGTCCCGAAAACGCTTTAGCAATGAATCCGCCTTCAGGCGCTGGGAGCAAGCCCGCTTCCACGCTATAATTCCATTCTGGAAGACGAAGTTTTCTTCGACTATTTGATCATTCGGAGAATCCCCGGCTCGCTTCCGCGAATCTTAACACCGTAAGGAGTCTGCATGGCCATTCAGAAGACGGACAAAATCTGGCACAACGGCAAGTTCATCGCCTGGGACGACGCTACCCTCCACGTGATGTCGCACGTTGTGCACTACGGCTCTTCGGTGTTTGAAGGCATTCGCTGCTACGCGCTGCCCACCGGCCCCGCGATTTTCCGCGCCACCGAACACATGCAACGCCTCGTCGACTCCGCCCGCATTTACCGCATCGACATCCCCTTCACCCGTGACGAGATCGTGCGCGCCATGGTCGAACTGGTGAAACATAATGGCGTGTGGCCCTGCTACATCCGCCCCATAGTTCTTCGTGGATACGGCGAAGCAGGCGTCAATCCCTTCAACTCTCCGACCGAGGTCTACATTTGCAACTACCCCTGGGGAAAATATCTGGGGTCGGACGCCACTGAGGGAGTGGATGTTTGCGTTTCTTCGTGGACGCGGATCGCGCCCAACACTCTGCCCGCCATGGCCAAGTCCGGTGCGAACTATATGAACTCGCAGCTCATCAAGATGGAAGCCATCGTCAACGGTTACGCGGAAGGCATCGCGCTGGATGTGAACGGCTACGTCAGCGAAGGTTCAGGCGAGAATCTATTCGTCGTCCGCAACGGCGTGCTGCACACGGCTCCGCTGGGGAACTCCGTGCTCCCGGGAATTACGCGCGACTCGGTGCTGCAGATCGCGCGCGACCTTGGCATCAAGATCGTCGAGCAGCAGATTCCGCGGGAGTCGCTCTACATCGCCGATGAAGTTTTCTTTACCGGCACCGCTGCTGAAATCACGCCCATTCGCTCGGTCGATAAGATTACAGTGGGCAAGGGCAAGCTCGGCCCGGTGACCAAATCTCTGCAAGCGGAGTTTTACGGCATCGTTCGCGGCGAGAAGGCGGACCGCTATGATTGGCTGACGCCGGTTGCGGTGGGATCGAAGCAACCGGTCGGCGTCTAACTTTGTTTCGGCGGCGCCTGCTGCGGGCCCCAATGCGAATCGCGCTTGCGCCACGGGCTACTAGAGGGCGGTTGCTCTTCCTGTTTTCTTGAACTATAGTGAAGGCCGCCTGATCGCAGGCGATCTTGTTTGTTCCTATCAACCCCCAGCCTATAAGGAGAACTCCTATGTCCGCTCCCACGCCCGAATTTGCTCTGATCTATCGCGACATGATGCTCGATGGCTTCGCCCGAGAAGTTGAAACGACCAAAAGAGTTTTGGCTGCCATCCCCGACGATAAAAAGGACTACCGGCCGGATCCCTGCGCGCGCACGGCCTGGGAACTGGCTTGGCATCTCGCAAATACCGACGTCCAGTTCCTGAATGGGATTGCGGACCTGAAGTTCACAATGGCGAATCCGGCGGCGGAAGACAAGCCCAAGACTATCGCCGAGGTGGTGGATTGGTACGACAAGAATGTCAAGCGCGGCGCGGATCGGGTTCGCGCTCTGTCAGCTGCACAGTTGCTGACACCGATCGAGTTTGTCGGCGTCTTCAACTTACCGGCGGCGTTCTATCTGGCATTCCTAAACAATCACAGCATTCATCATCGGGGCGAGTTGGCCACGTATCTGCGTCCCATGGGATCGAAGGTGCCCTCGATCTATGGCGGCAGTTACGACGAGCCCTTTCAGGCAGCGGCGTGAAGTTAAACTAACGAGAAATCGCGAACTGGAGAGCGCGGGGCGGGTGAGGTTACCCGCCCCTACGTCTTTGACGATGAAGTCTAGCCTATGACCCCAGACCTGTTTACTCGCGCCGAATCCGCAGCAGCGTTTGTGCTCTCACAGACCGCCCTGCGGCCGCAGATCGGACTCGTCCTCGGCTCCGGTCTCGGAGCTTTTGCCGACGATCTTACGGAAGCGGTCCGCATTGCCTACACCGACATCCCGACATTCCCACGTTCGACGGCGATTGGGCATGCCGGACAACTCGTGGTCGGCAAGTCCGGCGACGTTCCCGTCGCCGTGATGCAAGGACGCGTGCATCTTTATGAAGGCTATTCGGCTGCCGAGGTGGCCTTTCCCACGCGCGTGCTCGGACGAATTGGCATACGCGCTTTGATTCTCACCAATGCCGCCGGTGGCATTAACGTCGAGTACGGACAGGGCGCGCTGGTTATCCTTAAAGATCACATCAATCTTCAGGGACAGAATCCGCTGACGGGCGCGAATGACGAACGCTTTGGCCCGCGCTTCCCCGACATGAGTTACACCTACGCCAAGCGCTATCGCGAGATAGCGCTCGAGGAAGCGAAGAAACTTTCAATTCCTCCGCGCGAGGGGGTCTACGCGGCGCTTGCCGGCCCGAGTTACGAAACTCCGGCAGAGATTCGATACCTGCGCACGATCGGCGCCGATCTGGTGGGCATGTCAACCGTCCCGGAAGCAATCGCGGCACGGCACATGGGGATGAACGTCCTGGCGATCTCATGTGTGACCAATATGGCCGCCGGAATTCTCGATCAGGCGCTCAATCACGAAGAAGTGCTCGAAGTGGGGCGGCGAGTGATGGGACAGTTCATCGCGCTGCTGCGGGCCGTGCTGCCGCGGATATCGGGGGAGTTACTGAAGGCGGGCTAGATTTGTTTCGCTCGCATAAGGGGACGCGGCAAGCCGCGTCTCTACAGGAAAGTCTTTTATCGCTCAGCGCCCCTTGCGGGGTATGAATACCGGCTGGGGCGGATCTATCTTGTACACCGCCGCGAAGCTTGCCTGGTTGAGCGCGAAGCTGGCTCTTCCGCGCGAATCGATGAACAGCAATGGCTGTTTGAGCAGCACATCGCTGAACGTCCTGACCAACGGCATCTCGATTTCGCGTCCCGCGATGGTGACCTTCAGCTTATCGCCGAGCTGATATCCGAGCTTAAGAAAATCGTCGGCGTCGATGTTCGTGATCAGGTTGCCGTACGGTCCATCGAGGGCGATCACTTCGCCGGTCAGACCCTTATCATCCACGGTTGCGGGTTTCTGATCGAGACGGACCAACTGTTTAACTGCGGGTCCGACCCGGGTCCAGTCGTCGCCGCGCGCGATGTGCGCGCCGACGGGAGAAAAAATATCCCGGCCGTGAAAGGTGGAGGAAATCTTGGCGCCGACCATCCAATTAGAGTTTGTGATCTCGCGAATGGCTTCGACGCCATCGCGGTCCTCGACCATCGTCATCAGGCCGTTGTCGGGCAGCACGAAGAATTGTCCGCGCTTGGATTTCGCGACCACAGCCTTGCGCGAGCTGCCCACGCCGGGATCGACGACCGCCACAAACACCGTGCCGGCGGGGAAGTAGGGCGTGGCTCCGAACAGGAAGCGAGCGCCGTCTCCAATCGAAAAAGCGCTGACCTGATGCGTGAGATCGACAATGCGGAGGTTGGGCGTGATGCCGTACATGACGCCTTTGCAGAGCGCCACCGAATCGTCAAGGATGCCGAAATCGGTCATGAAGACAACGGTTGGCGGTTGCACGGCAGGCGGCTGTGCTAGAAGAGGGCTTGCGATAAGAAGTAAAGCGGCGAACCACAACACGGGGGTTCGCGCCATTTTTGCTGCCGAGGTTAATGCCATTCGCATAAAGTCGAACCCTCCGAATGCTTTTGGTAGTGGAGCGCCGGGCGTCCCCGCCCGGCTGGACGGGCGAGACGCCCGTCACTCCACCGTATGAGTCATCACGCGTACCACTTTACTGCGCCATCGTTCCACTTCCAGCATCTATAATCGGGGCGGCCATAAATCAATACAGGAGAGAGCCAGCAATGTCCAACGTGATTCCTGAAAAATACGTCGACCTTTTCCAGAAGCCCGCTTTTGCCAGCCTTGGCACCCTGATGCCCGACGGACGCCCGCAGGTCACTCCCGTATGGTGCGACTTCGACGGCCAACATGTGATTTTTAATTCTGCGCGCGGCCGTCAGAAGGACCGTAACGTGCGCCGCGATCCGCGGGTGGCGCTGGCCATCGTCGATCCTGACAATCCCTATCGTTATCTGGAGATACGCGGCACCGTAGTTGAGATTACCGAGGACGGCGCGGACCAAAACATAGACAAACTGGCGAAGAAGTACCTGGGAGTCGACAAGTATCCGTATGCGAAGCCGGGAGAGGTTCGCGTGATGTACAAAATCCGGCCGGAGCACACGAACGTGATGGGCTAGAATAATGCCCGTGTGGCGCGGGCGCCCTCGCCCGCGAGCGGTGGGAACCGGTTACCGGGAGAGTCTTCTCTCCACCGCACGGGCGTAAGAATGTCCCTGCCAACACAATCGCCCCCTTCTTTTCTCCGGTAACCTTTCCTCTCCAAACGAGTCCAACTCATGACGGAACTTTGGGGGATCCCTTTCCGTACTAGAAGATGAGAGTCGAGGAATCCTCGTCATTGTCCATTTGCTGGAGGAGGCATTTATGGAAGTTGGGAAAAATAATCTCGATAGTTTGCATGCGATCGATGCTCAAGCCAATAGCATTTCGGCGCAGCAGGTAGTGAAGGCTGCGCACGAAGAACTTCTCCAGTTGATGCGGCAGCGCGCCGAGATCATGAAACGTATCGGCACGGTGAAGCAGACGATCGCCGGATTGGCGAATCTTTTCGGCGAGCAGGTGCTCGGCGACGACTTGCTGGAACTGATCGACCGCAAACCGAATGGCCGTCAGCCCGGCTTCACCAAAGCATGCCGGAGGGTGCTCATGGAAGTCCGGCGTCCGCTGGGGGCGCGCGAGGTTTGCGTGGAACTGGAGCGATATGCTCCGGCAATCCTGGCGCGGCACAAGGATCCGCTGGCCTCGGTCACAACCGTTTTGAATCGTCTGGTGGATTATGGCGAGGCTCGCAGCCTCAGTAACGACCGCGGTCGCCGCGTCTGGGAGTGGATCAGCGACACCGAAACGTCGGCGGATGCGATGCCTACCGGGATACCGGCGTAGGTGCGCTCCCAGCCCCTTAAAGGGGCAATCGACTTCAACCGCTTGCGGTATCGCTAAAGCGATACCCTGATACGAAACGCAGAGCGAACCCCAACTTTTCGATAGCCTGCTACGCCGGCAGCAGCCGGCCTTTTTCCAGATGCCGTGTCACGTGCGCATACTGGGCCGCATGCGGATCGTGTGTCACCATTATGATCGTCTTGTTGAAACTCTCATTCAGCCGCTTCAGAATTTCCAGGATCTCTGTTGCCGAGTTGCTATCGAGATCGCCGGTAGGTTCGTCGGCGAGAATCAACGTAGGATCGCTGACGATGGCACGAGCGATGGCCACACGCTGCTCCTGTCCACCCGATAGCTGCTTGGGCAAATGATGGACGCGATCCTCTAGTCCTACCAGCTTGAGCGCGGTCATCACATGATCGCGGCGCTGCTGCGTCGTCATCTTCGTCAGCAGTAGCGGCAACTCGACATTCTCAAACGCCGTCAGCACCGGAATCAGATTGAAAGTCTGAAAAACATAGCCGACGTGAGTATTGCGCCACTTGGCGGACTGCCCATCGCTCAGGCGAAAAATATTTTCGCCCATCACCAGCAGTTCGCCGGAACTGGGGCGGTCAATCGCTGCGATCATATTGAGCAGCGTCGTCTTCCCCGATCCTGACGGCCCCATCA
>Ga0193751_1002105_pt1 | contig 12280 bp, 10 predicted proteins | sample L1c2metaG_FD_143050 | JGI IMG/M metagenome (GOLD analysis project Ga0193751, IMG submission 143050) | Soil microbial communities from a riparian zone of the East river system, Colorado, United States - L1c2 | ecosystem: Environmental > Terrestrial > Soil > Riparian zone | place: USA: East River... | reverse complement strand
ATCACGGCATTCGACAAAGTGATTGCCGCTGATCCGACAAGAGCCGAGGCGTACTACTGGAAGGGCGTGAACTTGATCGGAAAAGCTACGCTCAAGGGCGATAAGATGGTTGCGCCCGAAGGGACAGCCGAGGCCTTCCAGAAATATCTGGAGCTCCAACCCGAGGGTAAGCTTGCTCAGCCCGCAAAAGACATGCTGGCTAGCATTGGCGCGACCATCGAAACCGGCTTTGGAAAGAAAAAACCAGTGAAGAAGTAGCTCAAAACCAGTTCCCATTCTCAATGGAGCGCCGGGCGTCCTCGCCCGGCCTCGATTCTACTGAGGGTGTAAGCGTGACGGGCGAGACGCCCGTCGCTCCACTGGGAACTGAGAACTATTCCCGGTTACCGAGGTCTATGACCTACTTGTCCTTCGTTCTTCCGCACATCCGCGCTACATTCATTACATAGGTTCCTCGGCGACGTTTCTCCCCTGTGGCGTCAATGCTGATAACTAGGAGTGTGTGGAATGGCTGCTCCGGGGAATTCCCCGATTGCGATCGCCTTTGAGGGCATTAGTGGAACGGGTGCGATCCCGACGTCGGTTCTGCTTGCGGGCATGTTGCGCGCCTCGGAGAAGGTCAGCGACCTGATTTTTTCGCCGGGGCGTCCGCCACAGGTCGAGATTCACGGACAACTCACGGCGGTCGAAATCTCCGGGAGCAGCATACTCTCGGCGGATGACACGCGCCGTATCGCGGCCGATCTAATCGGCACCAATAAGCAGGCCATCAATACGCTTCGCGAGCAGGGTTCCTGCGACGTCTCCTATGGACTGCCGGGAATGGCGCGGTTCCGGGTCAACGTTTTTATTCAGCGGGGAAGCTGCGCGATTGTGATGCGCGTAATCCCGACCGCAATTCCGACTTTCAGTTCGCTTCGCCTGCCGGCGCAGTTGGAAGAGGCAGCGAACGTGCGCAACGGGATCATTCTGGTGACGGGCGGAACGGGATCGGGCAAATCTTCGACGCTCGCCGCTTTAATTGACCGCATCAACAGTGAACATTGCTATCACGTTCTTACGGTCGAAGATCCGATCGAGTTTCTGCACAAGCACAAGAAATCGACGGTGCACCAGCGCGAGTTGCACAGTGATGCGCCGAATTTCACGCTGGCGCTGCGGGCGGCGTTGCGGCAGGCGCCGCGCGTGATTATGGTCGGCGAAATCCGCGACCGGGAGACGCTTGAGATTCTTCTCGACGCCGCCGAAAACGGCCACCTCGTTCTTTCCAGCATGCACACCGTCGATGCCTCGAAGACGGTGGAGCGCATCATCGCTACGTTCGCTGCCACCGAACAGCAATCGGTGCGGGAACGTCTCGCGAAAACTTTCCGCTACATCATTGCGCAGCGGCTGATACCGCGCGCCGATGGCGGTGACCGCGTCGCCGTCGTCGAAATCCTGAAATCCAATTCGCGCACTCGCGATTGCATCGAACAGGGCGAACGGGCGGGCCGCACGCTGCTGGACGCTATCAAGGCCAGCGAAAATGAAGGCATGCAACACTTCGATGGCGAGATCGCGAAACTTGTCCGCTCGGGCTTGGTGGATCTGGAAACCGGCCTCGGTTTCGCCAGCAATGCGACGGTGCTGGGGCAGGAACTGGCGCGGTAAGGCAGTTCCCAGTTCCCAGTTGTCAGCTCTCAAAAGAAGCCCATCCTTAAACTCTTAATCCCTTCTTTCGCGGCCGCCATCGACTGGTTAGTACCGATGGTCGTGCCCCAATGGAAACTTTCATTGCGACTGTTACCTAATTGGGATGACCGGAGTGACCGATATTCTCGATTAAGGGATCGCAGAGAATCCTTTGTTTTCTCGTGCGCAAATCCCTTTAAGTTTAGGCCCGGTTTCCATTCCGGAGAAATCTCCCTTCTGCGACCGCACCCTACGGTTGGAGCGAACGGATAAATCCATCGTGAAGGTGAAGTCTTATGAGTGGCAGAAGCTTTTCGTTCCTCAGGGTCCTTGTGATGCTGTTCCCGCTTGGGTGCGGTGCTTACGGACAAGGTGGCGCGACCGGCGCCATTGGCGGCGCGGTGCTTGACAGCAAAGGCACGTCAATTTCGAAAGCACAAGTGGAGATCCGGGAGGCGGGAAGCTCCACCACGGTGCGGACGGTGTTCGCGGATGCCAGCGGGAACTTTACCGTGGCATCGCTGCCGATAGATGCCTATGACGTGGTGGTTTCGGCCACCGGATTCTCAACCAGCAAGTACAACGGCGTGACCGTGCGTGTGACAGAGACGACGCGACTTAATCCCTCGCTGAGCAGACTGCAGAGCCAGGCGTCCGGAGAGGCGGCGGGAGCAGGGCAAGAAATGGAAGAGGTGATGGTGGTGAGCGCTCCGCCGGTGGTCACAGTGGAAACGAGCAGTGCGGCCACCGGGCGCACAGTGGAGGCCGATCTAATTCGGAGCCTGCCACTGGCTACACAGAACTTTCATCAGCTGCTGAATCTATCGGCGGGCGCGCTTTCGAACCTGAACGCATCGGCGGAACTGGGCCGGGGCGACGTGGGCATCAACGTCAATGGCCAGCGGCAGAACAATAACAACTACATGCTGGATGGAATCAGCGTCCCCGATCTGAGAAATTCCGAGTTGCTGAACACGCCACTACCTAGTCCCGACGCGGTGCAGGAGTTCAAGGTTCAAACCAGCTTGTATGACGCAACCGAGGGGCGCAATGGCGGAGGCAACATCAACGCGGTGCTCAAGAGTGGAACCTCGCAGTGGCACGGATCGGCGTTCGAGTTCTTCCGCAATAGTGTTTTGAATGCCAACGAGTTCTTCCAGAAGAGAGAAGGGCAACCGCGACCGATTGTACGGCAGAATCTCTTTGGAGGCAGCCTCGGCGGGCCGCTGGGGCCTGCGGCCGGAGGCGGGTCCCTGTTCCTCAGTTACCAGGGGACGCGGCAGGCGAGCGGGCTCTCTTCGGGGGCGATCATCAGCGGCTTAATTCCGGCACTGCCGATCGACCGTTCGGCGGCTTCGCTCTCGATGGCGGGGTTCGGAAACACGACCACCCCGATTGATCCGGTAGTGCTGAAACTACTCAATGTCAAGAGCGGCCAGTTTGGCGGAGCGGGAGGAGGTTGGCTGATCCCGTCATTACCGCCGTCAAATCCTGCTAACCCGACCGCCGGGGCCGAGTTCGATCTGAGCCGCCCGGGGCGATATAACGAGGACCAAGCGACCGCGAATTACGATCGCGAGTTCAAAGATGGGAGAGACAAAATCGCGGCTCATTTCTTCTTCTCCAATTTCCATTCATATCTTCCCTTTGGCGCGGGAAGCCTGCCCAGTACGCCGGGAGAGTCGATTATCGATGGAGACCTGAATTTTCCGGTGGAGTTGCCAGTGCGCAATCGTTTCCTCAGCCTGGCCGAGACCCATGTTTTTGGACCGCAGGTGGTGAATGAATTCCGCTTTGGATTTCTAGATCTCCGCAGCCAGACATCGACTCAAAACCCGGTCACGGCCGATCAGTTGGGCATCGTGCGGCCGAGCAACAACGTGAGCGACGACATTTACCGCTTCGAAGTGTTGGGGCTCGGAATTGGTCCGAATGAGACGGCGAACCTGAGCCAGGCGCAGTACAACTACACGTGGGCGGATACGGTCAGTTATTCGCTGGGTAAGCACTTCCTGCGCTTCGGAGGGATGTACATGCATGCCAGCATGGACCGGGATTTCCCGCAGGACTTCAACGGGTTGGTATTTTTTAACAGCTTCCAAGCGTTTCTCCTGGGAGCTCCGGCATTTGCGTTCGATGCGAGCGGTGTGTCGAATCACCGGTTCCTGCTCAATGACTATGCGACGTATTTTCAAGATGATTACAAGGTCGCACGAAATCTGACTTTGAATCTGGGGCTGCGGTGGGATTTGATGAGCGCTCCGAAGGACGCTCTGCACCACATGGCTAATGTGATTCCCGACCTGATGGCGCTGGGTAAGAATCCATTTGTCTATCCGAAGTCAGTCAATGCTTTCAACATTCCCGGGTTGGTGGGGACGACCAGCGAGACGGTCCGCGCCAATAGCTACGCATCCAATTGGGGTCCGCGCATCGGGTTCGCGTACGATGTGCTCGGCCGGCACACGACTTCCTTGCGTGGCGGTTATGGAATTTATTACGAGCGGGAGAGCCTGGCGCTGGCCGAGCAATTAGGCAGTCAAGCTCCGTTTGCGCCGAGCGTTACGACGTTTGGCGCCCCACCGGGCCAGCTGGGGACTCTGTTCAATGGCCTGTTGCCGCAGGGCAACGTAATTGATCCGAACTTCGTGCCCCAGCCGTCGCACCTTTTGGGGTTCATCGATCCAACGAACGGCCAGCCGACGTCAAATCCCAACATGTATCCGGTTTTCAGCGGTAGCACGTACGGTGCGACCGCCATTTCGGCGCCCCAGCGCTACGTTTCTCCGAACACCCAGCAGTGGAACCTCACCGTGCAAAGAAGTCTGCCCAGGGAATGGATGATGCAAATCGGGTACGTGGGAACCAAGGGAACGCACCTGTCGGCGATGCTGGACCCCATGCAGGCACGACTGGCCAGCCCGCAGAATCCAATTGTCGTGCAGGACGTTTTTGGCAACACTTACACCATCACGCAGAACACCCAACTGAACGTCGGCGCCCGTTCTCCGGTATTGGGGTTGAATCCGCGTGGATACTTCCTGTTCGGCAATGCGGCGACATCGCGATTCAACTCTCTGCAAGCTACGCTGTCGCACCGGTTTGGCAAGGGCCTTCATTTCCAGGGAGCTTACACATTTTCGAAGTCGACCGATCCGGTGGCGACGATGGGCACCGCAGTCTACCAGTATCCGACGAATGATCAGACCCGGTTGGCGCAAGCGTTGTCGGATTTCGACCGAACCAACCGGCTCGTGCTCAGCTATAGATATGACGCGCCGTTCTTCTCGCACGCCGGGGGATGGCAGGGCGCAGTACTGGCGCACTGGTCGCTGAGTGGCATCACCATCTTTCAATCGGGGGTGCCTTTCCGAGTGACCGACTCGGCGGGCGCTTCGGTTTATGGCACGGCTTTTCCGAACACCGCGACTCCCAGCCTGGCGCCCGGTTACACGGTAGCCAGCGCATTGACCTCGGGAAGCATCCTGCAACGGCTTGCGGGATACCTGAAACGGGACGCCTTTGTGCCGGCGCCAGTAGTTGGGATCGACGGTTCGACAGGCTTCGGGACGCTGGGGCGCAACGTTTTCCGCGGTCCGTTCCAGCAGAACTGGGATGTGTCGCTGGCAAAGAGCTGGACGGTTCGGGAAAGGCAGGGCGTAAGGTTCTCGGCGGACCTGTTCAACGTGTGGAACCATACGAACTTCGATAAGCCGTCGATCACGGACATCGAGCATCCTTCGTTCGGGGAAATTACCAGCACGGTGGGAACGCCCAGGCTGGTGCAGTTTTCCCTGCGTTACACTTTTTAGGCCGCCCGTGAAATTCCTTATGCTAGCCAGCGAAAGATTCACTCGACTGCGGTGGGGCCTTGGACCGGCGTTCCGCCGCGTGGTGCTTTTCTTCCTGTTGTTGAACTTGGCTCTTGGCGGACTTGTTTGGGGGCAGGATCTCAAGCGGAAAGTAATTGCACGGACGGCTCCGAGCTATCCGGAGTTGGCCAAGCGAATCCACCTGAGTGGAAAGGTGAAGCTGGAATTGGTGATCGCTCCCGGGGGATCGGTTAAGTCGGCGAAGCTGGTGGGCGGCAATCCGGTCTTTGAGAAAAGTGCCATAGACGCGGCGAAGCAGTGGAGATTTGAAGCGTCCGAAAAGGAAACGAAAGCGGTGATTTTGCTGGAGTTTGCTGAGCCGTAGAAACATCGTATTGCACCCCCTCAGAGGTTCACCGCTCCGCTGGGCGGTCCGTTTCCCACGCGGGCAAAGCCGGGCAGAATTCGGCGGCGTATGATTCTTGCATGTCTTCTTCTCTTCCTTCTTCTAACTCTTTCTGCTCCTCTCTGATAGCGCCTTCGGCTCGCGTGGTTAGCTTTGAAGATGCCCGACATCTGGTCGAGCAGCATGCGGCCGGCGTTTCTCCGGGAGAGGTGGAGACGGTCGATCTGCTGTTGGGGCTTGGGCGGGTGCTGGCGGAGGGGATTTTGGCGGACCGTGACTTTCCTCCTTTTGCTCGAGCTACTCGCGATGGCTATGCGGTGCGGGCGGCGGACGTGGTGGAGATTCCGGCACGGCTTGAGCTTGTTGGCGAGGTGAAGGCGGGTGACTGGCTGGAGCCGGGTGTGCCCTCGGTCGGGCCCGGGCGGGCGATGGCAATTATGACCGGGGCTCCGCTGCCGGCGGGGGCGGACGCGGTGGTGATGGTGGAGCATACGTCGTCGATACATGAGCCGGCGGGGAAGCTGGTGGGCAAGTCCGTGGATAAGCTGGTGGAAGTTCGGCGCAGCGTCGGCGTCGGCGAGAATTTTGTTCCGCGCGGGGCGGAAGCTCGCGCGGGACAACTGCTGCTGGATCGAGGACGGCGGCTGGACCATGCAGGCATCGCGATTGCGGCATCGGTCGGGAAGAGCGGGGTGGAGGTGTTTCGGAAGCCGCGCGTGGCGGTGCTTTCAACCGGCGACGAAGTGGTGGAGATTGATGCGACCCCGGGGCCGGCGCAGATACGGAATTCGAATTCGTATTCGCTGGCCGCGCAGGTTCAGAACGCGGGTGGGGAGGCGGTGCGGCTGGCGATTGCCCCGGATGAGCGGAAGAAGCTTCGGGCTTTGATTAAAGAGGGACTGGGATGCGATCTGCTATTGCTGACCGGCGGCGTCTCCATGGGGAAGTACGATCTGGTGGAGCAGGTTCTCGGCGAACTCAAGGCGGAGTTTTATTTTACGGGAGCGGAGATTCAGCCGGGGCGGCCAGTGGTATTTGGTTCGTGTGGCGCGGACACTCCTGTCCGCGTGTTTGCAGCGCGCCCGCTGTCAGCACCGACAGGAGTGTCCGCGCCACACAAGAAATACTTCTTTGGGCTTCCCGGGAATCCGGTTTCTACCATGGTGACTTTCGAATTGTTCGCTCGGCCAATGATCGAAGCGCTGGCGGGAATGACGCCGCAGCCGTTGATCTTTCTTTGCGCGCGGCTGAAGTCTGAGATACGAACAAAGACAGGCTTGAAGAGATTTCTCCCAGCGGTGCTTTCGGGAGAGTTTGAGAATGCGGAGGTGGAGCTGGCTCGGTGGCAGGGGTCGGGCGATATCGCTGCCCTGGCGCGGGCGAACTGCTATGTTGTGATTCCTCCAGACCGCGAACGGATCGATGCGGGAGAATGGGTTTCGTTACTAATGCGATCCGGTTGATGCGGTCAAGGGTGCGAGGGCTGGGGAGGTTCTGATTCCGAGGTGAGGCCGAGCTGCGCTCGGCTTGGACAGCCGGGGGCGGCTGTCTCTACGCAAGCTTAAGGTGAGTACGGTAACCTGTTGGTGATGCCGAAAAAACTCTCCCACCGTCTCTCCCACTATGACGCGCAGGGCCAAGCCCGCATGGTGGACGTGTCGTCCAAGTCGCGAACGGCGCGAGAAGCGGAGGCGAGTGCCTTCGTTCTGATGACGTCCGACGTGCTGCGGGCGCTGCCGAAGAATCCCAAGGGCGACCCGCTTGAAGTAGCGCGGACGGCGGGAATCATGGCGGCGAAGCGGACCGCGGAGTTGATTCCGATGTGCCATCCGATAGCACTGTCACACATTGCTGTGACCCTAAGCGTGTGCGAGAATGGCGTTTCTATTGCCACAAAAGTAAAGACGATGGCGCAGACAGGTGTGGAGATGGAAGCGCTGGTGGCGGCCAGCGTGGCGGCGCTGACCGTGTACGACATGTGCAAGGCGCTCGACAAGGGCATCGAAATCCGGGAAGTGGTGCTGGAGCGGAAGTCGGGGGGCAAGAGCGGGGACTACAAGAGAAGCGCGAAGCGGAAATAGCGATCCATTCTCTGTCTATATCTATGGCGAGCAACGTCAAAATCCTGCTGGTGGACGACAACCCGATGGTGCTGGGGATGCTGCAACAGGCGCTCTCGACGATGGGTGAGGTCACGGTCGCGACCGATGCGGCCGATGCGTTGTTGAAGGCAGTCGATGACCTGCCGGATGTGATGATCTGCGACTACCGCATGCCGGGCATGGACGGGCGGCAGTTGCTGGAAAAACTTAAAAGCCGGCCGGCTACTGCCAGCATCGCGGTGATCCTGATGGCCAGCAAGGCCGACATCAGCGAACGGCTGTCAATGCAGGACCCGATCGAAGACTATCTTGAGAAGCCCTTTTTCCTGAAGGATGCGACGCACAAAATCAAGCGTGTGGTGGACCGGATCGCGCTGGAGAAGCTGAGCAAGGCAGCGTCGACCGATGGCGTGTTGCGCGGCAGCCTGTCGCAGATGAACGTGATTGACCTGGTGCAATCGCTGGAGATGGGGCGCAAGAGTTGCCTGCTCACGATGACCAATGGCGACGATAAATGCGAGATCTATTTCAACCAGGGGCAGGCCAAGCACGCCGCTTATGGCTCGATTACGGGAGACGAAGCGGTTTTCAAAGTGCTGCGCTGGACGGAGGGAAATTTCCAGATTGATTTCAAAGCAACATCCGCGCAGGAGACGACGACTCTGAATACGCAGGGCCTGCTGATGGAAGGATTGCGGCTGCTGGACGAGTCGCAGCGAGACGCAGCGGCTGAGGGTGAAGATGTCCTCCTCGACACCTGATGCCTCGACGCGTAATGCTTCGTCGCGTAACGGCACGCGGGCGGCGGTGCTGACGGTTAGCGATTCGTGTTCGTGCGGCGAAAAGGTGGACCTCTCCGGTCCGGCCGTGGCGAAAGCGCTTGAACGGCGAAAATTTCAAGTGGTGGTGCGTAGCGTAGTTGCCGACGAGCGCGCGGAGATTCAAGACAAACTGATTGAGTTGTGCCGGTCGGCGCGATTGGTGGTGACCACGGGCGGGACGGGAATCGCTCCGCGCGACGTGACGCCGGAAGCGACGGGCGCGGTGTGCGAGCGGCTGGTGGAAGGGATCGCGGAACAGATGCGCTTGCAGGGGGCGCGCAAAACACGCTTCGCAGTGCTGAGCCGCGCGGTGTGCGGCGTCCGGGGAACGAGCCTGATTCTGAATCTGCCGGGCAGCCCGGCCGGGGCAGTCGAATCGCTGGAGGCGGTGATGGATCTACTGCCGCATGCGCTGGAGTTAGTTGCGGGCAAGACGGCGCATGAGGGGCGATAGTTCGCGGTCGATGGTCGTTGGTCGATAGTCGTTGGCAAAATCGTATGGAGCGAACTGTGGAAGCAAACCGGGCTGGCTTGCTACCGACTAACGACCATCGACTAGCGACCGCCCTCCGCTCCTCACGTAAACTACTCATTTGAACAAGATCAAACATTTTGTCCACGCTTACGGCGAGTGGATCAAGCACGTTCTTGCGCCGCTGGGGCCATGGGGAATGCTTGCGTTTGCGGCGGTGGATGGCTCATTCATGGGCCTGCCTCTGGATGCGATTTTCGTCAGCTACGTTTACAACGATCGCTCGCGGTTCCTGATGTATGTGCTGCTGGCTTCGGCCGGGTCGGTGCTGGGAAGCATTGTTCTCTACGTTATCGGGTATGCAGGTGGCGAGGTGCTGCTGCGCAAGCGGCTCTCGCCGGAGCGCTTTGAAAAGATTCACGCATCCTTTGAGCGCCATGAATTCTGGGCGCTGATGTTTCCCGCGATGTTGCCGCCGCCAACGCCGTTCAAAATCGTAGTGCTGGCAGCGGCGGCGTTTGAGATGAACTTCGCACATTTTTTTCTGGCGATTTTTGCGGGACGGTTCGTGCGCTTTCTGATTGAGGCGCTGTTGACCTTCTGGTTCGGACCGGGAATTGTGACGATGACGGGGAATCTTTTCGCGCACCACTTCGTGTGGATTCTGGCGGGCGCGGCAGCGCTTCTCGTGGGGTGGTGGATCTGGCGGCAGCGGCGGCGAAGCCGAGCTGCGCTCGGCTTGGACGGGCGGGACGCCCGTCCCCACACCAGCTAGTCCCTACACAAGCTAGGTCTACTACGCTGCGGCGGCGCCCTGCGGTTTATGAAAGCGAGCGATCACTTTAGCGGCTGCGGGTAATCCGAACATTACTGCGGTGAAGAGCATGTCGCCTGCGAGAGTACGGCGGAAGAACGGCAGTCCGGCAGCATAGCAGGTCATCAGTCCGGACATGGTTTTTGGATACATGCTCCCGGATGCCCAGACGGCGAAATTACTGACTGCGAAGAAAGAGATGGAACTGGCCAGCGCGGCTCCGCCGATCCGCAGCCAATTGGCATTTTCGCTCAACCGGGTACCCAGCAAGAGAATCGCCGCATACCAGGCCCAAACCACCAGTTGATCCCAGGTGAGTGGATAGGAGTACACGAATTTGGTGAGGATGACATCAGAGGCGGCGAGCAACGCAAAGGGCACCCATAGCTGTCGCCGTGAACCGCGCGCGCCAAAATAGAGCAGCGCCGCCGCTACCGGAGTGAAATTCCAGGGGTGCGGCATGAACGGCATCCGTGCCACGACCGCAAAAATAACGAATAGATAAGCCAGCATGATTCACCTCGTTACGTGTCAACTAGGATTGTTGCGCGAGCGGATGCTGCCGGTCAAGCGCCTCGCCCATCCGGCAGTATGGCCGCCGGGCGGGGACGCCCGGCTCTCCACCGGCAAGTTACTTGGCATTCGAATTTGTGCTTCTCATACCGAAGCGTTCGTCCACTACCTGCAGATCGCGGGTCAGGAACACCGCCGCGCCGAGGGTGACGCGGGCGTTGCGTCCGGGATAGTCGTACCGCAGATCGCGGAAGCGGACTACATAGGCGGCGCGGCCGTTGCTTACCGGGCCGTTGTTTGCCGGACCAAGGCTTGCCGGATCGTTCACTAGCTGTTCGGTTTCGGTCACAGGATACTGGGCCCAACTCAGGTACACGCGTCCGAGGTAGGTTTTCTTGGCGGCTAGAGTGATAGGAGTTTCTTCGGGCTTGTAGTGGATCTGCAATTGGGCATCGGGATCGACTTCGGGCGCGAGCGCATCGACGTCCATGGTGGCGAAGAAGGCGGGCGTTTCTACGACTCCGTACCAGCGAAAGGGATTAACCCAGTAGGGGTATGCGGAAACGCGAATCACATCGGCTCCCCGGTAATTGCGCGACTGGAGCGCAGCTATGGCGCGGCGATGCTCATAGTCGCGAAGTCCCCAATACGCGAAGACGGCGAGCAGTGCGAGAATCGCGGCCAGTCTTCCATCTGGCTTGGCCCCCGGGCCTTTGCTGCGAGCGCCGATCTCTTCGTTGATCAGCGAAAACAATGCGGGAAGAATCAGGCCCAGCGTGAGAACGATGAGCAGGACGGGCTCGATGATGAAAACGATGTCCCAGGAAATCCAGTGCTCGGAGAATGGCCAGAAAGGGCGCACTCCGTAGTTGTTGGTGTAGTCGAGAAGAATGTGACTGAGGCCGGCGAGACAGGCGTAGGCGAAGAGCAATCCCCAGCGCGGGGGCAGATTGGGATTGCGTTTCTTGCGGCCGCGCAGGCGCCAGAGGAGATAGACGAATCCAACGACCACGGCGGCGACCAGCGGGATGCCGACGAACGAATGGGTGAAGCCGCGGTGATGGTTCAAGCCGAACGCGGAGCCACCGAAGCGGCTGAGCACGTCGAGGTCGGCGGCTTCGGCGGCCAGGGTTAACGTGGCTGTGGCCATCGCGGTTTTGCGGTTTAGTCCGGCGCGGCTCATGGCGGCACCGAATAAGAAGTGAGTTACGGGTTCCAAATTTTCTCCTGGCCAAGAATGTGGTACTGCTGAGACGGGGCGAGCCCCGTCTCTACTGGACAGTCATGCGGGTACCACCAGGGACAGGGAGTCGTGCACCATCGTCATGCGGGCGGGCAAACGGCCTAGTAGTTCGCCGTCGGCTTCGACATAGACTCGGTCTTCTTTATGACTACGACCGTCATGAGTATGACCGTCGCTTTTCTCCGGCAACCGGCAGATGATCTCCGAGCAGCTGACCAGATCAATGCCGCTGATATTCCATTGGCGGCCGAGCAGCGCTCCCGCCACATACTGCAGATAGGCGTTGCGGCTGGCGGTGCGGCACATGACGGTGCGCAGATCGCTGCAATCGAGTGAGGCTCCGGGGACAAGCTCGCGCAGGATGTTTCCGAAAAAACGGATTCTCACCGCCAAGAGTTCGGTCAGCAAGGCACTTTGACGGAG
>Ga0193751_1002104_pt1 | contig 12283 bp, 12 predicted proteins | sample L1c2metaG_FD_143050 | JGI IMG/M metagenome (GOLD analysis project Ga0193751, IMG submission 143050) | Soil microbial communities from a riparian zone of the East river system, Colorado, United States - L1c2 | ecosystem: Environmental > Terrestrial > Soil > Riparian zone | place: USA: East River... | reverse complement strand
CCGCGAATGGTACGATAGCTGGGGAGAAGTAAATAGATTCCAAGTGGCACTGCCGCGATCGCCGCCGGCTGTTTGAGCAGGAATCCCGCGCCTAGAAGCGCGCCCGCCGCGAGGAGCTCGGCTCGCACTCGTGACGAGCTCCGGTGGAACGCGATTGCCCACGCCCACGCGATAGGAAGATTCATTAGCAACTCGCCGTTAAATGCCAGGTTCCTAAACTCTGCCCACGGTTGGAATACACTGTAGAAGAGCGCGGCGATCAATCCGGTCCTGCGATCAAACAAACGTGTGCCGACCACATATAAGCCAGCCATCGTGCAGAGGGTCCAGACAAGAGCGACTACATGCAGCGCCTTCCAGTTGAACTTTCCCGCCGCCTCGAACACCGCTGCATATGTCCAGTAGAGGAGCGGCGGCTTGCGGTCCACCGCGTCAACATACAGCCGGCCTCCGTCGACAATTTCGTTCGCCACGACGGAATACACGATTTCATCGTCGATTGGCTGTGGGTGCAGAAGCGACGGAAGGCGGGTCACCACCGTCAGAAGGACGATCCCGAGCGCGGCGAATTTGAACTGTCGGAAGTTACTGGTTAGCACGTCTACCATGCGCATCGCCGTCGATTGCCTTTACATCGTCCGCCATCACATCGCGAAAGCCGGCGAGCGATTTTGCGGCCAGACCGCGCACTGGGATAGTCCCACTGGTTTGACCATTTAGGACAAGTGAAGATTTCAAGTGGATCGGAAGTTCCATTGAGAGCACCCCCCGACGTTTCATAGGTTCCAAGCATCTCGTAATGGTACACCCAGAGCCAAGCCTTCGAACTGGCTGGCGCGATCACCCTGAGGTTTTCCCCCAACTAGAGTACATCGACGTGGACAAATTAAGTATCTCCAGCAAAAGTTCAGGTTTTGGGACGCCGTGGTTCGAACTGGTTGGAAAGAGCGTCGGGAATGATGCTGCACTGTACTACTCGATTAGCACGTGGGATTATGTGTCGGTCTTTGCCGTAACGCGCATGGAAAGTTTGCATTGGTTCGGCGGTTCCACCGCGGTCGAAGCGGTCACGCTGGAATTGCCGTGTGGCCAGTCGATGAAATTGGAGCCCGGAGGTCTTTGCAAACGGGAGCAGTCGAGCGCTGCCCCACTTGCACGAAGCGAGCGTGATCTTAACGTTGATCTCTTGAACGCGGAATCTCCCATCGCTATCTCCCGGCCAGAATCGCCGGCTCCAGCCGTTCTGGCGCAGGCCCGAAGTCAAAAACCGACGCTTCGGATTCGGCCAACGAAAGGCTGGGCTGCGCTAAACATCGGCGAACTTTGGAAATTTCGCGATCTTCTCTGGATTCTGGTTGAGCGCGATATCAAGGCTATCTACAAACAGACGGCGCTTGGCATGACTTGGGTCGCGCTACAGCCCCTGATTGCGGCAATAATTCTTGCTGTGATTTTTGGTCGAGTGGCGGGACTTCCCAGCGACGGCTGGCCTTACTTGTTATTTGTTTTTTGCGGTCTGACCCCCTGGATTTATTTCTCCCAAGCGCTGCAACGCGGCAGCAACAGTGTCGTCCGTAATTCGCAGCTCGTTTCGAAGGTGTACTTTCCCCGGATGCTTATTCCGCTCTCTCATACGTTTGCCGCGCTGGTCGATTTCGCGGTGATGCTCATCATGCTGTTTATTTTTATGGCGGTTTATAGAGTGCCCCCCACAGTGCGGCTTGTCGCAGTCCCCGGCTTTTTGTTCTTGATGGCTATTACCGCCAGTGGGATCGCCCTCTGGTTTTCCGCGCTTAGCGTGAAGTACCGCGATTGCAACTATGCGCTGCCCTTTTTCATCCAGATTTGGATGTACGCGAGCCCTGTGGTCTGGCCGACGAGTATGGTCTCCGGGCGATGGCAGATGTTGTTGGCCCTGAATCCAGCGGTGGGCTTTATTGAAGGGTTCCGATGGGCGGTGCTCGGCCGCAGCGCCCTGAACTTAAACATTCTTCTTGTGAGTATCCTTATGTCTGTGCTGGCCCTATTCAGCGGCGCGTTTTTCTTTCGCCGTGTGGAACGTTACTTCGCGGATATCATTTAGTTTTCCCCTCGTTTCGAAAAATGCCGAGCACCGCGATCTCTGTCGAGAATCTTAGCAAGTCCTTTAAGATCGACCACCAAGGGAGTGGGTTGCCAGGGTACAGGACGTTGCACGATGATCTCGTTGCCTTACCGCGACGATTGCTGACACGCTTTGGGCGGAACGGCCGCTCTAGAGCAGAAACGATCTGGGCGCTCAAAGATGTTTCGTTCGACGTCAAAAAAGGCGAAGTGATCGGCATCATTGGAGGCAACGGAGCGGGTAAGAGTACGCTGCTCAAGATCCTAAATCGCATTACGGAGCCGACTTCGGGCGGCGCAGACATCTACGGCCGCGTGGGAGCACTTCTCGAGGTTGGAACGGGTTTTCATCCGGAATTGACGGGACGCGAAAACATTTTTTTGAATGGCGCAATCCTTGGCATGACACGTGCCGAGATTCGAGAAAAGTTCGATGAGATCGTTGCTTTCGCGGAGATTGAGAAGTTTCTCGACACCCCGGTCAAGCGCTACTCGAGCGGCATGTATGTGCGGCTCGCATTTGCCATCGCCGCCCACCTTGATCCTGAAATTCTTCTTATCGACGAAGTTCTCGCGGTAGGCGATGCCCAGTTCCAAAGAAAATGTCTTAGCAAGATGGAAGACGTAGCGGCGACAGAGGGCCGCACCGTAATCTTCGTCAGCCATTCGATGCCGGCGATCTTACGGCTCTGCCCGCGCGTAATTTGGTTGCACGAGGGGCGAGTCGCGGCGGATGGAGCTGCAGACGATGCGATTCAAAGGTACTCTAGTCTCGCTCTGGTGGACCAAGGTTGGGTGACATGGGAGGAAGGGATTTCAAACGCAGGCGTTACCGAACTGAAATTTACGTCCGCCGGGCTGTTGGATAAGAACGGCTGCCGTGCGGTAAACTTTGACTATTCAGAACCGTTCAGTTTAGAACTAAGGTACACGGTTCACGACTATTTGCCTTTTTGCCGAATCGGCTTCCTCCTCCACGCGCTCGACGGAACCCCAGTTTTTGAGATTTACGACATCGACGAGGACACTGACGGTGGCCGCCACGACCCCGGGTCGTATATTATCCGCTGTGAAGTGCCCGGTGATCTGCTAAAGCCGGGCCGTTACAGCCTGTCTTTGAATGCAGGAATGCCGGGTATCAAGAACCTCATCTACTTGGAGGGAGCGCTGCAATTCACCGTCCACGATCATTCTTTACCTGGCGCCGCCATGAATCTGCCGCGCCTTGGTGTGATCCGGCCGAAAACAAAGTGGGCTCGGGAAGTCTTGTGAGACGATCGGTCGGCCGAATCCTTAAATTGATACCGAAAGCTACGATGACACTCTTGAAAGATCGGTTCGATGAAAAAGTTCGCCGCCATACCGGACTCTGGCCCATACATCGCACTGATCCTGATGATATCTTTATTGTAGGTTATCCAAAAAGCGGCAACACCTGGATGCAAAACCTTGTGGCGGGCGTCGTTTACGGATTCGATCCGGAGTGTCTGCCAGATGCGGTTGTATCAGATCTTGTTCCGGACGTTCATTCTTCTCGGTATTATCGACGCTACCGCACGCCAATGTTTTTCAAGAGCCATCATCTGCCTCGGCCTGAATATCGCCGGGTGATTTATCTCGTCCGGGATGGCCGCGACGCGATGGTCTCGTATTTTCACTTTTTGAGTGCCATCAACAAGAGCGAGCCCGACTTCTTGAAAATGGTTTCCAATGGCGACGGGCTTTTTCCTTGCCGCTGGCACGAACATGTCGATGCATGGATGAAAAACCCATACGGAGCAAAACTGACCACGATCGCCTACGAGTCGTTGAAAACCAATGCTGTGGCCAAACTAAAGGAGCTTTGCGCATTCGCCGAGATCGAACGGACAAGCGACTTTCTGGAATCCGTTGCAGTCGCCTGCTCGTTCGATGCAATGCGCGAGAGGGAAAAGAAAATGGGGTGGCACTCTACGGTGTGGCCGACGGACAAGCACTTCGTGCGTCGCGGAGAAGTAGGCTCGTTTAGGAACGAAATGCCGCAGGCCGTTTCAGCAGAGTTCATGCGACAAGCTGGCCAGACGATGGCTCGAGCCGGGTATCTTCCAGGTTAGGTTGCTCCCGTGATCTCCGTCAAGCGAAGGGTCACATCCCTCTTTCCGACAATTCTACGATGCGGATTTCGCGCGCGTTCCTGGCGAAGCAAGGTGGGAGGATACCCTATAAAAATGCCCGCTTCACACAATCTACCGAGGATCTTAAAAGAGTTTCCGCACTACGAGGGAGAAATTGCCCGGCTGGCGGAATTTCTATTCAACACGGAAGGGCGATTGGTGATGGTAGATGTGGGCGCTAATGTCGGCGATACCGTCGCTTTAATCCCCTCAAGAAACCGGGGTCGTTTTCTGTGCATCGAGGGAAACCCGAATTTTTTCAAGCTCCTGCAAAAGAATTTCGGCAAGCTTCCGAACGTTTCTTGTGTCAACGCGCTGGTCACCGATTCAATTGGTCCTTCCCAAGGCGCGGAATTTATCGAAGCAGGAGGAACCGCCCGCGTCGCGGATGGCCCGCCTTCGCATAGCGCGACAAAAATGTCGCGCTCAACGGTCGATGATATCCTTTCTGCGAACGCTTCCTTTCCGACGCCAAACTTTCTGAAAATAGATACCGATGGCTATGACCTAAGGGTTCTGCGGGGAAGCGCGAGTCTATTGCGAAAGTCACGGCCCGCCCTTCATTTCGAACTTTCGTTCCGCCATTGGCGGGAATTTGGAGACTCAACCTGGGAGCAAGCCGCAGACTTCCTTTCCGCAATTGGTTACGAGGAATGCCTGCTTTATGATAACGCCGGTTATTTGATAGGCAGTGATCAATTTCATGCTGCAGGATTGCTGCCCGTAATGGAACGCTATGCCTTTCGCCGTGCGCTATTTTACTTAAATGTGGTTACTTTTCATGAAGCATCCGCGGATTGGAATACTTTCAAGGAGAGTGAATTGAAGCGTACTTTCGATGTTTGAGCGCACGCGACCTCGTCTGGCATGACAACCGATAACGACATGATGTCCATGGCGGAACGTATCGAAAACGCTGGCGAACTGCTCGCATTGATTGTCCGGCCCCGCCCAAGCCCGTCTGGAATTACCTTTTTCACGCCAAACGAACTGTCCCAGCAGTTGGCTTACATGCGGCATCCGGCAGGCAAAATTATCGAGCCACATATTCATACCCCCGCCGCGCGCGAGGTATTTCTAACCCAAGAGACGCTTTTCATTAAGCGCGGCAGACTGCGCGTCGATTTTTTTGATGATCAACAGAATTATCTGGAGAGTCGAATCTTGCAAGCAGGTGATGTAATTCTGCTTGTGCAAGGCGGACATGGATTCGAAGTCCTCGAGGAATTGGAAATGTTTGAAGTAAAACAAGGGCCTTACAAAGGTGCTGACGATAAAACGCGTTTCACCGGCAAATTACCCGCTCGACTCAAGTTCGACCGTAGCGCGGAATGAGTTCAAATGTATTTGATCGATACGGCAGGTACTACGACCTACTTTATCGAGACAAAGACTACGAAACAGAAGCGAAATATGTTGCTCGCATTTTGCGTGCAACGAGGCCGGACACGAAAACACTTCTGGAATTTGGATTGGGTACGGGCAGGCATGGTCAAATCCTGAAATTGTACGGTTTTGAGGTATTCGGAGTAGAACGGAGCGCATCGATGGTGACTGCTGCGCGCGCACGGGGCCTAGATTGCGTGCAAGATGACATTCAGACAGTAAGATTGGATCGCCTTTTTGATGGCGTAATCGCTCTTTTTCATGTCGTCAGCTACCAGGTTGGCGATCGAGACGTAAGGGCAACCTTTGCAAACGCGGCCCGGCATTTGCACCGGGATGGTCTTTTTCTTTTCGATGTCTGGCATGGGCCCGGTGTCTTGTCTCAGGGACTAGGCGTACGCGTAAAACGTGCCGAGGATGAAAAAGTGCAATTAACTCGAACTGCCGAGCCCGAGTTGCACCCCGATTCCCCAGTCGCAACTGTTCGCTACAAGATGCTGGTCGAATCAAAGACCAACAATTGGTCACAGATCTTTGAGGAAGAGCACCGGATGCGTTATTTTTTTCCCGCCGAAATCAGCGAGCTTGCGGCCGGGAGCGGCTTCGAAATAGAACGCACTGAAGAATTCGTTACTGGCAGGGCACCCTCCGAAAATACCTGGACCGCGTGCTATCTTCTTCGCAAGGGCGCTTAAAGTTCGATTAATGAGTCACGAATTCATTCCTGTAAACGAACCCTTGCTTGATGGAAACGAGAAGAAATATCTCGTCGAATGCATCGATACCGGTTGGATCTCATCCGAAGGACCATTCGTAGACCGGTTCGAGGAAGGAGTCGCGCGGCGGCTGGGGCGCAAATACGGCGTCGCTGTTTGCAACGGTTCGGCAGCCCTAGATGCGGCCATCGCCGCATTAAAATTGGGGCCAGGCGATGAAGTGATTCTTCCCACCCTCACAATAATTTCCTGCGCCGCTGCTATCGTACGTGCAGGCGCAACGCCGGTAGTTGTCGATGCCGATCCGGCCACATGGAATATGAATGTTTCGCAGGTGTCCGAGAAAATCACATCGCGGACGCGCGCCATCATGGCGGTCCACACCTACGGCCTTCCCGTGGATATGGCCCCTATTCTCGAGCTTGCTGACAAGCACGGTTTGAAAGTAATCGAAGACGCGGCGGAGCTGATCGGACAGACCTACAATGGCCGCTCATGCGGGAGCTTTGGCGACATCAGCACCTTGAGTTTTTATCCGAATAAACACCTCACGACCGGCGAAGGCGGAATGATCTTAACAGATGATGCCGAATTAGCAGAACGTTGCCGCTCCTTACGAAATCTTTGTTTCCAGGAAAAACGATTCGTTCACAAAGAACTTGGCTGGAATTTTAGGATGTCGAATTTACAAGCAGCGCTTGGTCTAGCGCAATTGGAGCGTCTCGACGAGTTCCTCGAACGAAAACGTCAATTGGGCAGAAACTACGACAAATTTCTGAACGGAATTGGAGAATTGCAGTTGCCGCTTCCGGCCACGGATTACTCTGAAAATATTTATTGGGTGTACGGGGTCGTGCTTCGCGACGAACTTCCGTTCGATGCCCAATTCGCGATGGAGCAATTGACACAGCATCGGGTCGGAACACGACCGTTTTTCTGGCCCATGCACGAGCAACCTGTTTTCCGACGAATGGGGTTGTTCGGACAGCTCCGATGCCCTGTGGCTGAGCGCCTCGGGCGGCGGGGGTTTTATTTACCTAGCGGTTTGGCTATCAGCGATTCGCAGCAGCGCCGCGTGGCCGATGCCTTGAAGGCGGTCGTAGCGAGAAAGCATTAAATTAAAGCTACGAATGTTTTACACTATTCTCGCCAGACGTAAGACTCTGATAGAAATCAATCAATGAGGGTCGGTTTATTGAGTCCGGTCGCACCGGAGACCATTGGGGGCGGCTACACGTTTGAGCACGAGATTTTCGAGCGCGTGCTTGAGTGCGCGGCGACTTCAAAGCATGAATTGGTCGTATTCGAGCGCTTGAAAGGCCGCCGAGCGGAAATCGCTTCGCCCAATCTTAAGCGCGTGGTGCTTCGCCGGCCGTTCGTGGCCAACGTATCTTCAGCGCTAAACAGCGTCCCCCGAACTCTGCGCTTGCGACCAAAAAGGCCTTATCGGTGCGAGAACAAATGGATTGGGCACATCCTAAAACGCGAGAAGATCGAATTCTTTCTTAACATTAGCCCTCTAACGGTCAGCTTGGAAATTCCCTTCCTCGCCATTGTTTGGGATTTGCAACACCGCTTACAACCATTCTTTCCCGAGGTTAGCTCGGGCGGGACTTGGCAGAGACGAGAGGATGATTTCTCCGAGGCATTACAACGGGCCGCTTTCGTCATTACCGGGACCCAAGCAAGCAAGAACGAAGTACAATCATTTTACGGCGTGCCCGATGAGCGCATCAGGATCCTTCCACACCCAACCCCGCGCTTTGCCCTTGAAGGAGGCAGTTCAGACCTAGCGGAGCTCACGAAGTACAAACTACCGCAGGATTACATCTTTTATCCGGCGCAGTTTTGGAGCCACAAAAATCACGTCGGTCTTTTGCAAGCTCTCTTCCATCTCAAACAGGCCGACAACCTGCGCCTTCCAGTCGTCTTTACCGGATCAGACCAAGGAAACGAAAGGTATGTCAGACAGGTTGTCCAAACTTTGCAATTAAGGGAGCAGGTATTTTTTCTCGGCCACGTTCCGCAGCATGCTTTACCAGGCCTGTATCAACGAGCGTTTGTTCTTTGTTACCCGAGCTTTTTTGGCCCGGAGAATTTACCGCCCTTAGAGGCATTCGCCCTTGGATGCCCAGTGATCGCAGCTGACGTGCCCGGCGCAAGTGAACAACTGGGCGATGCCGCGATCCTAGTAGATCCGGCAAATGAGCTAGACATCGCCCAAGCGATCAAGTCGCTCTTCGATGATAAAGCAAAACGGGAAAACTTAATTCGCCGAGGCAAAGAACGCGCGGTGCGTTTTACCGGGCGTGATTTTGCTCGAAGCTTGTTCGGTTTGCTCGACGAATTTGAGCCAGTTCGTCGTTGCTGGGCGGCAAATTCCTAGGTCACGCCAGTAACATAGCTCTTCAATTGTGATGGGTACGGCACCAAAAGTTTCCATCTTATTGCCGTCGCTTAACGCACGGCAATTTCTTGAGCCGCGAATCGACTCGCTTTTAGCGCAAACCTTCGGCAATTGGGAAGCGATCGTCCTCGACAGCCACTCGACCGACGGTAGCTGGGAGTTTTTCGAGTCGATCGCATCGGTTGACTCTCGTTTTCGGCTTAGCCAGATCCCGCAGAACGGTCTCTATGCCGCACTTAACCGCGGGATTGAGCTCGCGACGGGTGAGTTCCTGCATATCGCTCCTTGCGATGACACGATGGCTCCAGAGTTTCTGGCTGAAATGATCGGAGCACTCACCCAATGCTCAGACGCCGGCATTGCTGCTTGCGACTTGTTGTTCATCAACCAGAATGGCCGCGAGTTGTTAGCTAAGGACATGACTGGCCACCTGTCGAGGCGGGCGATCAAGAACTTGTTACGCTCCGGCGCAGTTCGCACTGCTTTCCCGGCAATGGAACAGCGAAACATCAACTACCGACCCGCCCCTCACGATTGTCTTCTGCACTTTTCTGGACGAAGCGTTTACTTCTCTCTCACGCAACTGGTCGTCCGCACGGCGTTGGCAAAAGCGGCTGGTCCGTTCGACACCACCGTAGGTTCGGTCGCTGATTTCGGCTGGTTGCTTCGTCTTACTGGTCTTACTGGGTCGGTACATCTACCGAAAAAGCTAGCGACGTGGCGTTTTCATGGTGATCAACTCAGTATTCGTCGAGATGCCTCGCGCCGCACTTCCATCAAGATGCTGTGCGAGCGCGCTCTGTCCGATATTTATCAACGTCATCGATCTCTGCTGACGCCAAATGACTGCACCGCAATCCTATTATCCGGTCAACCTATTCCAGCGACGGCAGTGGTCCAGCAGGTGTCGGCATGGATTAAAGCCGTTTTACATTTCTTTCGCATGTTCCGCGAGCGGCCGGCCGCCACTCTGCGGGCAGTTCGCCGGGTGCGCTGGGGAGTTCTGGCTCTGAGAAGGTCCCTGCTCCCAATGATTTTCGAGAAGACAGGCCTCGGCCCAAGAGAGATTAGCGCTTCGGCAAATTTGCATAGCGCGATGCCGGAGCAGCCCGAACCGCCGCGCTCCGGTCTGGAGACCACCTACAACACACGCGACATCTAAGGAATTCGCGACCTCAATTTTTATCGCGAGATCGGGTTCAAGGTGGCGATGTTTTTCGCCAGGCTCAAGATGACGCCGACCGCGGTACCTGCTCGGTGGCCGCCTTGGAATTTTCACCGTTCATCTTCAGGACTTACTCCGGATCCAGCCACTTCGTGGGGGTGGCTAGGAGTGTAGGGCATGGTCTTATGTCGCGCATAGGTTGCAGTCGAATACATCATAGTGAAACGGTCAGCTTCTTTTGTGAGCGGCTGAAATTTTTCGCGCCGAATTCGAAATGATTTATCTCGACGTAACAAGTTCTTGTAAGTGCGTGAAGAACACGGGCATGCAGCGAATGACCCGCGGTATCTACAATCATTTATCCAGCCGGGTGCCGGTTATTTGCATTTGCTGGAACATCAAAGGTCAGTGTTACCAGGTGTTAGGCCGAACCGAGCTGGCTATTCTGAGAACCCTTTTCGAGTTCGACCAAAGCCAGTGGCTGAGCCGGAATGGTACGGCGAAACTCCATGGGCAGAATTGCATCGGCTCCTTTTCCGTAAGACGCTGCGCCTCGAGGATGAACTTGGCTCCGACGATGTTCTGCTCATGCCCGATTTTTATCGCGATTTTCGGACGGAACTCTTACCCAAACTGATTGCCAAGACGCACGTTCAAAGCGTCGCGATTTTCCATGATGCCGCAGCGTTGAAGTTGCCACGCCTGTCGCCCGAAGTGCGGACCGGCTTTTGTAATTATCTTGAGTCGCTCGCTGCCTATCGGCTGGTGATCTGCGATTCCAGAGAATCACAGGACGACTTACTTCGTTATTGGGATGACCAACGGATCAGATCCACGGCAACCTGCGTTGAGCCCTTGCCAACCGATTTTAATAATACCGCCCGGGCTTCGAATTCTGCTAATGGCCACATGATGATTGCTTGTATCGGCTCGTTTGAGCCGCGCAAGAATCACCTTACGTTGTTGGGTGCCGCGGAAAGATTGTGGGCTCGAGGATATAATTTTGAGCTGAAATTCGTGGGACGAACCACCGCGTATTATGCGCGCACGATGCTCCCGGCAATTTGGCGGTTGCAGCGACAGGTGCGGCCCGTGCGATGGCTTCGGCATGTAAGCGACGAGAGACTTCACGAGGAATATCGATCTTGTCGATTCACCGTCTATCCATCTTTGTTTGAAGGTTTCGGCCTGCCCATTATGGAAAGTCTTTGGCATGGGAAGCCGTGTATCTGCAGTGGCAACGGCGCTCTCGGTGAAGCGGCCCGCGACAGCGGGTGTTTGATTGTCGACCAGACGAGTGAAGAGGCACTGGCCGCCGGGATCGAAAAATTGCTAATGGATGAGGGATTGTATGCGCAGCTTTGTGCGCAAGCACGCACGCGAAGGTTTCGCTCATGGCCGGACTATATTGATCGATTGCTCGAACATCTGCGAGCGCCGGACCATACTGAACCGATTACTTCTCTCCAGGCGGAAAGCTAAAATGCACAACGACGATGGCTTTCGATAATGCGGCTGCGATTATCGACAAATTCTCCGCGTGGAAAGCGTTCGCATTCGCACCGAAATTTCCGTTTCACGGGAGATGATGACGCCAGGTTACGCGCATGGGAACGTTCAAGAGCTGCGAAAGATTCCATGAACTTTCCACGAATGACATCGTTTAAAAAACTGAGTTTGCGAAGTGGCCCGTAGCCGTAGTATGGAGTGTTGGCGGTTCCACCTCTGATGCATGCTTTTTACCAATCCGGGTTCGATCAGCCGCATCCAAGCCGTGCGAGAGCGATTATCAAAGCGCATCCCGAAGTACGACAACTGATGGTAAGAAACCCATACACGGCGCTGATTGCGCTTTCACTCGTGACTCTCCAAACCGGCATCGCGTTTTGGCTGGGCAAATTGGGTTTTAGTTATTGGTGGCTCAGTCTCCTGATCGCTTACTGCGTGGGCGCCTTCGCGAACCATGCGAATTACGTCATCATTCACGACGCGACGCATAATCTAATTTTTCGAAACAAGAGCTGGAATAAGTTAGTCTGCATCCTGGCCGATCTTCCGAATTTGAACCCGGGTGCGATGGGTTTTCGCGTTTATCACTTACGGCATCATTCGCACCAGGGGGATTACGAACACGATGCCGACCTGGCCAATCATTGGGAGGCGCGCCTGGTCGGCAACAAATGGCATCGAAAAGCTCTGTGGCTCATGCTTTTTCCATTTTTTCAACTGACCCGGCCGCCCAGACTGAAGGCGATCACCATGTGGGACCGATGGTTCTTTGTGAATTTCATGTGTGCGGCAGCATACGACGCAGCCGTCGTTTATTTTTGTGGTTGGCCCGGACTCCTTTATC
>Ga0193751_1002103_pt1 | contig 12287 bp, 13 predicted proteins | sample L1c2metaG_FD_143050 | JGI IMG/M metagenome (GOLD analysis project Ga0193751, IMG submission 143050) | Soil microbial communities from a riparian zone of the East river system, Colorado, United States - L1c2 | ecosystem: Environmental > Terrestrial > Soil > Riparian zone | place: USA: East River... | reverse complement strand
GCCGATTGCGCAGCAGGCAGGCTCACGGGCTTGACTCCCGCCCGTGGGTGGCACACTGCGGCCAGAAGCTTCGCCTCGGTGGTGTCCTTCGAGTTGCGGAAGCCCGCACCGATGAGGTCGGACGCTTCCGGCCAGAGATTGCTCACGTCGTTCGAGCCGCCAAGCGATAGCGGGACGAGGTGATCTAGCTCCGTCGTCCCGCGCATGGCAGCCGGGACGTGGTACGCGGCCATCGACTTCGTCTTCGCGGCCTCCGCACCGCTCGGTCGCACGCCCTTCTCGAATCCGACCGTGCAGACCTGCGCCGCCGTCCGCGGCCCGACGCTTCCCGGCGTGCACCGTGCATCCGGCAATTTCGCCTTGACCGTGCACGATGTGGGCCAGGCGCCGGTCACGGTCGGCGGCGTCGTGTAGTCGAGCACCCGCAGCGGCGTGGGCTTCGACGACGTGACGGGCGACGGCGTGACCGGCGCGGCGTGCGAGGGCGTCGCCGGCGGGAACGTCGGCAGCGGCGTGGACACGCCCGGCGTCTGCCCGCATCCGACGAGCGCCAGGGCGGCGAGCGCGGCGAGCGCGAGCCTTCGGAACATCTGACCTCCTCTGGTCATTGCGCCAGAGACTAGCGCCCGCGCAATCCATGTCGCTGGTCCGCTAGGGGCACTTGAGCAGTTGCTGCGCTGCCGTCAGCCGCGCCTGTAGGAAGTCGAACAAGTTCATCGCCGCGTCCGGACTGGTCGACGCGGTGAACAGCACCTGATCCGTAGCGAGCCGCACCGGGGCGATCGCCGCGAGGTTCGCGCAGTACATCGCGGCAGCGTCCGCCGCCACGAACGGCGACTGCCCCACGCCGAGCCGGTAGAGGATCGTCTTGGCGATGCTCGGGTTGCCGTTGACCTGCACCATCGGGTCATTCGGCGGGACCAGCGCGATCGGCGCGGCCTGCTGCTGCGCCGCGCTGAGCTCGTTTAGCGCGAGCGAGCCGACCATCGCGCCACCCTGTGTCAGGTCGGGCGCGACCGGCGGCTGACACCCGAGCGCCGGGTCGATCTTGCGCGTCAGCAGCCCCTCGTCGGAGCCGTTATTGATCACCGCGCCGAGCGCGCGGTTCGCCGGGGTGTCCTGCGCGACCTGCCCGTCCGCGGTGAGAACGTAGTTCGTCACGACGTTGTCGGACTGGTCCTGATCGACCACGGCGAAGTCGCGCACCGTCGGGCACGGCAGGCCGTCTGTCCCGGTGCCGATCGGCGGCATCATGACTCCGCGAGCGGCGTGGAAGAACATGGGAGCGTTGCAGTAGGAGAACTGGCCGAACAGTGAGTCCCGAAGACCGTTGACGCAACGGCCTGCGCCCGGACCGACGAGCTTCAGCGTGTCGCCCTGGAAACCGAACCAGATGCCGACCACAGCGTTCGGTGGCAGCGTGACCGGCGTCGGTGCAGCGGCAGGCATTGTGCCGGCGTCGATCACGAGCGGCCGGTACACCGACAGTGCTCCCGCAGCCGGGTCGAAGATCGCCGCTTCGACGAACGCAGCGGTATCGCCGTTGCCTTCGTTGCAGCCGGTACCGGCGAGCTGGTACGGGGTCGCGAGCCCTCCCGCGCTGAGCGGTGCCCTCGGAACGCGCAGTGTGCACGTTACGGCCTGCGCGGGCGGCGGCTTGCGCTTACCCCGGTCGTCGCGACGATTGCGCGCCTCGTTGTCCGGCGGCGGGTTGTCACCGCCACGCTTCACAGTCACTTCTGCTGCCGCTACCGGCGGGTTCGCCGACGCGGATGCTTCCGCTGTCGGGTCGGACATCGGGTCCGCGGTCGGGTCTTCCGTCGCTGCCGTCCCCGCGCTCGCGCTCGCGACCGTCATCGCTGCCGGCGCTTCCGTCGCTGCCGCCGCGTTGGGCGCCGCCGTCAGGATCGTCACCAGGATCGCGGCGATGGCCGCGAGTGGCCCGGTGAGCCGGACCGGTCCGGGAGTGTTGCTCACGCCGTTCTCCGTTCGGATCAAAACGTTCGGTACGTATCTGTGCGGGCGGAACGCGCAGCGCGCGCAACGCCAATAGCGCATCGGCGACGAGCATCGGTGGCCCGCACACGAAGTAGAGGAGCCGGTCGCGTACGGGGCGTCCGGGTAGGAATCCGGCGAGTAATGGACCGTCGATCGGTCCTGTGCGCCCGCGCCATCCGGGCGCGGATGCGCGTACTGTCGTTATCACATCGAGCTGAATACGCGACCGAAGCTCTTCGATTTCCTGCGAAAATAGAAGCTGGTCAGGTCTGCCCGCGGCCACCACGAGACGATGCGAACGCCTGTCGTTACGGTCGGCCAATGTGCGCAGAATCGAGAGGATCGGCGTCATGCCGACCCCGGCTGCGATCATCACCAAGCCGGGTGCGTCGTCGGTCGGCGTGAACGTCCCGTGCGGCCCGTCGAGATAGACCGTGCGGCCCGGTTGCAGTTCGGCGAGACGATCGGTGAAGTCGCCGGTATGTCGGACGGTGAACTCCAGCGCGCGCGCGTCATGCGCCGTGCCGGACATCGAGTAGGGATGCTCTTCACCGCCGAGACGCCTCAGGCGCAGCCAGGCGAACTGCCCCGGCTCGAACTCCAGCGTGTGCGGGCCTGTCCGATGACGGCCGCCCTGCGGGCTCAGTACCAGCGTGGACACGTCGTCGGCGTCGTGGCGAACGTCGCGCACCGTGTAGGCCGACGACTCGCGCACCGGGTGCCAGAGCCAGCGGTAGCCGAGCACGAGCAGCAGCGCGGCGGTCGCGCCCGCGAACCACGCGCCGAGCATCTCGTCGCGGATCAGGTGATCGAGCCACAGGATGTGCAGGGCGACGCCAACCATGACGGCCACGGCGGCGACCAAGTGCACGCGGCGCCACAACTCGTGTCCACGCCCGCGCAGCCAGGACGTCAGCCCGAGCGTGAGCAGCGCGACCGTGGCGAGCTCCCCGGCCAGCGCCGCATCGGTGGCCGTCAGCGGGTTGAGCAGCATGAGCGGGCGAGGTCGGCCCGCGAGCACCAGGACGACGTGCAGGGCCGTCTCCGTGGTCGCCAGCCACCCGAGATGCCGGTGTGCGCGGCGAGCAGTGTCGACGTCGCCGCGATGCCGGTCGCGTCGGCCAGGACGCCGAGGGTTCCATGGGTCGCCGGAACGCCGACCAGCAGGCCGATCGGCGCGGTCGTGATGGTCAGCAGCGCGATCGTCCACACTGCCCGCGTTCGACGGGCGTGCTGCTGCACTACGGCGACGGCTTCGCCAGTAGGGCCGCCGCGATCGCCGTCACTTGCGCCTTCAGATCGCCGATCTCGGTGCGCATCTGCGCCACCATCTGCGCCGCGGCGCGCGCGGCGTCGCGGGCCTCGGTGGCGCGGTCGCGCGCGTTGGCGGCGTGCGCAGTCCCCCACGCCCACGTGTCGGCTGCGCTGAGCGTGTCGTCCGTCTTACCCGTGTAAAGGTTGGGTAGGCGGTCGGTGAGTTGCACCTCGGCTGCTCCCTGCGATTGAGTGACGGCGGCCAGGAACTCGGGCCATGGGAACGCCGGGCCGGGGTCGGTATGAGTCGACTGCGCGTAGGCGTGACTCACATCCACATGCCCGCAGATGCCGTGCTTACCGGCGAGTAGATCGGCCGGGCTGAGCTTGACCTGCGGGATGCTGTAGCGCTGGCATAGCTCGCGGGTGCGCGCGGCGGCGCGCAGCACGCCCGGCCAGACGGCGTCGGAGAGCCACTGCGCGCGGGTGTAGCTCTTCGGGTACTCGCCGCCCTCGGCGCAGATCTCGATGCCGATGCTGTGCTGATTGGGCGGTGCGTGCCAGGCGATGATGTCGTCGGGTACGCAGTGCTGCTCCTCGCCGCCGTCGCACACGTAGTGCGCGGAACCACCTGCGGCTGCGCTCTGGAAGTAGCGGGCGGTGCCGAGCGCGGTGCCGGGGCCGCTCGCCATCGGATAGCCGACGTTCGGGCATGTCGCGTGGATGACGACGCGGGTCGGCGGCGTGTTGCCTACGCCGCTGTCGTGCGCAGCGCGGGTGGTGATCGGCGGTTCGCTCATCCGGCGCGCAGCTTCGTCACGGCGTGCCACGGGATCACAGTCGGCACGTCATCGATGGTGCCGGTGATCAGGATGTGGATCGCGGCAGGCATTGCCATGACCGGGATCTCCACCTTGTCCAGGGTGATCATGCGTCCGTTGTCGACCGTCACTACCGCCCGACCGCCCGGCGTGATCCCGGCACCGCTGAGAATTGTCTGCTGTGCGAACGCGGCCGGGTCCATATTCTGGCCGCCGAGCGCGCCGAGATCCGGCACTGGCACGGGGATCTGGAGACCGCCGTTACCGCCGATGTTCATACGAAAACCTCAATCCAACTAAGGGGTGCCGCCCCGGTATCGGGTAGCGGCGTCGGTGGACTCGCCGCCGTGGACGTGGGTGGCGACATCTGCGGGTGTCCCGCCGTGGACGTGGGTGGCGGCGTCCGTCGGGGTGCCTGCGTGATCCCTCACGGCGGCATCGGCCGAGATTCCGGCGTGCACCCGTGTGGCGGCGTCCGCGGGAGCTCCGGCGTGGATCGGTGGCGTGAAGGTGACGGGGGCGAGCCCGAGCAGGTATTGCTGCTGGAACCGGCCCCGCACCAGCGGCAGATACCGCGCGCGAGCTCGGCGCTGCAGCGCCGGGGGTAGCGGTCCGGGCCCGGCGGGGCGGACGAAGGGGACGGCGAAGATCCGACCGCGGCGGGTCGGTACCGGGCGGGCAGTCCTCGACGGGCGGACCAGGATCCGCGGGCCGGCGGTGTCGCGGACGACCGGGACGAACGCGCCGCGACGGGTCGGCCCGACCAGCGGTGTCCGGCGCCGCGCACGTGCGATCGGGGGCTGCGGGGCCGGGGCGACCGGGGCCGGGATGACCGGCTGGAACTGGCCGTGGCGGGCAAGCGTGACCAGCTGTGTCCGTAGCCGCAGTAGCCGCGTGACGAGAGGCCCCGCCGTGGCCACCACCGGGGCGGGGGCGAATGACAGGAACCTGCCGTGTCGGGTCGGCAGCGCGAACCGGGCCGGGCGACCGTGCAGCTGCGGGGGCAGCGGTCCGGTGCCGGGTAGCACTCCGACGAGCGGGAACCGCGCGAACACACCCCGCCGCGCCGGGGGCACCGTGCGGCGGGTGGCGCCGCGAATGGTGGCCAGCACCAGCGGCCCCGGCCCCGCCGTGGTCTGCGGCGGCATGACCGGCTGGAAGTGGCCGCGCCGCGACGGTAGGGCCGCGCCGCGGCTGCGGCGTGTCGTGGTCGGTGCCGGCGCCGTGACCGGCAGGGGTGGCGGGAAGAACTGCCCGGCCCGCCGAGGCGTCCCGCCGAGGCGCGCTCGGCGCGGCCCGAACACCGGCGCCGGGGCGACGGCGGGCGGTATCCACGCGAACGAACCCCGCTGGGTCACGCTGACCGGCCGTGGCCGGACCGCGCGGAATAGCGGCGCCCATGTCGGTGCCGCGACTACCGGGGCCGGGACGAACAGCTGGAACCGGCCGCGTCGAGACGCACCGAGGAGTTGCGTTCGGGCCGGGCTGAACGCCGGAACCCATGTCGGCGCCACGACCACGGGCGCCGGGGCGAGCGCTTGGAACTGGCCGCGGCGGAACGGCAGCGCCCGTCGGTCCGTCGTCGCGCGGAACGCCGCTACCAGCGACCCCAGGCCTGGACCGATCTGCGGCGGGACCACCGGCTGGAACACGCCGCGACGGGACGGGAGGCCGCCAGTGCGGGCGCGACGGGCTGCGGCCGGTGCCGGGGCCACGACGAGCGGCAACCGGGTGAAGACGCCATGCCGGGCTGCAGCGACCAGCCGTGCCTTGGTCGTGCGGAACAACGGGGCCCACGGTGTCGTGGGCGTGACCGGCGTCGGGATCAGAGACTGGAAGGTGCCGCGGCGGAACGGCAGGTTCCGCCGGTCTGTCGTCGCGCGGAACAGCGGGCCCGGGGCGTCTGGCTGCGGCGGCGGTAGCGCGAGGAACCGGCCGCGCCGGGCGAGCAGGTTCCGCCAACGCCGAATCACTGGCTACTCCGTCCGGCCGCCGACAGAACCCCCCATCGCTACCCCAAGTTGATCTTCACTCCTCCCATTCCAAACTCATGACATAAGAGTGCGAGGCAGGCAGCGCGTTGTCCCGGTTGTAGAAGCCCAGACCGTTGGTCACCGCGAGGGAGACCGCGAACTCCTCCAGCAACTCCCACGGCAGGTCCACGCCAGACTGGCTGTTGAACGTCACGCGGTACTGGTCGACCGCGGTGGCCGTCGGAGGGGTGGCGTAAGAGATGTTCCACACCGACAGTGCAGGGCCCGAGTTGGGGTCGAGCTTGCCGATCGCGTTACCGGCCACGGGCGTGGTACCCGCGTTGGCGTTGACGCGGTTGATACCCACGGTGACCTGCTGAGAAGTCGGAGTGGTCGCACCGGCCACAACGCCGACGGTCATCCTGCGCAACTTGAAGCCAGCGGTGGCAGAGGACATGATCCAGCCGAAGCCGGTATCGGCCGCAAGTGCGGCGGGGGACTTGACCTGAACAGCAAAGCGAGCCATGGAAACCTTCCTCGGGGCATACCAAAAGCCCCGACACCGGCGGTGCGGGGTGGAATCAGGGGGTGCGGCTAGTGGAAGCCGCCGTACTGCGAGACCGTGTAGGCGGGAACCGTGGGCGCGGCGACGCTGGGCAGGAATGCGCCGGGCGGCGTGGCCGCCGAGACCTTGAATCCGGCGATCCACAGCGGGCCCTGTAGTGCCCCGTCGAGCGGGGTGCGGATCGCGTCACAGTTCGCCGCGAGGTTCTGTCCGGTCACCGCAATCGTGTCGTCGGCGACCAGCGAGTCCGCGTTGTAGTAGATCCGGGTGGCGAACGCGCCCACGGTGGTCGACACCGTGACGTCGGTCTCGATGCGCACCCACTGGTTAAGCGGGATCGGGTTGGCCGTGGTCGCCCCGGCGAACCCGGGCCCGTCGGACTTCTGCACCAGATGGCCGGTGGTGTCCATGTCGAACCCGGCGACCATCACCGAGTTGCCGGTGGTCATCAGCATGTTCGTCCACCGGTTGGTCACCGACGGGTAGGCGGTCAGGTAGACGTACATGCTCACGTAGAACTGAGTCTGCGTGCCCCACTTGGTCGACCAGAACAGGGTCGCCTGCGGCACGGCGGTGATCGTCTGGAACTTGCCCGCGACCGATGCAGCGCCGTAGACGTGCGCGTTGTCGTAGTTGTTGGTGTTGCCCGCGCCCAGGAACTGCCCGTCGAACCCGGTGTCGGCGGGCGCCATGGCCGTGCCGCTGGTCCCGGAAGGGATCCAGGTCAGGGTCGGCGGCGAAGGATTCCCGGTTCCGACCCACGCCTGCGGCCAGCTCCGCGGCCCGCTGAACAGGCCCGGCGGCGTGAAAGCCAGCGGTGGCGGCGGTTCGGGGCCCGAAAGGATCTCAGCGGAAACCCAGTCCCACGCGGCGGCAAGGGTGCCGCCCGCGTCCAGGTTGAACGTCGCCGACGAACCGACCGCGCCGAGCGTCTTGTAGCCCGATATCGCCGAGATCGAGGCTCCGGCGGAGTCGTACGTGTCGGCGGTGCAGTCGGAACTCACCGGAACGCCCAACGCGTTCCAGTCGCAACCGGCCGCGAACCCCAGCGACGTCGCCCCGGTGGTAGTGAACCCGGTGGTGGTCAGGTTGTTCGTGGTCGAGCTGCCCTCGGTGCTCCCGCCGACGGGAGTAACGGTATTGGCGCCGGTGACGACATACAGTTTGAGCGACGGAGTGTTGATCTCCGTCGGGCTGGTGACCGAGGTAACCGTCGCCGTGACCGTCATCCCAACCCGGGACGACGGCAACACGGCAACGAACAGGCCCGCGTAGCCGCTCAAACCGCCGCCGTCGGACACGCTGCGCTCGGCGACGGTGGTCCAGCTCAGCGCGGTCCCGTTGGTGGTGATCGCCGCCGACGCGCCGGTAGGGCGGGCGTTGGCCTGCACGGTGGCCACCAGCACCGACGCCGGCGGGTTGAACGTACCGGTGGTGATGGCAACCGTGCTGTTTGCGGTGCTGCCGGTAGCACGCGCCGGACTACTGGCGTCGACTACCGGCGCCATGAGTCACCTCGTCCCGCACGTTCCCCATACCGCGCCCGGCGCGATGGCTTGCGCGACGGTCGTGTCAATCGCGACGACTCGCCCGGCGGCCGTGACCGGTACGGCCTGCACTACCGAGAACGTGTTGAGCGCCGTTCCTATCATCCACCATCCGGCGCCTTGAATAGATCCGGCGGTGCCGACCGCACGGACGCGGCCCGTCCACTCGGCATGCCATGGCCAGGCCACCGCGGTTGTGACGGTGGTCAGTGCCGTAGGCGCGGCGAGCGTGGTGACCGGAGTCGCCGCGCCATAGAGAAAACCCAGGCCCAGCGTAGGAGTGCCCGTGTTGGAAAACTCGCCGTCGGCCTCTAGGTGGATCTCGACACCGACATCGAATAGGTTCGCGGGGATAACGGGTGCCGGTGTCGTGGTGTTGACGAGAATCTGCTGGAAAGTGGTGAAGGTGTTGAAAAAGGGGCCGCTGGCCACGTGCAGGTACGGGACCTGCGAAACCCAGTACTGCCTAGCCATGGGGACTCACCCAGCCTTTCGATCAGGGTTGCGGGCCGACGACCAATGTGGGCGGCGACGGCGCGGCTGGGTCACTGCTGACCACCGAGCCGGTGGTGTCCTGCCCAGCCGCCTGGAAGGCAGCGAAACTGATCATGGGCGTGTAGGGGGGGCTGGGCATCCCCCAGTCCCATTCCGAACTCGGCGTGGTGTCGTAATAGGTGTTCCCCTGGTAATGGTTATTCAACGTGCTGTAGAGGTCTGTACGTCCCGTGTCGGTCCATAGTCCCGTCTTGCCGCCGAATGGCGGATCGGCAGGGTTGAGATCCATGAAGTTGCCGTGGACGTCCAGGTTTTTGACCACGTGTTCGCCGCCGCTGGTGCAATTTGTCGGGGTACCCGTTCGGTCTACGTTGACTGCCCAGACGCCGCGGTCACCGTTGTAGGTGTGGTTGTTGTAGACGGTGGCGCCTTCGGAGTTGGAGATGAGGATGGATATGCTGCCCCACCCGCCGGGGTCCGGGCCCGAACTGTCCACCACTGTGTTGTCGTGAATCGAAGCTCGGCAGGAGATCTCGTACATGATTCCCCGCTGAGCCCGCTCGATATAGTTGTTGGTAACAGTGATGTCTTCGCAGTCGATATCGCACCAGATACCCGGGCCGATCTCGTCGTGGTAGTAATTGCCGTCCACGAGAAGGTTGCGGGCATGTCCGAACTTGTTCCCGCCGTCCCAGGTCACGTCATAGCCGGCGTAACTGTTATGGTGCACCTCATTGTTTCGCACGGTGTTCCCGACACCGTCGCCGCCGGTGCCGTCCTGTCCGTTGTGGTGCACGTTGCTCGCGGTGATGGTCAGGTTCGACGTCTGCCCGAAAGATGCGCTACCCGGGCCGGTGCCGTAACCGTGGTTCCAGCGGATCTCGTCGTGATCGATAATCCAGCCGGTGCCGCCGACGCCGGGATCAACCGCGCCGTAGAACGTGATCGAGGCGGCGTGCTGCAAAGTCAGGTTTTTGATCTGCACCCCGGTCGCGGTCCCGGTGAACAGCCGCGACGCCCACGCCTGTTCCACGGTGTGCCCGTTCGGGTCATCCCGGACGTAGACCCGGTTGTTCGGGTAGTCGACGAACGCCTTACCCGTGGCCAGCGCGCCCTGCGAGGCGACAGGGGACAGCCAGACTCCGTCTCGGAAGATGTCGTTCGGCTGGTTGCACATCGGCGTCGCCGATGCACAGGTGCCGCCGCCGCTCGGGGCGGTGCCGGGCAGGAATCCGGTGGCGAACCAGTTGCTGCCGCTGACGGTCCAGCTGGTCAGCAGTTTCGAGCCGTCCACGATCGCGTTCTGTCCGACGCCGATGAACTTGTCGTTGGTTTTCGGGGTCAGTCCGCCGGATGCGGTGATCCGGTTCGTGCCTGCCTGGATGCAAAACGTGGTGGCGGTGCCGTTAGCGGTGATCAGCGACTGCAGGTCGTCGCCCGAGTTGACTGTCACGCCGATGCACGGCGCCAGGACGAACCGCGCTCGGCCGACAGTCACGGCCGAAATGAGCAGCAGCGTCAGCATGACCGGCACCATCAACAACGGAAGGAATCGGCGGCGCCGACGTGGCGGCGGTGGCAGTTCCGATTGGAGCCGCCGCTGGACCAGTATGTAGTGACTGAGCAACCGCCGGTTGTCGCCCGCCGCCCGTGCCAGATCGTCGAACTCGGTGCTCATCCGCTAAATTCTCTCGAACCACACGGCAGCCCGCGCATTCACTGCGGCGGGAGCGGTGAGGCGGATCACGAACCCAGTCGACACGTCCGAATCCGGAGTGTCACCCAACGGGAAGTCATAGACGACGAGCCCGCCCGCGGGAGTCAGCAGATACTCGTCGATGACTGTCAACACCGTCGGCTCTGTCGTCCACGTCTTCGCCGCGGTGAAACCCGGCGTGATCGCCCTGCCATAGGCTTGTCGCACCGTGACCGACGTCGAGGCGGTTCCCGGCGCGTTCGTCGCGAACGTGGCATAGCACAGTTCGACAAGTACCGGCACAGCGCTTGCGGTGACTCCGTCGAATCCGAGCCGATACTTCTTCCAATCGACACCGAACGCCGCCGTGCCGATCATCCCGAGCGTGCTCTTCGCAACGCCCGCGCCCAGTACAACGGCACCCTCGGTGGACGCCTTGTAACCAGCCTTGCCCATGGATCCGGCCCCTTCTCAGAATGCGGTGGCGTCGAGGACGAGCGCGGACGTAGCGACGGTGATCTGGCCTTGAGCGGCGAACACCTCGGGGACGACCCGCGACCAGTAGCCCTCGCCGCCGCCGAGGGCGGTGATGTCGACTGCGGCGCCACCGGAGGTGAGCGACACCTTGAACGTGTTGGCGGTCGAGGCGACAACGAAATAGACGACGCCCTCGGTGACACCCGTGGGGAGCACCTCGGAGAAGACGTTGAAGAGGATCACGCGGTCGCCGTCGGACATACCGTGAGCGATGGAGAACAGTTGGTCGTTAGTGAGGGTGGTATCGGTGGAAAAGAACCCTTTGAGCGCGGTGGCGCCGCCGAACGGGATGTAACCGCGGTAGTTCGAGGTGTTGCCGGTGCTCGCGTTGAAAAGGCCGAAGTAGGCGTAGGTGCCCGCCGCGACGTCGAACGTCAGGCTGTTGGTGTTGAGCTTCTGCCCAGCCGCAGCGGCACCCCAGGTGACGGCTTGGCGGGCATATGCCGGGCTGCCGCCGGTGGCCTCGACGCCGGTGTGGTTGGTGCCGGTACCCGGGTCGGCCGACACCGCCAGGATTCCGATATGGGTGATCTGAGTGTTCGACTCATCGAGCGCGTCCAGGCACACGTTCTTCGCGACATCATTGAAGGGCACGGGTTTCCTTCCGGGCGCGCGGAAACACCCGCAACCGAAGCGGTGCGGGTTACGGAGTAGAAGGGGTCAGTGCGGGTAGAACCGGATCCAGCCGACCGTGATCGGCACAGGCGCCCCGGATGGCGGTGTGCCGGTGACAACCAGCCGAGCGGCGTAGGACTGCCACGTCCACGCTCCGGTCTGCGCGGAGGTGGCGGCCACCCGGATGCGGTCGGCGAGGATAGTGGGAGCGAAGTCCCACAGGACGGTGCCGCTGGCGTCGATGGCGCGCGCCGTCGCCGACCACCCGACCAACGGGATGACGGTGCCGGTGGCGTCCAAGACGGGGATGGAAGCATCGACCGGGTCTCCGCGGTGCACCGTCAAATCCAGGCGTTGCGGGTGGACACCGAGCTCGGTCACGGCCGTCTCCTCATGGGGCGAGGGTGGACAGGTTGATCGTGGATCCGGCGTTGTGCGGAATGATCACCGTGTAGCTGCGGACGATCCCGTTGATCGCTTCTTCGACCAGGTAGTTGGTACCTGCCGGGACAGTGCCCGGGTCGGTATTGGCGACCAGATCGATGACCAGCACACCGTCGACGTTCAGCGTGCGGATGACCTTCACTGCGACCACGGTCGGCCCGTTGACCATCGGCGCAGACGGGGTGAAACTCACGGTGCCTACCGGGTCGATCCCGTTCGGGAGGTCGTAGTTGCCGGTGATCGTCACAATGGTGAAGGCCACACCCCACCCCTCACGGGATCACTGGCAGCGTGGCCAAGTCGATAGTCGGGCCCGCGTTGTAGGGGATGGCGACCTTGTAG
>Ga0193751_1002102_pt1 | contig 12293 bp, 9 predicted proteins | sample L1c2metaG_FD_143050 | JGI IMG/M metagenome (GOLD analysis project Ga0193751, IMG submission 143050) | Soil microbial communities from a riparian zone of the East river system, Colorado, United States - L1c2 | ecosystem: Environmental > Terrestrial > Soil > Riparian zone | place: USA: East River... | reverse complement strand
CGGCGGCGGCGGACCGCAAGACGAGATGTTCATTTAAATTAGTGACTGCGTGGGGACGGGGCTTTGCCCCGTCCAAGCGGGGCGGAGCCCCGCCTCCACACTATTTTCTACTCTTATTCTTCCGCGCCGCCCGCCACCCGCTCACTTCTCACATCGGGCACGTAGATGGAGTGGACGTTTTGTTCGGCCGCGAGCTTCTGGAACGTCGCGATATCGGCATTGCGAACCTGCTCCCAACGCGCCAGTAATTCATCGGTTTGCTTTTTCAATTTGTCGAATTCCTGATACTCAGACTCGGTCGGAGCAGCGTCGGCGAAACCACCCACCGACATGGCAAGAAACGCCAGCTTCGCGTCGATCCCAGGCGCGTAGGCAAGAGAATCCTCGCTGGCGCTGATTTTGAAATTAATCAGCGGATCGCGAACTGCAATCAGTTTTGCGTCGAGCGCACCCGCGCCGTCGAACAAGACTTTCGAGGAGTCGCCCGGTACCAGGCGCTTCTTAAGCCCGTCCAGTTGCTCGCGGACGTCCTGGATTTGGTTCACCGCGTAGTAGACGCGATTCAACTGCTCGCGCACGTCCATCTCGAGCTTGAACTGCTTCTCCAGATCGCTTTGCGAAGTGGTGACTCGCGGATCAATCTTTACTTCGAACGGAGCCGTTAGACTCTTACCATTGGCGGTGAACCGCACCTGATAGCTGCCGGGCAACGCCAGTGGCCCGCGCGCGCCGTCATTGTATTCCCACAGAAAATAGCCGGGAACGCGGTTCGCTCCCTCATAGTGCAAATCCCACACGAAACGATTCAGACCGTCTTCCGGCTTGATCTGCTTCTCGGGCTTCTTGTCGTCGGGATCGCGCGGCTCATCGAGCGGCTCGGTTTTACTGCTGGAGTACTTGCGGATTACGCTGCCCGCCGCGTCCAGGATTTCAATTTTCACGTCCTGCTTCGGCGCCTTCTTCACGTAGTAATAAATGACCGCGCCGTTTGGCGGATTTTTTCCCGCAAAGACCAAGCGCGCGGGAGCGTCTCCGGTGTGCACGCGATGCGCGGTCGCAGGCTGGTAAAGATGCATGTCTTCCTGAGCAACTGAATCGGTGAACTGGCGCAGCGGCGAGACATCGTCCAGTATCCAGAACGCGCGCCCGTGCGTCGCTACTACCAGATCGTCATTCTTGATGACGAGGTCGTGAATGGGCGTAATCGGCAGGTTGATTTGCAGCGAGCGCCAGTGCGCCCCGTCATCGAAAGAGACGAAGACGCCGCGCTCCGTCCCGGCGTAGAGCAGACCTTTCTTCTTCGGGTCTTCTCGAACAGCGCGGACAAACACTCCGTTGGGAATTCCGGTGGTGATCCGGGTCCAGGCCACTCCGTAATTACTGGTCTTGTAGATGTAGGGCGCGAGATCGTCGTTCTGATGGCGGTCAATCGCGACGTACGCCGTGCCAGCGTCGTACGGAGACGCTTCAATCAAACTGATGCGGCTCCATTCCGCAAGACCCTTGGGGGTTACGTTGGTCCAATTCTTCCCTTCATCGCGTGTGATCTGGATCCAGCCGTCGTCCGTGCCCGCCCAGATCAGGCCTTTCGCCAGGGGCGAGGGAGCAATCGAAAAAACGGTGTCGTAATACTCGGTGCCTGTATCGTCCACCGTGATCGGGCCGCCCGAAGCCTGCTGTTTCGATTTATCGTTGCGCGTCAGGTCGCCACTGATCGCTTCCCAGTGCGTTCCGCCGTCCGTGGTTTTAAAGATGCGCTCGCCTCCGTAGTAAATCGTGTTCGGATCGTGCGGAGAGGTCACGATTGGCGCCGTCCACTGAAAACGGTGATCGAGTGGGGCCGCACCGCGCGCGTCGGTGAGTTCCGGCCACACGGCAATGCTCTTGACCTGGTTCGTACGGCGGTCGAAGCGCGTGATGTTCCCCTGATAATCGCCGGCATACACAATGTTCGGGTCGAGTGGAGAGGGTGCAATATATCCCGCTTCCCCGCCCCCAACTGCATACCATTCGTCGCGGCCAATCGCGCCTTCATCGCTGCGGCTGGCAATCGCCACGGTGGAATTATCCTGCTGCGCGCCGTACACGTAGTAAGGCGTCCGCGTGTCGGTGATGACGTGGTAGAACTGCGCGGTCGGCTGGTTGTCTTCACGTGTCCACGATTTGCCGCCATCCAGGCTGACTGTAACGCCACCATCGTTCGACGCGATCATTCTTTTTGTATTCTTCGGATCGATCCACAGGCCGTGATTGTCACCGTGCGGAACTTTAATTTTATTGAAGTTGCGGCCGCCGTCGGTGGACTTGAAGAACTCCACGTCGGCGATGTAAACCGTGTTGGCATCCTGCGGATCCGCGATTACGTGCATGTAGTACCACGCGCGCTGAAATAAGCCGTGGCTGCCGTTTACGAGATCCCAAGTGTCGCCGCCGTCGTCGGAGCGGTAGAGTCCGCCGGCTTCCTTGGCTTCGATAATCGCGTAGACGCGATCCGAATTCGCCGCCACCGCCAGCCCGATGCGACCGTAGGGTCCCTTCGGAAGGCCGTGCTCCTCTAGCTTTTTCCAGGTTGTGCCGCTATCTGTGGAACGATACACGCCGCTGCCGGGGCCGCCGCTGGAGAGCGTCCACGGAGTCCGTCGAGCTTCCCACAGGGAGGCAAATAAAATGTTGGGATTCTGCTGATCGAAAGCCACATCGATCGCTCCCGTGTTCTCGTCTTTGTAGAGAACCTTGTCCCATGTCTTACCGCCGTCGGTGGTGCGGAAAACGCCGCGCTCCGTGTTCGGGCCAAAGGGATGGCCGAGCGCCGCCACAAAAACTATATCGGGATTGCGCGGATTCACGATCACTTTGCCGATCGCGCGCGAATCCTTCAGGCCCACATTCTTCCAGGACTTTCCAGCGTCCACCGACTTCCAGACGCCGTCACCGTGCGAGATGTTTCCGCGAATGCAAGCTTCGCCGGTCCCGACATAAACGACGTTCGGGTCGGACACGGCGACAGCGATGCTGCCGATTGAAGGGGCACCGTCTTTGTCAAAAATTGGGGACCAGGTGTTCGCGGCGTCGGTCGACTTCCAGACGCCGCCACCGGTCGAACCGAAGTAGTAGATGGTCGGGTCGCCCGGAATTCCGGCTGCCGTGAGAGAGCGGCCGCCACGAAATGGGCCGATCGAACGGTACTTCATTCCCTTGAAGAGCGGATCGCCTTCGTTCTTTTCGTCCTTGTCCTTGTCATCTTTCGCGGACGAGTCGGAGGCGGCGGGCACGTTCTTTTGCGCGGCGTCCACCGTGCGATTCCCTTCCTTTTGCTGGGAGAAGGTCAAGGTGACAGAGAATAGGACGAACAAAGCAAGCACTGCGGTGCGCACATCTGCTCTTTGGATCATGAATTCAATGGCCCCGGAACAAGAATTTTGTATGGCTAATGTTAATGCCAAAGGCGCGAAAGGTACAAACGGATGGACTTCCGGATGGCGGCCCAATTTTGCGTCGAAGGGAAGAGGGAGGCCTGCTGTTGAATTCCCCTGTGGTTCCCCTGAGTATCCCCGTGCCCCCTGTGGTTAAGATTTGCTCCTGTGCGTCCTAACACTGCCAGCTTCCGGCTACGTACCCGCGTAGTCAACACAAGCACGACGAAACCCTGGTTGATTTCTGCCCCCGCCGCCTAGAATGTTTCAAACATTTCTCGAATTTCTTGTTTGAAACAGAATGTGTTGAAAATGCAACGAGAGTTCACATCCAACGACGTGATCGCCCTGACCGGAATCTCCGCCCGTCAGTTGCAATGGTGGGACGAACGGGGCATCGTCGCGCCTGGCCGCCAGGGGCATCGCCGCATCTATAGCTGGGACCAACTGGTCACCGTGGCGGTCATCTGCCAACTCCGGCGACGGGGCTTCTCCCTCCAGCGCATGCGCAAAGTGATTGGTTTCCTGCGGCAGGAATTCGGTACCAGCCTTGCCGCCACGGTCAGCGCGTCCTCGGAGTATCACCTTCTTACCGACGGCACTCATCTTTACCTGCGAACCTCGGCGCGACAGGTCGTGGACCTGCTGAAGAACGCCCGGCAGCCGATGTTCGATATATGCCTGAGCGACGAAGTCAGGCGGGTTCGAGCGGAGATTCAGGCGCGCAAGAAGACTGTGGTTTCGGAACGAGTTCGGCCTTTGCGCCGGGGTCGGAGAGCGTAACTCAGTGGGCGTAACTCAGTGAGCGCAACTCAGTGAGCGTAAGACGAGCGTAAACGGAAAGCGGGGGAGGCATGATGATCGGTGAATTGAGCATTATCAACGAATGGATTCCCGAGCAGATGGAACCCGGTACCGTGTTCGTGCTGGAGAATGCGGGCGAAGTGGGGGAACGAGAAGACCCCTATTGGGCGGTGCTTTCCTGCCCTTCCTGCGGCACGCTGGGGTTGATTACGCGCAAGCAGATGGCGGGGCTGCTGCCGACGATCTGCGGCTCCGCGCAGTGCTCGGCGCAGTTTTTTATTAAAGATGAGGAGATTACGCCGCGAAAGCCATTTTAGCCGTATCCGAACTGCGCTCGGCTTGGACGGGGCGAAGCCCCGTCACCACACAAGCATCTACGTTTTCGGGACGGAAAATCTTACCGGGATCTGCTCGACTATCTCGATATCGAATCCTTCCAGCGCCGCTACCCTTCTTGGGTGATTGGTTAAGAGCCGGATGCGCTTCAGATTCAGATCGGAAAGGATCTGAGCTCCCAGGCCGATCTCGCGCTGAATCTTGCGCTCGCTCTCGGGAAGCGAGGGCAAACGCCGTTCGCGATGAAATGTGAGAACTGACTGGTCACCGATTTTTTCCGTCGAAAATCCTTTGGACGTCTGGTGCAGGTAGATCAACGCGCCTCGATCCTCATCGGCGATGATCTTTAGCGAAGCCTCGAGTGTCTGATTGCAGTCGCACGCAGTGGCGCCGAACACGTCGCCCAGCAGGCAGTGCGCGTGCATGCGGACCAGGACGGGCTCGGACGAATCGCCGATATCGCCACGGCCGATATCGCCTCGAATGAGCGCCATATGGGAATCGCCACCGTCCACTTCACTCTCGTAGGCAATCAGACGGAATTCTCCGTACTTGGTTTCGACCATTGCCTCGCCGACACGATGCACGTAGCGCTCATGCTTCATCCGATAGCGGATCAACTCCGCAACCGTGAGCATTTTCATTTCATGGACGCGGCAGAACTCGATGAGGTCGGGCACGCGCGCCATGGTGCCGTCGTCTTTCATGATTTCGCAGATGATTCCTGCCGGGACCATGCCAGCAAGGCGAGCCAGATCCACGGAAGCTTCGGTCTGGCCGGCGCGCACCAGCACTCCGCCTTTGCGGGCGCGGAGGGGGAACATGTGGCCGGGGCGTGCCAAATCCGATGGGCGTGTTGCGGGATCGATTGCCACTTTGATGGTGCGTGCGCGATCGTGGGCCGAGATTCCCGTGGTTATGCCGTCCCGAGCGTCTATCGCCTCGCAAAAGGCAGTTCCGTATTGCGACGTGTTCTCGCTGGTCATGGGACCGATGCGCAGGTGGTCGAGCCGCTCTTCGGTCATGGCGAGGCAGACTAAGCCGCGTCCGTACTTGGCCATGAAGTTGATGGCTTCGGGAGTGACTTTTTCGGCAGCGAGGGTTAGATCGCCTTCATTCTCGCGGTCTTCGTCGTCAATCACGACGATCATTCGTCCGGCGCGAATCTCTTCGATTGCGGTGGGGACATCGGTGAAGGGTGAGTTAGGAGTCATAGTAGTTACGCAGCGTCTAAATCGTGCCTCTTCGACGGCGCGAGGTCGTTCTCTGCGTCGTGCTCCGCACGGTTTCCCGCCTCGTTCTCAGGACCGTGAAAAAGATTCTTCATAGCGCGTATCACCCATCGCATCAGCGCGACAATCACCGCTAGAAAGCCGGCAACGATCAGGGCAGCCGCAATCGGGTGCTGGGTCGCGAACCAAGTCAGAAAGATAGCCAAGGTATCTTCTCCCGCGCTGAGTGCGAAATTCGAAAACGGCTCGGGAGACGGGGTCACAGCGACGCGCGCCGCCGTTTTACCTCCGTGCGCCGCCAAGGCGATTGCCCCACCCGCCAGCGCCGCCAGCAACTGCTTTTCCGGCGACAACTGAGACGTCGCGCCGTAGGCGATCAAGGCCGCCACGGGGATTCGAACAAAGGTATGTAGGGCATTCCAGAACAAATCGAAAGCTGGGATTTTGTCCGCGAACAGCTCAATGGCAAAAAGCACGCCGGAGGCCGCAATCACCCACCAACTGGCTAGCAGATGGAGTCCGGAAGGCAGGTCGAGCAAGCCGGCATGGGCGAGCAGTCCGAGGGTGGCTACGGTGGCGTAGACGTTGAGGCCGGCCGCAAAACTTACGGCCACGATCAGGCCGACGAGTTCCGAACCCACGAGTTGCGGACCACCAAACTTCATGACTGCCAGCATATCCGGACTCGGCCTCACCACAAATAGAAAAGGGCCGCTTTGGGCGACCCTCCTTGCGAATCCGGCTTCCCTGCGGTTACAGGGTGGATTCGATTTCAAAGCCCCAAGCTTCGAGCAAGGGCTCGGGGATGTACTTGGAATTCTTGTTCCGGCGCGCCCATTCGCGTAGCCGTGTAGAGCGCAAGTACTGGTCGGGGGAGAGCTTATACTCGTGCACAACCTGCTCAAACTCGGTGATTGTGGGAGTAACCGGCCCAATAGGCTCGGGCTTGCCCCAGTTAGGGTTTCCGCGTCGCTTAGCCATGAAAAATATACCCTCTTCTACCTGGAATAAGGACTTCTTCTTTAAGCCACTATCTTCTTTGATTCCAAGAAGCGCCCAGGGGATTCACCCGCAAAAAAGGAAACCCAAGACCACAGATTGTAGCCCCTCGGCCTCTATGGAAGCTATTGATAATAATAGGTTTTCTGCAGTTAGTCAATAGTAAAGTTGACTCTGTTGCGTCCGGTGGCATATCCCCTTTGTGCACAGCCACTTGCGGTCTGGTCCTGGGGGAACACGTGCCAGTCCCGAACCTCACTGATCACCCTATCGAACCGCGATCTCCCAGCCGATAGGACTGGTAAGGGGATCGTCTGCGAAAGGTGCCTGGAGCCAAGAGGTGACCGGAGTAACTGGACGACCAGGCCATGGCGTTGACCAAGGAATCTCATGGACTTAGAGTGCGAAAGGGGGAGTGTTCTCGTGATCGCCCCGTTGGGGAGACCGGCGACCTGTCCGATCGTGCGCAGGCGAAGACGCTGCGCAAAAAAAATCACCATCGTCCGCATCCGCCTCGGCAAAGCCGGGACTGCACACAAAACCGATCTGAATCGTGATTTGAAATCGTGATTTGAAGTCGTGATTTAAAAACATGGAACTGAAGTCTCTATTACTGAGTTCTGACGAAAAGACGGTGCGCGTCCTGCGCCGGGTCCTCAGCGACCTGGAAATTGACGTCGAGCATTGCTCCAATGCAGACGATGCCATCCGACGGATCACCCGCCAGCGTTTCGAAGCCATCATCGTCGACGGGGCGAACGTGGAAAAAGCCGGCAGCGTATTGCGGGGAGCCAAAGCCTCTCCTGTCAATAGCCGTGCCCTCGGGATCGTGCTGGTGGAACCTTCCGTCGGACTCAAGGGCGGCTTCGAAATAGGGGCCCATTTCGTCCTCCACAAACCCCTTTCGGTTGAGCGCGCCAAAGCCAGTTTTCGCGCAGTTCGGGCGCTGATGAAGCGGGAACGGCGGCTCCAGTTGCGGGTCGCGGTGCAAATTCCGGTTGAGTGTTATGGCTCCAGCCGATATAAAGCCAAGACCATTGACCTCTGCGAAGGCGGCATGGCGATGCAGTTTTCGGACCGAGTACCGAAGGAAACCTCGCTCCGCTTCGCTCTCGAATTGCCAGGCATGGACCAGAAGCTCGAAATCTATGGAGAAGTGGCGTGGGAAGGAAATGGCGACCAGGCCGGTGTTCGCTTCACGAACACCACCGACGAGCAACGCAACATCATTCGCCAGTGGTTGAGCAGTCATCTTCCCGAACCCGAGCAGGACGACCCGCCGGTGGTTTGCCGTCTCAGCGACCTCAGCCTCGGCGGTTGCTATCTGACGACAGGCTCACCTTTTCCGAGGGGCACGCGTGTCGTCCTTTCGATTAAGACGGCCGACCTCGAAGTCCAAACCGGAGGCGTCGTATTGGTGGCACATCCGGAATTCGGGATGGGAGTGGAGTTCCAGACTACGCCCGAGCAACGGGATCACGTGCACCGCGTGATCACGACTCTGCGCGCTAACGGAGATAAATCTCCCGAAATTCAGGTCGAACCCAACGGACTGGAAACGCCATCGCCCGACGGTAGCCTGGCTACCTCCCCGGCTTCCGCAGCCGAAACTGATGACACACTCGTCGATCTGTTCCGGCAGAAGTTTCAGGTGCCGGTCGAATCGTTCCTCCAGCAAATGCGAGAACAACGCCAGGCTGTGGAGTCGCACTCGGGCTAAGGCCTTCTACAAGAAAAAGAACTTAGACTTCGTCCTGCTCCTTGAGCTTCGCGATCACGCCGAAATCCTCCAGCGTCGTGGTATCGCCTTTCACCTCTCCGCTGCTGGCCAACTCTCTTAGCAAGCGGCGCATGATTTTCCCGCTGCGCGTCTTCGGAAGCGTGTCGGTAAACCGGATGTCGTCGGGCTTGGCCAGCGAACCGATCTCCTTTGCCACCCATTTCTTCAGCTCTTCCTTCAGAGCCATCGTCGGCTCGACACCGTGTTCCAGACTCACGAAGGCCGAAATCGCCTGCCCCTTGATGTCGTCCGGCCGGCCAACTACTGCGGCTTCAGCAACCTTCTCGTGCGCCACCAGCGCCGATTCCACTTCCATCGTGCTCAGCCGATGACCGGACACGTTCAGAACGTCGTCCACGCGGCCCATGATCCAAAAATAGCCGTCCTTATCTTTGCGCGCACCGTCGCCGGTAAAGTAGGTGCCGCCCGGAATCTGCGACCAGTACTGCTGTACGTAACGATCGGGATCGCCGTAAATGGTCCGCAGCATGGCGGGCCACGGCTGCCGGATGACCAGATAACCACCCGAGCCCAACGGCACCGGCTTGCCCTCCATCGTGACAATCTCCGGAACCACGCCGAAGAACGGGCGGGTGGCCGAACCCGGCTTCGTCGCAATCGCGCCCGGAATCGGTGTGATCATGATGGAGCCGGTTTCCGTCTGCCACCACGTATCCACGATCGGGCAGCGGTTATGGCCGATCACCTCGCGATACCACATCCAAGCCTCGGGATTAATCGGCTCACCGACGGTGCCGAGCAGCCGCAGGCTCTCCATTTTGTGTTTCTTCGGCCACTCGTCGCCCCACTTGACGAATGTGCGGATCGCCGTCGGCGCGGTGTAGAACACGTTCACCTGGTGGCGGTCGATGATCGACCAGAAACGATCGGGCTCGGGACAATTCGGCGCCCCTTCATACATGAGACTGGTTGCGCCGCACTGCAACGGCCCATACACGATGTAGCTGTGCCCGGTGACCCAGCCGATGTCGGCAGTACACCAGTAGGTGTCTTCTTCGCGCAGGTCAAAAACATATTTCGTCGAGAGATAAGTGCCAACCGAGTAGCCGCCGGTGGTATGCACCACACCCTTCGGCTTCCCCGTCGTGCCAGAGGTGTAAAGGATGTATAGCGGATGTTCGGCATCGAGCGGTTCCGCCGGACACTCATCGGAAGCCTTCGCCATCAGCTCATGCCACCAATGGTCACGTCCGTCGGTCGTGTTGATCGCGGTTCCAGTGCGTTTGTAGATCACCACATGTTTCACTGATGGACACGATTTCAGCGCTTCTTCCACAGCTGGAAATAACTTGACCTCAGCGCCGCGCCGGTACGATCCGTCCTGCGTGACGACCGCCACGGCTTGCGAGTCGTGAATGCGATCGACCAGCGCGTTCGCCGAGAATCCGCCAAACACAATCGAATGCGGCGCGCCAATGCGGGTGCAGGCCAGCATGGCAATCGGCAACTCCGGCGTCATGCCCATGTAGATGGCGACGCGGTCTCCTTTGCGGACGCCAAGATTCTTCAAAACATTGGCGAACTTCTGCACTTCCTTCCAAAGTTGCTGGTAGGTATAGGTGCGAACTTCCCCGGGCTCACTTTCCCAAATCAGCGCCGCTTTGTTCTTGCGCGCCGTCTGCACATGGCGATCCAGACAGTTGTAGGAAAGATTGATCTGACCGCCGACGAACCACTTGGCCCAGGGCGCTTTCCACTCCAAAACTTTGTCCCACTTCTTGAACCAGTGCAGTTCCTCGGCGGCCCGTGCCCAGAATTTTTCCGGCTGCTCCACTGACTCTTTATAGAGAGCTTCATATTCGGCCAGGCTCTTGATTTGCGCTTTTCGGGAAAACTCCACAGGGGGCTCGAAACTGCGCTGCTCGTCTAGAGTCGAATCGATATGTACCTGCGTGGCGGTTGGCTCGGGCATGGATCGTCCTTGGGTATGGGTTGGGTGGTGCTGTCACCTGCGCTGGATCGGGGACCCGATAGATTCTACAGCGCACGATCGCTAGCCTCTTTAATATATTTCTTTGGAATTTATGCCCCGATAGAGGACCATGGATATATGCACTTGACGACATATGCATCATAATGCATACTTGTAGTTGTGAGTTGGGTCGTCGAGATAGGCGATGAGTTTCAGCCCGAGTTTAACGATCTGCACCCGGAGGTGCGGAACGAAATTCTGGCACACTCGCGTTTGTTACAGCAATTCGGGCCGCTGCTGGGACGGCCCCGGGTTGACACCTTGGACGACTCACGCCACGCAAATATGAAAGAACTGAGATTTGATGCCGCCGATGGCGCATGGCGCGTAGCCTTCGCCTTCGATCCGAAGCGCCGTGCCATTTTGCCCTGGCGGGCGACAAGTCGGGTGTAAGCGAAAGGCGATTTTACAAGCAGCTCATCGCCAAGGCAGATCGGCGATTTGACGCTCATCTTGCCCGGCTCAAACACAAGGGAAGGAAGTAGCCATGCCGAGAAACGTGAACGATATCATTAACAAACTGACCCGGGCGCAGCGCAGGAAAGTCGAGGCTCGCGCTGTCCAACTCATTGCCGAAGAAATGACGCTGCAAGAATTGCGCCGCGCGCGCAAGATTACACAGCAGAAGATGGCAAAATCCCTCAATATCGGCCAGGAAGGCGTCTCGAAGATCGAAAGACGCAGCGACCTTCTGATTTCCACTCTCCGTAAGACGGTCGAGGCTATGGGGGGAAGCTTGTCTCTGGTGGCTGAATTTCCCGACCGCGATCCGGTTGTATTGTCCGGCATTGCCGAAGACGAGCCGACAAAACCCGGCGGGCGGAAGCATGCTGCCCACGCATAGGCATTAAGAAAGACAGTCAGGCGCACCGTAGTCGATTGATCGCGTCGTCTCCTACACTTCGGGGATCAACTCGCTCAGTGTCCCACGCTGCAGCAAATACGCTCCCGGTCCCTGCTGTCCGCGAATCGAGCGGCAGAATTCGGCCACAATGAATCCCGCTTTCACGGCTTCGCGGAAGGCCCACCGGGTCGCGTCGCGCCACTCTCGCGCCAATCCCATGTCGGTGCGTTCGACTTCCAGAATGTCGCCCGGGATCTCAATGCTCACGCGCTGCCGCGCCAGGGATTCCGCCAGATCGGCCCGTCCCGGTTTCCCGCTGGGATCGAAGCGCACGAGCGGAGCCAGCAGCCTCATGGCATCGAGTGTTTCCACTCGCGCATTCTTACCTGCCAACCGATCCCGTACCCTCCGCGAGTTCAATATCCACCGTACCCACAGCCGGTCGGTTCCGTTCCGATGCAGCATGCTGGAAGTTTCCGGGCCGTAGAAATCGACCTTGTAGGTATCGGAAACCACGCCGAGTTTGGAAAAATTGAAGTGGGCGTTTCGGCTCTGCAGCGGATCGTAGGTCCAAGTCATCTCATGCACGCCCATGGCCATGGCCCGCTCGCGCTGCGCCTGCTTCAGTCGCGAGCCCAGATCCAGATGCCGATACGCATCTAGCACTGCCAGCATGTGCGAGTGAATCGTTGTCTGTCCGTGCTCACGGCCGAGAAATCCGAAGGCGAACCCGACCAGCTTGTCTTTATCTTTGTCTTTGTCGAAGGCTCCGACGAAAATATTGCCGGCCGCCTTGCAGGCTATGGCGAGAGTTAGGGGCAAGGTGTCCTCATCCGTCATGCCCCAGACTTCTTTCTCCACCGCTTTTAGCTGGCTGAGGTCGTCGATGCTC
>Ga0193751_1002101_pt1 | contig 12297 bp, 7 predicted proteins | sample L1c2metaG_FD_143050 | JGI IMG/M metagenome (GOLD analysis project Ga0193751, IMG submission 143050) | Soil microbial communities from a riparian zone of the East river system, Colorado, United States - L1c2 | ecosystem: Environmental > Terrestrial > Soil > Riparian zone | place: USA: East River... | reverse complement strand
CCTCCAGCATTGGCCTCCTGGGTGTAAACGACTGGAGCGCATAGTCGGCAAACTCCGGCCTTACCCGGATGCGCGGCGACTCAAATCCAAACTGGTAGGCTTCGAGGCCTGCAGCGCTGTGATCGTTCGGAACCGACTGGGCTGCTTCTTCCCAAGCCAGCGAAAGTTGCGGCCGGGAGGTCGCCTTTTCCTGCATGATCACTTCGCTGCGGGCCTCTACCAACAATTCGCGGTGCGGCTCCTGAATGGTGAAGAAGCAGAGAACGTTCCCAAAAAAGTCCACCCGCTCGGTGCGCGTTGCCGGGCGCGGCTGGATACGCAGCTCGCTCCGAGACAACTGGTGGTGCGGCAAAGCGCGCGGCTTCAGGCACGCCACGTGGGTTCCGACGGAGACGGGATATTTGTATTTGTAGGTGGTCCGGTGAACGATCCTGTAAATCATTCGTTGGGCGACGATCATTGAGCGAATCATTGAGCGAAGGTCCTTGAGCGAAGATCATTGGCCTATGGTGATCGGCAAAGTCCGGGCGTGACTAAAATATCTGCTCGATAAGTTGTTCGACCAGGAAGGCAGCAACCGCTCCAGCTCCCCGAGGAAACTCGCAAGCCGGGAGAGCCCTTCGGAACCATTTGTCGCCGCCGCGCCCGGCAATGGGTACTTTAACTTTCGCAAGTCGAAACCTCGTAATAATACTAATGCGTTCCGCATCGCCCGCAAGTCATGTGGCAGGTGCCGAGGGAGTTTTTGGTAAAGATCGGCGACATGGCTCAGTTGAAAGTCTAACGACCGGGGATTGGTCTCATCCGCCATGAGCACATCCAGCACCGCTGAGGGCTGCAGGGTGGTGTAGTAGCGAGCGCGATAGGTCATGGAGCTATCCGCAACTTCAAGCACGCATTCTAAGAGGGACCAGTCCTGCTCGGTCAGAGGCGTGGTGATCTCGCGCAGTTGCCGGGTCAAGTAGATTGCACGCTCCAGCCGCCGGCCAATGGTCATGAACAACCAGCCCAATCCGCGGTTGATGTTCTCCCTCTCCATTCCGGAAAATGCAGAAAGTAGTTCCAGGCAATCGGTCAACGTCCCCGGAAATTCGAGAAACGGTGTGCCGAGGCCGATCTGAACTGAGTCCCGCAGCTGGCCGAGGAGGAACATCATATCGGACGATAAGCGCTCGCGAATATTGCCGCCAATCCGGGACACCTCGGTCAGAGTGCACGCCAGACTGTCGGGACGCTTGGCATCCGTCAACAGCGAGGTCACTTCATGTTCAAGTTCAACCGCGGTCGGCTGCCGATGTTTAGCCTTTGGCAACTTGCTGTGTCTCGACTCCAGGCACCTGTGCAGGCGAACCAGGCAGCCGAGCTCCGCTTCCTCTGCGCGCCGCACGCGAGGGATCAAGGCACGTAAGATCCGAGCAATGTTTTCGGCACGCTCGACGTAGCGGCCCAACCAGAAGGCGTAGTCCGCGACACTGCTGGGCACAACCCGCGAGACACGACGCAACTCCACGGGCTCATTCCGCGGGCGCAGCATGCTGAACGTATCGACGGGGCTGTCCCACAGGACCCATGCGTCCTTGCTGTGGCCGCCGCGTTGCATCGAGACCACCGATCCTTCCGCTTCGGCAACCCGCACCAGTCCTCCCGGAATCGCAACCCAGCCACCGCCGGTATTGAGCACGTACGTGCGCAGCACCACGCTGCGCGAGTTGAGGCGTCCGTTGTCCCACACTGGCGCCGTGGACAAAGCGACCTGCTCCTGGGCCACATACTCGTGCGGGCGGGCCCGCAATCGCTCGGCAAACTTGCCCTTCTCGGCGTGGGGGAGTTCGGCCCCGAAGACCGGCTCCATAGCGCGTGAAGGAAAAGCCGGTTTCACCACCACTGAGTCGAGGTGGTCCAGCACCCAATCGAGCGCGTATGTCTGCCCGCACCACCAGGTAGCGACGGACGGAAGTTTGAGCTTCTCGCCCAACAATTGTGTGCATAGGCCGGGTAGAAAGGGCATGATCGCGGCCGTCTCAATCAGGCCGCTTCCCAGGGCGTTGGCCACCTTCACGTTTCCAGCGACAATGGCATCGACAAGGCCGGGCACACCCAGAAGCGAATCGCCCCGCAGTTCGAGAGGATCGCAAAAGCTATCGTCCACACGGCGCAAGATCACATCGACCTTCTCCAGTCCGTCAACCGTCTTGAGAAACACCCGGCGTTTGCGCACGGTCAGGTCCGCTCCCTGGACGAGAGTGAATCCCAGATAGCGCGCGATATAGGAGTGTTCGAAGTAAGTCTCGTTCAACGGTCCAGGGGTCAGCAATACGATTCGCGGATTGTCGCTCTGGGCGAAGTTGGTGAGCACTTCGCGTTGCGCACGAAAAAATGGAGCGAGGCGCAATACGTTCGAGGTACGGAAGGGATCGGGTAAAACATCGGAGACGATGGTGCGGTTCTCCAGCGCATAGCCGCTGCCCGAAGGGGCTTGTGTGCGATCGGCCAGCACCCACCACTGGCCGTCGGGCGAACGGGCAAGATCGACAGCCAGCATATGCAGATAGCTATGCGGCGGAACACGCACGCCCACTAGCGGCCGGAGAAATGCCGGGTTGGCGTAGAGGAGTGCCGCAGGAAACTGACCCCGCGCCACCAGGTCCTGCGCCCCGTAGAGATCCTCGAGCAACAAATTGAGCAACTGGGCCCGCTGAATGATGCCCGCTTCGATGAAGCGCCACTCGTCCGCCGGAATGAGCAGCGGAACGATATCGATCTTCCAAGTCCGACTTGCCCCCAGTGGATCGCCGTAAATGTTGTAGGTGATCCCGTTCTCTCGAATCCGACGCTCGGCGCGGGCCCAGCGCCGTCCCAACTCCTCGGGGCCGATCGCCTGCAACGACTCGATGAGGTGGGCCCAGTGTGGCCGAGGATTAACGCCATCGGCCGACGATTCGTCATATGCATCTCCATAGCGGAGCGGAGGTTGATATAAATCCACGGTCATGGGACAACCCTCAGCTTCTCGATGCGGGTCTCCCGTCCGGGCGGCGGCAAACGCAAGTCCAGAGTCATAGGAAAGATCGGGTTGGCTTCCTTCTGCGGCAGCGCCACCGGCCCAGGCGCAGAATCAGATTTTTGAAAGCGTTCCAAACGCCGGTCTGCGGCCTGGTTTGCGTCAACCGGCCGGGCGGTGTAAGCGCGACCGTCGGGTGGTTCCACATGGTAGGTACATCGGCCAATCGAACACCCGTTCCATCTGTCGATGATGTCGAAAAGAAGAGGCGCGTGCACTGGGATTGTAGGGTGTAACACTGCCGACAACTGCCGGGCGCGATAGCGTACACCGGCTACAGCTTCTCCTATCTCGCCGGTGGGATAGAGTGGCACCCTGCGCCCATTGCATGCAACCACGTAACGCGATTCCGCGGTGAACCCGGACGCCTTCACCTGAATACGCTCGAAGGACGAGTCCACGGGGCGAGCGGTTCGTCCGGAAGTAGTCTCTTCCGCGAGCACGTTCCAAGGCTCGAGGGCATGACGCAGCTCGAGTTCGAGCCCCCCAGCAGCGAGCACCCCGATCTTCGGAAAGCGAAACTCCAGCTGCGCGGCAAACCACTTCTCCTCGAAGTTGTAGTCAGACCCGCGCAAGGAGGCGAGCACCTCGAGAAAGTCGCGCCTGACAAATTGCGGCAGCATAAAACGGTCATGAAGCGCGGTGCCCCAACGGACCAGACCGCCTTCAAATGGACGTTTCCAAAACATACACACCAATGCGCGAATTAACAGCATTTTGCTGAGACCCATTCTGACATGGGGGGCCATTTCAAAGGCACGCAATTCGAGCAAGCCTTGGCGCAACCCGAGACCCTCAGGGGGATGGAGCTTGTCGATACAGAACTCGGCGCGATGCGAGTTTCCCGTGACATCAACCAGCAAGTTGCGGAACAACCCATCTACGATGTGCGGCGGGCAGTCGCTCGCAGGCAAATTACCAAAAGCGACCTCCAACTCATACAAGGCATCCGTGCGAGCCTCGTCCACGCGCGGTGACTGGCTTGTCGGGCCGACATACATGCCGGAAAACAGATACGAGAGCGACGGATGGTTCTGCCAGAACGTCAGCATGCTGCGCAGCAGATCCGGACGGCGCAGGAAAGGGCTGTCCAACACGGTGGCTCCGCCGATCACGATATGGCTGCCGCCGCCAGTAGCGAGATGGCTGCCGTCAAAACCGAATTTTTCAGCGGTCAACCGATTATGACGTGCTTCCTCGAACAACACTGTGTTAATCCGTTCGAGTTCGTCCCAATTGCTCGCGGCAGGCAGGTTTACTTCCAAAACGCCGGGATCGGGAGTGATGCTGAAGGATCGCAACCGTGGATCGGAAGGCAGAGCGTAGCCCTCCAGCCACACCGGTTTGTGCAGATACTGGCACGTATCCTCAATGGCGGCGACCATGTCCAGAAAGTCCGGGAGCTTGGAAACATACGGCAGAAACACGTGCAGGCGACCTTCTCGAGCCTGCACGCACAGTGCCGGACGAATCAGTTCCGGGGCGGTTGCAGCCGTGCTCGAAAGAGCGGGCAGCGGATCGGCCTCGGGATTTCTCCCGAAGAGATCCATCCGCCGGCTTGGCCGTGCAGGCAACTTGATCCGATCCGCGAGCGGCGCAGCCTCGTACTCGTATTCCAGGTCATCAGGCGCCACCCAGGGCATCGACTCGGTCGCTATGCGGTAGCCGATGGGGGAATCGCCTGGCGACAATAACAGACGTTGCGGGCGCGGGAACCACAACTGGCTCGACCAGCACAACCGGCCCGCCGGTTGACGACGGCGAATGGGCAAAATGTACCCGGCCGGCTCCGTTGACCCCGCTTGGCTGTCGCGGGCTGGCAGCACGTTTTCGAAGCTCACCTGAAGGCGACGGGTGAGCGCTTCCATGAACTTGCAAGCATCGGCGGCGCCGAAGGCGTAGGCGTGATCTTCGCGAGCGATGAGATCGCTATTCTCCCAAACCGGGACCTGGTCGAGACGCCAAACGCAGCTCAACGCCCAGCGCGGCAACGGCTCGCCTGGGTACCACTTGCCTTGTCCGTAGTGAAGCAGTCCGCCGGGCGCCACCTTCTCGCGGAGGCATTTTATGAGAGCCAAGCCGCAGGTTCGCTTCATTGGTCCCAGAGCATCGATGGTCCATTGTGGGCTCTCGGGCTCGTCGATGCCCACGAACGTAGGCTCGCCGCCCATAGTCAGGCGCACATCCTGCGCTTCCAGGTCCGCGTCAACGCGATGCGCCACCTGTTCGACCTGCAACCAAGCCTCTTCGGTGAAGGGCTTGGAAGGCCGCGGTGCATCATTCAAGCGGCGAATGGACATGGAGTAGCGGAAGTCCACGTTGGCCAACTCGACCGTGCCCTCGATTGGCGCTGCCTTGGCTGCGTTCGGGGTGCAGACGAGCGGGATGTGACCCTCGCCGGCGAACAGGCCCGATGTCGGATCCAGCCCAATCCAGCCCGCACCCGGCAAAAACGCTTCTGCCCAGGCATGGAAATCCGCAGAGTCGGTTTGCGGACCGCTCGAATCTACCGACATTTTCTCGTCCGCCGCCAGCTGAATCAGATAACCGGAGACGAAGCGTGCCGCGATTCCCAAATGCCGGAGAATTTGCACCGTCAGCCATGCAGAGTCACGGCAGGACCCTGTGCGCTTTTCAAGGGTCTCCTCGCATGTCTGGACGCCCGGATCCAGCCGTGTCACATAGTCAATTTCGTCACGCACCCTCCGATTCAAGTCAACCAAAAAGCTGATCGTTCCTCGCCTCTCGCGCGAAAGCTTCCTAAGAAAAACCTGGAGCCGAGGTCCGGCCGGATCGACCGAAAGATGGTGTGCGAGATCCTGAGCCAGCTCCGGGGTGTATTTGAAAGGGTAGTCTTCGACTCCTGGTTCCAGAAAAAAATCGAACGGATTAAAGGGCAATAGCTCCGCGACCAAGCCCACCTCAATCACAAACTCGTTGGTCTTGTCCGGGAAAAGAAGGCGCGCCAGATGATTGTTGTGGGCGTCGAGCTGCCAGTTGAGAAGGTGCCTAGCGGGGGTGACACTAAGCGAGTAGCTGAGGATCGGCGTTCGACAATGCGGGACGGGACGCAGCCGTATAACCTGTGGACCGACGGAGACCGCCTTGTCGTAACGGTATTGTGTCCGGTGATTGAGAGCAACCTGTATGCCCATCCACCCTCATGCGGCCCACGCCTGGAGTTTCTCTCTCGTTTCTCACTTCGCTACAAACCTGTAAAGGCGCCGAAGCTCTCGCGGAACCTGCTGCTGTAAGGGTACCTTAGCGACGTTGCTAAGTGAGGTGCAATTTTCAGAGCTATTTCAATACGCTCCGAGGTTCTTTGGGCCGACTACCGCCTGCAGTCAGAACTTCTCTGTCAGCCGGGTCGCCATGTCGGGCTGGTTCAGAGCAGATGCGGCTTGCGCTTCGCGTCGAAGGCGGGCGAGTGCCTGCAGGTCACGGGACCACGTCTTTCGGCAAGAACAGGAAATTGGTAGGAGGCGTTATGAAGCTTAAGGTTAGCTTGACTCTGGGCATTTCGTATCTGGTTGGAGTTGCCTTTCTCCTCGGGCCGCGGCGGAGCAGCGCCTCCGATAACGCCACCGCCTCCCGCCACTGAAGATCATCACCACGTCGTTAGCCAACGCCACCGCGGCAAACAGACTACCGCGAGTCCGTGCAGACCACTGGCGGCACAGCGCCATTCACCTGGACGGTCAGTGCGGGCGCACTACCCAATTGCATGGCGCTCAACGGCAGCCCCAGCAGCACGCTGACAATCACTGGCAACTCTGAACGCCAGAACGTCAGTGGTTAGAAAGGCAGTCCCATACCGTCCGATCACACCTTCACGTTCGCGCTTTGTGGACCCATGGAAGATGAGGTGGAATATTTCCTTCTGCCTTTACTTCGACGATCTGGTCACTGATGAAGAGTCGATTCGCAGAGTTGAAGTGGGCGGGCATCGCGCGGAACGTGTTCTCAAACTCGAGGGAATCGAACGCTATCCCGGCCCCTTTGGGCTTTGGAGCGGCCGTACTCATGACGGTTCGTGGATGTTTGTACGCGACCGCAGCACGCAAGAGGTTTACCGACTGAGTGTGGCCCTCCCGTAATTCTGACCGCGAGGTAAGTTAAGTGATGTCCAAAGTTGAAATCTTCCGCTGCCGCTTAAGGGCTCAGCCTCGGCTTTCCCTGGCTGTAGGAATGTTTGCCATCGCTGCACTCGCTGCCGTCAAGCCCATGTCCGCGCAGACTCCCGATCAAGCGGCAGTAGAACGAAGGATCGTCACTCGCGTTGAGCCTGAGTATCCTGTAACTCTGAAGCGGCTGTACATCGGAGGAGTAGTGAGGGTAGAGACGGTGGTTGCGGCAAATGGCGCCGTTACGTATGGACGGTGTGGCGCAAATACCTTGCCGACTTTGCGCCGAGGTTATTTCCGTGATGCGGCAGGCTTGGTAGTGCGAAGAGCCATTGATACGGGTTTATGACGAAGCCAGCGCTCATGATCGGGTTGGGCGAGGTGTTATGGGACATTTTGCCGTCGGGAAAGGTGTTGGGCGGCGCACCTGCAAATTTTGCATATATGACGAGCGTGCTTGGCGATGAAGGAATCGTCGCCAGCCGAGTCGGCAATGATGAGCTGGGGCGCGACGCGCGCCGGGTAATGCAAAGACTCGGACTGAACACGTCCTACTTGCAGCAGGACAATGAGCACGAGACCGGTACTGCAACTGTATCGATTGATTCCGCTGGCCAGCCGAATTTTACGATCAGGGAATCAGTTGCCTGGGATTTCCTGGAATGGACGGAACCCTGGGAAGAGCTGTCCAGTCGGGCAGATGTCATTTGCTTCGGCTCGCTAGCACAGCGTTCACCGAAATCTGCACATGCCATTGAGTCTTTCCTGCGAAACACGCCAAAGACAGCCCTTCGAATATGTGACGTTAATCTGCGACAGTCGTTCTACACCAAAGACGTATTGCGGAAGTCGTTCCAGCAGGCGCACATCATCAAGCTCAACGACCAGGAATTGCTTCAGGTTTCGTCTTTGCTCGACCTGGGCGGCGCGACTGAAGAAGCGTTCGCTAAGCGATTGCTGAACGAGTTTGGCCTGCTACTGGTTTGCGTTACGCGCGGCGCTCGCGGCAGCGTTCTGATATCAGAAGCTCAGACGATTGAGCATGGCGGCCTTCGCGTCGAGATTGCTGATGCGATCGGGGCTGGAGACGCCTTTACTGCCTGTCTTGCTCATTATTATGTCCGCGGATATTCACTTGAAAGCCTTAGTGAATTGGCGAATCGCTTTGCCTCATGGGTCGCGACCCAGAGGGGCGCAACCCCCGCAATCAGCCCCGGCCAGTTGGAAGGCATATTTAACGGGGTTGCCATCGGCTAAAAGCGAGCGCTCGACCGCACAAGAGAGCTCATCGGCAGATTTAACGCAAGGAGTTTCTGATGAAGAAACCTGCAGCTCGACTGTTTGTTCCTGCGGCTTTGCACGAATTGCATATAGTGCATGGAGTTACCTTTGTTGCTTAAAAGAGCGCGATTCCTGTCCGAACCGCCCCAAACCGCCTCCAAATTTCACAGATGTCACCCTGTGCAGTTTCAAGAACAGCCCGTTCACCGCAGTGAAAAACAATCTGCAACCTCGCTGAAATATGGCCACCCTCGTGCGCAAGGGCACCAATCCATCCGAGCTGTGCCAGCCAGCCCTCAAGACGCCAGTTGTCTGCGGCGGTAGTGAACAACTCCTCTGAGTCCTGCCCGTAGCAAGACTTCAACGGCATTCGAAGTTATGGGCATCTTGCGTGTCGCCCCGTCCCGTGTAATGAGCGTGCTTGGGATAGGGACACAACGGACGGCTACGCCCCGGAAATGCCTTGCCTGTCGCGATGACCGACATAGGCGCAGTTCCTTTCTCTACCCAGGTGACCATTGCGCCCAACAGATCAAACTGATCAAGTGCCTGTCCGCCCCCGCAGTGCCCCATTCCCGGGACGAAATAAAATTGGCTCCACTTCGAGACTACATGGAGGCCACTATTCGCAGCCGCCATGTCTTTGTAATAGCTGAACGTGTCGAGCGGCGAAAACCACGGATCGCTGTCGCCGTGATAAAAGATCAATTTTCCGCCATGCTCGGAAAAAGTTGTAAGGTTTGTGGACATCGAATCCGTTAATGGCTGGGCGTCCGCCAACGCTTCCTTCTCGACATCGACCTCCATGGCTGTCGTTGCGGGTCCAAAGATACCGGGGCCAGGAGACAGTATTCCGCGGATCGGGCCACCGGCGGTTATCCCGACATCGTACAGAAAACCTGGATAGACTTGGACCCCTTCCGACGTCTTTGGCCCGCCCATGGCTTTCTTAATCGCAGCTACTTTTTCGGGAGCCAAGCACGAATCGGTCTTTCCTTCCTTGCATGTCAGCTCGACGGGATCGAAGTCGCATCCAAGCGGATCGGAGATCGTTCCGTCGACCACCCCATCCTTTGCGTCGCACTGTTTCAGGAGTGCGTCGCTGATCAGTTTGCGATCATCGTCAGCAATCGCTTGCGTAATGATCGGCTTGCCGTCAGCGTCCTTCGGCGCAATTTGGTTGAACGCTACGGGGATCCACTTGCCGATCGCCAGGTTGGAAAGGCCGGTGCGCATCGCCGGATCGCCAACGATGATGCCGTCGAAGACCGTCGGATATCGCTGGGAAAGAACCATGCCTTCGCGGCCACCGGTAGAACATCCGGAGAAATACGAAAACGTCGCTGGTTTTCCGTAGTACCGCGCGATCAGTTGTTTGGTCAGCGCTGCGATCTCAGCATTGGCGAGATACGCAAAATCCAGATACGCCTGCTGATCTCTCACAAAATCAAAATCAAAGCCGGGATGATGACTCTTGTGGCCGGTGTCCGTACTGACCACGGCGAATCCACGCATCAATCCAGGTATATCCCCAGCAGCATTCAGACCAAGTGGCGGCATCACGACGCCATTGCTTCCAGCTCCGCCTTGCATCAGGAAATCGCCATTCCATTTTTCAGGCATGGCCAAAACAAAGGTGATGCCAAAGTCCTCGCCGCCCACTCCCGTTCGGCGATTGATCACGCCTTCCACGCGGCAATACGCAGGCAGCGGTGCGCTATGACCTGGGCCCCAGGGATTTGGCTCGGTCGTCCCTGCCGCAATCGCTGCCGATTTTGTAATTTCAAGATTTGGAGCCTTGAAACTCATCAAGCCCGCGCATGAGTTTGGCTGCTGAGCCGATACGCAATTGACGGCAACAAATACCCAAAGCATGTTCCTCAGGAATTGCGAACACATGTTGCCTCATTTCTTTACTGATTTCGCCCACAGGTCCGCGTTTCAAAGAACCCCGTTGCAGGCGCTAGATGCGGGATTGCCCGTGCCTTGCGATTTCACTGCACGTTGATTCCGTCTCGCCACTCTCCATAGGACACTGCAGAAATTATTCCGGCAGCATAAGTTTCCCATTGACGTCAAAGTTCCCAATGACCGATGGGGCACCGGTTCCGGGCTGACCACCGCCGATTGAGACAGTGTACTTGCCTTGCGCAACGATAATGTCTCCGAGATCATTCACCATGCTCAGATCGCGTGGGTTCAACTTAAATTCGACTCTTTGACTCGCGCCCGGTTCCAGATGGACGCGCTGAAATCCGCGTAAGGCGCGGAGCGGAGCGCCTGGAACATCGGGGAACTTCAGATAAAGCTGGACAACTTCGTCGCCGGCAAGCTTTCCACTATTCGTCACTGTCACGGACGCATCAAGCGGATCGCCGGCGCTAATAGTCGCGTTCGGCAGACTTAGATCGCTGTAGCTGAACCTCGTATAGCTAAGCCCATATCCAAACGGCCAGAGCGGTTCGCCTTCGAAGTAGCGGTAAGTGCGTCCCTTCATCGAGTAGTCCTCGAAGTGGGGCAACTGGTGAACATCTTTATAGAAGGTAACCGGAAGGCGCCCGGCGGGATTGTTCTTGCCGCTCAGAGTTTCGGCGATGGCTGTGCCGCCTTCTTCTCCGGAATACCACGCTTCGAGGATTGCGTTCGCGTGTGCCTTCTCCCAGTTCACGCCGAGTGCGCTACCGTTCATCAAGATGATAACGAGAGGCTTGCCAGTCGCCGCCACGGCTTGCACCAGATCCTCTTCCGGTTTAGGAATATCCAGGCTGGTGCGGTCACCACCTGAGAAACCGGGCTCATCGATTGGCATTTCCTCGCCTTCAAGGTGGCTGGTGATTCCGACTACCACAACGACAACGTCCGCATTTTTCGCCGCGGCAATAGCCGCCGCATCAGGGGCATTAATCACGGGCGCCCAGATGAGCTGCGCTTCGACCTGACTGTCTCCCGTGTGGCCGTAGATAGCGTCGAGCTTGACTGGGTGTCCTTTTTCAAGATGAACTCGGCCGACGCCCGATCCGGCGCTATACATCTGCATGACCGTCTTGTCCCCGATCGTGACGCGCGCGAAGCCGTCGGCTTTCATACCGACCAGATAGTCGCCGGTTTCAGAAGCTGTCAGGAGACCCGTCCACTGCACAGATAAACTTCGAGTTCCTTTGGCCTCTTGGGGCAGATTGGTCTCGTGCAAGTCCACACTGCGATCAACACGCGAGGTTAGCGGCGTAGGCTTCGCATCAATGCTGAGGCCCGAACTGTACTCGGCGTTAAGACCCGGTTTTCCATCAGGCGTGGTGAGCACAGCCATGGGCACCGGATTTCCCTGATTGGAGAGGAACTGAGTTCCAGCGACATAGGTAATCTTCGCCTCCGGGAACTCAGCCTTCATTCCTTCCAACATGCTTACCGTGTGCGTGGGAGTGCCGTTGTAGTTTCCAAGCAGAACCAGGGTCTGATCGGCCAGTGGCCCGACCACAGCGATGCGCTTGACCGATTTGAGAGGCAATGTGCCGTCATTCTTTAGTAGCACTATAGACTCGTTTGCCATGCGACGGGCGAGTGCGCGGTGCGCGGCGCTATCGAGCTGAGCTTCATCAATATTGCTGTACGGCACCATCTCTGGAGGATCGAACATACCGAGACGCATGCGAGCCGTGAACAAGCGAATGAGCGCCGTGTCGATCGCACTCTCAGAGAGATATCCCTGCTGCACAGCTTCTATGTAGGGCTTGTAGTCGTGGTCGTCCTTTACCTTCGTCAAGAAGTCGATACATTCGTTGTCCATGCCGCGCTGCAACGAAATGGCCGACGCCTGCGGCTGAGTTGGACGGT
>Ga0193751_1002100_pt1 | contig 12300 bp, 9 predicted proteins | sample L1c2metaG_FD_143050 | JGI IMG/M metagenome (GOLD analysis project Ga0193751, IMG submission 143050) | Soil microbial communities from a riparian zone of the East river system, Colorado, United States - L1c2 | ecosystem: Environmental > Terrestrial > Soil > Riparian zone | place: USA: East River... | reverse complement strand
GATCACCGAGATCCACAACTACTGGATCGACCGCGCGGCCCAGGCCCACATGCGGTCATTCGCCTTGCGGGTCGGGGCGCGGCTCGTCCGCGAGGGCGTCATCGAGCACCCCGGCGACATCCTATTCCTCACCCGGGCCGAGGTGCCCGGCATCCTTCTTGAGCCACGGGACCACAGCGGGCTGATCGCCGAGCGCCGGGCAACGCACGAGCGTCAGAAGGCGATCCAGCCCCCGAAGTACGTCGGCAAGGCGCCCGAGGCTCCGACCGGACCGGCGGATCGCTTCGACGGGGTCAAGGTCGAATCGACCGAGGAGGGCCTGCTCAAGGGCGCAGGCGCGTCCGCGGGCGTGGTGCGAGGTCCGGCCCGGGTCGTGCTGACGTCGACCGAGTTCGAACGGATCCAGCCCGGCGACATCATCGTGTGTCCGTCCTCGAACCCGTCGTGGGTGCCGGTCTTCGCGATCGCCGGCGGGCTCGTGACGAACACCGGCGGGGTGCTGTCACATGCGGCAGTGGTGGCGCGTGAGTTCGGGCTGCCGGCGGTCGTGGGCGTCACCGGCGCGACGACGAGCGTCCGAGACGGGCAGGAGCTGGAGATCGACGGCACGGCGGGCACCGTCCGGCTCCTGTGACGGACGACCTGGCGGAGCTCACCGACGCCGCCAAGATCACTTCGGGATCCGAACTGGCGGGGCAATCCGGCGCTCCACCTGCCTCCCACGGACGGCTCCTGTCGGCGGTCATGTTCGGCGTCGCGAGCGGCGCGATCCTGGTTCCCCTGAACTCGACGATGCTCGCGGTCGCGCTCCCGGGCGTCATGGACGACTTCGGGCTCGGTGCGAGCACCGTGACCGCGTTGGTCAGCCTGTATCTCGGATCCGTCGCGATCGCGCTCCCGATCGCCGGCTCCCTCGGCGATCGCTACGGCGCGCGCCGGATCTTCCTGGTCGGTGTGCTCGGCTTCGGCGCGGCCTCGATCGTCGCGACCTTCGCCTCGACGTTCGTCATCCTCGAAGCCAGCCGGGTCCTCCAGGCGGTGAGCGGCGCGCTCGTCTCGACCTCCTCAGCGGCCCTGATCCGCGAGACGGCGCCGGCCGACCGGCGGGGCGAGGCGTTCGGGCTGTTCGACCTGCTCGTCTCGACGAGCGCGGCCGTCGGGCCGTTCGTCGGCGGGGTCATCGTGGGGTTGCTCGGCTGGCGGGTGGTGTTCTTCGTCGCAGTTCCGATCTCGCTGCTGGCGGCGCTCCTCGTCGGGCTGCTCGTGCGGCCGGACGCGACCAGGACCCGTGGCGCGTCGGAGGATCGGCGGACGCTCGACATCCCGGGCCTCGTGCTGCTGGCGCTCGCGATTGCCGCGTTCCTGATCGCGATCCGCGCCATCGGCGGGGTCGACCCGACGGTCCAGCTCATCGCGGCCCTGGCGATCGTGCCGCTCCTCGCCGCGTTCGTGCTCGTCGAGCTCCGAGAGGCGCGTCCCGCGGTGGATCCGCGGCTCCTGACGCGTCGGACGTTCTCCGCGGCGCTCATCGGCGTGTTCGGCGCGACGGTGGTCCTGCACGGCAGCTTCATCCTCGTGCCGTTGCTCGTGGAGCGGCTCCTCGGCGACTCCGCGACGACGAGCGGCATCGTCCTGCTCGGGATCGCCGGTGTCGCCGCGATCGTGTCGCCGTTCGGTGGCCGGATCTCGGATCGCCGCGGGCGGCGGATCGTCGTCGTGGCCGGGTCGTTCGTCAGCGCGGTCGGGCTCCTGATCCTCTCGCTCCCGGCGGCGATCGCTTCAGCGGCGATCGTGGCCGTGCTCCTCGGCGTCGTGGGGTTCGGCAACGGGCTGACGTCGCCGCGCCAGGCCGCGGCGCTCGAGAGCGTCGAGCCCGAGCGGGTCGGGATGGCGGCCGGCACCTATTACACCGGGCGCTATCTCGGCGGCGTCGTCGGAGCGAGTCTCGCCGGCGCGGTGCTCGGCGCAACCGTCACGGCGGGCGGGATCACCCTGGGCTTCGCGATCCTCGCCAGCGTGATGGTCGTCGTGACGCTGGCGTCGCTCGGCCTGCCCGGGCGCCGTGCGGCGGGCGAGGCAGCGCCCGCCTGAGGCTGGAGCGGCAACTCCCGGCGGCGCTCGACCCGGGTTTCCTGCCTAACGGTCATGGCTGGACCCTTAGGACGGAACTCACAGCTCAGCCGCGGCCACCGCCTCCGCCCCGAGCGTGGCCGTCGCCAGTTCAAGCCCCACATCGGTTCGGATCGAGCCAATTTCGAGCCTAAGCGTCCGTGGGTGAGAGTTAGGCAAGCAATGGCGCCCCGAGCGCTACCACCCATCGTCGCGGACCATTCCGGCTCGCCCTAGCGCAGCTCCTTGGCGTATTTCCGCGCCTCGGCGATCCGCTCCGACCGCACGAGCGACGCGAACCGGCTTTCGCGCTCGCCGAGCGGTGCGAGCTCGTCCGGCCGCCGCCCGAGGGCCCACGCGAGCAGCAGGTCCGCGAGCTCCGGGTTCCGCGGCAGCACCGGTCCGTGCAGGTATGTCCCGACCACGTGACCCTGGATCGCGCCATCGGTTGTGGGCGGGACGACACCTGCCCGTGCGCTACCGCCCGCTGTTCCCGCCACGAGAGCCCCGTTGCCCGTCCCGATCTCCAGCTCGGCCAGCGGCTGCACGCCAGGGCCGAGGGCCGTTCGGCCGCGGTGGGATTCATAGCCACTCATCGCCGGCAGCCCGAGGTCCGGCCGCGCCCGCGTCACGACTCGCCGATCAACGAACTCCCCGAGGGTCGTCGTCGCGTCCAGCAACCCGAGGCCGTCTGCCGCCTCGCCGTCCGGCCCGGGAAATGCCCGGCCCAGGATCTGGTACCCGGCGGCCACGCCGAAGACGACCGAGCCGTCAGCGGCGGCGCGCGCCACCGTGCCATCGATTCGCAGGCGCTGCGCGACGAGCGCCTGGTCCTCGTCCTCGCCACCGCCGATGACGTACAGGTCGGCCGTCGGTACCGGCTCACCAAGCTGGACGGAACGGACGTTGACCTCGATCCCCCGTCGCCTCGCCCGCCACGCGAGCGCCAGGACATTGCCGCCGTCGCCCTGGTTGAAGAGCAGGCCCGGGAAAAGCTCGACGATGACGAGCGGCCGGCTCATGACTCGGTGGGCGCCGAAGTGGGCGTCGTGGTTCGCGCCGAGGTCGGCTCCGCCTCTCGCGCCAGGGCGTCCCGGAGCTCGAGGAACGCCGGGTAGTTCGTGGCGACCGTCACCGGGCCGGGCGGCACGGCGCGAATGGCATCGAACGGATCGGGGATCGCCCGGACGTCGAGGCCCGCCACCTCCAGCCGGAGCGCGATGTCATTCGCCCGGACCCCGGTCGCGATGACCGGTCGACCGGCCAGGCGCTCGATCGGGGCCTCCCACACGAAGCTCGTGTCGCGGGCGTTGAAGTCGCCGCGGGCCGTGATGTCGAAGATCAGTGGCTCATCCGACGCCGCGACGACGTCGACCGTCTCCTGCCAGCTCGCCGGGTTCTTGGAGAGCAACAGCCGAACCGCACGACCGTCGAGGATCCGGCGGCCGTAGCGGCCGTCGACATCGATGACGCCCTTGAACGCGGCGGCGCCAGTTGCCGCTGGCACGCCGAGCTGGACCGCGGTGGTCAGCGCGAACAGCGCATTGACCTCGTTCACGTCACCCGGCATCCCGAGGTCCAGCTGCACCGCGAGGCCGTCCGGTCCGCGAACGGTTGCGGGCACGGTTGCCTGATCCAACGTCCACGTGGACTCGGGCCGTCGCTGGCGGCAGTTGTCGCACCACCACTCGCCGGGTGGCGAGGAGGCGGGATCCACCCGCAGCGCGAGCATGCAGTCGCGACAGACCATGCCGTCGCCGGCCCAGCGATGGCCGCCCGAGACCCACACGACCTCCGGGGGACGCGGGCCTCGTGGACCCCGCAGCGACCACACGACGAGTGGGTCGTCCGCATTCGCGACGATCGTGCAGGGCCAGTCGATCGCGGCGACCGTCTCGCGCCAGTGGCGGATGAGGCGCTTGTAGCGCACGCCGCGCTCGAGGTAGTCGCGGGCGACGTTCATGAGCGCGATGACCTGCGGCTTGACCGCCTGCGATAGCGGCCGGAGATAGAGCTCATCAACCTCGAGGATCGCGTACGGCGCCGTGCGATCCGCATCGAGGGCGACGATCAGCCCGGCTTCCATGTTCGAGCCGCCGTCGTTGTGGGCGACCGGCCCGAGCGTCGTCCGGACCGCGGCGGCGAGGAGCATCGCGGTTGTGCTCTTGCCGTTCGTCGCCGAGATGAACGCGGCGGTCCGACCTGCCGCGAGCTGCCGCAGGACGCCGGGATCCACGCGGGCCGCGACCGCTCCGCCGACCACCGTGCCGCGGCCGCGGCCCATCCGGGCCGACAGGCCACTGGCCGCGCGGCTCGCCGCGAGAGCGGCCCGCGATCGGAGCGGGAGGCGATGGGGCTGGGGATTTGGCTCTCCGGACGGACGCGTCGGCACGAACGGCAGCCTCTCACATCGACGCCGACCTCGGCGGCGCCGGCGGCACGGACGGCTCCACGGACGGCTCTACGACCCTGAGAACCGGGCGGTCCCAGGGGTGACCGCGCTTCACGCCGCGGGAGGCGGACCGGTATCGTTGCGCGCCGATGACCGTGAACCATCGATGACGTCGCGCCTCTCCACGACCGAGGTCCTCGCGGACACCCGCGTCCGCCTCGTCCTCACGAGCGCGACCCTCCTGTTCGTCGAGCTCCTGCTCATCCGCTGGATCCCGTCGACCGTTCGGTACATCGGCTTCTTCAGCAACTTCCTGCTGATGGCGAGCTTCCTCGGCATCGGGCTCGGGATCCTGCTCGGCCGGCGCGTCCCGCTGAGCGCGATGGCGATCTTCCCGATCCTCCTGGCCGTCGTCGTGTGGCTCGCCACGACCCTCGAGCTGAACATCCAGGTCCGGTCCACGAACGAGCTCTTCTTCGGCCTCGCCGAGAGCCAGGCGGCCGACCTCAACTTCCTCGTCCTGCCGCTCGTCTTCACCCTGATCGCCGCGCTCATGGCGGCCCTCGCGCTGCCACTTGGCCCGCTGCTGCGATCGAGGCCGCCGCTCGAGGCGTACGCCTTCGACATCGCCGGCTCGCTCATCGGCATCGCCGGGTTCACGATCCTCTCCGCCGCCGGCACGCCGCCGCTCGTGTGGTTCACCGCCGCGGCGGTCCTCGTCGTCGCGGTGAACGCGGGCGCCGGGCTCCGGATCGGGACGGTCGTGTCGGCCGCCGCGTTCGTCGTGATCCTGTTCCTGGCCAACGGCCAGACGCTCAAGAACCCGAGCGAGATCTGGTCGCCGTACTACCGGATCGACACGTACTACAACGCCGCGGGCCAGCTCTCGATCAACGTCAACGGGATCCCCCATCAGACGATCCACCAGGTCAACGGACCGCAGGAGTCGTTCTACACCCAGATCTATCGCTGGTTCCCTGACCGGACGTACCAGAACGTCCTGATCGTTGGCGCGGGCAGCGGCACGGACACCGCGATCGCGCTGGCCCATGGCGCCGGCCATGTCGACGCGGTCGAGATCGATCGCGAGATCCAGCGCCTCGGGCGGCAATTCGATCCCGACCAACCCTACGAGGATCCGCGGGTCAGCGCGATCGAGAACGATGGCCGGGCGTACCTCCGATCGACCGACAAGAAATACGACCTCATCGTCTTCGCCCTGCCGGATTCGCTGACCCTCGTGAGCTCGCAGGCGAACATCCGGCTCGAGTCGTTCCTCTTCACGAACGAGGCGTTCCAGAGCGTCAGGGACCATCTCGCGCCCGGCGGCGTGTTCGTGCTCTACAACTACTACCGCGAGTCGTGGCTGGTCACGAAGCTCGCCGGGATGCTCCACGACTCGTTCGGGACAACGCCGGTCCTGCGGCTTGCCGCGAACACCCAGGCGGTCCTCGCCGACGGCCCGGCCATCGCGGCGCTCAACGGCGCGAACCCGCCGGGCGATGCGGTCGATGCCATCCCAACGACCGAGGACCCGCAACCGAAGCAGGCGACCGACGACTGGCCGTTCCTCTACCTCCGGACCCCGTTCATCGCCGACTACTACATCGCCGGGCTGGCGTTCGTGCTCGTCTTCGCCCTGGGGGCTGTCCTCCTCAGCGCGAAGGGCACGGGCACGGCCATTCGTCGCTTCAGCCCGCACTTCTTCGTGCTCGGCAGCGCGTTCCTGCTGCTCGAGACGCGAAGCCTCGTCAGCTTCAGCCTCCTGTTCGGCTCGACCTGGCTGGTCAACGCCTTGGCCTTCTTCGCGATCCTGCTGAGCGTGCTGCTGGCGATCTTCGTGAACGCCAAGCTCAAGATCCAGCGGCCGGCGCCGCTCTATGCCCTGCTGTTCGTGGCGCTCGCGGTGGCGTTCGTCCTCCCACCGGAGTCACTCCTGCTCGATCCGCCCTGGTTGCGTTACGTCCTGGCCGCCGCGGTTGCGTTCGCGCCGGTGTTCGTCGCGAACCTGGTGTTCACCTACTCGTTCCGCGACACGCGCACGGCCGACATGGCCTTCGCGAGCAACCTCCTGGGTGCGATGGTCGGCGGCGCCATGGAATACGTGGCGCTGATCACGGGCTACCGGGCGCTGCTCATCCTCGTCGCGGTCCTGTACGCGCTGGCGTGGCTGTTCGCGAACCGCTGGCGCCTGCTCGCCGACCGCGATCTCGCCCCCGGCGACGGTCCCGGCGATGTGCTGGAGGCGCCCGCATAGGGTCGCGCAGAAGTTCGTCGACGCAGGCCCCCCCTGGCGCCCGCGTAAGCCCTACTGGCCGAGCAGCGGCTCGATCAGGTACGGCGGGCCATCGACCTGCGGGCCGTGGTAGTCGTGGTAGATCGTCGTGCCGCCGCCGTAGGTGATCGTCCAGCCGATGATCTGGCCGGCGCTCGCCTGGGCACCCTGACCGCCGATGGCGATGCTGTCGTTCGGGCCGTACAGCATCCCGCCGAAGAGGAAGCCCATCAGGCCGGACAGGTTGAAGCGTTGCGAGGTAAGGGGGCTGGGGCTGCCGCTCAGGTACCAGGTCTCGCCCAGGGGGTTGGCCGGGAGCGAGCCGGTGCTGTATGTCGGGAAGCAGGGCAACGTGGAGCAAGCCGTCCAGGTCGCCGATTCGACCTTGGTGACCGGATCCACGGCCCAGGCCCCGAGCTCGTAGTTCTGTCCATCGTAATTACCGCCGCCGGGTACATGGCGGTAGCACTTGGTGTCACCAACGGCGGCACGCGTCGTGAGATCGCATGTCGGGCTGACGTACTTGGTGCCGTAGTTCAGGACGAACCCACCGCTGTTGTTGACGTTCACGGTGGCCCCCGGATCGAGGACGATCGATACGCCGTCGCCGAAGAGGAACGCGTTGCTGCCGATGGACAGGTTCCCCTTCACGTAGACGACGCCGGCTTCCTGGTTCAGATTCAATCCGGTTGGGTTGCCCTGGGGATCGATCCAGGCGCAGGTGTTGTTATCGATCGTGATGTTGTTGTACGTGCCAGGGCGGATTGCATTCGTCTCCAGGTAGTTTGAGTTGGGGAACGCGCTGGTGCCGCAGCTCACGTTGCCGCCAGCCGGATTCGCAACAGCCGGACACGAGCCGCCGTTGATGCTGCAGCCCCAGTTGCCGTAGCCAGTTCCGGGAGTATTGCCGTGGGCGCAGTTCACCGGCCACAGGTTGAGATTGACGGTCTTGGTCTGGCCCGTTGATATCGCCTGGTTGGCACTGGAGGTCGTCCAGGCCCCGCTCACATAGGCGGAGCGCGTCGCGGTGAGCGTCCAGGTCGTCGACGACATCCCGCTGAACGTATAGCTACCCGACGAGTTCGTCGTCGTCGTCCGCGTGGTGAACCCAGTTGCCGTTGCGGTCACCGTGGCATTGGGCAGCGGCAGATTCGTCGTCAGATCCGTCACGGTGCCCTGGATCGTGCCGCCGAACGACAGCGAGAAGTCGGTCGCCGGCGACGTCGCGCCGGTGAGGATGGCAACGGTGATCGTCTTGGTGAGCGGGTCGTAGCTCGACGCCGATGCGGTGACCGTCCGGTCGAACGCCTCGACGTTGATGAACGAGTAGTGACCCGTCGAGTCGGTCGTCGTGGTGTGGCTGGGCGCGAGGTGCGAGGCGCCCTCCTGGGCGATCGTCACGGTCGCGCCGCTGATCCCGGTGCCGGTCACCGACGACCGGACATAGCCGTCCATGTTGGCGTAGGGCTGGAGGAGGATGTCGCCGATGGCGCCGTTCGCACCGCTGTTGACGACCGTCGGGCCCCAGATCAGCGTGGCTCCCGAGAAGATCGAGACGTTGTAGTTGGTGTTCTTGACGCCGCCGCTGATCGAATAGCCGCCCGCGTTGGGACCGCTGCCGCTCGTCGTGTTCGACCCGACGGTGGCGTAGGTCACGGTCAGGCCATTGATCCCCGAACCCGTCCAGTAGTTCTTCACCTTGCCGCTGATCGTGAAGCCAGCAGCCACGTCCACCCGGTCAGTTGGCGGCGGCCGCTGCGCCGAGACGGGTTGGGCGTCCGCCGAGACGTCGACGGGCGCGGTCGCAACCATCGGGTCGAGGCTCGAGACCGCCGGGGCGCTGCTGTAGATGTAGCACTGGTACGGCGTCGTGGCGGTGGTGTGGGCGGGTCCGACGTAACCCGGATTCACCAGGAACGGACCCGCTGGGGTGGCATTGCGCTGGGCGCCCGTCGTGCCCGGTGGATCGATCCACGAGACGATGTTGCACTGGCCGCCGGCGGCGGCCCAGCAGGTCCGGTAGTCGCCCATGTAGGCGCTACCGTCCGTCGACAACGCGAGCGCCGCGCTGCTGCCAGCCGTCTTGAGCCAGGTGTTGACCGCGAAGTCGCCGCTGCGCAGGACAAGCAGCGAGCCCGTGCCATTGACCGTCACGTCCTGGCCCGAGCCATGGTGACAGTCGGACGGGATGCTGTAGGCGGCACCCGGATAGCACAGGCCGATGAAGGCGTAGTTGGACGAGATCACGCCGGCGGTCGCCCAGGCGCTCACCACGGTGCCGGCAGGGTGGACGATGCTCCCGATGTTGGCCTTCTCGGTCTGCTCGACCCAGACGAACACTGTCCGCGGGTTGCTCACCGCTCCGGGATACTTCGAGCCGGCGTCGGACGGCGGGCTCGCGACCCAGATCCGGTAGCCGTTTGAGCTCGCGAAGGCAGTACTCCCAATCGAGGCACCCCGGGCGATGACCTCGGCGTTCGTCAGGCCAAGGCTCAGCGACTTGTTGAGGTAGTCCCAGGCTGCCTGCCGGGCGCACTGCTCCTTGCCGGAGATGGCGCCGCAGGCAGTCACGATGGCCGAGTTCGAGAGCTGCGCCGCTCCCGCGAGCGCCGCCGCATCGGAGACGTTCTGGAAGTTCCGCCGCGCCACCAGCCAGCCCCCGTAGTCGATCGCCAGCGCCGAGGCGGCGAGTAGCGCGACCAGAATGAGGGCGAACAGAGCGAGCACCTGGCCCTGGGCCTTGGTGGCTGGGCGATCGAGCGGCATCACGCGAACCTCATGCACAGGTTGGCCAGACGACATCTGCGGGGTTGGACGCCGTGAGATTCGGGTTCTCGATGCGCATCGTCTCCTGGCCGCCCAGCTGCTTGGACTGGCCGGTCGCGAAGGAGTTGTCGTTCAGGAAGTTGCCGACGATGGGGACATAGAGCTGGAAGTCGTACTTCACGCTGATGTTGATCTGGACGTAGTGGTTGATTCCATCGGGGTTCGTTCCCCAGTGCCAGATGACGCTCGGGCTGTCGACCCGCGCGATATCGAAGCCGGGCATCGACTTCTGCATGTTGTAGTAGAGGCGCTCGATGACGCCATCGGTGCTCGTCGCGGCCTGGCACATGGCCACCGCTCCGTCGTGGGTATCGATGCGGGTCGTGGACGCCGCCCGGGCCGTGTCGCGCACGGCATTCACGAGGCCGTTCTGGCCGCCCAGCAGGAGCCCGACCTGGAGCACGGCGAAGATGATCAGGAAGAAGATCGGGGCGACCAGCGCGAACTCGGCCAGGCTCTGGCCTCGATCCGTCCGGCCCACCGGCGCCCGGCCGTTGCTCATCCTGAGTTGGTCCGGCAGACGTTCGCGGACAGCGTGTCCGTGGATCCGTTCTGAACCTTGAAGGTCGAGGCCCACGAGACCGCGAGGGCGTTGTCGGTGACTCCGTCGATCGGGTCGATCATCGCCGAGATCAGCGGCAGGAAGAGCGGGTGCTTGTAGCGCACCGTCACGGTGACTTGGACCTGGGCGCTGCCGGACGGGTCTGTTCCAAGCGCAGGCGGCGCCGGGCAAGTGCCGCAGGTGCCAGACACGTCGGCCGACGTGGAGTAGCAGATGCTCCTCGTGGCCTGCGCCGGGTCGTAGCCCTGCGCATTCATAAGGAGGGTCTTGAGGATCGCCATCGCGCCCGTCGTCGCCGTATCAACGTTCGCCGCGACGTTGGAGTCGTTCGTCGGGATCGCCGCCGCCCGTCGCGCCGCGTCGCGGGCGGCGTTCTCGATGCCGATCTGCCGTTCGAAGATCAGCCCGAACTGCGCCGCAGCGACAAGCAGCAGCACGGCAATGGGGACGACGAAGGCCAGCTCCACGAGAGCCTGGCCTTTTGCCCCGTCCCTGCCGCGGCGCTCACCGGCCGGCGTGTCGTCGTTGCGAATGCGCACCCGGCCCTCTGGTATCTGCGCTAGGGGACGACGCAGCCGCGTCGACTCGCGTCCCGACGCGGGCTGGCGCATTATCCCTGACCGCGTCCTTGCACCGACATTGCGCGGTTCATGCAGGATGCTCTCCACCGTTTACCGACGTCCCCCGAACGAAGGTCCGTGGCGCGGCCGCACCACTTGGCTGCTACCAGCCCTCCCACGGGGCGTCGCAGATCGCGCAGCGGGAGCCGCGGTACTGCCGCCAGCCCCGTTCGAGGTTGGTCTCCCAGCCCTCACGCCAGCGATGGGCGCCGAACACGTGGACCGCGCTCCACGACGCGTCGCCGACGCGCGAGATGAGCCGGCCGGTTGCCCGGTCGAGGAGCTCCGCGATCGCGTCGAGCAACAGGACCGGCCCGGCCCAGCGGCGAATGCTGGGCGGAAGCGGAGGCGGAATCGAGGTCGGGTCGGGCGTCGGCATGGCCATCTCGTCATGCTGCGGCCCGCGCGGCCTGGCTGGGCGACGATCTTGCAGCGACGTTGCACCACCGGCGCGGGTTGTTGCGGCGGCGCGTCAGCCCGCAGGCTAGGCCTCGCAACCGTGAGGCTTCTGTCAACTCCACGACACCCGAGGTACCCGTCTGTAACGGCATTCGGCCCACCGTTGGGCCATGTACGCCGTGGCTTCGGCTCCACCGCGCCTGCTCGACGCCATCCCGCCGGAGGACCTCGATCGCCTGTCACGCGACATCGACCGGGTCCACCTTCCGGCCGGCCGCCTCCTCACGACCGCGCACGATCCACCGCGCCGCGTGTTCTTCCCGGACACCGCCGTGGTCGCCCAGTCGCTTGCGATGCACGACGGCCGGACAGCGGGCGTGGGAATCGTCGGGATCGAGGGGATGATCGGCCTCGCCGCGATCTCGGGCCCGAACAATCCCGCCGGCACCGAGGCGACCGTCCAGATCGCGGGCTCGGCGTGGACGATGACGGCCGAGCGCCTCCGCGCCGCGCTGCGCTCCAGCGATGCCCTCAGGGCGTCGATCGAGCGATACGCGACGATTCTGCTCAGCCATCGCGCCCAGACGGTGGTCTGCAACCGTCTCCACGGCCTCGATGAGCGTGCGGCTCGGTGGCTGCTCCTCATCCACGACCGCATCGACGGCTCGTCATTCCCGCTGACGCAGGAGGCGTTCGCCGATCTCCTCGGTGTCTCGCGACCCGCGGTGTCGACCGTCGGGGCGCAGTTCGCCCGTGCCGGCGCCGCCGAGTTCCGCCGGGGGGTCGTCCATGTCCACGACCCGGCGGCCCTCGAAGGGGCGAGCTGTGAGTGCATCGTGGCCGACCGCGAAGCCTTCCGGCCGGTAAGCCACCACGTGGCCGCCGCCACCACGGCGCGCCTTGCGACCGAGCGCGGGCTCGGGCACCTGCGGCCGCAGATCCGTCGAGCGCGCTAGCCGCCGTCGCGCTCGCGCGAGCCGGCAGATCCGCCCCCGCGATCGATGCGCACCGCGAGGACGTCGCGATCTTCGGGATGCCGCTCGAAGTGCGTCGCGAACAGCGGGCAGATCGGGCTGATCCGCTCGCCCGCGGCGCGGGCATCGGCGATGACTCGCCG
>Ga0193751_1002099_pt1 | contig 12300 bp, 12 predicted proteins | sample L1c2metaG_FD_143050 | JGI IMG/M metagenome (GOLD analysis project Ga0193751, IMG submission 143050) | Soil microbial communities from a riparian zone of the East river system, Colorado, United States - L1c2 | ecosystem: Environmental > Terrestrial > Soil > Riparian zone | place: USA: East River... | reverse complement strand
GGTTTTCAGGCGCCGACCTCGCCAACCTGGTGAACGAAGCGGCACTGTGGGCGGCGCGTCAAAACCGCAAACTGGTGATGATGGCGGATTTTGAGATGTCGAAGGACAAGGTGCTGATGGGCGTCGAGCGCAAATCGATGATCCTGTCCGAAGAAGAAAAGCGGAATACCGCTTATCACGAGGCGGGTCACGCGCTGGTTGCCGCCATGACGCCGGGCGCCGACCCTCTGCACAAGGTCACGATCATTCCGCGAGGCATGGCGCTGGGACTCACGATGCAGCTGCCCATCGATGACAAACACACTTACACCAGGGACTACCTGGTGGGCACGCTGGCCGTGCTTATGGGCGGCCGTTCGGCCGAAGAGATTTTTCTTGGCCACATAACCACCGGTGCCGGGAACGACATCGAACGCGCCACCGACATTGCGCGAAAGATGGTGTGCGACTGGGGTATGAGCGAACTAGGGCCGCTGGCCTTTGGCAAAAAAGAAGAGGCCATCTTCCTGGGACGCGAAATCGCGCAGCATCGCGACTACTCGGAAGATACCGCCATCCACATTGATGGCGAGGTGCGCAAGATCGTCACCCGCGCTTATGATACCGCCCGCAACATTCTGGAAACCAATCGCGACACTCTCGAGCGCATCGCTATCGCTCTGCTCGATCGGGAAGTGCTGGACGCCGCCGAGCTCAAGCTGCTGATCGAAGGCAAGCCGCTGCCGGAAAAAGTTCAGCCGCTGCCGCCAACTCCGCCTTCGCAGCCGCTGCCGGGGGTTGAGCCCAAGCCGGCGCCGCGGCCCGAGCTTCGGCCGGCTCCAGGGTTCAGCAAGGGCTGAAGTCTCCGCACGGCAACGGCAAAATACCCGCGTTCCCACCCTGTTCGCAAAGTCATTGCGAGCAGGGTGGCGCGTTTGGCGTACAATCATCCCATGGCAAAGAAGCCGGCATCCTCGATTGAAGTCCTTTGCCCTTGCTGTCAGGCCCGACTGACGATTGATCCTGATCTTGCTGTGGTCCTGTCCCATACAGTTCCGCCTAAGCCGGTTATAGACGTAGACATCAACGATGCCGACCGCATCCTCGCCGATCAGGCCCAGAGGCGCGAAGACAAGTTCCGCGATTCGTGGGAAGCTGAAAAAAACAAGGAAGACGTTTTAACGCGTAAATTTGAAGAGGCGCTCAAGAAAGCCCAGGGACAGCCGGTCGAGAAACCTGTGCGTGACTTTGACCTGTAATAGCCTGCCTGCGGGATGGTGAAGGCGTGTCCATCCTTCGATCCACATTCAATTCCAGAACAGCGAACCTCCCCAATCGTGGGGGTCTGATCACGGTTTTGGCTTTGCTGGCGTTTTCTTTGGTTCTGGCACAAAACAAACCGGAAAAAGCGAAGCTACCAAAATCAAGGATTCTCGAAAATACGGTGCAGGTAGCGCGTGACCCGGCCACCGGAGAACTCCATGCCCGCACTGCCAATGAGGTGGCGAGGCCGCGGAGTGAAGTTCCCGCGATACGTGCCCGTGTCGCGCTCGTTTCGGTGGCGTGCTCGGTTACCGGGCCTGATGGCGCGAACGTGCGCGGGCTCACGCGCGATGATTTCCGCGTTTTCGAGGATGGCACCGAGCAGGCGATAGCAGCCTTTGATGCCGCGACTTCGCCTGCAAGCATCGCCGTGGTTCTGGATGCCAGCCCCAGCATCTATCGTGAATTCGGCGAGATGCGCGACGTGGCGCGTTCGCTTTCCCATTCACTTGCGCCGCAAGACGAGGTCGCCGTGGTGGCTTTCGCAGCGGAAACGCATCTCCTGCTGCCATTTTCAAGGGACCGCGAACTTCTGGCCGCCGCGCTGGCGTCGCCTGAGCTGGCTCGAGTGGCCAACTCTTCGCAATCGTTCATTTATCAGGCGCTTTATCTTGCTGCACAGGAACTTTTCCGCGGACGGGCAGGCCGAAAAGCCATCGTGCTGTTAACCGATGGACAGGACAGCGGATTGGGCCTCAACTGGAACGCCTCCTCCATGCAGCCTGCTCAAGGCGCTTCAAGTCCGCTGGCATTCGAAGACGTGGCCCGCGAGCTGGCCGCCGAGGGTATCGACCTGTACGTCATCTCGACTGAAAATCGGCCACGAGCGATGACCGATGCATGGCTAACCGATCATCGCGCAGGGTTGCTGATCACGCCGCAAGCACGGGAGCTTGGAATGCCGCAATACACGCTTTATCTGGCCGAGATGGTGCGGCAGGTGGGCGGGAGGCTTTATTTCCTTCGAGAGTTAGGGGGACTGGCGAACGTTTATCAGCGCATAGCTGTGACGCTCGGCGGTGAATACACTCTAGGGTACTACCCTGCTGCTGGAATTGCGCAACGGGGCTGGCGCTCATTACGCGTGGAGTTGCGCGCGCCCGCGGCCCCTCCGCAATCGCAGTTGACTTACCGTTCCGCCTATTACGTTCCCGCCGAAGCTGCCGACCGCTAGTCAATCCTCTAGCTCCATCGTCGCAGGCTCGCTATGATATGCGCACTGCATTATGAATACTTCTCGTAAACGTTACCGGCTGCGGCTGCCTTCACGCGTGGTTACTCTGGGTGAACGCACTCTTCTGATGGGTGTGCTCAACGTCACCCCCAACAGTTTTTCCGATGGCGGCGTATACCTCGATTCGCAATCAGCGATTGGACGGGCATTTGAATTGGAACGGGCTGGGGCAGACATTCTGGATCTGGGAGGAGAATCGACGCGTCCGGGAGCGGAACCGGTGAGCGCCGCAGAGGAGTTGGCGCGGGTGCTGCCGGTGCTCGAAGGCCTTCGCGGAAAACTGGGCATTCCGATTTCGCTCGACACCCAAAAAGCTTTGGTGGCGGAAGCGGGTATTGGCGCGGGCGTAGAAATGATCAACGATGTGAGCGCGCTGCGCACCGATCCTGCGCTGGCGGAGGTGGTGCGCCGGTCCCGCGTGGCCATTGTCCTGATGCACATGCGGGGCACGCCGAGTTCGATGCAGAAAGGGCCGTTTGCCGCGAACGTAATGCGCGACGTGTCCGTTGGCATGCGTGCCGCACTGGTTCGCGCGGAGCGTGCCGGCATCCGCAGATCGCAGGTGATTCTTGATCCAGGGATCGGATTTGGCAAACGCTACGAACAGAATTTTCAATTGCTGGCGCACTTGCAGGAGTTTGCGAGCCTCGATTGCCCGCTGCTCGTCGGAACATCCCGAAAAGCCTTCCTCGGATGGGCGCTGGCAGGCAATGGAAACGGCCATGAACAACCCTGGCCTGTGGAGCGGCGTCAATGGGGTGTGGCTGCTACGGTGACGTCCGCAATTTTGGGAGGCGCGCATATCGTTCGCGTACACGACGTCACGGAAATGGCCGAGGTGGCCCGCGTAACCGATGCCATTGTCGCTGCTCGTTAAACTGGCGAAGCCGGCTCTCTGAGAGGGATGCGCTTGCATTTGATACGCCCCGCGGATGGAGCGGAATGACGACTCGAGGAATATGTCTATGCGTTCACCCAAAACCTGCCCGCTGATGCTTTCACTCGCCGGTATTCTTCTGGCCGGCTCGGCATTGACCGCTGCCGCGCAATTGTCACCATCACAGCCCGACCCGCTGGCCAGAATGCGCGAAGCCGCCGGCGCCCAGGCGTGCTCGACGGACGATTCCTCGGCCTGTGCGGCTGCGGCCCCCAAAATCATCTCCAGCGCCCTGGGAGCGTCGCCGCTCGCGGAAAATCTCCGCCGCCTCACGGATGAAATCGGCGGGCGGGTGACCGGTTCGCCGGCCATGGCCCGGGCCGTGGCCTGGGGTGTCGCCGGTTTTCGCGACGCGGGCGTGGACGAAGTGCACACCGAAAAATTCACAGTACCGGTGACGTGGAGCGAAGGCAATTCGCGTATCGACATACTTTCTTCCGCGCCGTTCGCGGTGCACATGGTGTCGGTCGCGTGGTCACCCGCGACGCCCGCCGGCGGCATCGAGGCCGACGTAGTGGATGCGGGCATGGGAAATGCAGATGACTTCGCGCGCCTGCGGAGTCCTGCTCGTGGCGCAATATTGCTGGTGCACAGTGATGTGCTCCGCACGCTCGATGGCCTGCTCGCGGAGTATATGCAGGCGCCGGCGGTGATTTCGCGTGCCTCCGCGGCGGGTGCACGCGCCATCCTGTGGATGTCCACTCGCGAGGAGATGCTTTTATACCGGCACCTGACCAATATGGATGGGTCGCTCGAGAAATTACCCCAAGCGATTGTCGCGCGGGAGGATGCCGAACGCCTGGCGCGCAATCTCGCCGCCGGAAATAAAGTCCGCGTGCGATTAGAGCTGCCGAATAAGATTGGTGGACCTGCCGAGCAGGAGAATGTCGTGGCCGAAATTCGGGGACGCGAAAAGCCGGACGAATTCGTTGTGCTGGGGGCGCACTTGGATTCCTGGGAACTCGGAACTGGCGCGCTCGATAATGGCTGCAATGCCGCGCTGGTGATCGAAGCCGCGCGCGACATTCACCTTACCGGGCTGCGCCCGCGGCGTTCCATCCGCTTCGTCCTGTTCAGCGGCGAAGAGCAAGGGATGCTCGGCTCGCACGCGTATACCATGGCGCACCGCGCTGAATTGGACCGGGCCCTCGCCGCGATCGTCTTTGATGAGGGCAGCGGCCGGGTCACCGGATTTTCACTGGGTGGGCGTCATGAAATCGAACCCGGCATCCACGAATCCCTAGAGCCGCTCGCGTCCTGGGGCGTCAATAAGGATACCTACGACGCGTTTCTGGGCACCGACAATCTGGATTTTCTTCTCGAAGGCGTCCCTAACTTGGTCGCGAACCAGGAGGAAGCAAACTACATCCCGAACTATCACGCTTCTTCCGACACTTACGATAAGGTGGACCTCGTAAATTTAAAGCTCAACACCGCGATCGCGGCATTGCTCGCGTTCAGTGTTGCGGAGCATTCCGCCCCGCTGGGACACCGGCTCTCCCGCGCGGAGATTGCGGCGTTGCTCCAGCAAACCGGTCTCGACGCGCAAATGAAGACCGCAGACATCTGGCGCTCCTGGGAAAGCGGGCAACGCGGCCGGCAGCCCTGACGGAACCGTTGACGAAATCGGTTCGTGCCCGTTCAGCGCCCTGCCTAATGCAGAATGGGCGCGCTATAATAGGGGTAGATGATTGCCTCCTTGCGTCTCTGGTGTGAACAGTCGAGCGGGGTAGCGAATTCCGCGCCAGGCATAGATCCCGCGCTTCCCGTTTCGAAAAGCTTACCAAGTAAAGTGCGTTCCGCCATCCTGGCAATAGATTACGGCCGGCAACGTATCGGATTGGCAATATCGGATAGCTTGGCGATCACCGCCCGGCCACTCGCTACGTGGACTCGCAGTAACCGGCGCCGCGATCTTTCCCGTCTCCGCGAGCTGTGCCGCGCGCTTAACGTGGGAACGGTTATCGTTGGATGGCCCCTTCACCTTGATGGCCGGCCCGGCGAGATAGCCACTGAGGCGACGCGATTTGCCGATCGAGTGCGCAAAGAATTGGGACTCCCTGTCGAGTTGGTCGATGAGCGGTTGAGCAGTCACGAGGCTCGCGCTGCGCTGGGAGAGGCATCCAGCAAGGGGCTACGCGGGAGGCGCCGCAAAGAGACCTTGGACGATGTTGCCGCGGCAGTGGTTTTGCGCGATTACCTGGCACATAGAAGTAAAAGCGCGCTTCTGCCCGATCCCGCGGAGCAATCCTTTAAGCCGGCTAGAACAGGTCTGGAAGAGAATTCGTCCCGCTCCCCGCGCCGCCCGAGACGAAGCTAATGCGCCGCCTTCTAGGACTTCTGTTTGTCGGGCTTTTGGTCATAGCAGGCTGGCTTGGAGCATCGCTTCTGTTGCCGTACCAGGGATTCTCGAGTCAAGGTACTTACGTGGATGTTCCCCGCGGGGCTTCTCGCAGATCAATCGCCGGCCTGTTGGAAAGTGCAGGAGTCGTAAGGAATCGCTGGGCGTTTGAGATTTTGTCCCGCTTGCGCCCGCGGCGCACCCTGGAAGCCGGAGAGTATTTTTTTGATCGTCCGGTGACGTCGCTGGACGTGTTCGAGACCCTGGCTAGTGGCCGCGTTTATGTTCGCGAACTGGTTATACCCGAGGGCTTTTCAATGTTCGATATCGCCGCCCTGGTAGAGCAGCAGCAATTCACGACGCGAGAAGAGTTTCTGGCGGCGGCAAGCAATCCTGCACCGATTCGAGATCTCGCACCAGGCGCGCCTAGTCTCGAGGGTTTTCTGTTCCCGGCCACATACCAATTCCCACGGCACCCGTCGGCGGAAGATATGGTTACGGCGATGGTCAAACGTTTTCGCCGCGAATGGGCTGCCGTTTCGAGCGAGACGACCGATACCAGCGGCCTGTCCGTCAACCAGGCAGTCACGCTTGCGTCTCTGGTTGAACGCGAAACGCCTAAGCCGGACGAGCGGCCGCTTGTCGCCGGCGTGTTTGCCAACCGGTTGCGTGAGCGGCTGCCTTTGCAATGCGATCCCACCGTGGTGTACGCGTTGGAATTGGCTGGAAAATATAGCGGCAGCCTTCAGGCAGCCAGCCTTCCCTTTGAATCACCGTACAACACCTATCGCCACACCGGTCTGCCGCCTGGACCCATCGCTAACCCTGGAAGCGCATCATTGCGTGCGGCGCTCGATCCACAAAAAACCGATTATTTCTATTTCGTAGCTAACACCGAGGGCGGCCATCTCTTTGGGAAGACTCTGGCAGAGCACGACCGCAACGTGGCTTTGTATCGGCACCGGCTGGCCGAAGAGCGCACCGCCGAAAGCGCTTCGAAATCCGACCCATCAACCCCAATCCCATCCGGTTCAACCGGATCGGCCGGCAACGCAGCGCCTTCCCCGCGGAGGTCCCCATGACAATTTCAGGCCACGAAACAAAAAAGGAAATTATCCTCGAACTTGCGAGAGAACTCGGCGCGGAAAGGTTTTCGCCGGCGGAGGTCGAGCAAATCCGCCGCCAGCTTGTAGTACGCCTGGGCGCCGCCTCTGGAAAGACCTCGCCCGAGTATATTACTGAGGTCCTCGAGGACGCCGGTTTGCGTGTTGCCTGGTCCACCGAAGCGGACACGCAGGGCCTGTACGAAGAGGAGTTCCGTGATCTACTGCACTTCGCCACGCTCGAAGAAGCCGAGATGTGCCTGGTTCGTCTGGATGAATTATTGCGCAAGTTTCGCGCCGGTGGCGAGGATGCCGCGGCCGAGCGCGTGATGGAGGTCGCCCGACTGGGCCGGCGCCGTGCCGAGATGATCGCCCGTAACCCGCGTGTGGATGCGCGCAAGCGCGAGGAAAAACAGGAGATCCTGCAATGGTTTCGTATCTGGCTGGATACCCCCGAGGCGTTTTTTGATTGGCTGGACGTGCGCAAGCGTTCGCCGGATTACGAGCAGCGCTTCGGAGGAACCGCGGCGACGGAACTAGACGACGAGGAATCGTAATCGGCCCGGGGGGCGGAGACTGATCATGGAAGATCGCGCGCCGTTCGGCGACATATTGGGGGACGAGGCGATTCCGGAGCGCCGGCCCCGCATGGAAATTGAGCCGCTGGATTTGGGCATGGATGTTCGCGCGGTGGGGTTTGAGCTCATCGATCCCGAGACGCGGGAGCCGGTAATCGCAGCCGAGGCCGCGGTCATCTGGGCGGCCACCCTGCGCACGCTTGCGGGTTCTGAACCGTGGACGCTCGATTTTTTCGCGCATCTCGAGCGCGTGCGCGAGTTTTGCCGGCTTCGCGGCATCGCCTTTCGCGAGCCTAACTCGCACGTGCTGGTCATCGACGCTCCGGCGCTCGAGCATCTGGATGCGCTGTTGGAGCGCTTTGCGGGCGAAACGTTTGGCGTGAGCTCGGGCGGTACTGCAATTTCCGGTGACGCAACGCTTGAAAACGGCTTGGCGGAGCGCGGGGTAGACGCGTACCGCGCCGCTTTTACGAGGTACTTATTTTGTGGGGTGTGCGATTTTGAAAATGGTTTTTTCACCTTGCTCAGCGAGCGCTTGTGGGCCTCGGAAGTGATTCGTCGCGTACGCCCGGCGGTTGCGGATTTCCGTGTGGACGTTGTTCGCCCTGCCTAGCGAGACGCCGCGAGATTTAGGCCTCTCCTGCTGGCCAACTGGAACACGAAGACGACTCGTAAATCGCTAGCGCAGTATCTGGCGAATGGAGACGGATACGAAAAGCGGAATTGGAACCCGGCTGGCGACTATGGCGGTCGTGTGTTGCGCATTAGGCGGCTGCGTGTCCATTAGCCGCAAACATGCCGTGCCGCCGGCGGAGATCCGTCCCGCGCGCACTGCGAATGAGGCTGAGCTTCTCGCCGTATACAGCAAGCAGGCTGCGGAGGTGCGCTCGATCAACGCCACCGTGACCATGAGTCCCGTGACCGGGTCGGCATATACCGGCGTCATCGAGGAATATCATGACGTCGGAGGTTTTATTCTGGCGGCGCGGCCGGCCATGATCCGGGTGATTGGCCAGGCGCCGGTGGTCTCCAAGGATATTTTCGACATGGTAAGCGATGGTCAGACGTTTCGCATCTTCATCCCCTCGAAAAATACGTTTCTGATAGGCGCGACTGCGCTCGAGCGGGCGTCGAAAAATCCCATTGAAAACCTGCGCCCGCAACACATTTTGGACGCACTCTTTTGGGCTCCGGTGGCGCCCGCTACTCCCATATTGTTTGAAGAATTTGACGCGTCGCCGGCGCGCTTCTACGTGCTCACGATGCTCCGTAATTTGGCGGAAGGGCTGGAGATTTCGCGTAAAATTTGGTTCGACCGGCTGGACCTTCGCGTGACTCGCATCCAGATTTATGGACCTGGCGGCAGGCTCGATTCCGATATCGCTTATTCGAATTGGCAACCGGCTGCGGGCCCGGCGGTCTCAGCAGTTCCTGCGAGCACCGCCCCGGAGGTGGATTTTCCGCGAGACATCCGCATCAGCCGTCCGCAGCAGGATTACCGGCTTAATCTTTCGATAACCAAGCTCACGTTGAATGCGGAAATCCCTCCCGAGCGATTTAACCTGGCGCAGCCCCCAGGGACCGAATTAACCCGGGTGGGGCAGGACCAGGCGCAGACCATCCCAGCCAACCGGGTTCAACGGCAGCTTGAGGACCGCAATTGATCAGCAAGATGATCCTGAGCAATGTGCTCCATCGGCCGCTACGTACGCTGATCAGCGTCCTCGCCGTCGGCGTCGAGGTTGCACTGGTGATCGTGATTGTCGGGCTGACCAGCGGCATGGTTCAGGAAACCGCCAAACGCATCGAAGGCGTGGGCGCCGACATCATGCTGCAGCCGCCGTCGGCTACTGTTTTCCTGGCGTTCAGCGGAGCGGCCATGCCGATGCGCATCGGCGCGCGCTTGCGTGAGTTGAAGTATGTGCAGTCGGTAGCCCCGGTTCTGCTGCAGTTCAGTTCCACCGGAGGCCTGGACATCGTCTATGGCATCGATCCCGAAGCCTTTCGGGCCGTGTCGGGAGGATTCGTCTTTTTGCAGGGGCACGATATGGAGAGTCCCGACGACTTGCTGCTCGACGATGTCGCTTCTCGGGCCAAACACATCAACGTCGGAGATACTTTTCGCCTGCTCGACCACGATTTTCACGTCGTGGGCATCGTCGAGCATGGCAAGGGCGCGCGGGTATTTGTGCCGCTCGATACGTTGCAGGATCTTGCCGGCGCCCCTGATAAAGCTTCCATTTTCTTTCTCCGGTGCACACGTCCCGACCATACTCCCGCCGTAATTGACGAAATGCGCGCCATTTTGCCGGGTTATGAGATCCGTCCCCTGAAGGATTTTCTTTCTCTGATGACGGCTACGACGCTCCCGGGACTGTCCGCGTTCGTGAACAGCATGATCGCTTTGGCGGTGGCTATCGGGTTCCTGGTGATTTTTCTCTCGATGTACACGACGGTGATCGAACGCACCCGCGATATTGGAGTTCTGAAGTCCATGGGCGCGTCGAATGCCTATATCGTCCGTGCCCTGCTCGGAGAAACCACGGCCATATGCGTTACGGGAATCGTTCTGGGCATCGCGATGAGCTATTCGATTCGCACCTTCTTTCTCTCCGCGTTTCCGACGCTTTCGATTCTCATCACCGCCGACTGGATAGTGCGCGCCACGCTTATCGCCGCAGCCGGCGGGCTGCTCGGAGCGTCTTACCCGGCTTGGCTCGCCAGCCGCAAAGATGTGATCGAGGCGCTGGCCTACGATTGAACCCGGATGGCAACCCCGCGAACTCCCCAAACGCCTGGCCTGCAATTGCTCTAGGACGTTCAGGTGAGTACGGCTAGAATATTTCCGCGCTCCGTGACACCATCAGCCGCCGGGACGCGAGCGTCGCGAGCCAGTGTGGAACCAATACTGAAGACCGAGGGCCTTTGGAAGACCTATCACTCCGGAAAAGTTGAATTTTCGGCATTGCGGGGTGTTAATTTCGACGTTCTTCCCGGCGAATTCGTCACTGTAATGGGTCCATCGGGCTGCGGCAAATCCACATTGCTGTACGTGGTTGGGGGACTGGCGCGGGCAACGCGAGGGCGAGTTTTTGTAGACGGCAACGACCTTACGGTTATCAATGATGCCGAGCGCACCCGGCTGCGCCGCCACAAAGTCGGGTTCATCTTTCAAAGATTTAATCTGTTGCCGACGCTTAACGCTTCTGACAACATCGCTATCGCGCAGCACATCCATGGCGATGGATTTGATCTGCATCGCTTCGATGTCGTAACCAGTATGCTCGGACTATCCGGCCGCCTGCGCCACCGGCCGTCGGAACTTTCCGGCGGCGAACAGCAACGGGTGGCGATTGCCCGGGCGATCATCAATGAGCCCAAAATCGTGCTGGCCGATGAGCCCACTGGAAATCTGGACACCGGAAACTCAGAGACAGTGCTCGGAATGCTTCGCCAACTGAATAAAGATCTGGGCCAGACCATCGTTATGATCACTCATAATCCCGAAGCTGCGGCGTATTCCGACCGTGTGGTACACATGCGCGACGGAATTATTGTGGATGGCGTGCCCGCCGATTGACTCAGATGCGAACTATATGGCGCATTCTGACGCGTATCATTTTCTGGTCTTTCGAGCGCGGGACGTGGCCCTACGACGTGGCCGTGGCGGTAATCGTCGTGTTCGTGCTGTTCTCTCCGCGCTCCTGGTTTCACGATCGTCCACCGGTCGGTCCGCCACCCAACCCCGCAATGGTTCAGCTGCAGGGGGCCGATCCCGCGAGTCTTGTGGCGACCTATCGCGTGGACGCACGCCTGCTCGCCAATGTACGCATGCCCGAATCCGAACTCGAACATGATCTCCACGAGGCGGTCCAGAAAAATGTCCAAAATCTGCATACCAGCAGGTTCCGAATCCTGCGGATCGAACCGGTACGCCGCGACGATGGCACCGTGGCATATTACGATGTGTCCATAAAGCCATAATATGTGGGGACCCGCTAAGTTGATTGGCGCCATGCGCTACTCAATCGTTATTCGGCATCTCACTCTTTAGGCTAGGCGCACGACACAGAAAACGACCTAGTTGAGGAATTAACTGCACGTCCCAGGATTAAACAGATTCATTGCGGGGAGGCCATCGCTGTTGACCACAAAAGACTCCAGGCGAGACCCGAGACTGCCATTAATGGTTCATTTGCTTAACAAAGTGGGCACGATCCTGCTTGTCGTGGTCACGATGACGGCCGGTTCCACCCTCATCCCGCAGGTTGCCGCACAGGGCCCGCGAAACGTCGACGACATCCTCAAACAGGTAGACCGCGAGGCCAGGGAATTTCAAAGCCTCACTGCGGATATTGAGCGCACCAAAGTTACGGTAGTGGTCGACGATCATTCCACCGAATCCGGCCAGATGGAAGTTCGCCGCGACGACAAGATGCGCATCGATCTCACCGCACCGGTCTCGCGTACGATTTTGCGCGATGGTGATCATCTTTACGTTTACACTCCGAAAATTCAACGCGTCGAAGAATATGACTTGAGCAAGCATCGCGCACTCGTGGACCAGTTCCTGCTCCTCGGATTCGGAACTTCCGGAGACAGCCTTAAAGCCAGTTACTTGATAACTCTGCAGGGAGAGGAGACGCTAGGCACGCAAAAAGTTGTGCGTTTGGAGCTCACCCCGAAATCCCCCGACGTGCGCAGCGAGATTTCGAAAATCGATCTTTGGCTCGACGAGACTACTTGGCTGCCGGCACAACAGCAGTTTTTCGAGACGGGATCAGGCGACTACTTTATTATCCGCT
>Ga0193751_1002098_pt1 | contig 12303 bp, 13 predicted proteins | sample L1c2metaG_FD_143050 | JGI IMG/M metagenome (GOLD analysis project Ga0193751, IMG submission 143050) | Soil microbial communities from a riparian zone of the East river system, Colorado, United States - L1c2 | ecosystem: Environmental > Terrestrial > Soil > Riparian zone | place: USA: East River... | reverse complement strand
AGAGACGATCGCCAGTCTTCCGTACTCGAGCAAGGATGAGATCAACGAGGCGGTCGCCGCCGCGAAGACGGCGTTCCCCGGCTGGAGCGAGACGCCGGCCCCGGAGCGGGCGCAGGTGATGTTCCGCTTCAAAGCCCTCTTTGACAAGCACATCGATGAGCTTTCCGCGATCGTCACCCAGGAGAACGGCAAGACGCTGGACGAATCGAAGGGCGAGGTGAAGCGGGCGATCGAGGTGATCGACTTCGCCTGCGGGGCGCCCACGCTGATGATGGGGCAGAATCTCGACCAGATCGCCAAGGGGATCGATGAAGAGTTGACCCGATTCCCGGTTGGGGTGGTCGCTGGGATCACGCCCTTCAACTTCCCCAACATGGTGCCGATGTGGATGATCCCGGTCGCGATCGCGACCGGGAACACATTCGTGTTGAAGCCCTCGCAATTGACGCCCCTGTCGGCGATGCGTATTGCCGAGCTGTTGCAGGAGGCCGGCCTCCCGCAAGGCGTCTTCAACGTCGTCCACGGGGCCAACGACGCGGTCAACCGGCTATTGACCCATCCCGATATTGCCGGAATCTCCTTCGTCGGCTCGGCCACCGTGGCCGCCTACATCTACGCGACGGCGGCGGCCAATGGCAAACGCGTGCAGGCGCTGGGCGGTGCCAAGAACCACATCCTGGTGATGGACGATGCCGACCTCGAACTGTCCGCCCCGCATGTCATCTCGTCGGCATTCGGCAACGCCGGCCAGCGCTGCCTCGCCGGCAGCGTGGCTGTCGGCGTCGGCAAGATCGGCGACGCGCTGGTGCGCGAGCTTGCCAGTGATGCGGCCAAGCTCAAGGTAGGCCCGGGGACGGATCCAAAGACGACGCTCGGGCCGGTGATTCGAGGCGAGCGCAAGGCGAAGCTCATCGAGTACATCGACGGCGCCCAGTCGGAGGGCGCCCAGCTGGTGTCCGACGGCCGGCACGTCGACCAGAAAGAGGGCTTCTTTTTGGGGCCGACCATCTTCGACCGGGTGACGCCTGGCATGAAGATCTGGAAGGAGGAGCTGTTCGGGCCGGTACTCTCGGTGATGCGCGCGAGCGACATCGACGAGGCGTTGAATCTGCTGAACGCCAGCACCTACGGAAACATGGCGTCGATCTTCACCGGCTCGGGAAAATACGCGCGCGAGTTCAAGCGGCGGGCCCAGGCCGGCATGCTGGGGGTCAATATCGGGGTGGCGGCGCCGATGGCTTTCTTCCCCTTTACCGGCTGGAAGAACTCCTTCTTCGGTGATCTACACGCCACCGGCCAGGACAGTGTGCGCTTCTACACCCGGCACAAAGTCGTGACGACGCGTTGGCTCTAGAAACGAGTACTCGGCCGCACGTACTCAGTGGCGAGGAGATCGTCGCCCTATGCCGGCGGTACACGCTCTACGAATGGACGGCGCAGTCCGCCGCCGATCCGATCGCAGTGGATCATGCCAAAGGCGTGTACTTCTTTACCCCGGAGGGAAAACGGTACATCGACTTCAACAGCCAATTGATGAGCGTCAACGCCGGCCACGGTGACCCACGCATCATCGACGCGATCACGCGTCAGGCGGAAAAGCTGAGCTACGCCAATCCGTTCATGGCCCACGAGCCACGCGCCCTGCTGGGCAAGAAACTGGCCGAGCTGATGCCTGGCGACCTCGACAAGGTCTTCTTCACGCTGGGCGGGGCCGAAGCGAACGAGAACGCGATCAAGCTCGCCCGGACGGTGACGGGTCGCCACAAACTCATTGCGCGCTACCGCTCGTATCACGGGGCGACGGCCGGCGCGATGGCGTTGACGGGCGACCCCCGCCGCTGGGCCAACGACCTCGGGACCTCGGGCGTGGTCCATGTCCTCGATCCCTATCACGGGCCACAACGCGAGGAGGATTCGGTGGAGGACGCCCTGCGCTACCTGGAGGAGACGATCCAGCTGGAGGGCCCGAACACCATCGCTGCCTTCTTCCTCGAAACCGTGACCGGCACCAACGGCATCCTGATTCCGCCCGACGGCTATCTGCAGGGCGTCCGTGAGCTCTGCGATCGCTACGGCATCCTGATGGTCGCCGACGAGATCATGTCCGGGTTCGGACGAACCGGCGAGTGGTTCGCGGTCAATCACTGGAAGGTCGTGCCCGACATCATGACCATGGCGAAGGGCCTGACCAGCAGTTACGTGCCGCTGGGAGCCGTGGGCATGCGGCCGAAGATCGCCCAATACTTCGACAAGAACGTCTTCTACGGCGGACTGACCTACAACAGTCATCCGCTGGCCTGCGCGGCCGCCCTGGGTGCGATCCAGGCCTACGAGGAGGACGACATGATCGGCAACGCCCGGCGCATGGGCGAGGTCATGAAGCACCACCACGAGACGCTGCGCAAGAAGCACCCATGCGTCGGGCTGACGCGGTCGATCGGCCTCTTCGGTATCCTCGAGCTGGTTCGCGACCGCAGGACGATGGAACCGATGGCACCGTTCAATGGGACGTCAGACGAGATGAAGGCGGTCGGCAAGTACCTCCGCGAGCATGGCCTGTACACCTTCGTCCGCTGGAACACGATCATGACCAACCCCCCGCTGTGCATCAACGAAGAGGAGCTGGCGGAGGGCTTCGCCATCATCGACAGGGCGCTCGAGATCGCGGACCAGGCCGTCGCCTAACTCCGCGCGCCTGGCGTCCCCATGACTGTCATACACGACGATCCATCACGACCCGATCCGGGATTCGCGGAGCTCTACGGGCAACTGCCCGACGCGACGGATCTGTGGCCGTGGCTCGAGCTGGCTCGGGAGGTGGCGCCGCCGGTGCTTTATCTGGGCATCGGGACCGGCCGGCTTGCGGTACCGTTGCATGCGGCCGGGATCGAGCTGGTCGGCGTCGACAGCCACCCGGGGATGCTGGAACAGCTACGGCGGCGCCTTCCAGATCTGGAGCTCGTTCAATCGCGCATCGAAGAACTCAACCTCGGTCGGCAATTCCATCTGGTCATCGTTCCGTCGAACATCCTCTACCTGGTCGAACGACTGCGCGCCGCCGCCGGCCATGTGGCTCCCGGGGGCTCGCTCGCGTTCGAGCTGACTAACCCCCACTGGTTGCGGGCCGGCGCCAGCCCGGGGGTCCGGGTCCACTCGTTCGACAGCGACGGTGCGCGCTTCCAGGTGGACTACAAGCTTCCGGGCGGCCGCACCGTGACCCAACAGGCCGAGATTTCACTGGTCTGGCCGGAAGAGGTCGAACGCTGGCTCGCGACCGGCGCCGGTCTGAACCTGCGTCGCATGTTCGGACGACCGGACGCCGAGCTGCTCGCGTCCCCAAGCTTTTACGTCGTGGCGGGACGGTGACCTCTCATCGCCCATCCAACGTCAACGGTTTAGAGTTATCGAGGCCATGGGGGAAGAACCAGGAGAGCGGCGCACCGGAGGCATTGTCCGGCGCGGCGTGGAGCGGCAAATCGACGATCGTAAGCTGCTCGAGCGGCCCGACGGCGCCCCGGAATTCCTCGAAAGCGACCCCTGGCGGGTGCTGCGGATCCAGGCCGAGTTCGTCGCCGGCTTCGACGCGCTGGCGACCGTGGGACCAGCCGTTACCTTCTTCGGTTCGGCACGCGTTCGACCGCCCGACCCGATGTACGATGCCGCGCGCGCCCTGGCGGCCGAGCTTGCCCGGCGGGGCTTCGCCATCATCACCGGAGGCGGGCCGGGCACGATGGAGGCCGCCAACCGGGGCGCCCGTGAAGGTCACGGCCTCTCGGTCGGCCTCAACATCGAGCTGCCCTTCGAGCAGGGACTCAACGAATACGTCAACCTGGGCATCGAGTTCCACTACTTCTTCGTGCGCAAGACGATGTTCGTCAAGTACGCGGAGGCTTTTGTCATCTTCCCGGGCGGCTTTGGCACCATGGATGAGCTGTTCGAGGCGCTGACGCTGATTCAGACGGGCAAGATCGTGCACTTCCCGGTGATCATGTTCGGCTCCGACTACTGGGCCGGGCTTCGGCAGTGGATCCGCGATCGGGTATTGGCCGAGGGGAAGATCTCGCCGGAAGACCTGGACCTCATGGTGGTCACGGACGACGTCCAGCAAGCCGCCGACATCGTCGAGCAGTACTACCAGCGGAAGGTGCTGGAGGTCCAGCCGAAGGAGCGAGCGAGACCGAAGAAGAGCGACGCTCAGTGACGCCTTCGGTCGAAGTGACGTTTCTTCAGGACGGCGGGCAGCCGGCCGAACAGGTGGCGGCAGAGCTGGCCGAGTTCATCGGCGCGGCGCAGCGAAGTCTCGACATCGCCATCTACGACCTGAATCTGGCCGGCGGCCCGGCTGACCAGCTGCGCGACGCCTTCAAGGCCGCCGCCGCTCGCGGCGTCGCGGTCCGGCTGCTCTACAACGTCGACTTTCCCAACCCCATCCCGGTGCCGCCCCCCTCGCAGGCCGACACGGCGCTCATCGCCAGCCTGGGCGTGGCGACGAAACCCGTGTCGGGCGTCCCCTCCTTGATGCACCACAAGTACGTCGTGCGCGATGCGGCGACCGACGCCGCAACCGTCTGGACCGGCTCGATGAACTGGACGAATGATTCCTGGACGCGAGAGGAAAACGTGATCCTGAAGATTCCGTCGGCGGCATTGGCGGCCGAATACGCAAAGAACTTCAGCGAGCTGTGGGACACGGGCCGGGTCGAGGGCAGCGGGAAGTACGACCTCGGCGGCGTTCCGATTGTGTACCAGGACAGTCCTGTGAAGGCGCATGTCTTCTTTGCCCCGGGGCGTGGCCGACAGATGGCGCACGTGATCTCCGAGCGGATCGCGCACGCCCGCCGCCGGATCCGGGTATGCTCGCCGGTCATCACCGCGGGGGTGATTCTGGGTACTCTCGGCGACCTGGCGCGGTCATCGCACCCCGAGTTCAAGGGGGTCTACGACCGCACGCAAATGGCCGAGGTGCTCGGCCAGTGGCGGGTCGACCCACACGCCGGCTGGAAAGCGCCGGCGTTCCAGGCGGTCAGCACCGCACTGCCGTTCGCTTCCAAGGTCACGACGCCCTACTCTCCGACGAGCGTGCACGACTTCATGCACGCCAAGATCACCGTGGTCGACAACACCGTATTTACAGGCAGCTACAACCTCTCGCACGCCGGCGAGGACAATGCCGAAAATCTGCTCGAGCTCGACAGCGCGCCGCTCGCCGACCGGTTCGTCGAATTCGTCGATGTGGTCTTTGCGCGCTACGCCAAGACCCCGGCCGCTGCGCCAAAATAGAGGCCATGGCGCGGCGTCATCACGCAGCTCTCGCCGCCGGGTCGGCACTCCTGATCGCTGCCCTCCTGCCGCCGGTCGAGGGTCTGGCCGACCAGCGGCTGAGCCTCCACATGCTCGAGGAGATGCTGGTGCTCGCGATCGTCGTGCCCTTGCTCGCCTATGGCGTAAATCCGCTCCTGTCCGGCCGATTCACATCCGGGCTGTCACCGATCATTGGCATCCTCGCGCTAAATCTGGTTCTCTTTGGATCGCAGGTCCCGATGGTCCTCGATCTGGCGACCAAAAACCTGGGGGTTCGCGAGGCGCTGCAGGGAAGCTTCGTGCTGGGGGCCTTTGTCTTCTGGTGGCCGATCGTTGGGAGGAATCAGCTGACCGCGATTGCCAAGATCGGCTACCTGATTGTCGCCGGCGTGCCGCCTACCATCCCGGGGATCACGCTGGCGCTGTCACATCACCTTTTCTATCAGGCCTATCGCTCGATCGAGGACCAGCAGCTGGCCGGCCTGCTGCTCTTCGCCACGGCGAAGTTCGCGCTCGTCGCCAGCACCCTGGTGCTCCTGTGGCGACTGCTGACTCCGCAGCCCGATCCGCCCGACGGCGATGATGGACGTTCGGGCGTGGCCGCTTCTCCGCCGATCGCGCCGGCCTGGCTCGCGTGGCTCAACGAGGAATTGCCGGCCGAGGCCGATCGTCCGCGTCTTCCAGTTCGGCTCCCCGGCTGACCCGGTTTAGATCAGCGGCCAGGGATAGGCCCAACGCGAGGTCGGCTCCGGGTAGCGGCCTTCATCCGCGATCCGCCTGGCGCGTTGGGTGAGCGCCCGAAGCTCCGCGCCCGAGATCAGTTGCCGGAGCTCAATGACCCAGCCTTTACCGGCGAGCAAGTCGCTCGCCAAGCGTTGCGCGTCGCGGCGAAGATTCCCCGGCACTTCCTCGCCCGCGAATTCCCAGATCACGGTCCGCAGCTTGGGCAGCGAGTGAAAGGTAAGGCCGTTGTCGACGCCCCAGATGTGACCCTCGCCGTCAAGCAGACAATGGCCGCTCTTGCGGTCGGCGTTGTTGACGATGACATCGAACGCCGCCAGGGTACGAAAGTCGGCGGCTCGGGCGGGCATCAAGGAGAAGTAGTGCTCCTGGAGGTCGGCCGCGATGAACTGCTGTAAGGAGCCGGGCCCCAGCGGGCCGTCGGTGCGATAGACGGTGAGTGGCACCACCTGCCAGCCGAGCGACGCGCTGACCAGGTACGCGGCGACTTCGCGTTTGCCGAGCGTGCCGTCCGGAAAATCATCGAGCGGGGTCTCCCCAGGCGCCGGCTTGTAGATGGCGAGCGTCTCCCCGCCTCCATCCCCGCGGACGTGGGCCAGGTAGGTGTAGTTGGAGCAGTCGGGCATCAGCCCGCGAGCTTTGATGCGACCTTCGCGCAGTAGCCGCTGCCGCGCCTCGTCACGTGGGAAGGGCGACGCCTGGGCCATCGCTAGTGATGCCCGTTCAGCCGGGGGCACACGCCGCCGTCGTGATCGATGGGGCCACCGCACATGGGGCAGGGAGGGCGGCCGGCGCTGATGAGGCTGGCCGCGTGCGTGGCGAGGGCCTGCATCTGCGGGAGGCTGGCCTCGAAGTGTCCGGTGGCGGCTTCGTCCCCCTCATCGACGAGTTCCACCAGTGAGACCTCGAAGGCCTTCTCGTCTTGACTGTAAGTCAGGGTCATAAACCCGACGCGCCAGATGGGGGCCACCGGCTGCTCGAGCGCCATGTCGGGGAGGCGGCCCGCCGGCGGCACGGGCACTCGAGAGAAAACCTCCTGCAGCCGCTCGGTCAGGGCCCGTAGCTGGTCCTTCTCGAGCGCGAGACTGATCAGCGCGCCGGCGGCACGAAGCTGCAGGTAAAACTCGCGCTTGCCCGGCTCGCCGATCGCTCCCGCGGTCACCCGGCTGACTTGCTCGAAGTCAAAGCTTTCCGATGCCACGGCTCTATTCTCCCGAATAAAAGAATGCGGGCCGCTGGGGGAGCGGCCCGCTAAGAGGGGGAGGGAATCGACGCACCTGATTTTGTACCCACTCTGCGAGCCGTTTAGCGCGGTTGGGCATCGGGCCAGCACCTGAATGCTCCGCGGGCCCAACTGATTCGAAAACGAAGCCAAAAAGGGCTACAGAGCCCTGCCTAGAATGAGGCGTGAGACCCTCGTTGGACCCTCGGTGGTGGCACCGCAACTTAACGACGTTTCAGAAGGTGGTGGTGGCCAATTCCGCCATCATTGCCGCGGGCGCCGTCAGCGGCCCACTCATCACCCTGAATTTCTCGGGCCGCACCCGGCTGCCGTTCCTGATCGGACTGCTCGCCATCGGACTGGTCGCCATCCTGATCGCCAACTTTCTGATCCTTCGGCTGGCGTTCAAACCCATGCGGGAGCTCGAGTCCACCATGGGAGCCGTGCAACCCGGGCTCGATGAGCCGCGCGTGCATGCCAACTTCTCCGATCCCGACCTGCGCCGGATCGCGACCGTCTTCAACTCCATGCTCGACCGGCTGGAACATGAGCGCCACCTGAGCGCGCAACGCGTCCTTCAGGCGCAGGAGCGGGAGCGACAGCGGGTGGCCAGGGAGCTACACGATCAGACCGGCCAGGCGCTGACGCACGAGATCATCAGCCTGGACCTGTTGCTGGAACGAACCGGCGATGCGAAGGCGCGCCAGCAGTTAGAAGCCGTCAAAAGAACGTTGGAGGAAACGCTCGAGGAAGTGCACCGGATGTCCCAGGACCTGCGACCCTCCGTGCTCGACGATCTCGGTCTGGTTCCCGCGCTCCGTACGCTGGCCAAGCAGCCCTCGGGCGCCCAGGTCGCGCTGCAGGTCGATGGGCTACGCGACCGCCTACCGGCGCCGATCGAGACGGCCCTGTACCGGATCGCGCAGGAAGCCCTGACCAACGCCAACAAGTACGCGAAGGCATCGCACGTGAACATCGATCTGCGTTGCCTCGACGGACACGTTCGGCTGCGCGTCGGCGACGACGGGGTCGGCTTCGATCCGCAGAGCATTCCTGAGCGGGAAGAGCCGGGCCGCGCCGGCCTGGGAATCTTTGGCATGCGGGAACGCGCCACGCTGCTGCGCGGCACGTTAGAAATCCACTCCGCCCCACACCGAGGAACCGAGGTCGTCGCCCAATTACCACTGGAGGACCGCCATGCAGGTTGAGCGCCGCCCGATTCGTGTGATGCTGGTCGAAGACCATAACCTGGTGCGCGCCGGCATCCGCGCGGTGATCGACGGCCAGAGCGATATCCAGGTCATCGCCGAAGCGACCGAGGGCCGGGAGGCGGTCCGGTTGGCGCGGGCCAACTGCCCGGATGTCGCCGTCGTGGACGTGGCGATGCCGGGCATGTCCGGGATCGAGGTGACGCGCGACATTCGCCGCCTCTGCCCTCAGACCCAGGTCCTGATCCTGACTGCTCACGACAACGAGGAATATTTTTTCCAGACGCTCAAGGCGGGGGCGGTCGGCTATGTGCTCAAGAAGGCCGCCGCTTCGGACCTGATCGCGGCTATCGAGGCTGCCAGCAAGGGTGAGCCGTATCTCTATCCGTCGGTCGCCAGGCTGCTCGTCTCTGATTACCTGCAGCGCGCGCCCGAGCGCGAGACGTTCGAGCCGCTCAGCGATCGGGAGCGGGAAGTGCTGCGGCTGGTGGCGGAAGGCAAAACGAACCGGCAGATCGCCGATGGCCTGTTCCTCAGCATCAAGACGGTGCAGACCCACCGCGACCACATCATGAAGAAGCTCCACATGCACGATCGCACGGAGCTGGTGAAGTACGCGATCCGCAAGGGCCTGATCGAAGCGGACAGCTAGCGAGCGATCTCGACCGTCAACGAGCGGTCTAGAAACCGGCCGACATCTTCCGCCTCTGCCTCGATGCCTCGGCGGATCACGGTGCCCAAGCGGGCAAACGGTTCGACGCGGAGCTCGTCGCCGCTGCCGGATCGGCGCAGAGACCAGGCGGCAACCCCTCGGCCATTGACGACGACCGCCGGATGCAGCCAGCCGCCGCCACGTTGGAGCCGGCGCTGGAGAGCTTTCGGCACGGCCAGGTCGCGTCGGCGATAACCGAGCAGGTAGGTATCGAAGGCCGGGAGCAGGCGCACCGGCTGCGCGGCCGGCGTGGTCAGGCGCTTGAGCCGGCCTTTGAGCAGAAAGCCCGGCTGTCCCTGGATCGTGACCTCGATCAGGCTGGCGTTCGCCTCGCTTACGGCCGAGCGCGCGTCAGTCATGGAAATGCCGGACCAGGCGGAAAGGTCCTCGATCGTGGCCGGGCCGTAGGCCGAGAAGTAGCGACGAGCAAGCGTGCTCAAGGCGCGCTCGCGAGACGGCAGCGGTGCCGGCCGGACCCAGTCATCCAGCAGCACATAGGTTGATTCGCCATTGGTTCGGTCGGGCCCGAGGCAGACCAGGCCCTGCAACGCCGCCCGCCTGATCAGATGGATGGGCAGCCTGGGCTCGGGGATCGAGCGTGATACCCCGGCTTCTCAACCGATCCACGAGTTCGTATCGGGTCAGCGGGCCGGCATCGGTGAGAATGCTTCGGATAGCGACCACGCTGCTGGATTGCACCGCGTCACTCAGACCGAGTTGCGCGTGGCGGGTGGCGCTCCCCCGGACGAAGACGGGGCCCAGCAACGCAAGCAACCACCGCACGTCTTCGACGGCGACCACGTGCAGCGTGCCGCGCATCAACCACGTCCGGACGACGGAACGTTGCTCGTTCAGCGCGCGCCCGAGGTCGGCCACACGGAGGCCGCGGCTCCTGGCGCGAACCCCGAGCCAGGCGGCGCTCAGGACCTGCGCCTGCAGGCCGCACACCTCGCGCAGCACCTGCGTCGACGTTGAGTCGCCGGCGGCGGTCGCCAGGCGTTGCGCGTGCGCGCGGAGGCGGAGAACCGCAGCCTCGGAGAGTGCGGGCTTAGCCGCCTCCCGGTCCCACCTCGAGCCCTGGTTGCGTCATCCGCGCCGGATCCAGCAACCGGTCCAACTCCTCCGGCGGCAGCTTGGTCCGCTCGCGAGCCACCTGGCGAACGGTCTTGCCGCTGGCCAGTGCTTCTTTCGCGATCTTTGCCGCGTCGTCGTAGCCGATCGCCGGCGCCAGCGCCGTGGCCAGCATCAGTCCCTGCTCGACCATCTGTGGCCCGCGGTCGGTCGCCTTGATCCCCGTAATGCATTGGCGGGTTAGGTTCTGGGCCGAGGTCGAGAGCAACGCGATCGACTCGAGCAGGCAGAAGGCCGCCACCGGCATCATCAGGTTGAGCTCGAAGATGCTCCCCGACTGGGCAGCGATCGTCATCGTCTGGTCGTTGCCCAGGACTTTCGCGACCACCATGGTCATCGACTCGATGATCACCGGATTGACTTTGCCGGGCATGATCGAGCTTCCAGGTTGCACGTCAGGAAGCGTCATCTCGCCGAGGCCGGCACGAGGCCCTGAGGCGAACCAGCGCAGGTCATTACCGATCTTCCACAGGCTGACGGCGACGGTTCGAAGCGCCCCCGCTGCGGAAAGCACCGCGTCGAGGGTGGCCTGGGCCTGAAAGTGGTTGTCGGTCTCTCGAACCATGACGCCGGCCCGCCGGGTCAGATGGGCGCAGACCCGTTGGGCGAACTCGGGGTGGGCATTGACGCCCGTGCCCACGGCGGTGCCTCCGACGGGGAGCTCGGCCAGTTCCTCCACGGCGCGGCGGACGCGCGCCACCGCCCGCTCGACCTGACCGGCGTAGCCGAGAAATTCCTGGCCGAGCCGGATTGGCGTGGCGTCCTGGAGGTGCGTCCGTCCAGTTTTGACCACCGGCATGAACTCTTTCGCCTTCTGGTCGAGGGCATCCTTGAGATAGGTCAGCGCCGGCAGCAATTCCTCATGGATCGCCACCAGGGCCGCGAGCTGCATCGCCGACGGGATGACGTCATTGCTCGACTGGCATCTGTTGACGTGGTCATTGGGGTGCACCGGCTGTCGCGAGCCCAGCGGCTGGCCGAGCTTCTCATTGGCCCGGTTCGCAATGACCTCATTGGCATTGGTATTGGTCGACGTTCCCGAGCCGGTCTGGAAGACATCGACTACGAAATCCTTATCGAACTTCCCTTCTTCGACCTCCTCGGCGGCGTCCTGGATTGGGTTGGCCAGGCGGGTCTCGAGCAGTCCCAGCTCGGCGTTGACGAGCGCGGCCGCACCCTTGATCTGGGCCAGGGCGCGGATGAAACGGCGAGGGAGCCGCAGCGTGCTGATCGGAAAGTTCTGGCGGGCTCGCTCGGTACTCGCCCCGTAGTACGCGTCCGACGGGACCCGGACCTCGCCCATCGAGTCCTTTTCCATGCGGGCCCCATCCTCTGACATCGAGGTCATCCTAACAACCAATTGACGTCATTCAGGCCGGCGACCAGCCGTGCCCGAAAATCGCGTAATCTGTACGCCGTGCGGGCCCGTATCGTGTCCATCCAGCTTTGTCCTGGCCACCGCGAACCGATGCAGGTGGTGCCCACCGCGAACCTCGTGGAGGGCCTTGGCCTCGAGGGTGATAAGCATGCCGGCTCTGCCTCCAAGCGGCAGGTCCTACTGGCCGACAAGGAAGCGCTCGATGCGGTCGGCGTTCTCCCGGGCACGATCAAGGAGAACCTCACCCTCGAAGGGGCGGACGTGATGAGGCTCCCCGCGGGGACACGGCTCCGACTGGGGCGGAGTGCCGTGCTCGAAATCGTGGCGGTCTGCGAACCCTGTTTCCGAATGGACGAGATCCGGGATGGGCTGCGCGCCGAGCTGGAGGGCCGGCGGGGCATGCTCTCGCGCGTCGTCCAGGGCGGCCCCATCAGCGTCGGCGACGCGATCGCCATCGAACGGTCAGAGCCGCTCGCTTCTTAGCTTGATCCGCGCGATCGACCTGCATGTCCATTTGCCGCTCAAGGAATGGCTCGACGGCAGCATGGGGCCGTACCGCGAAGGGGCCGCCAGGTATTTCCGCAGCGAGGTGCACGAGCGCAGCGTCGAC
>Ga0193751_1002097_pt1 | contig 12310 bp, 15 predicted proteins | sample L1c2metaG_FD_143050 | JGI IMG/M metagenome (GOLD analysis project Ga0193751, IMG submission 143050) | Soil microbial communities from a riparian zone of the East river system, Colorado, United States - L1c2 | ecosystem: Environmental > Terrestrial > Soil > Riparian zone | place: USA: East River... | reverse complement strand
AGCCGCGAGCGAGATCGAGCTGACGGCGCAGGAGCTCACGGAGCTGGACGAGATCGGCGAAGCGGCCGGCGACCGCTACTCCGACATGTCGGCCGTCAACCGCTAGGGGAGGCCATGACCACACTCGAGAACAGACCGAACACCGCGCTCCTCGTCATCGACGTGCAGAACGGCGTCGTCGGTGGGACGCACGAGCGCGACGCGGTCGTCGCGAATGTCGGCGCCCTCGTCGAGAAGGCGCGGCAGGAACAGGTTCCCGTTGTCTGGATCCAGCACTTCAACGGCGAGAACCTCGCGAGAGGCAGCGACGACTGGCAGATCGTGCCCGAGCTGACGCCGGACGACGCCGAGCCGCTCGTCGAGAAGAGCTACGCCGACTCTTTCGAGGATACCACTCTCGAGACCGTGCTGTCGGGCCTCGGCGTGGGGCGACTCGTCGTCGCCGGCGCACAAACCGACGAATGCATCCGCTCGACCCTTCACGGCGCGATCGTCAGGGGCTACGACGCGACGCTTGTCAGCGACGCCCACACGACGGAAGACCAGTCAGCCTGGGGCGCGCCGCCGCCGGACAAGGTCATCGCGCACACGAACCTGTACTGGAAGTTCCACACCGCGCCCGGGCGGACGGCCGGGACGGTCGAAACCAGCGACGTCGACTTCGGCTAAGAGGCTCTAAAGCCGGCCGCGGAGCTCGTCGAGCGCGTCCCAGCGAGAGTCGCCGTGCTGCTCCTCGTGGGTGTGCGGCTCGACGTTCAGGTCCTTGCCGCAGACCGGGCACAGGCCCGCGCAATCCGGGTCGTGCAGGATCTTGTCCGGCAGCTCGAGCGCGATCGCGTCGTGCGCCCACGCTGACAGGTCGAGCACGTCGTCCGTAACGTACGGCGACCGCAGGTCCTCGTCCTCCCCCGGGCTCGTCGCCTGGTACTCCTGGGCGTCGATCGGGATCTCGAGCACGCTGTCGGCGAGGCAGCGGAAGCACGGGCCCTCGAGGCGTACGCGGAACGACAGGTTGAGGACGAAGCCGGAGCTCGCCTTCGTCACCGTCAGCTGAGCCGGGACGAGCGCCGGATCGGGCGCGTATGCCTGGCCGCCGAGCACGAGCGGCTCGACCTCCACGTCGACCCGGTCCTTGAACTGCTCTCCGATGCGCAACCGGAGCTGCCGCAGGTTGAACGTGGTCACGAACCTACGGTAGCGCTACGCGGCAGCGCGCTCGGGCGCCGCAGAGGGCGTCCGGTGCGGGAGCTCGGTGACGGTCGCGGGCGCCGGCCTGCGGGCCACGAGGATGAGCGCGACCGATGCGAGGACGATGAGCCCCGCGACGAGCTCGCGCGCGCCCAGGTGCTCGCCGACGAGCGCCCAACCGAGGACGACGGCGACGGCCGGGTTCACGTATGCATAGGTGGAGAGCAGCGGCGTCGAGGCATTCTTGAGCAACCAGCCGTACGCGGTGTAGGCGAGGATCGAGCCGAAGCCGACGAGGTAGGCGATCGAGCCGATGGACGTGAGCGAGATCGCGCTCGGATGCACGCGGCCGAACTCGCCGGTCGCGCCGGCCAGGACCGCGAGCATCAAGCCGGCGCACAGCATCTGCATGCCGGCGCTCAGCACGGAGCTGCCGGGCAGCGGGGCGACGCGGGCGTAGGCCGAGCCGGCCGCCCAGGCGAGCGCTCCGCCGAGGAGCACGAGCGTCCACAGCGGATCGATCGTCCCGCCGCCGGCCGCGAGGAGTCCGACGCCGGCGAGGCCGGCGAGGATTCCGGCTGCGGCGAGCAGCGGGATGCGGATACCGAAGAACGCGCGGTCGATGACCGCCATGAACAGCGGCACGCATCCGACGACGAGGGCGGCGAGGCCGGTGGCGACGTGCTTCTCGGCGAACGCGAGCGCACCCGTTTCGACGACGAGCAGGAGACCGCCGACGCGGGCTGCGGCGCCCCACTGTCGGCGGCCCGGCCGCTCGGCGGCAACCTCACCGCGGCGGTGCGCCCAGGCGTACAGGAGCGCTCCGGCAATGAGGAAGCGGATGGAAAGCATCACGAGCGGCGGTAGGCCGCGCTCGGCCACGGCGATGCCGAGGTACGTCGATCCCCAGACGACGTAGACGAGACCGAGGGCGGCAGCGAGCTTCATAGCTTCACCGTGCCTAGCCCTCTACTATTAGTGCAAATCGGGATATAATTACTTAACATGAATAAACGTGATGGATTCCTCGGGCTCGAGCTGCGCCATCTGGCCGCGCTCGAAGCCGTCGGACGCACGCAGTCGTTCGGCCGCGCGGCGCGCGAGCTCGGCTACACGCAGTCGGCAGTGAGCCAGCAGATCGCCCACCTCGAGCGCGTCGTCGGGCAGCGGCTCGTCGTTCGGCCCGGCGGACCGCGCCCCGTGTCCCTCACCGAGGCAGGCCTGCTCCTGCTCCGACACGCGGACGCAATCGTCGCGCAGCTCGATGCGGCGCAGGCGGACATGGCCGCCCTGGCCGAGGGAGCGGCCGGCCCGCTCCGCGTCGGCATCCTTCAGAGCGTCGGCGCGCGCATCCTCCCGGCGCTGCTCCGGCGCTTCCGCGACGAGTGGCCGCGCGTCGAGGTGCAGGTGCACGAGGAAGCGGACGTCGCCGACCTGCTCCGCCTCGTCGAGCGCGGCGAGCTCGATCTCACGTTCGCCGAGCTGCCGCTGCCGGAAGGGCCGTTCGAGTCGCGGGAGGTCCTGCGCGATCCCTACGTCCTGCTCGTGTCCGCGAAGTCAGAGCTCGCCGAGCGCGACAGCCTCCCGCTCCGCTCGCTCGCCGGAATGCCGCTGATCGGCTGGCGGACGTCGGGGGAGCCCGACCGCTTCCTGCGCGGGCACGTCTCGGACATCAACGTGGTCTTCCGCACCGACGACAACGGGACGCTCATGTCGCTCGTGGCGGAAGGCCTCGGCTCCGCGGTCGTCCCGTACCTCGTCGTCAACCCGCGCAACCAGGCGCTGGTCGCTGTGCCGCTGGGCGGACGCCTACCGCCGCGTGTGCTCGGGGTCGTGTGGCACCGCGACCGCTATCGCTCCGCCGCGTCGCACGCGTTCGTCGACCTCGCGGCCGAGCTCGGCACCGACTACATGGAGCGTCAGTAGCCGAGGTCGTCCGCGGCGTCGTCGGTCGGCCCGATGCCGGCGACGACGGTCTCCTGCGAACGCTCGTGCAGCCGCTCGCGCCCGCGTTTCACCGCGGACAGGAACTTGTCGAGGTTGACCTCGAGCGTCGAGAGGATGCCGTCGGCCCAGTCCTCCATCTCGAGGCGCGTCTCGCGCGCCTGGCGGCGAGCCTCGTCGACGATGTCCTGCGCCTGGTGCTCGGCGATCTTGACGATCTCGGTCTGCGAGGCCTCGCGCACGGCCTGCTCGCGCGCCTCGGCCAGGAGCCGGTCGACTTCGCGCTTCGCCTCCGCGAGCATCTCCTGCCGCTCCTTCACGATCCAGCGCGCCTGCTTGATCTCTTCCGGGATGGTCGCGCGCATCTGGTCGAGGATGTCGTAGATCTCCTCGCGGTCGATGCGGACCTGGTCGGTGAGAGGGACGGCCTTCGCGTTGTGCACGAGGTCGTCGAGCTTGTCGATGAGAACGAGGACGTCCATAGATTCCAGTTTAGCCCGTAGGGCTGTCAGTCCCCGGGATTCTCCGGCGTACCCGGACGTCCTGCCGGGAACATCTCCTTGAAGCGGCGGGCAACAGGCTCCGGCACGAGGTCGGAGATGTCGCCGCCGAAGGCCGCGATCTCCTTCACCCCGCTGGATGAGACAAAGCTCACATTCGGGCCGGCCATGACGTACATCGTCTCGATGTCGGGCGCGAGGTGCCGATTGAGCTGGTTCATCTGGAACTCCCACTCGAAGTCCGACATGACGCGCAGGCCCTTCACGATCGCCTTCGCCTCCCACCGGTGCGCGAAGTCGACGACGAGCTCGCGGAAGACGTCGATCTCCACGTTCGGCAAGTGCGCGAGCGCGCTGTGCAGGAACTCGACGCGCTCCTCGATCGTGAACATCGGCTGCTTGTGGCGCGGCTCGCCGACGACGCCGACGACGACGCGGTCGAAGATGCCGGCAGCTCGGCCGATCACGTCGACGTGACCGTTCGTCACCGGGTCGTACGAGCCGGGGCAGATCGCGGTGATCACTTCTCGTACACCGTCACGCGCGTCTGACCGTACTTCCGCGAGGTGCGTTCCTCGAGCGGCAGCTCCGGCTGCGTGCGCGCATCCGTTTCGACGACGAGCATGCCGTCGTCCGAGAGGACGGCGGGCAGATAGCGCGCGAGTTGGGGCTGGAGGTCGGAGTACATGTCGTACGGGGGGTCGACGAGGACGAGATCGTACTTCCTGCCTGCGGAGGCTTCCGCCGAGAGCGCTGCGATCGCGTCGCGGCGCAGAACGGTCGCCTGCAGCTTGAGCTTGTCGAGGTTCCGCTCGATCGCGCGCACGGCGTCCGGGTCCGATTCGACGAACACCGCCCGCGCGGCGCCGCGCGAGAGCGCCTCGAGCCCCATCGCCCCCGAGCCCGCGTACAGGTCGAGGACGGCCGCACCGTCCACGGGGCCGACGATGTTGAACACGTTCTCGCGCACGCGGTCCGAGGTCGGCCGCGTGTCCTGGCCCGCCGGGGCGTTGATGGTGTGGCCCCTGTGGGAGCCCGCGATGATCCGCACACCTCCTAGCTTAGGAGGACGCCAGGCAGGCGTCGTGCGACGACGGCGCCACGCGCACCTTCTCGAGCACGCGTCCGTTCGCGTCGAGGACGCACAGCGTCCCCTCGTCGAGCGACGGCGTGAGAACCCTGCCCGCAGCGAACTGCACGTTGTAGGAGCCGACGGGGATTCGCGTCGTAGTCAGAAGTCGCGCGGTCGGCTCGTGGTAGACGCGCAACGTCCCCGAGGCGCCGCTCGTCACGTACGCGCGGTCGCCGAGGAACGTCACGTGCTGTGGCGCGCCGTCCGCCGGAAGCGTCGGCCCGCCGTGCACCGCGATCGTGCTCGCCTCGCCACCGGTGATCCACGCGCGCCCGCTGGGCGCGAAGCCGACGTCGTGCGCGAGGAACGGCGGCTTGACCGTCGCGGTGTGCCGCGGCCGCGCCGGGTCGGAGACGTCGACGACCGCGATCGCGTTCGAGGCCGTCCCGAGCCCCACCCACAGCGTGCGCCCGTCCGGCGCAAGTGACACATGACGCGGCCACTGCGACAGCCTCACGCGACCCACGACGACGCCGCGCAGGACGTCTATCGCCACCAGCTCCGTATGACCCGAGTCGCTCACGAACGCATGCCGGCCGTCGTGTGCGGCTGCGGTGTATCGCGGCTCGCCGAAGCCCTCGATCACGTGCCGCTCGAGCACGGTCACGCGGCCGGTAATGGTGTGCGCGACGACGGCGTGGTCGCCGACGCGCTCGATGCTGAACGGCGACGGCGCCGTCGGGATGCGGCGATAGACATGCCCGGTCGTCATCCCGACGAGGACGACCTGCGCCTCCGTGTCGGCCGTGACGTACGCGAGCGGCTCGTGCGCGAGGACGGCCGGAGCCGCCGCAATGGCGAGAAGGAACTGACGCCGGTCCACCCTGTCTATACGGTGCCGCGCGTGGAAACGGTCCCGCTGCGGCGCAACCGCGACTTCGTGCTGCTCCAGGCAGGCCAACTCCTGTCGAACGTCGGCACGCAGGTGACGCAGATCGCGTACCCGTTGCTCGTGCTCGCGCTCACGCACTCTCCCGCGAAGGCGGGAATCGTCGCGTTCGCACGCGCCATTCCGCTGTGGCTGTTCGCGCTTCCTGCTGGTCTCGCCGCCGACCGGTTCAGCCGGAAGCGGATCATGATCATCTCCGACGTCGTCCGCACCGCGACGGTGACCGCGCTCGGCGTCGGCTTGGTCCTCCATCACGTCGCCTTCTGGGAGATCCCGGTCGTCGCGTTCGTCGAAGGCGCCGGCGCGGCGCTCTTCGGCGGCGCACAGATGGGAGCGATGCGCTCCGTGGTCCCGCGGCCGCAGCTGCCGATGGCGACGAATGTCCTCACCGCCCGCATCGCGATCGTGCGGCTCGCGGGGCCGCCACTCGGCGGAATCCTCTTCGGCTTCGGGCGCGCGCTGCCGTTCCTCACGGATGCCGGCTCCTACGCGGCGTCGACCGGGTCGCTCCTCGCGATGCGCACGCGTTTCGAGGAGGAGCGCGAACGCGAGTCCGCGCCGATCGTCCACAGCCTGCTGGAGGGCATCCGCTTCCTCTGGTCGAGCCCGTTCCTGCGGACGATCGTCGGCATCTTCACGCTCGCGCAGATCGTCTTCCCCGGCGTGTCGCTCGCTCTCGTCGTCATCGCCAAGCGGCAAGGGCTGTCGGGCGCGGAGATCGGCGCGCTCGTCGCCGTCTTCGGCGCCGCTCTCCTGGTCGGCTCTGCGATCTCGCCGATCGTGCGCACGCTGCTTCCGACGCGGGCGCTGATCGTGCTCGAGTTCTGGACATGGGCCGGCTGCGCGCTCTTCCTCATCTGGCCGAGCGTCTACGTGTTGACGGCGAGCCTCATCCCGACTGCGCTCGCGATTCCGACAACGGACTCGATCGTCTGGCCCTACCAGCTCTCGCTCACGCCGGACCGGCTGATCGGCCGCACGACGGCGGCGATCAGCTCTCTGACCGGCGGCACCGCCGCGCTCGGGCCGCTCGTGGCCGGATTCCTGCTCGCAACCGTCTCCGCTCGCGCGACGATCGCCGTCTTCGCAGCGTTCGGCGTCGCGATGGCCGTCTGGGGGACGCTCAGCCCAGCGATTCGAGCGGCGCCGGCGATCGACGAGCTATAGCTCGCGCCTGCTCGAGCAAGGCCCGGTCGCGCTTGAAGCTGGCAAAACGGAGGTCCGACATCCCGGACTGGCGCGTACCGAGCAGCTGGCCGGTGCTGCGAAGGTCGAGGTCGACCTCGGCGAGCTCGAAGCCATCCGTCGTCGCGACGAGTGCGTCGAGGCGCTTCTGTGCCGACTCCGTGAGCTCCTCGGTCGGCCGCGAGACGAGCACGCAGAACGACTGCTCGGCGCCGCGGCCGACGCGGCCGCGCAGCTGGTGGAGCTGCGCGAGGCCGAAGCGGTCGGCCTCCTGCACGATCATCACGGTCGCGTTCGGAACGTCGACGCCGACCTCGATGACGGTGGTCGCGACGAGAACGTCGATCTCCCCCGCCTTGAAGCGCGCCATCGTGGTGCGCCGCTCCGCCGCTTTTTGCCGGCCGTGCACGCAGCCGACGCGGAAGTCGCGCAGCTCCGCGCGCTGCAGCCGCTCGGCCTCCTCCTCCGCCGCTCGTGCGCGCGAGGTCTCCGACTGCTCGATGAGCGGACAGACGACGTACGCCTGGCGGCCTTCGCGCAACAGGCGCGTCAGACGCGTATATGCCTCCGACGCGCGCTCCTCGCCGATGTGCGAGGTGACCACCGGCTTGCGCGACGCCGGCGGCTTCGCGATCTCCGACACGGCGAGGTCGCCGTAGATCGTCAGCGCAAGCGTGCGCGGGATCGGTGTCGCCGTCATGTGCAACACGTGCGGCCCGCGCCCCTGCGTGAGCGCCTGCCGTTGCTCCACGCCGAAGCGGTGTTGCTCGTCGACGACGGCGACCGCGAGATCGCGTAGCTCGACGCCCTCCTGGATGAGCGCGTGCGTTCCGACGACGACGTCGGCGCCGAGCGCACTCGCGCGGTCGCGCTTCGGCGTCGCGTTCGTCAGCAGGCCGCACGACACGCCGAGCGCAAGGCACAGATCCGAGACGGTGTCGAAGTGCTGTTCGGCGAGCGTCTCCGTTGGAGCCATCAGCGCGCCTTGCCGCCCGTTCTCGACCGCGCGCAGTAGCGCGTACAGCGCGACGACGGTCTTGCCCGAGCCGACGTCGCCCTGCAGGAGGCGCTGCATCGGCACGGTGCGCGTGAGGTCGGCGTCGATCTCGCGGATGGCCTGCTCCTGGTACGGCGTCAACGCGAACGGGAGCGACTTGCGATAGCGGACGATCAGATCGCCCGCCTCGCCGAGCGAGGGTGCGAGCGTGCGCTCGCGCTCGGCGGCGCGGCGTGCGATGCCGATCTGGAGCAGCAGCAGCTCGTCGAACGCGAGCCGCTTCCGGCCGATCTCCGCCTCGTCCTCGCTCTGTGGCCGGTGGACGACCGCGAGCGCGTCGCGCTTGAGCGGCATTGACTCGCCGGCGCGTAGCGCGGCCGGCAGCGGATCGAAATAGTCGGAGACGTGCGGCAGCGCCGCCTCGACGACGCGGCGCACGGTCTTCGCCGCGATCTCCTCCGCTGCGGGATACACAGGCGCGAAGTCCGCCGTCGCCCGCGCCTCGCCGAGATCGTACGAGCGAACGTCGAAGCCGTAGCGGCCCATCTTCCCGCGCAGGCGGACGCGCATCCCGGGCTTCAGCTGGTCGGCGATCCACGGCTGGTTGAACCACGTCGCGCCGACCGTCGCCGTGCCGTCGGAGACGCGCGCGGTGACGAGCGTGCGCCGTCCGCGCAGCGGGCGCTTCGAGACGTTGAGGACGCTGCCGACGATCACGACTTCCTCGTCGCCGTGCAGCTCGGCGATCGTGACCTCATCGGCAGCGTTCTCGTAGCGGCGAGGCACGTGCTCGAGCAGATCGCGCACGGTGGCGATGCCCAGTCATCGTGCTCAGCGCCAGAGCGATTGCAACGCTAAAAGGCGGACCGGACGGAGTCGTCGAACCAGAAGAGGCCGACGCACCCCGGACCCGCGTGCGTCCCGATCACCGCCCCGAGCTCCGTCTCGACGTCGATCGTCGACTGCGGCCGCAGGTCGCGCACCATCTTCGCCAACTCCGCCGCCCGTTCGGGCGCGTCGGCGTGCGCAGTGCCGAAGCGCAGGCCCGGCCCGTCCACCGTCGCCGTCTGCACGGTGTCGACGAACTCCTGGAACGCCTTCCGGTTCCCGCGCACTCGCTTCACCGGGACGACCTCGCCGTCGCGGATGGAGAGGATCGGCTTGATGTGCAGTAGCTCGCCGGCGAAGGCCTTGGCACGACCGATCCGGCCACCGCGCGCGAGGAACTCGAGCGTGTCCACCGTGAACAGCATGCCGTGGCCGTCCCGGTAGCGCTCGACGAGCGCGTCGATCTCCTCGTCGCTCGTGCCGCGGTCGAGCCTGCGCTGGATCGCGAGCGCGAGCATCGTGATCGCCGCAGATGCGGTCTCCGAGTCGATCCTGCGCACGCGGTCGTCGGCCGCGAGCCCGGCGCTCTCGAACGTTCCCGACAGGCTCGCGGCGATGTGGATCGAAAAGATGCGCTCATACCCTTCGAGCTCGTCGTAGACGGCACGGAAGTCGGCCGGCGTCGGCTGCGACGTCGTCGGGAGCGTCTCCGACGTCGGTAGGCGCGCGTAGAACTCGGCCGCGGTCAGGTCGACGCCGTCGCGATAGCTTTCGGTGCCGAAGTTGACGTAGAGCGGGACGACGCGCCAGTTCGGGAAGCGGTCGGCTGCATCGGGAAAGTCCGCCGTCGAATCGAGGACGATCGCCGTGTTCGCGGCGTTCAGATTCACGCGCGGCCGTCGGCGGCTTGCTTGATCGCGTCGACGATCTCCTCCAGCTCCTGGTCCTTGCGCAAGCACGCCGTCGCGCCGGCCTCCCGCAACGCCGCGATCTCGTGCCCGCCGGCAGACGCCGTGAGGCACACGACGGCCGTCTGCGGGCACGCGGCCAGCACCGCCCGCGTCGCCTGCACGCCGTCGAGGCCAGGCAGGCGGTAATCCATCAGCACGACGTCGGGCTTGTGCTCGACGGCTGCGGGGACGGCAGCGCCGCCGTCGCCGACGGACGCGACCACGTCGATGTCGTCGCGAAGCGAGAACAACAACTCGAGCGCTTCGCGGAACACCGCATTGTCCTCCACGAGGAGGATCCGCACGGGCGCGGCTACGGCCACCTCTTGAGACTACTCGGCGGAGAGAAGCAGGGGGTAGTGCGGCTGACCGCCGTCCTGCACGTCGACGTCAAGGTCGGGATGCGCTGCGGCGATGCGCTCGACCAGCTCGTCGAGCGGAGGCGCGTCCAATCCGGCGAGGAGCGTGAGCAGGTCGCGCGGCTCGGCGAGCAGCCGTTCGGCGACGGCGGCGGCGACGTCCTCGAAGTCGATGCCGCCCGCGACCGGCTCCCCGGCGGCGAGACCGAGCCATTCGCCCTTGCGGATGGAGAGGCCGCCGAACTCGACGTCGCGCGACGCGACGGTGACCTCGCCGGCCGCGACCGCGGCCACCGCCTCGCGCATGTCCGCCGCGTTCTCGGCCGCCGTGCGCGAGCCGTCGAAGGCGACCATCGCCGCGAGCCCGGCGGGGATGGAGTCGGCTGCGACCACCACGACCGGCCGCCCCGCATGCGCGGCAGCGTGCTCGGCGGCGAGGACGATGTTCGAGTTGTTCGGCAGCAAGATCGCCTCCTCCGAGGCGAGCGACTGCACGGCGGTGAGCAGGTCGGCGGTGGACGGGTTCATCGTCTGCCCGCCCTCGACGATCGCGATCGGCCCCATCCCCTGTGCGAGCGTCTCGAACAGGCGCCGGTTGCCCTCGCCGGCGACGACGGCGACGACGCCCGTCGCGGCAGGCTCCGCCGGCGGGTCCGGAACGGCGGCGAGCAGCCGTTCCTCGCGCTGCTGTGTCTGCTCGTGCATGTTCGCGATCTCGATCCGGTCGATAGTGCCGACCTCCGTGCCGAACGAGAGCGCAGCCCCGGGATCGTCCGTGTGCACGTGCACCTTCAATGCGTTCTCGTCGCCGACGACGAGCAGCGAGTCGCCGAGCTGCTCCAGCTTCGCCTCGAGCGCGTCACGGTCGAGGTCATCCCCCTCGACGAGAAAGACGGTGCAGTAGCGGTAGGGCGACAGCTCCTGGTGGACGGCCTCGAAGCTGAGCGGCTCTTCGCGCGGCTGGGGCAGCGGCAACGGCTCTCCGCTCACCGTCGCAGCGATGCCGCGCACGAGCTCGAGCAGTCCCGCGCCGCCGGCGTCGACGACGCCTGCGTCGCGGAGCACCTGCAGCTCCTCCGGCGTGCGTGCGACTGCGATCTCGCCGCGGCGGACGAGCTCGATGAGCAGGTCGCCCAAGGCAGGCCCCTCGAGCGCGCGCGCCTCCGCCTCCTCTGCGAGCTCGCGGATCACCGACAGCATCGTTCCCTCCACCGGCCTGCGCACCGCGCGGTACGCGGCGTCGGACGCGCCGCGCAGTGCGAGCGCAGCGGCGTTCGCATCGATGCGCGGGCCGTCCGTCTCGCCGAGGACGTCGGCGGCGCCGCGCACGATCTGCGAGAAGATCACGCCGCTGTTGCCGCGTGCGCCCATGAGCGCGCCGCGCGCGATGTCGCGCGCAAGAGACTGCCGGCTCGCGGCCGAGGTCTGCTCGACCGCCTCGGAGACGGCGCGCACGGTCATCGTCAGGTTCGTCCCCGTGTCGCCGTCCGGCACGGGATAGACGTTGAGGTCGTCGATGCGCTGCCGGCTCGCCTCGAGCGAGGCGAGCGCGCCGTCGACGATCTTCTGGAGGACTTCCAGGTCTCCGTTGAGTTTCACTTCGGTCTCCGCACATCGTCAATGTGCACTTCGACGGCGCGGATTGGAAGGCCCGTCATGCGGGATACCTCGTACGAGACGCGATTCCGGATCGTCGACGCCACCTCGGCGAGGTTGAGGCCGTACTCGACGACGACGTGCAGGTCGATCGTCACCTCGTCGCCGTCGCGGCCGATCTCGATCCCCTTGCGCACGCGCTCCGGCAGCCATTTCGGGCCTGCCATCGCGACCACGCCGTAGCACTCGCGGGCGGTCTCGCCCACGATGTGCTCGATCGCCGCGTTCGCGATCGTGATCCGGCCGAGAGGAGAGGAGGACACCGCCTGCACCAGCGGGTTGGACGACCCGCGGACGCTCAGGGTTGCGAGCGTCGCTAGACGGCTTTTTGAACTTTGCCGGCCTTGAGGCAGCGCGTGCAGACGTACGCCCGCGTCGCCTTCCCGTTCAAGACCATGCGAACGTGCTGCAGGTTCGGGTTGAAGCGGCGCTTCGTGGCCACCATCGAATGGCTCCGGTGGTTCCCGAAACCAGGCTTCTTCCCACAGATTGAGCAAACCTTCGACATCGGCGGGGCAGTGTAGCGACTAAGGCGTCGCTTGCGACGCGGACCATAAGAGGCGGCTAGCCAGCTTTGGCGGTCGCGCGCAGCTGGCTGAAGAGGTCGGCCATCTCGAGCGCGGTTCGCACGGCCTCTGCGCCCTTGTCCGCACGGGCGATCGCCTGCTCGAGCGTGTTCGTG